>Ga0302046_10001643_pt1 | contig 20951 bp, 14 predicted proteins | sample RVTome_11_FD_200261 | JGI IMG/M metagenome (GOLD analysis project Ga0302046, IMG submission 200261) | Soil microbial communities from uranium-contaminated site in the Upper Colorado River Basin, Wyoming, United States - RVT147D111 (version 2) ...
CGTTTCCGGGCTCGGAATCGACGGTCAATATCCCTTCGTGGCGGTGAACGATCGAGTACGCCGTGGCCAGCCCCAGGCCCGAACCGCCCTCCTTGGTCGAAAAGTACGGATCGAAAACGTGGGGCAGATCCTCGGGGGCGATGCCGGAGCCCTCGTCCCGAACCTCGATCGCCACGTACGGCCCCGGTTCCGGTTGGCCGGGAACGACATCGACGTTGCGTCCGCTGATACGAACGACTCCGCCGCCGGGCATGGCCTGCATGGCGTTGATCAGGAGGTTGTTGAGCACCTGGTTGATCTGCCCGGCGTCGATGCTGACCACGCGCAGGTCGGGAGGCAGGTCGGTCTCGCAGCGCACGCTCGATCCGCTCAGCACGAAGGAGGCCGAATCCCGGATGACCTCGTCGATCCGCGCCGGGTTGCGCACCGGGGCGCCGCCGCGCGAGAAGGTCAGGAGCTGCCCGGTCAGCTCGCGTGCCCGCTTCACGGCACACTCGGCGTCGGCGACCCACTGCCGGGACGACGGATCCACTCGATCCACGAGCAGCGAGAGGTTGCCCAGGACGACGGTCAGCAGGTTGTTGAAGTCGTGGGCGATTCCACCCGCGAGCAGGCCAAGCGACTGCAGCTGCCTCGCCTTGGCCAGCTCGCCCTCGACGCGGCGGAGCTCCTCGACCCTCTGTCGAACTTCGCGTTCCAGACGCCGCGCGTAGCGCGTCTGGTAGACGTGACGATGGACCGCGTAGCCGAGGCCGGCGGCCGAGAGCGCCGCCAGGCTCCAGAACCATGCGCGCGCCCAGACGGGCCGCACGATGACGATCTCCGGAGAGCTGACCGCCTCGCTCCAGATCCCGGCTCGGCCGGCCGAGCGAATGTGGAACCGGTAGCGGCCGGGAGGCAGGTTCGTGTAGCGCGCCAGCTGATCGCTCGAGGTGTAGGGCGGGGACCAGTCGGAATCGTAGCCCTCGAGTCGGCTCTGTAATCGAATCGCGCGCTCGCTCGCGAACGAGATGGCGCGGAAGGCGAACACGAGATCGTTGTGGTCGGGAGCGAGACGGGCCGGACCCGCGAGGGGCACCTTCTCGCCGGAGGCTTCGAGCCCCAGGATGCCGACCCGGGGCGCGACCGGAACCCAGCGGTCCAGCTCCGAGCGGTAGATCGTGACGCCGCCGTTCGTGCCGATCCACACCCGGCCCCGGGTGTCGAGCAGGCCGGCCGCCCGGTTGGTCTCGCGGCCGGCCAAACCGTCCTCGACGGTGAAGTGGTCGAGGCGCGCTCCGTCCCAGCGCAGCACACCGTTGTCGGTGCCGAACCACGTCCGGCCGTCCCCGTCGACGAGGATGAAATAGAGGGGACGATCGATGTTCGGCACCGGGACGCGGCGCAGCTCGCTCCCGGCGGCTTCGAACAGCCCGCCCGCGGTGCCGACCCACAGCGAGCCGTCGGCGCGCTCCAGGACCGCGAAGACGTTGTTTCGATCGGGATCGCGCGAATCGTACCACGACTCCCAGCGGTCGCCTCGGTGGCGATAGAGACCGGCTCCCATCGTGCACGCGTAGATCGCTCCGCTTCGGCCCTCGGCGAGCCGCCGGATCCCGCTGGGTCGCCTCAGCCCGAGCGGGACTTCGCGCAAGCCGGCGCCCCGATCCACGAGCACGCGCAGCGCCGCGGATACCCACAGATCGCCGCTGCGATCGACGAGCACCGACGTCACCCCGAGCTGCTCCCCGGACATCGACCACCGGATCCGGCCGTCCTCGTACCGGCCGAGGCCGCGCAGGTTGGCCGCGATCCACAACGTGCCGTCTTGCCCCTCGGCCAGGTCGAGCACCCGACCGACCCCGTGCTCCGCGGGAACCGGGCCGTCGAATTCGACGAGCTGCATCCGGTCCGGCCCCATCAACGTCAGGCCGTTGCGGTGTCCGAGCACGATGCGTCCGTCGCGCAGCTCGATCGCCGCGGTGACCTCGTCGTCGAGCAAGCCCTGCGCCTGCCCGTAGGTCGCGAACCCGAACCCTGCGATTTTGCTCACTCCTCTCTTGGCCGCGATCCAGGTGTTGCCCTCGCGGTCGAGGATCAGACCGTGCGCGCCCATGCTGGCCAGGCCGTTCGTCTCGTCCAGCAGGCGCAGACCGTCCTCCGGGTGGAAGTGGTACAGCGCGAGACCGGTGCCGAAGAACAGCCCGCCGTTGCCGTCGGGCGCCGCCACGCGCCGCGCGGGTGTGGAAGAACGCGCGACGTCGAGCCCGCGCGCGATCTCCCGGAACCCGTCGCGCTCGATTCGGCCGAGCCAGTCCTGGCCGACGAGCCAGGTGCAAGAGGCTCCGGAGCAGTCGTCGACGGCGAGACCCAGGACTTCGCCGGGTGGAAGCGCGTAGGGTGGCGGCACGAGACGCCCCGCGCCGTCGGCCAGGAGGGCCAGGCCCGCCTCGGTGGCCACGTACAGCTTCCCCTCGCCCGAGTTCCACGACACGTCTCGCACCGCGGCACCCGCGAGCCCATCCTCCACGCCGAGCCGGCTCCAGCGGCCGTCCCACCGCAGCAGCAAGCCGCAGGTGGAGCCGACCGCGAGCCGCTCGGGCTCGGTACCGCGGATCACCGCGAGGCTTCCGGGGTGGCAGCGCTCCGGCAGCTCGGGGGGCGGAAGCGAGACCCAGCGCTCACCCACCAGATGCGCCACGTCGAATCCGGGCGCGGACGCCAGGGTCCAGGGAATCCCGCGCTCGTCGAGGACGATCCTCGCGCGATCCGGTGGCGCGAGCCCCGCATCCGTGCCGTAGGTCGTCCAGTCCCTTCCGTCGTAGACGGCGACGCCGGCCCGCGTCGCGAACCACATCCGCCCCGACGGATCCTGCGCCACGTCCGCCGCCGCCGTGCTGGGCAGTCCGTCGCCCTCCGTGTAGGTACGCACGTGATACTGCTGGGCGAGGCCGGGCGATGCGGCCAGCGCGGCCGTGACGATGAGGACGAGATGGCCGGCTCGAACCCTCACACGGTTCCCCCCGGAACCGTAGGATTCTAGTCCACCTCGCGTCCTCCGGAGGCTTGGAGACTGCTGGGCGAGGGTCGTGGGCGGGAGGCCGAGGAGGATGGAGGTGGCCGCGACGCGAAGCGCTCTCGTTCGCGCGGCGCATTCCCTCGGGGGCCGCTTCGGCGATTCCTACGAACCGAGCTGCGGAGGGTGGGCTAGCTAGCGCGGGGCTAGCGTTTTTTCTTGCCGGCCGGGTCGGGCTCCGTGGCTCCGAAGAGCCCCCGGCCACCCTTGACGTCGTCCTTGGGGATGAGGTCGTCGAGGCGGATCAACTCCCGCTTGCGCGCTTTCGGTCGTCGCCGCGTCGCGCCACCGGGCTTCCTGGGGATCGTCGCCTTCCGCCTCATCGCGGTGATCTCCGTCGAGGGATGCCCGAGGCCGGGATCGTTTCGTGGCCAGAGCGGCCTCGAAACGATCCCGGCGGGCTCGTTTCGAGTCGGCTCAGGTCTTCTTCTTCGTCGCCTTTTTCTTCGCCCCACCCGTGGGGTTCTTCCTCGGGGCGAGATCCCGGACCTTCACCTTGGCCCCGGGCTTCTTGCTGCTCTTCTTCATGGATCTCTCCCGATCCTCATGGGACCGTTCTCTTCGCGGTCGTGCGACCGCTCGAGGTCGCTTTACTTGGTCTTCTTCCTCGCTGCGCCCTTGGGGTTCTTCCTCGGGGCGAGATCTCGAACCTTCACCTTGCTCGCGGGCTTCTTGCTGCTCTTCTTCATGGATCCCTCTTGGTCCTCGTGGGACCGGTGGAGGCGGTCTTCCGACCGCTTTGGGCCCGTGTGGCCGATGTTACTTCGTCGCCTTCTTCTTTCTCGCTCCGCCCTTGGGGTTCTTCCTGGGGGCGAGATCTCGGACCTTCACCTTGCTCGCGGGCTTCTTGCTGCTCTTCTTCATGGATCCCTCCTGGTCCTCGTGGGACCGTTCTGTTTGCGGTCTTCCGACCGCTTCACGCCCGTGGAGTATTTCAATTCCCGTGCCACCGGGCGCTATCGCAGACCGCACTTGCGCAGGTGGCGCACCAGAGTGGCTCGCGAGATGCCCAACATGCGTGCGGCACGGCGCTGGTTGCGATGGGCCCGCTCGTAGACCGCTCGCACGTGAGCGGATACCGCTCCGGTCAGCGAGAGGTCCGTGGCGCTCCCGGTCGGGGGCGGTGGGATGCCCCCCGCAGCCCCGGAGTCGCCCGAGCCGGTGCCGCCCGCGGGGAGGTCGCTCTCCAGGACGACGTGCTCCGGCAGGACGGCCCCACCCTCGCAGAACAGGACCACGGTGCGGATGGTGTGGTTGAGCTCGCGGAGATTCCCGGGCCAGTCATGCGACAGCAGGCGGTCCATCGCCTCGGGGTGGATCGAGGTGATGCGCTTTCCGGCCTCCGAAGCCGCGGCTCGCAGCTCCAGGGCGATCAACGCCGGAAGCTCCTCGAGGCGCTCCCGCAGGGGCGGGACCCGGAGCGTCAGCCCCTTCAGCCGCTGATAGAGGTCTTCACGGAACCTCCCCGCCCGGATCCGCTCCCTCAGGGAGCTGTTGGTCGCGGAGACGATCCGGGCGCTGGATCGCAGGATGCGCTCCCCGCCGACCCGCTCGAACTCCCCGTACTCCACCGCGCGCAAGATCTTGGCCTGGGCCAGCGAGCTCATGTCGGCGATCTCGTCCAGGAAGAGCGTTCCGCGGTCGGCGAGCTCGAACTTGCCTCGGACCGTCTTCTGCGCGCCCGTGAAGGCCCCACGCTCGTGGCCGAAGAGCAGGCTCTCGAGGAGCGTGTCGGTCATGGCCGAGGCGTTGAACGACACGAAGGGACCGCCGGCGCGAGGGGACGAGTTGTGGATCGCCTGCGCGAGGAGTGTCTTGCCGGTCCCGGTCTCGCCGAGCACCAGCACGGGCACGTCCGACCTCGCCGCCAGGGCGGCGAGCTTCAGGCAACGCTCCATGGCCTCGCTCCGCGAGCGGAGATCCTCGACCCTCAAGCTGGATCGCTCTTCCGGCTTCACGTTCCCTCCCGGCCGCCGCCGCCGCGCATGTTCTCTCGCAGCTGCCGGAGCGGCTCGACGACGTACTCGATCAGGGTCCGGCTGCCCACCACGATCCGTGCCTCCCCCTTCATGCCCGCCCTCAGGCTCCGGGGCCGGCCCTGGACCAGGATCTCCGCCCGGTCGAGCGACGCACGGCCGACGAACGCCCAGCCGTCTCCGACCGCGACGGCTGCCGGGCTGATCCATTCCAGCGTCGCGAGCACCGAGCCGTATCGCTGGTACGGGAAGGCGTCGAGGAACAGCCGCACGCGCTGACCCGGCGCCAGCCGCGGCAGGCCTTCCTCCTCCAGGAGCAGCCTGGCGGAGAGTGCGCCGTCGACGCGAGCCAGCTGGCATAGCTCGTCCCCGTTCTGGACCACCGTCCCGGGATTCCGCTGCGCCAGGGAGATGACCACGGCGGCGTAGGGAGCGCGGACCGTGAACAGGTCACCTTCCGATCCCTCGAGCTGCCGCCGCAGCGCGGCGATGCGCAACCCGAGCTTCTCGGTCTCGGCCGCATCCTCGGCCCGCTGCCGGGACCATTCCGTTTCCAATCGGCGAAGCGCGAGGGTCTCCTGCTGGACGATCCTCCGCGCGGCGTTGAGGTCCTTCTCGGATTCGGCCAGCTCCAGCCGGCGCTGGAGCAGCTCCACCTCCGACAGGTTGCCCTCCAGCGCCAGGCGCTCCATCCGCTCGAGGAGACGGCGCACGGTCTCGAGGTGCTTCTCGCGGAAGCCGACCTCCTGCTCCGCCTGAGCCAGCTCCGACATCTTGATGTCGACCTCGCCGCGGTGCGACGCCTCGAGCTTGGACGCGACCGACTGCCGCACCCGGAGATCCTCTTCCTGGGTCTGCAACTGCATCCGCCACGTCAGGACCTCTTCGGAACGCAGGCGGAACAGCTCCGCCCCGGCCGGAACCTCCCTCCCCTCCTCGACCTGCACCGCGTCCAGAACGGCACGAAGCGGAGACTGAATCGGGTCGGCGCCGGCGGCCGACACCAGGAGGATCGGGCAGCGGACCGTTTCCGGGAAGCGCACGACGATCGCGGTCCCGACCACGGCCGCGAAAACCGCGATCAGAACCCCGGCCGCAAGACGCGCAACGACGGGCGGCGGATCTCCCGGAAGGAGCTCGAGCTCCTCGTGCATCGTCTGCCGCGCGGTCCGGGGCCCGGTGTTCTCGGCGCTCATGGCTCAGATCCCGATCTGCTGGCTGCAGAGATAGAAGTACAGGCCACGCCGGGCCATCAGCTCGTCGTGGGTCCCGGTCTCGGCGACTTCTCCCGCTTCGAGCACGACGATGAGGTCCGCGTCCCGAACCGTGCTCAGCCGGTGCGCGACGACGATGCAGGTGCGTCCGGCCATCATCTGCTCCAGGTTGTTCTGGATGGCCCTCTCGGACTCCGTGTCCAGGGAGCTGGTGGCCTCGTCGAAGATCAGGATCGGCGGGTTGTGGTAAACCGCCCGGGCGATGGAGATCCTCTGGCGCTGTCCCCCGGAGAGGCTCAGCCCGCTCTCGCCGATGCGGGTCTCGTAGCCCAGCGGCAGGCGCATGACGAAGTCGTGCGCCGCGGCCAGCTGGCTCGCCCACAGCACCCGATCGAAGTCCGCCTGCGGATCCCCGAAGGAGATGTTCTGCATCACGGTTCCGTCGAAGATGTGGTTCTCCTGCAGGACCATGCCGATCTGCCGGCGCAGGTCGCGATAATTGAGGGCCTTGAGATCGAGGTGGTCGTAGAGGATCGTCCCGCCGGTGGGCTCCAGCAGACCGGCGAGGAGCTTGACGAGCGTCGTCTTGCCGCACCCGCTGCGGCCGACGAGCGCCACGGTGCCGCCGGGGGGGATCACGAGGCCGATCCCCTTCAGGATCTCCGGGGACTCGGGGCCGCCGTAGCGGAAGCGGAGGTTGCGAAGCTCCAGGTGGCCTTCCAGAGTGGGAACCGGAAGCAGCCGGGAGCGGTCCGCTCCCTGCTCCGGCTCCTGCTCCAGGATGTCGCGGAGGCGGTTCAGCAACACGGCGACCAGTTGGAATTGATCCCACACTCCGAGCGTCCGCAGGATGGCCCCGTGGGCCATCAGGGTCAGGCTGCTGAAGGCGACGAAGGTCCCGATGGTCAGCCTCCCGGCCACCACCAGGTGGGCGCCGAACCCCAGGAACAGCGCGATCGAGACCAGCTCGATGGCGCGCAGGGCGCTCTCGTAGGACATGACGATGAACGTGGTCTGGAATCGTTTCCGCGAAACGGAGAGGAACTGGTTGAGCATGGCGCTCCGGAACAGGGGCTCCGCGGCTCCGGCCTTGACGGCCTCGATGCCCTTGATGGCGTCGATCTGGTGGGAGAGGTACCTCCCCTGACTGTCCTCGAGCTCCGCCAGACGCGGCCGCAGAATGCGGAACGAGACCAGCATCATGAGGGCATAGACCGGCAACATGACCAGGAAGACGCCGGTGAGGATCAGGTTGTAGAAGCTCATCAGGACGATGCTTCCGGCCAGCTCGATCGTGGCCAGCAAGGCTCCGATCCCGTCCCGGACGGCGAACTCCCGGATCTGGAGGGCGCCGTCCAGACGGCGCTGGATGTCTCCGGTACGGCGGCTGCTGAAGAAGCTCATCGGCAGCGAGAGCAACTGCCGCGCGGCGTGGTCCAGCATCGCGGTGTCGATGCGGATCGCGGCGAAGGCGATCAGGTACTGCTGGACGAGGCCCGCCAGGACGGTGAACAGGATGGCCGCCGCCATCCCGAGCAGGACCACCCGGAGCAGCCCGAGGTCTTGCTCCACGATGACGCGGTCGACCACGACCTGCGTGAAGACCGGGAACAGCAGCTCCAGGAAGCCGACCGCAGCCGCCAGCACCAGGGCCTGCGCCAGGACGGTGCGGTGCGGCCGCAGAAAGGGCAGCAGCCGGCCGAGGACGGGTCGCTCCTCGGGAGTTTGCTCGAAGGTCGTCGTGTAATCGAACAGCGCCGCGTAGCCGGTCCAGCGACGCTCGAACTCCTGACGGGGGAGACGGCGGATCCCCAGCGCCGGATCGGCCACCCGGACGTGCGCTTCGTCGACGTCGAACAGCACCACCCAGTGGTTGCCCTCCCAGTGCACGATGGCCGGAACGGGCATGGCGGAAAGACTGCGCCGCGAGACCTTGACGGCCCGGGCGGCGAGCCCCAATTCGGTCGCGGCGTGGACCAGGGCCTTGAGGCTCGTCCCGTCGCTGGCGGTGTGGCACAGCTCTCGGATCCGGGCGAGGCTCACCTTGCGGCCCCAGTAGCGGCAGATCCCCGCGAGGGCCGCCGCGCCGCAGTCGGCCTCGTCGATCTGGCGGACGACGGGGAAGCGCCGGATCCGGCGGCCGCGCTTGCGGAACCGCCCGCGCTCGTCCTCGAAGGGCGTCTCCTCGCCCACCTCCGGCTCGTCGAGGGCCACCTTGTCGTGCAGGCCCGCCTCGGCCGGCAGCAGCTCGACCGCGAAGTCCAAAGGCACGCGGGCCTCGACATCGGCCCGGTACATCGCCAGGCGCTCTTCCATCAGCCGCGCGAACTCCGGGAAGCGCCGCCTCAGGTCGCGCACCGCCTCGGGGGAGAGCGACAGCAGGCTGCAGTCGCTGACCGCCTCGACGGTCGCGCTGCGCGGCGAGTCGTTCAGGACCGACAGCTCTCCGAAGAAGTCGCCTTCGCGATAGAACGCGAGGTTGCGGAGCTTGCCGTCCACGGATGCGGTGGCCCGGGCCCGGCCCTTGCGCATGATGTACATCGGGCCGGGAGGGTCTCCCTGTCGCAAGAGGACGGCCCCGCGCCGGACCTCCTCCGGCCGCAGCTTCTCGACCAGGGCACGGAGCGCTCGCACCGGGAGCCGCCCGAAGTTGCTGTACTCGTAGAGGAACGAGTGCAGGGTCCTGTACCGCGAGACGGCCTCGAGGTGCGACTCGAACTCCGGGTAGCGTGCGGCGAGAGCCTGGAAATCCTCGCGGTCGAGGCGCAGCACCTCGACCGAGGTGCTGCAGCGCACCGTCGCCGTCCTCACGCCCCCCGACAGCAGAGCTCCTTCCCCGAACTCGTCTCCCGGGCGGAGGGACGCGAGCACGATCTCCTCGCCGCGCTCGTTCTCCTTGACGACGCGCGCCCGCCCCGAGGTGACCACGAAGAAGGCATCCGCCTCCTCCCCCTGGCGAACGATCGGCTCGCCGAACTCGTAGCGCTCCGCTCGGAACAACGCTCGAACCTCGTCGAGCTGGTCCTCCGGGAGGAACCGCAGCAGCCGCGACCGCGACAGGACGTCGGCCGGCTCCGGCTTCATGCGCCCCACTCCGGCGCGATGATCCAGTGCAAGCACCTGGCGCCGAGGTCGGAGAAGTGCGACTCCAGGATCCGCCGCGCGATGCGCGTCCGTATGTCCTCGGCCTCGAGATCGGGGTCGTGCCTCACGAGGACACGGCACACCTGGAACCCGTCGCCGCGGTCGATCGGTGGCAGCACATCGCCCGGGGCCGCGGCGAGGAGCGGACGCTGCCAGCTCTCGGGAAGATCCTCGAAGATCGCGTGGAAGCGCTCGTAGGGGTAGCGGGCCGTCCGAGCGAGCCGCTCCATGGATCGACCGTCCGTGCCCACGCAGACGCGGGCCTCGCGCGCCGCGTCGAGCGTGTCCACCTCGAGGGTCTCGACCTCGAAGCGCGTGAGCAGCAGCTTGCTGCGGAGAGTCTCCCGGGACAGCCTCTCGGCGGTCAGCACCGCCGCGCAAGTCGCGCGGTAGGCCGCTTCCGTCGCGACCATTTCCTCGAGCCAGGCGGCGTCGCGCTGCACGCCGCCGAGCCACGCCTCGAGGGTCCGCGGCCCCAGGCCGCAACGTCGCAGGAAGCTCTCGCGCTCCGCGTCGATTCCCTCGCCGGAGGGACGGAGGCCCTCCGGGGAGGCGAAGCGCGCGACGAGCCGCCAGCCGAGGTCACGCGCCATTCTCTCGAGGTCGCCCGACAACCACAGCTCCGCTCTCAAGGCCTCGCCCAGCTCGCCGCGAAGCCCGGTCGGCGCGGGCGCCTTCGCGTTCCCGCGTCGCGGGTTCTTGCCTCGCGACGACGCCAGCCGGTGGCGTCGGACCAGGTGGCCGATCAGGTCGTCGAGAGTCAGGTCGCGCGCCTCGAGCCAGCGCTCGGTCTCCTCGGCCGAGATCAGGTCGCGGTCGTAACGGAACTCGTCGGACATCGCCTGCAGGGTCTCCCGGTCGGGTTCGTCCGCCGGACCCTGCAGGAGGAGCCGCCCCCGAGCTTCCCCGAGCTCGCCCCGGAACTCCGCGGCATCGACGATGTCGTCGACCGTGACGGCCCGATCACCGAGGAGGAAGACCTCCCGGCGCGATCCGGTGGGCGGTGCGATGCCGTCGGGCGGAGCACTCATGATCGGAAAACGGCCGTTCCCCCTGTTCGGCGAGACTATACAGGGGAGGGCGGAAGGCGGGGAAGCGGGTCGAATCCGCGCTGCGCCCCTAGTCGCAGACCGCGCTGATGCGCTCCGTGCCGCCGGTCGCGAACCCGTAGCTCCCGACACCGCAGGAGTTCCTGCCGCGGTAGAGGTACCAGAAGCCCTGCCCCGGGTCGGGGATCGCGAGATCCGCCGCCCACGGTGCGGTGAATTCGGCGTCCGTGCCGCCGAGGGCCAGCTTGCACTGACCGGCGCTCCCCGACTCGTAGATCGCGCTCACCTCGGCCGCGGAGAGCGCCCGGTCGTAGATCTGCACTTCGTCGATCCGTCCGTCCCAGCCGGTTCCACCCTGGAAGTGGGCCCCGATGTTCACGGGCAGGCTGACCGTCCCCGGAGCGGGGAACGTGCTCGTCGCGACGGGCCTACCGTCGACGTACAACGTGCCCGTCGTGCCGTCGTACGTCCCCACGACGAGCTGCCAGTTTCCGGGCGAGACCTTCCCTCCGTGGGCCGTGCCGTAGGGCGCCGCCGGCATCTTGACGATGAACTTGTACCCCGTTCCCGCTGCGTCCGTCCCGAGATAGAGCTGGCTGAAGTACGAGGTCTCGACGATCCTCTGGTAGCCGCCCTGGTTCACGGCATCGGAGTTGACCCACGCCGTGACGCTGAAGCTGTCGCCCAGGGTCATGGTGCCCGTGAGGACGCGGTCGTTGGTCCCGTCCACGTCGAACGCGCTGCGGACCCAGCCGGTGCTGTAGGTGGCTCCGTTCTGCAGCGTGCCGTCGTTCCCGGCCACGAGATCGGTCGCGGCTCCGTCGCCGATCCACCAGCCGACGAGGCCCGAGGGTGGTGCCAAGCAGCGCGAGCGGCACTCGGACGTGCCGCTCGCGACCGGAAGCTCGTCCAGGTCTCCCCGCAGGACGTCGTACACCGTGCTCGGTCCGGTGAACGACGGATCGCGGCACCAATCCACCGCGTCGTCGGAGACGAAGCCCAGAAGGTCGCGGTGCCCGGGACTCGAGAACGCTCCGGGGTCCGACACGGCACAGTCGCACAGGTCGCCGACGCCGTCGGTGTCCGCGTCCGACTGTCCGGCGTTCGCGATCTCGGGACAGTTGTCCTCGAAGTCCGGAAGCAGATCGCCGTCGGCGTCGCCCTTGCAATGCCCTTGCGGTCGCGCGCCGGCCAGCGTCCGGATCTCGCAATCGGACAGCGCGCGACCGAAGATCTGCGCCTCGTCGATCGTGCCGTCGAAGAACGCCGTGTAGGCATTCACGCCGTTGTCCTCGGCGCCGATGATCACCTGATTCGCATCGTAGGAGATCGGCGAGACCGGACCCGCCGCGGCCGCGATCAGCTTGCCGTCGAGGTAGAGCCGGATGATCGAGCCGTCCCACGTGACCGCGGTGTGCAGGAACTCGTTCACCGGGAGCGCCGTGGTCGCCACCGCTTCGGCGAAGCCGAACATCCCGCCCTGCAGCACGCCGCCGTTGACCCACAGGCTGTAGGAATCCGCGCCTCCCCCTCCGACTTGCTTGCAGATGATGCACGCCCACTCGAAGGCCACGTCGAGCCGGATCCACGCGGCAAGCGTGAAGCGCTGCGGCCGCAGGCTCGGCGCGTCCGGCACGTCGACGCGGTCGTCGACGCCGTCGAGGTGGAAGGCGCTGCCCACGACACCCGGGCCGAACGTCGCACCGTTGATCGGCTGTCCGTGGTTCGCCGCGAGGGACAGATCGGCGGCGGTGGCGTCGCCCGGCCACCAGCTCACCACCCCCCGGGGCAGGGGCTCGCACGGCTGTTGAGCGCGGAGCGTGCCGGTCGACAGTGCCGCCAGCGCGAACGCGCCGAAACACAGGCTCGAGTACCGCGCCGAGGCACGCATGGTCTCCATGGGTCGTCTCCTGGCCGGCGAGAATGCCGCTTCCGTCCACCCCGCAATGCGCAGGAAACGCGTGGAAACCGTCACGGAACGGAGCCGTGCCTCAGCTCACGGCGCCGGCGGCTTCTCGCGAAACGGTGCGGCCTGCGCAGGCTCGCCGAGGGCCTCGTAGGCCTTGACCAGGTCGGCCCGCGCCGCGCGCAGCCAGCTCACCCCGGCGTCGGCCTTCGCGGAGACGATGTCGTGGCCGGCGAGACTCTCGTCCCGTGCCTCGGTGAAGCGTCCCTGGCCGAGCAAGGCGCGTCCCAGCTTGATGCGCGCGATGCCCGCATTGAGGTCGTCCACCGACCTCACCCGGGTGTAGCGCGCCACCACGTCGCGCAGGAGCGGCTCGGCCCGGGCGAAGTCCTTGCGCTCGAGGTAGACGCTGGCCAGATTGGCCGTCCCCAGCGCGACGAGGGGGTGCTCGTCGCCGTGGACGTCGCGATAGATGTCGATCATGCGGCGGTAGATCGCCTCGGACTCGTCCAGCCTCCCCCGCCGCATCGCGACCGCTCCGATCTCGTTGAGCGCGGAGGCCACGCGGGGATGCACCGGACCGTGGACCCGCTCCTGGATCGACAGCGCGCGCCGCAGCATCTCGTCCGCCTCGTCGTGGCGCTCCTGCATGACCAGCGCGCGGCCGAGAATCGTCAGGGCGGAGGCGGTCTCCGGATGATCGTCGCCGTACCACGCCTGGAGGATCGCGAGGGCCTCGCGGTCGAGCGCCTCGGCCTCGGGATAGCGGCCCGTGTTGAACTGGATGGCGCCGAGGTTGATCAGGTCGTCGGCGACGTGGGGATGACGGTCGCCGTAGATCCGCCGATCGAGCTCGAGCACGCGCCGGTTCAGCGACTCGGAGACGTCGTAGTCGCCGGCGTAGAAGTGGGAGTTGGCCAGCTCCGTCAGGCTCGCCGCCAGATCGCTCGGGGGCGCATCCGGCCCGGACTGCAGCGCCACCGCCTGCTCGAGGAGCTCGATCGCCCCTTCGTAGTCGCCGCGGTCCTCCAGCACTCGGCCCAGCGCCGAAGTGGCGCGGGCCACCTCGGGGTGACCGGACGGTCGGGTGCGCCGGGTCATCTCGAGTCCTTCGCGGACGAGCCGCTCGGCCTCGTCGAGCCGGGCTTGATCGGCGCGCAGCAGACCCAGCGCGACGAGACTCTCGGCGATCGCCGGATGATCGTCCGCGAACAGCTTCCGGCGCTGATCGAGCGCCGATTGCAGCAGCGTCTCGGCCTGGTCGAGATTGCCCAGGTTCCCGTAGATCGCGCCCAGCGTGGCGTAGAGCTCGGCCTGTACCCCCGGCTCGGCGTCGAGGGCGCGGGCCTCCCGCAGCCCGCGGTCGATGAGCTCGACCACCTTCAGGTCGTCGGCCGGCCCGGCGTCGGCATCGCCGCCTTCGAACACGTGCATCATGAAGCGCTGAATCCGCTGCGTCCGCGCCGCCTCCTCCACCGCGACCGTGCGCGCTCCGGCCAGCCGGACCGTATAGAAGCCGACCACTCCGGCCAGGACCGCCGCCGCCACGACGGTCGCGGCGACGGCGTGACGGTGCCGTCCGACGAAGCGGGCCGCGCGATAGCCGAAGGTGTCGGGCCGCGCCTCGAGCGGCTCGTGCTTCAAGAAGTGGTCGATGTCGCGGATCAGCGCTTCGACCGACGGGTAGCGTCGCTCCACGTCGGCGTGCATGGCGGTCAGGCACAGCACGTCGAGATCGGCCCACGAGGCCCTGCTCGTCTCGGGTGCCGCGTTCCGGCGTCGCGCCTCCACCGACGGGCGCAAGATGTCCGCCGGCGGTTCCTTCCCGGGATCGTGGGGCAGCTCCCCGGTCAGGAGCTCATAAAGGATGACGCCGAGGGAGTAGACGTCGCTGTGCATCCCCACGCCCTCGCCGCGGACCTGCTCCGGCGCGGCGTAGGCCGGCGTCATGAGCCGCAGTCCCGTGCGCGTCCGGTCCGCCCGCGCGTCCACACCCTCCAGGTGCTTGGCGATCCCGAAGTCGAGCAGCTTCACCGAGCCGTCCTCCTTGACGAGGATGTTCGACGGCTTTAGATCGCGGTGGATGACCGCGTGGCGGTGGGCGTGGAGCACCGCCTCGCCCACCGCGCGGAACAACTCCAGTCGTCGCGGGATCGACGTCGCGTGCCGGCGGCAGAAGTCGGTCAGCGGCTCGCCGTCGACATACTCCATGGCGAAGTACGGGGTGCCGTCGGCCAACGTGTCCGCGTCGTACAGGCGCGCGATCAGCGGGTGGTTGAGCTGCGCCAGCGTGCGCTGCTCGACCGCGAAACGCTCGCGGCGCGCCGGCGACAGCCATGCGTCGCGGAGCACCTTGATCGCCACCTGGTGGCCCAGGTCGTCGCGCTCGGCGAGGTAGACGACACCCATGCCGCCCTCGCCGAGCACCCTCACGATGCGGTACGGACCGACCGCGGACGGAGCCGGAGCCGGCGATCTCTCGGCGCCGAGCAGCTCCCCCGCGACCCGGGCCACGTCACTGTCGAGCAGTGGAGACGCTCGAGCGTCCTCGTCCAGCAGGCGCTGCACGTCGGCGACGAGCGACTCGTCGCCGCCGGCAGCCCGCTCGAGAAACGCCTCGCGCTGGGATGCCGGCAGCTCGACGGCGTCGTGGAACAGGGCCTGGATCCGCTCCCAGCGCGCCGGGTCCATGGGCCTCCTCGACCTCCGGCTAGCGCGACCGTCGCAGCTCGGCGGCGAGCCAAGCACGGGCGGCGCGCCAGTCGCGCAGGATCGTGGCCTCGGAGACCTGGAGCAGCTCCGCCGTCTCGGCGATCCCCAGCCCCGCGAAAAAGCGGCTCTCCACCATGCTCGCCTGGCGCGGGTTGACGCGAGCCAGCTCGCTCAGCGCCTCGTCGAGGCGAACGATCTCGCCGGCATCGACCGGAAGCGGCTGGACCGATTCGTCGAGGGTGGCCAGCGCCGCGCCACCGCCGCGTTTGTCCGCGTTGCGCCGTCGCGCGGCCTCGACGAGGACCTGGCGCATCGCGCGCGCGGCGATGCGCTTGAAGTGCAAGCGCGACACCGGCGCCAGCCCCGGCGAGCTGACCAGCTTGAGCCACGCCTCGTTGACCAGAGCGGTCGGGCTGAGGGTCGTTCCACGCTCGTCCCGCCTGACGCTCGCCGCGAGGCGCCGCAGCTCCTCGTAGGCGGCGCTGAACAGCAGGTCGAGGGCCGGCTTCTCCAGAGGTTCCCCGGCAGGCTCCGTCTCGCCCGGACGACCTCCCGCGCCTCTGTCCCCACCCTCCATGACGGTCTCTCCCACCCGTCGGATCGACCTGGAACGACGACCCCGTACCGCAGACGGGATCCCGATTCCGGCATCATACGTCGGTTCGCGGACCGCTGCTTCGGCAATCTCAGGGCGATCTCGGGCTTTTTGGCGGGGGCGCCGAAGACGGGGTGGCGCCACCGATCCGGGGAAAAAACCGGTCCGCGATCACCGAGGAACCTGGTTGTGGCACACTGATTTCGGTCGCGAGCGAAGGGGTCACGAGCGCGCCCGCCGGGGGAGGCGGGCGCTCGTCACGCGGGAAAGGGCTTCGGTGGGCTCGCGATCGTCCACCCGCCGGCCGCGGAAACAGCGCCGGAGTTCGGAAAGGAGAGCCTCGATGACGACACACGCGGTCGGTGGCCGGCTGCTTCTGATCGGCCTTCTGATCCTCGCGCGCTCGGCGGCGATCGCGGCACCCGCGGGCGAGGAAGATCCTTGGGCGAGGGTGCCCGCGTTCCCCACGAGCTGCTACTCGGAAGGGGATCCCTCGAACGAGAAGCTCGCGGCCGCCGAGGAAGCCCTGTCCACCGACATCGAAAACCAGAAACAGATCAACGACGAGCTGAAGAACGAGATCAGCTCGATCGATCCCATGGAACTCGCCTCCCGGCAGCAGCAGTACATGATGGAGCATCCGCAGGAAGCGATGGCGCTGATGCAGCGGAACCAGCAGTTGGGACAGGATTACTCCGACGCCCAGCTCAAGAGCGGGGAGAGACGAACCGCGCTCGACCAAGAGCTCGAGGACCTCGACGCCCAATACAAGGCCGCGCTCGACAAGGCCTTCGATCCGCTGAGGGCCAAGGCCAAGGACCTCGACGCCCGGGCGCAGAAGGACCTGGTCCTCCTCGGTGAGATCGGCTACGGCTACGCCCCGTGGGCGGTCAAGGAGTGGAACGAGCTGGTCGTGCAGGGGAACGCGGCGTACGAGCGGGTGTGCGCCGAATGGTGGGCCGCGCCAGGGCCCTATCATGCGTGGCTCGAGCGCTACCGCGAGCACCTCGTCGAAGGGATTCCGATCAACGAAGAAGCGGACCTCGTGGGCGCCGGGTTCATGGTGCAGCTGGTCGGCACGCCGGAGCGGCCGTTCAAGTCGACGGCGACGCTCGTGGCGGTCGAGGAGTACATGGAACGAATCGCCGCGGTGTTCTCGGGGCGAACTGCACAACCCTCCGTGCCGTCGTCCGACGAGGACATGGCCGCAGCTCCTTGGTGAGCCCGCTTGTTCGCTTGGCTGCTCTCAGTGTGGTTCGGTTGTCCGAAGGTGAGAGACAGGGCGGACAGGCTGGGCCCGGCTACGGACAGGCGGTGGTCGTGCGCTCGAGGCCTTCGGAGGTGAACCCGAAGGTCCCGACGCCACAGGCGTTCTTTCCGCGGACGAGGTAGTAGACGCCGGCGTCGGGGGCGGGGGCAGGGCCCGCCGGCAGACTCGTTGCGGCCGTGACCATGCACGTCTCCCCGCTGCCGGACCCGACCGGCATCTGGTCTATTCGCCCCTGCAGCACGTCGTAGACCGTCCCCGACCCCGAACGGTGGGCCTCCGTGCCCCAGGTCGGCTGGCCGACGGCGTCGAACCGCAAGTCCCGGATCTCTCCCGCCGGCGCGAACGCGGTCGCGTTGCCCGGCGCGCAGTCCAGGTCGTCGCGCATCCCATCCCCATCCGTGTCGGCATAGTTCAGTTCATTCACGTACCACACGAGGTCATGGTCCCTCTGGGTGCCCGACAGGACGTCCACGTCCCCGTCTCCGTCCAGGTCCGCCGCATGGACCGCCCTCGCGCCCCAGGCCACGGTGGTGATCACGCGCTCGACGAAGCTCGGCGGCGATCCGCCGTCGCTCTCGTACCAGGCGATCTTGTCGTCGTCGAAGGAGGCGGAGAGGATGTCGAGGTCGGTGTCTCCGTCGAGATCGTTCGCGTAGACGTCCATCGCGAACTGCGCCGTGGTCGAGACCACGTGGTGCGTCCAGGCGGGAGGGGCTCCGCCGTCGTTCTCGTGCCAGGAGATCCGGTTGTCCTCCGCCCAGAGGATGTCGAGGTCTCCATCGCGGTCCACGTCCTTCACGAAAACCGACTGCACGGCGCCGTGGGGGCCGGTGGCGACCATCCGGGTGGTGAACGACGGGTCCGGCGCCCCGTCATTCTCGTACCAGGCGGCCGCCACCACGTCGATGTCGCCGTCCTCGTCGAGGTCGACGGACTGGACCGCCTCGGCGCCCGACCCCAGCGTGAGCACATGCTCCGAGTGGAACTGCGGAGTGGAGGCACCGTCGCTCTCGTACCAGGCGATCGTCGGGTTGTACGAGGCTATCGCGTCCGTATCGCCGTCGTCGTCCAGGTCGGCGGCCCAGACGTCGTCGACGAATGGGGCGTCGAAGGAGATGAGATGCTTCTCCCACGGATCCGGCAACGAGCCGTTCTCGAACCACATGACCTCGTTGGTATTGAAAGTGCCGGTCAGGAAGTCCAGGTCGGCGTCCCCGTCCAGCCGCGCCGTGAAGACCGAGAGGGCGCCGTCGGCGAAGGTGGTGACCACGTGCCGCGTCCAGGGGCCGGGCGGAGTCGCTCCGTCGTTCTCGTACCACGCGATCATCCCCTCGTAGGAGGCGGTGACGATGTCGAGGTCGCCGTCCTGGTCCACGTCCTCGGTCTTGACGTCCATGCAGATCCAGGCGTCGGGGGTGATCACGACCTGGGTCGAGAACGTGGGTGGGGCCGCGACGACGGGCGCCGCACCGCAGAGCAGCGTCAGAACGAGGGTCAGCCTCCCATGCACGCGGGAGAGCTTACGGCGAGAACGTCACCGGTGGTGGGAACGGCCGGCGCGAAAACGAGGTTCCGTCCCCCCGGCGACATCCGGGTGTCACGCGTCGGGTCAGCTCGCGCCGTGACGGCCCCCCGCGGTGGGGGCGTCAGGGGGCTGCCGTCAAAGCGAAGGGGGCGCTCGGGCGGAAGCGCCCCCCGCATTGAAACGAATCCGTCGCTCGCGACAGGTCGATCAGAACGTGTTGTCGCAAGCCGTCGCGCACGCGCTCGGGCAGGAGTTGGCGTCCGGCGCGTGAGTGATGACGAGCGAACCATCGGGACAAATGCAACCGCACAGAACGGGCGGAGGCGGCGCCGGAACCCCCTTGCGTCCGGCCATGATGCTCGAGACTCCAAAGGTCAGCGCAAAACAGACGCAGACTGTGACAGCGATCTGGAGGCCCTTCCTCATTGTCGTTCTCCTCTTGCTATGAGCCTTTTCAGCCGGCCCCTTGTACTCCAGTCCCGGTGGGGCGGTCAACGGTCTTTTCCTCTTGTCGCCATGACAAGATTGCCGCCGTTATCGAGTCCGCCGGTTCCAGATCAGGACGCGTCGCAGCTCGACGTGAGCGGATCCGCATCGAGATCGATGGTGCAGTCCGCCACCGGCGATCCGCTGAGCGTCGCCGTGGCGTGGGCGACGTTCGTGCCGTCGAAGAGGACCGTGACCAGGAAATCATCGAAAGCGATGACCAGCGAGTCGCCGGTCGGATAAGGGTCCGTGTCACAGAAGGTGACGAGGCCGTTCACGGCCGCGCCGGCGGTTTGCACGTCGACGAAGTAGTCGCACGCGCTCGTGTCGATCGTGCCCGTCCCCGTGATGGCGGGGTTGTTGTTGATGAACAAACCGGTCAGCGTGAGGCCGATCGGGTCTGTCGGAACCGCGTCGAGGTTCCCGTCGAGGAGCAGGGGATCATCCCCCGTGACGACCACACACTCATCCCAGTCGAACGCGAGAGCGCTCCCGGCGACCGAGCAGGTCACCGTGCCCGATGAGCACCACCCGCTCGTGTTGGGGCAGGCGAACACCCCACGACTCGCCCCCTGGACGCGGGGGGGCGCGAGGAGGTCGCCGATCGCGCCGAAGAAAGTGAACAGCGGTACCACGGTGGTTTCCAGCGCCGCGTCGAGCCCCGCCTCTACCGCCTGGTCGACAGGGACGTCGGTGACCTTCTTGTCGGAGTCGCAGCTGGGCACCAGGACCATTGCCACCGCAGTCGCGAGCGCGAGCCAACCTCGATTCGGTTTCTTCATTTCACTCTCCTCCCGATCGGAAGCCATTCCGTTGGCAGACACCGACGGAGCTCGGACCACCCATGATGGCCCCCACGGCATCCCGCCCGGGTTGCCGAATGTGGGAGATTGAATACACGAGGGATGGCGCCGCGCAACACCTTTTTTTGCGCTCTGGCGGCCCATCGGGCAGTCCTTCGACTCGCTTCGCTCGCTCAGGACATTCGACTCGCGCGGCGAGCCGGCCTGCCATGAGCGAGCGCTCGACAAGCTCGCGCGAGTCGAATGGTGGAGGCGGCGGGCTAGGGTGGGCAGCCGCCTGTGCCGGCTTGTCCTTGCCCCTCGCTTCCGAAGCCCCACGGACCGATCACCGACCCCTCCTGGAACCGGACGAGGTAGAAGAACGCGGTGTTCGGCGCAGGCATCTCCGTATCCGGGAAGGTGTGGCTGGATTCGTCGTCGGAGTCGTTCTCGATGCAGGTCAGAGGCCCCAGATCCACCGCGCTCGCGCTCCCCGAGAGGTTCGCCAGGTCTCCGCGGGCGAGGTCGTAGAGGATGCCGCTTCCCCCCGGCACCGGATCCCACTCGAAGTAGGTGGCCAGGGGATCGAAGCCGCGCAGGTTCGTGACGTCCGCGGCCGCGAGAGTCGCCACGCGGAAACCGAGGTCGCTGAACTGGTCCGACGAGTGCATGTCGACGGGCCGGTCCCACCTGCCCATGATGTTGTTGGACCACGACCCGCCGCGTATGCCGCGGATGTCCGTCTCGGGCACCGTCTCGTTGAACTCCTGCACGTTGCCGCCCTGATCGAACGTGCCGTAGGCGCTCGCGCTGTTCTCGTGGGCCCCGACCTCCGTGCGGTAGTAGGGGGCACCAATCGTCCAATTGCCGACGGCGCCGTCGGTGAACGTCGCGTTGTTGCCCGGATCGGGATCGATCAGATCGTTGCTCACGCCGCTGGTGGCGCGGGTCGGGTAGTTCCAGTAGTTCCCGGTCACGCCGTCGTTCTTGTGATAGGCCGCCTTGTACCACTCGTTCTCCGTCGGGATGAACCAGGTGGCGTCCGGCTCGCGGACGACGTCCTCCAACTCCTTGTCCATCATCATCCCGTTGAGGAAATACGAGCCGTCCTCGGTGGTGGTCAGATCCGGCGCGCCGGTCGGCTGGCCGTTGTGGAGCCAGTTGGCGAAGCGGGCCGCGTCGCCCCAGGAGACGAAGTTCACCGGTCGGCTCGCCCAATCCGGCGCGACACTGTACG
>Ga0302046_10001644_pt1 | contig 20944 bp, 18 predicted proteins | sample RVTome_11_FD_200261 | JGI IMG/M metagenome (GOLD analysis project Ga0302046, IMG submission 200261) | Soil microbial communities from uranium-contaminated site in the Upper Colorado River Basin, Wyoming, United States - RVT147D111 (version 2) ...
CGAGTGGATCGACGACGAGAGGCTGCGGAAAGCCGCGAGCGACGTCCACGCGCTGCCCTTCATCGAGCGCTTGGAGCACGGCTTCGCGACCCCGGTGCGTGAGCGGGGAGCGGGCCTGTCGGTGGGACAAAAGCAGCTCATCGCCTTCGCCCGGGCGCTCGCCTTCGATCCCCGCGTCCTCATCCTCGACGAGGCCACCTCCTCGGTCGACACCGAGACCGAGCAGGCCATCCAGCAGGCCCTCGAGGTCCTCCTGCGCGGGCGGACCAGCCTCGTCATCGCCCACCGCCTCTCGACCGTCCAGCGCGCCGACCGCATCCTGGTGCTGCACAAAGGCTGCCTGCGCGAGAGCGGCACCCACCAGGAGCTGCTCGCCGCCCGCGGCATCTACCACCGCCTCTACCAGCTCCAGTACAAGGACCAGGCGGCCTAACCAGCGAGCGGCGGCAGCGCCGCCTCGATCTCGGTGCGCCGGGGCTCGAGCCAGGGCGGGAGGATCAGGCGCTCGCCGAGGCGGTCGAGCTCCTCGTCGGCGGTGAAGCCGGGCTCTTCGGTGGCGAGCTCGAAGAGGGTCCCTCCGGGCTCCCGGAAGTAGACCGAGCGGAACCAGAAGCGGTCGATGACCGGAGTGGGGGAGGCGCCGGCGGAGGCGACCTGCCGGCGCACGGCGAGCTGCTCGTCGTCGTCCCCGACGCGGAAGGCGACGTGGTGGACGCCGCCGGTCCCCCAGCTCCCGCGGCGCCCGTCCGGGATCGCGCGCACCTCCAGCCAGCGGCCCGAGCCGCCGCCGTCGACTCCGAAGCGCCGCCACTCGCCCTCCCGGGCGACCTCCTCGAAGCCGAGCGACTCGGCCAGGAAGGCGGCGGTCTGCTCGATCTCGCGCTCCCAGAGCCGTGCAGCATGGAAGCCGCGGATCTGGCGCGGCCCGGGCACCGGCCCGGCCCGCCATGGCGTGAACTCCCGCGAGTCAGCGGACTCGGTCAGGGAGAGGATCAGCCCGTGCGGGTCGCGGAAGCGCAGGTGGATCTCGCCGAAGCGCTCGACCTCGTCCAGGAGCTCGACTCCCGCCTCGTCCAGCCGCTCCCGCCAGTAGCCGAGGACCCCCGGCGGCACCGCGAAGCCGACCTCGGTGGCGAGACCCACGCCGGGCCGCGCCGGCGCCATCCGCGGCCAGGGAAAGAAGGTAATGTCGGTCCCCGCGTGGCCCTCGGCGTCGGCGTAGAAGAGGTGGTAGGTGTCGGGCGCGTCCTGGTTCACCGAGCGCTTGACCAGACGCAGCCCGAGGACCCCGGTGTAGAAGTCGAGGTTCTCCTGCGGCTCGCCGCAGATGCAGGTGATGTGGTGGAGGCCGTGGACCCGGTGCATCAGCGCTCCCTTCCTCGGCCTCAGGCGGTCGGGGCCGTCCGCGGCCGCTCCAGCCGGTCGCGGTCCCAGCGCCCCAGGCCGGCGGCGGCCCGATAAGTAGTCTCGAGGAAGCGCCCGAGAGCCTCGTCCGGCGAGGGCGCCGAGCGCACCGCCTCGTAGGGGAGGAGGAACTCGCCCAGCTCTGCGCTCCAGAGCGCCTCGGCCGGCTCCACCGGCGCGTCGCCGAATCCCTGCGGCGCGGGATAGGCGTAGGAGTAGAAGGCGGCGTACGGGACCGCCTGGTTGCCGGGCCAGAAGCCCGCGCTCGAGACCTCGTGCGAGTAGGCCTCCCGCGTCACCCGGTCGGGCAGGTTGGGCACGCCGCCGGGGTGGCGGGGCGCCCGGCGTCCGGAGAAGCGGGTGACCGCCAGGTCGAAGCTCCCCCAGAAGAAGTGCACGGGGCTCGCCTTGCCCTGGAAGCCGGCGCGGAACCAGGTGAGGACGCGGTGCGCCTGGAGCAGCGCGCGCCAGAAGGCCTCCGCGTGCTCGGCCTCGTAGGTGGCGTGCCCAGTGTCCTCGGCGAAGGGGACGACCGGGTCGGGGAGCTCGTTCGGCCGGCCGTGGATCGCCACCGGCAGGGCGAGCTCGTCGAGGCGGGCCATCAGCTCGTCGTGGAAGGAGGCGACCGAGCGCGGCCCGAGGGCGAGCCGGCGGGCCGCGCCGTCGGCGGTCTCGATCCGGAGGACGTGCTCCCGGAAGTCGAAGCGGAGGTCGAAGACGCGGTCGCCGTGGGCGATCGGACCCGTGGTCAGACCGGCCGGCTCCGGGTAGAGGGTCGCATGCCAGGAGTGGTTGACCCAGGGCGAGAGAGCGAGGCGCACCTTGCCCACGATCTGGGTCCAGAGGTGGAGGGTCTCCAGTGTGGCCCGGCCGGCGTCGTAGTCGAGCGGCGGCCAGGGGGGTGCGGGCGGGCCCCCGCGCGGCGCGCTCATCCCACGTCCCGGAAGCGGCGGACCCAGGTCGCGAAGGCGGCGAGGAACCGCTCCAGGAGCTCGCCCGTGCGCCCGTCGGCGAGGCGGAGATCGTCGTCGAACCGCGACTCGGCGTCGAAGACGAGGACCTGGGGCTGCGGCATGACGAAGGCGTTGAGCGGGGTGAGCGACTGGCGCAGCTGGTACTGCGACCCGCGGGTCCCGAAGTGCCCCGGCGTCGCGCCCATCAGGCCCACCGGCTTGCCGTCGAAGGCCTGCGGCCGCGGCGGTCGGCTGAGCCAGTCGACGGCGTTCTTCATCACCCCCGGCACGCCGTGGTTGTACTCCGGGGTGACGATCAGCACGCCGTCGGCGGCCTCCACCGCCGCGCGCAGGGCGACCACCGGCGGCGGGACCCCCGCGGCCTCCACGTCGGCGTTGTAGAGCGGGACGTCGTCCAGCGGGTGGACCCGGATCTCCAGCTCCTCGGGCGCCAGCTCGACGGCGGAGCGGAGCAGGGCCCGGTTGAACGACCCCCGGCGAAGGCTGCCGGGAATTCCGGCGATGCGCAGAGTCTCGGCCATACCTCGATGGTCACGTTCCGGCCGCGTGGACGAGCCGGCACCCGACGGACGCTAGCACGCCCCGGCCGACCGGCCGCGGGCGGCTCACTCCTCTGCGGTCGGCCCGGGCTCGGGGACCACGACCTCGGGGACCACCACCTCGGCGACCACCGCGAAGAGCTGCTGCACGCGCTCTTGCCCCTCACCGGCCGGGTAGAGGTAGGAGACCTCGAGGAGGCGGTCGGCGGCCTCGGGGTGGAGGGCGAAGATGCGGGTTTCCTCGCGGCGGGCCCCTTCGCCCTGCCAGCTGCCGCGCGAGTAGTAGGCCGGGCCCCAGTGCGTGCCCAGCTCGAGGCTACCGTGGTACTCGCCGGAGGGGCGCTCCTCGAAAGCCTTGCCGTACTGCTCCGCGACCTCCTTGAGATTGGGGTACTGACCGGAGGGACCGACGCGGAACGCGACGCGTCCCGATCCGTCCGCCGTCGTCAGCTCCAGGGTCTCCCCTTCGTTGACCACCCCGTCGAAGGGTGCCGGCACCGCGGAGAGGCTGAGATCCAGCGCCTCGTTGACCACCGCCGCAGGCGGTCCGGCCTCCTCCGCGGGGCGATTGCAGGCGAGGGTCGCCGCGAGGGCGAGAGCGGAGCAGAGAAGGGCGCTGCGTGCATCCATGGGGAGCCTCCGGGAAGGGGATGGAAATCGAGAGATCACCGTCCCTCGAACTCCTGTTCGAGCAGCGGTCGCGCGATCTCCATGAAGTCGTGCTCGGTGAGGATGCCGACGAGGCGGCGGTCGCGATCGATCACCGGCAGGCAGCCGACCTGCTTCTCGCGCATCAGGCGCATCGCGGCGAGCGCCGGTGTGTCCGGGGCCACCGTGATGATGTCGCGCTCCATGATGTCCCGTACCGGGATGGCCGAGGCCCCGTCCCGGCTCAGGCTCTCGGAGAGCACGCGCAGCAGATTGCGGTAGGTGACGAGGCCGACGAGGCGGTGCTGATCGTCCTCGACCGGGATCCTCCGCACATGGCGCCAGTCCATGACGCTGGCCACCATGTCGACGACCTCCTCCTCGGTGACGGTGAAGAGGTCGGTGGTCATCAGCTCCTCGACGCGGTCGTAGCGGCGCTTGAGCGGCCCCGCCTGCTCGAGGGTGGCGAGCGGCCACTCGTGGATCGGTCGACCGGTGGTCTGCCCCTTGATCGACACTGCGACCAGGGCGCGCAGGACCTCGGCGCGCGAGCCCGTCTCGCGGAGGGCGGTGGCGGAGTCGATGAGCCACTGCGACCCCGTCTGCCCGGAGCGCACGCGGTCCTCGACGACGCCGAGGTAGTGGTCGGCCTGTCCGTGGTCGACGCCGGCGGTGACGAGCCCCTCCCGCGCCATCGGCAGCAGCACCTCGAGCAGCAGCTCGCGCCCCAGGACCTGGCCCCGCCCCGGCCACTCGAGCGTCGCCCCCAGACCCAGCCGGGCGGCGGAGACGAAGTTCTCCCGGGCCGCCGCGAAGTCCAGAATCCGGGTCACGTCCTCGTAGGTCTCCATCATGCCGGCCATGAGCCCGAACCAGAGGGCGGCGTTGGCGACCTCGTCGACCACCGTCGGGCCGGCGGGCAGCACCCGATTCTCGATGCGCAGATGCGGCTCGCCCCGATAGACGCCGTAGCAGGGACGGTTCCAGCGGTAGACCGTGCCGTTGTGGAGCCTGAGGGCGGTCAGGGCCGGCACCTCGCCGCGCGCCAGGACGTCGAAGGGGTCCTCCTCCACGTCGGCCGAGAGCAGGACCCGGAAGCGGGAGATGTCCTCCTTGAAGATCTCCACCGGGGAGCTCTCGACCCAGTGCTGGCCGAAGCTCACCCGCCCCTGTGCCTCGCGCGGGTGCGAGGTCGCCAGCCGCGTGTCCACCGACTGCTCGAAGAGCGCGATCCGCGTCTCCCGCCAGAGCTGGCGGCCGAACAGGAGAGGCGAGTTGGTGGCCGCGGCGAGCACCGGCGCGGCCAGGACCTGAGCGATGTTGTAGCAGCGGGCGAACTCGCGGACGGAGACCTGGAAATGCACCTGGAAGCTCGTGTTGCAGGCCTCCAGCATGACGTTGTCGTGGCTGATGATGAGCTCGTCGCGACCCTGGATGCGGAACTGGTAGTCGGCGCCGCGGATCCGCGTCATCGCCTCGTTGATGGCGAAATAGCGCGGCAGCGGCGTCATGTTGTCGAGACCGAGATCGGACTTCTCGATCGTCGGCAGGATGCCGCAGAGGACCGGCCGGCAACCGAGCCCTTCCGCCGCGCTCCGGAGCCGCTCGAAACTGGCGGAGATCTGCTTCTCGAAGGCCGCGAGGCAGCTCGGACCGAGCTCCACGGGCTCGAGGTTGAACTCCAGGTTGAACCGCCCCAGCTCGGTCGTGAACCGCGGGTCGTCGAGCGCCTCGAGCACCTCCGCCGAGCGCGGGGCGGCCTTCATCACCTCGTCGACCAGGAAGATCTCCTGCTCGGCGCCCAGACGGCGGACTCCACGCTCGAAGAGGTCGTCGTCGACCATCTTCTGGAAGGCGCGCAGGTCCTGCAGCAGCAGGCGGGTGAAGGCGCGGAGCGCGTCCGGCCCACCCTGGTCTCGAATGTCTCGCTCGCCCATCCGTCGTGGTCTCCGGGGGCGATTCTAGCGATGGCGATCGCGTGATCGTCCGCCCTCAGGCGGCAGCGGTGAGCTCCTTCAGCTCCGCGATGAGCTCCTGCAGCGCCTCCTTGGCGTCCTTGAAGATCATCATCGTGTTGTCGTGCTCGAAGAGCTCGTTCTTGATCCCGGCGTAGCCCGGAGAGAGCGAGCGCTTGACGACGATGACCGTGCCCGCGTCGGCGACGTGCAGGATGGGCATGCCGAAGATCGGGCTGCCGCGGTCCGTCTCCGCCGCCGGGTTGACGACGTCGTTGGCCCCGAGCACCAGCACGACGTCGGTGCGCTTGAACTCCGGATTCGCCTGGTCCATCTCGATGAGCTGCTCGTAGGGGACGTCGGCCTCGGCCAGCAGCACGTTCATGTGCCCCGGCATGCGTCCGGCCACCGGGTGGATCGCATAGGTCACCTCGCAGCCGCGCGCCTGCAGGAGGTCGGCGAGCGCGCGGGTGGCGTGCTGCGCCTGGGCCACGGCCAGGCCGTAGCCCGGCACGATGGAGACGCGCTCGGCAGCCTCGAGCACCAGGGCCGCCTCCTCCGGGCTGAACGAGCGGACGTTCTCGTACTCCGAGCTGCCGCCGCCCGCCGCTCCGTCGCCGAAGTCGGCGAAGAGGACGTTGAGCAGGGTGCGGTTCATCGCCCGGCACATGATCTGGGTGAGGATGAGCCCCGAGGCCCCGACCAGCGAGCCGGCGATGATCAGCACGTTGTTGCCGAGGACGAACCCGGTCGCCGCCGCCGCCACGCCGGAGAGGGAGTTGAGCAGCGAGATGACCACCGGCATGTCGGCGCCGCCGATGGGGTGGACGAGCAGCCAGCCGCCGATGAGGGAGACGGCGGCCAGCACCACGGTCGCCGTCTCGAGCTCGGTCGCCCCGTCGGCCAGGAAGGCGACCCAGGTCCCGGCGCCCACCGCGGCCAGGGCGAAAAGCCCGTTGACCACGTTGCGCGGCCGCAGCCAGCCGGGGCGACCCTTCAGGCGGCCGGACAGCTTCAGGAACGCGACAACGCTGCCGGAGAGGGTGACGGCTCCGATCCAGATCGACAGGAAGCCGGTGATCGATCCGGCGGCGCCGAGGCTCTCGAAGAGAGTTCCCGGCAGCCCGGGCTCGATGATGTCGACCCAGAAGATGGCGGCCGCGACCAGCGCCGAGGCGCCGCCGCCGCAGCCGTTGAACAGCGCCACCATCTCGGGCATTGCCGTCATCTCGACCTTCATCGCCGCCACCAGCCCGATCAGGGCGCCGGCCGTGAGGCCGATCAGGATCCAGCGCAGGTCGAACGTGCCGAGATCCAGCAGTGTCGCCACGATCGCCACCAGCATGGCGAGCGCCGCGACGGCGTTGCCGCGCCGCGCCGAGCGCACCTTGGTCAAGCCCTTCAGGCCGACGATGAAGAGGACGGCGGAAACGAGGTAGAGCAGCGGGACGAGGGAGGCGGTCACGACGTCTTCTTCCCCCGGGAGCGGAACATGCCGAGCATCCGGTCGGTGACCAGAAAGCCGCCGACGACGTTGATCGCGGCCAGGGCGAGGGCCAGGGCGCCGAGGATCGAGGAGACCCGGGCTTCGCCGCTGCGCGCGGCATAGAGGGCGCCGACCAGGGTGATGCCGGAGATGGCGTTGGCGCCGGACATCAGGGGCGTGTGCAGCGTCGGCGGGATCTTGGTGATGATCTCGAAGCCGACGAAGACCGCCAGAACGAGGACGTAGAGCCCGACCAGGAGAGCTCCCATCATGCCGTCACCTCCTCGCGCTGTTCGACCAGGGGCGCGAAGGTCACCTGCCCGTCGTGGGTCAGCAGCATCGCGCCGGTGATCTCGTCCCGGGGGTCGATGCGGAGAGCGCCGTCCTCGACCAGGTGCTCGATCACGACCAGGAGGTTGCGGGCGTAGAGGGTACTGGCGTCGCGGGGGACGGTGGCGGCGAGGTTCCGGGGTCCCAGGATGGCCACTCCGTTCGCGTCGACCTCCTCGCCGGCACGGGTCAGCGCGCAGTTGCCGCCCTGCTCGGCCGCCAGGTCGACGACCACCGCGCCGGCCTTCATCGCCCCGATCATCTCCCCGGTCAGCAGGATGGGGGCCTTCTTGCCGGGTACCTGGGCGGTGGTGATCACGACGTCGGCGGCCCTCAGGTACTCGGTGAGGATCTCGCGCTGCCGGCGCAGGAACTCCTCGCCCATCTCCTTGGCGTAGCCGCCGCTCCCCTCGCCGCTCTCCAGGTCCGGCAGCTCGATGAAGCGGGCGCCCAGCGACTCGACCTGCTCCTGGACGGCGGGACGGATGTCGGAGACCTCGACGACGGCTCCCAGGCGCTTGGCGGTCGCCACCGCCTGCAGGCCCGCCACGCCGGCGCCCAGCACCACCACGCGCGAGGGGCGGACGGTGCCGGCGGCGGTCATCAGCAGGGGGAAGAAGCGCGGCGAGCGTGCCGCGGCGAGCAGCACCGCCTTGTAGCCGGCGACGTTGCTCTGCGAGGAGAGGGCGTCCATCGACTGGGCCCGGCTGATGCGGGGCACGAGCTCCATGGCCAGGCTGGTCACCCCCGCCTCGGCCAATGCCCTCACCCGCTCGGCGCTCTCCCCTTCGTGCGGAGCGAGCAGGCCGACGAGGACCGCCCCGCGAGCCAGGCCCGCGATCGGCAAGTCACCCTCGCCCGCCTCGGGAGGCGCCACCTTGAGGACGGCGCCGGCCTCGCCCCAGGCGCTCCCTGCGTCGGCGGCGATGCGGGCGCCGGCGGCCTCGTACTCGGCGTCGGAGAAGCTGGCGCCGCGCCCGGCGTCGGCCTCCACCCTCACCTCGAGCCCGAGGCCGGCGAGCTTCTTGACGGTTTCCGGCGTCGCGGCGACGCGCGCTTCGAGGGCGCGCCGCTCCCGGGGAATGAAAAGCTTCGTCATGTCGTCCGTGGGAGTGCGGAGGTCGTTCGGATGAGCGGACGCCCTCCGCGCGGGAGGGCACTGCAGCCAGCGAGGATCCTAGCAGCTGAGCGGGGCCTGTCCACCCACCTCGAAGGGCTGTCCGCGCCCGGTGAATCGGGTGGCGGCGCTCTGTAGAATCGGGCGGCTCCGGCCGGCGGTGCCGGAGTCGATCCCATGCCATCGCCGGTTCCTCAGCCCATCCCCGAGGCCTCCGCCGTCGGGAGGCGACGGGCGCTCGCGCTGCTCGGCGTGCTGGTCGTGCCGGCGGTGCTCTACCTGTGGACGCTCTATCCGGGTGTCGGGGGCCGGGTCAACGCCGGCGACTCGGCGAAGTTCCAGTACGTCGGGCAGGTGCTGGGCGTGCCCCATCAGCCGGGGTATCCGCAGTACGTGGCGCTCACCTGGCTGTGGACGCGGGCGCCGTGGCCGATGGAGCTGGCGTGGCAGGTGAACCTCTTCTCGGCCGTGCTGTCCCTGGCGGCGGGCGGGTTCCTCTTCGCGGCCCTGGCGCGGTGGACGGGCCGGTTGCTGCCGGCGGCCCTCGGAACTTGGGCGCTGCTGTTCGCCCGCTCGGTCTGGGTCTTTTCGACCGAGGCGGAGGTCTATGCCCTGCAGCTCGCCTGGTCGGCCCTGCTCTTCTGGCTGGCCGTGCGCTGGCGGACCGCGTCGCACCTCGAGTCCGGATGGCTCTGGGCGCTGATCGCCGCGACGGCGCTCTCCTTCGGCAACCATCCGATGGCGGTGACGCTGCTGCCCGGCCTCGCCTGGCTGGTGGCCGCCGGGGCGCCGCAGATCCTGCGACGGCCGCGCTTCTGGGCCTGGGCGGGGCTGTGGATGGTCCTCGGCGTGGGCCAGTACGGCTTCCTCCTCTGGCGCGCGCACGCCAAGACCCCGTTCCTCGAGGGAATCCGGCGCAACGCCGACCTCGCCGACCTCGTCCGGACCATGACCGGGCGACGCTTCACCGAGGACCGGCTCCACCTGGCCGAGCCGAGCCTGGAGCGGCTGGGGACGCTCGGTCTCGAGGCCCTGCGCCAGCTGACGCCGGTGCTGCTCCTGCTGGCCCTCTTCGGGCTCGGACGCCTCTGGCGCCGCGACCGGGCGCTGGCAGGGTTTCTCGGGCTGACCGCCCTCTCCGGCACCGTCTTCCTGCTCGTTTACCGGGTCGGCGACTGGGCGGCGTATCAGAGCCCGGTGTGGCTGGCTCTGGCGGCGCTGGCGGGGACGGGGCTGGCGGCGCTGGCCGGGCCCGGCGCCGCCGGAAGCGCCGGGGCGCGGGCCCGCCTGCCCGCGATCGCGGCCGGGCTCTGGATCGCCTCGATCCTGGTCGTGGTCGGCTCCGGTCTGTCGGAGCTCGACGTGGAGGAGAACCGGGACGACATCTCGCGCCTGCTGGCGGCCGCCGGCCGGGACAAGATCGTCGTCGCCTATCCGGGTCCGGGCTACCGGACCAAGCAGCTGGTGAACTACTACCGCTTCGGGCTCGACCTCGAGGCGAGGCGCGGCCTCGACGTGCGCCAGGCCCACAAGGGCTTCGAGGAGCAGTACCTCTACCTGCGGCGCCAGCCGATGGTCTTCTCCGCTCCCGGTGTGCGCCCGTGGTTCGAGGCCCTCAAGACCGACTACATCACCGCCGTGGCGCCCGACGCCGGAGGGCTGTCCTACTTCGTCACCGGGACCGACTGGCCCCTGCGCGAGCTCCGCGTCGAGCCGACGGGACGTGGCCTCGAGGTCAGGGCGCCGGAGGGGGGCCGCCCGACGCTGATCGAGGCCTGGGACGGAGTCCAGGTCCTGGTCGTGTCGGGCCGCGAGCGGCACGTGCGCGCGGTGGTGGCCTTCCCCTTCGAGGGCGAGGCGAGGACCTTCGAGCGGGTGCGACAGCTCTTTCGCCGCGTGGCCGCGGGCGATAGGGTCTGCATCGTCGTGCAGGGGCGGGGAGAGGAGGCCCGTCGTCTCGCCGAGCGCCTGGCCCACGGCGAGGTGACGGCCTCGGAGGACTTCCATGCCCTGGTGGCCTTCACCACGCGCGACCGGCGGGGCAACGCCCGCGAGCGTTTCCTGGTCGACCCCGCCGCTCCCGTCACCGTCCGTCTCGACACCCTGGAGATCCGATGAAGCCGTGCCGCCCCCTCGTCCTCCTCGCCTGTGCTTCGGTCTGCGGCTGCGCCCCCTCCGGTCCGGCCGGCACCGGCCTCAAGGTGCTCCTGGTGGGCATCGACGGCGCCACCTGGCGCGTGGCGGCGCCGCTCGCCGATGCCGGCGAGCTGCCGGTCGTCCAGTCGCTGCGGGAGCGCGGCGCGCAGGGCCTGCTGCGCTCGGACCGCCCGATGAAGTCCCCGGCCCTGTGGACCACGGTGGCGACGGGGTACGGCCGCGAACGGCACGGCATCGACGGGTTCACCTACACGGTCCCGGGCCGCGACGGGCAGGTGCTGGTCAACTCCACCCTGCGCAAGGTCCCGGCGCTCTGGGACCTGACCGGTCCCGCCGGCCTGGAGAGCGGGATCGTCGGCTGGTGGGCCACCTGGCCGGCGGAGCCGCTCGCCGGCTGGATGGTCACCGACCGGCTGACCCGCAGCCGCTGGGCGGAGTGGTCCGACGGGGTGCCGACCCGTTGGCTGACCTACCCGGAGGAGCTGACCCGGAGCCTTCTCGTCCATGTGCGAGACCCCGGCCGCGTGACCGCCGCCGACGTCTCCGAGATCGTCGAGCTGGTGGGCGAGGAACGTGCCGAGTTCGAGGCCGCGCAGCACCCCGTACGGGCCCACGCCCTCTCGGTGCTCAAGTTCGCCTGGGCGACCCAACGCTCCTATGAGGAGATGGCGGCGCAGCTGCTGACGTCCGAGGGACAGCCCGACCTCGGCGCCGTCTTCCTCGTCGCCACCGACCCCATCTCCCATACCTTCTGGCACCACTGGGAGCCCGAGGCCTTCGGCCTCGAGCCGGGCCCCGAGCACGCGCGGCTGGGCGCGGCCGTGCCCAACATCTACCGGCACAACGACGCATATCTCGGCCGGCTGCTCGAGCTCGTGGACGAGGAGACGGTGGTGATGATCGTCTCCGACCATGGCTTCCACGCCAGCGGCCGGCTGCCGCAGCCGGCCGGCTCCGAGGAGCTGGCCGGGGCCTTCGACGAGTCGGGCGAGGCACTCGACGACGACATCGTGGCGATCGGCCAGTCCGGCGCCCATCAGATGGACGGCATCCTGTTGGCGGCCGGCGGCCCCATCCGCACGATGAAGGTCGAGGGAGCGACCCTCTTCGACGTCGCGCCCACGGTGGCCGCCCTGCTCGGGCTGCCGGTGGCCGAGGACCTGCCCGGTCGGGTGCTGGCCGAGATGATCGACCCCGCCTTCTTCGAGCGCCATCCGGTGCGCACCGTGCCGACCTGGGAGGGGCTCGTCGAGCGCCAGGTCAGGGACCTCGACGAGGCCTCGACCGTCGATCCGGCGGCGGAGGAGATGCTGCGCTCCCTGGGGTACATCGAGTGAGGCGAGCCGGGCTCGTGGCGGGCGCCGCGGCGATCGCCCTCGCGCTCGCCGCCCTCCTCGGCTCGGGGTGCCGGCGCCCGCGCGCGGACTCGGCGCTGCTGGTGGTCGTCGACACCCTGCGCGCCGACCACCTGGGGGCCTACGGCTGCGAGCGGGAGGCCTCGCCGGCGTTCGACGAGTGGGCCGCCGAGGGCCGCCTGTTCGAGCGCGCCTGGGCGACGTCGCCCTGGACCCTGCCCTCGGTGGCCTCGATCCTGACCGGGCTCGAGCCGGCGCGACACGCCGCGGGCCGACGCCTGCCGGACGCCGGCAAACGGGCTTTCACCGGCCTCGGCGACGGGGCCGGCACCCTGGCCGAATGGCTGACGGCGGAGGGCTGGACGACCGCGGCGATCATCAACAACCCCTTCCTGCACGAGAAGTTCGGCCTGGCGCGCGGCTTCGCCACCTGGGATTACCAATCGGCCGGCCGCCTCCGAGGTCGCCGCGCCGACGAGGCAGTGGATGCCGCGCTGGCGTGGCTCGACGGGGTGGGGGATCGACGCTGGCTCCTGGTCCTGCACCTCTTCGACCCGCATCTCGCGTACGACGCTCCCGAGCCCTTCCTCGGCCGCTTCACGGACGGCGCTCCTCCGGCGGCGCGCCTGCGCCCGCTCTCCTGGCTCCGGCACCGGGTCAAGACGCAGGGCGGAGAGCCTCTCCTCGAGGCTCTCGGCGGCGCCTACGACGAGGAGATCCTCTTCGTCGACAGCCAGCTCGCGCGCCTGCGCCGGGGCCTGGCCGAGCGCGGTCTCGCCGACCGCACGCTGGTCGTCCTCACCGCCGATCACGGCGAGGAGCTCGGCGAGCACGGCGGCTTCGAGCACGGCCATTCGGTCCATGAGGAGGTGCTGCGTGTACCCCTCGTCCTGGTCGGTCCCGGCATCGAGCCGGGGCGCTCGGCGGCGCCTGTGAGCCTGGTCGACATCGTACCCACCGTCCTCGAGGCGCTCGGCGTCGCGGCACCGGGCTCGCTCCCCGGAACGTCCCTGCTCGGCGAGCCGCCGGCTTCGCGCACCCTGGTGGCCGAGCGGGCGCTCTACGGCCACGAGAGCAAGGCCGCCGTCCGCTGGCCCTGGAAGGCGATCTGGACGCCGGCGGCCGACGACGAGGTCTCCCTCTTCGACCTCGAGGCGGACCCGGGCGAGCGGCAGGACGTGGCGCACCTGCGGCCCGAGGTCGCGGCCCGGATGAAGGATTTGCTGCAGACGCTCGAGCGCGTCGGCGCGCAGGCGGAGGGTGGCGCGGCCCGTCTCGACGCCGAGACCGAGCGGGAGCTGCGTTCGCTCGGCTACATCGACTGAGCGGGCGCCGAACCCGCGTCGTCGTCGCCGGCCCGCAGCCAGGAGACGACGACGGACAGGGTCAGCACCACGACCACGACCACGAGCGACACGCCGGTCGAGATCTCGACGAGATCGTGGAGCAGCATCTTGGCGCCGATGAAGGCCAGCACCAGGCCGAGGCCGAGCCCGAGGTAGCGGAAGCGGTCGATGAGGTTGCGCAGCACGAAGTAGAGGGCGCGCAGGCCGAGGACCGCGAAGATGTTCGAGGTGAAGACCAGGAACGGGTCGGTGGTGACGCCGAAGATCGCCGGGATGGAGTCGACGGCGAAGACCACGTCGGTGGCCTCGACCATGACCAAGACCAGCATCAGCGGCGTGGCCAGCCACCGCCCCTCGCGACGGACGAAGAAGTGCCCGCCGTGGTACTGCGAGGTGATCGGGAAGATGCGCTGGAAGCCGAGCACCATCGGGTTCTCCTCGGGGTGGATCTCGGGCTGCCGGTGCCGCATCAGCTTGACCCCGGTCCACAGCAGGAAGGCGCCGAAGAGGTAGAAGATCCACTCGAAGCGGTGCAGCAGGGCGGCGCCGGCCAGGACGAAGGCGGCGCGCAGGAAAATGGCGCCGACCACGCCCCAGAAGAGGACCCGGTGCTGGTGCTCGGACGGCACCGCGAAGAAGCGGAAGATGAGCAGGAAGACGAAGATGTTGTCGACCGAGAGGGCCTTCTCGAGCACATAGCCGGTGAGAAAGGCGAGCCCGGGCTCGCGCCCGAGCTCGAGCCAGACCCAGCCGTTGAAGGCGAGCGACAGAGTGATCCAGAAGGCGCTCCAACCGAGGGCGGCGCGGAACGACTCTCTCTCGGCGCGGCGGTGGAAGACCCCGAGGTCGAGCGCCAGCAGCACGGCGATCAGGACGAGGAAGGCGACCCAGTGGGTGGTGGACGCGACGCTCTGGATAGGGACCCCCGTTGCGGAGGCACATGCTAGCTCGGAACGGGGCTCGGGTACGATTCGCCGGCGATGGCCAGATTCGTGAGCTTCGAGGGACCGGACGGCAGCGGCAAGTCGACCCACCTGCGCCGGGTCGCGGCCTGGCTCGAAGAGCGGGGTCTCGCCCACGTGACGACGCACGAGCCGGGTGGCACCGAGTTCGGTCGCGCCGTACGCGAGCTGTTCCTCTCTCCCACCTGCCGCACTGACGACGGCATCGTCGAGGCCCTGCTGGTTTTCGCCGCCCGCCGTCACCATCTGGCCGAGCGGATCGATCCCGCGCTCGCCGCGGGGCGTCACGTCCTCTGCGACCGCTTCACGGACTCCACCCTCGCCTATCAGGGATTCGGACGCGGTGCGCCGCTCGAGAGCCTGCTCGAGCTCGACCGGCTGGCGACCGGGGGGCGCCGCCCCGACCGTACGCTGCTCTTCGACCTGCCGGCCGAACTGGCCGTCGAACGCGGCCAGTCGGAGAAGCGCCGGAGCCGGCAGGGTGGGCTCGACCGGCTCGACTCCGAGGAGCTCTCCTTCTACGCGCGGGTGCGGGACGGCTTCCTCGAGCTGGCCGAAGGGGAGCCCGGCCGCTTCCGGGTGATCGATGCGAGGGGGTCCGTCGAGGCCACCCACGCCCAGGTACGCCGCGCCCTGGAGGATCTCTTCCCGTGAGCCTCGAGTCGGTGCTCGAGTCGGCTCGCGCGGGACGGCTCTACCCGTCGGTGATCCTCCACGGCGGAGGCGAGGAAGCGCGTCGAGCCGCGGCGCTCGATCTGGCCCGGGTGATCCTCTGCGACGGCCGGGAAGGCGCCGAGTCCTGCCGCCGGCGCGTCGTCTGGCCCGGGGACCCGAGCGGTCGATTCCACCCGGACTTCCAGGTGCTCGAGCGCGACCTCAAGACGGTGACCTCGGTCGACGCGGTGAAAGAGCTGTCGCGCGGCGCCCAGGTCTCGCCGTTCGAGGCGGGAGCCCAGGTCTTCGTGGTGGCCAGCGCCGAGACCTTGAGCCCGGAGGCGGCCAACGCGCTGCTCAAGTCCCTCGAGGAGCCCCACCTGACCGCGCCGCGCCACTTCCTGTTGCTGGCGCCCTCTCAGTTCGACCTGCTGCCGACCCTGAGAAGCCGGTCGCTGGCGGTTTTCCTCGGCGCGCCGGCGCGAACCGACCCCGAGGCCCTGAAAGGGGTCGTGGAGGGCTTCGCGGCCGCGCTGGACGCCTGGCGCGAAGGGCGCTCGCCCGCGGACCTGCTGGTGGCAGCGGCGGCGCTCGCCGAGGCCGGCGACTTCGCGGACGCGCGGGCCGCCCGACCCTGGACGCTGGCCGCGGAGGCCGTCCTGGCCGCGTCCCGGCGCCCCGGTGTCGCGCCCTCCCTGCGGCGCGATCTGCTGGACCTGGCCGAGGCCCTGCTTGCGGCGCCGCCCTGGCGCCTGCGCGGCGTCCAGCCGCAGCGCATCCTCGAGGGCCTGGTGTGCGGACACCTGGCAGGCCGCCGGTGATCCTGCTTGCCGGGATGCGCGGGCGCCGCTAAGATCGCCGTCGACCGCTCGGCTCGGGTCGCGTGAGCTCGACGCTCCACGTGATCGCTCCGAGTCCCGGTTCCCACCGACACCGAGCCGCTCACCACTCGACGAGGAGTCACTCAATGATGGTTTCTGACTGGAAGCGTATCGTCGGCGTTCTTCTCGTGACCGCCGCCTGCGCCGCACCGACGCCCGCCGAGGACGCGGAGGTCCTGGCCACCGTGGGGGCGCGCGAGATCACCCGCTCGGAGGTCGAGGAGATGGTCTCCGGCGAGCTCCAGAAGATCCGCCAGCAGGAGTACGACATCCTGCAGCGCGGCGTCGACGCGATGGTCGACCAAGTCCTCCTCGAGCTCGAGGCCGAGGCACGCGGCGTCACCCCGCAGGAGCTCCTCTCGACCGAGCTCGCCGCGCGGGCCGCCGAGGTGACCGACGCCGACGTCGACGCCTTCTACGAGGAGAACAAGGCGCGCATCAACCAGCCCAAGGATCAGATCGCCGAGCGGGTTCGTCAGTTCCTCGTCCAGCAGCGCAGCGGCGAGGCCCGCAGCGCGCTCCTCGGGGAGCTGCGCGCCAAATACGAGGTCGCGACGACTCTCGAGCCGATGCGCATCGAGGTCGCCGATGCGGGGCCGGCGCTGGGCCCGGAGAGCGCGCCGATCACCATCGTCGAGTTCTCCGACTTCCAGTGTCCGTACTGCGCTCGCGTCGTGCCGACCCTCAAGCAGGTCCACGAGGAGTACGGGGACCGGGTGCGCCTGGTCTTTCGGCAGTTCCCGTTGGAGAGCATCCACCCGAACGCCCAGAAGGCCGCCGAGGCCTCGCTCTGCGCCGGCGAGCAGGGGAAGTTCTGGGAGATGCACGACCTGATGTTCGCCGAGCAGCAGCAGCTCGCAGTGGAGCAGCTCAAGGAGAAGGCCGGGCGCCTGGAGCTCGACCAGGAGGCCTTCGACCAGTGCATCGACTCCGCGGCGTTCGCCGACCAGGTGGCCGAGGACCTGCGCGCGGGCTCGGACGCCGGAGTCAGCGGCACGCCGGCGATGTTCATCAACGGTCGCTTCCTGAACGGCGCCCAGCCCTACGAGGCGATCGCGGCGGTGATCGACCAGGAGCTCGAGCGGGCCGGAGACGGCGACTAGCGGTGGCGGGAGCGTCGAGCTGAGCCGAGACGTCTCCCCCGACGATCTGCGCGCGGCCCTGCACCGGGTCGCCGACCACATCACCGACTATCTCGGTGCGGTCGGCGACCTCCCGGTGGTGCCCCGGGTCTCTCCGGGGGAGGTGGCCGCCCGCCTCCCCGAGGCGCCGCCGGAGGAGGCGGAGGACCTCGATCGGATACTCGACGACTACGAGCGGCTGATCGAGCCCAACGTCACCCACTGGAACCACCCCGGCTTCCTGGCCTACTTCGCGATCACCGGGTCGGGCCCGGGGATCGTGGGCGAGGCGCTCGCGGCTGCGCTCAACGTCAACGCGATGCTGTGGAAGACCTCGCCGGCCGCGACCGAGCTGGAGGAGCGGGTCTGCGACTGGCTGCGGGACATGCTGGGGCTTCCCGCTTTCTTCTCGGGCCACATCAACGACACCGCGTCGATCGGCTCGCTGGTGGCCCTGGCGGCGGCGCGGCACCGGGCGGCGCCGCGAGCCCGGGCGCGTGGCCTGGCCGGCGCCGCGCCGATGACCGTCTACTGCAGCGACCAGGCCCACTCGTCGATCGACAAGGCGTTGATGACGCTCGGGCTGGGGCTCGACCACCTGCGGCACATCGGCACCGACGACGCCTTCCGTCTCGACGTCGACGCGCTGAGGAGCGCGGTCGAGGCGGACCTCGAGGCTGGCCTGCGTCCCATCGCCGTCGTGGCCGTGGCCGGGACCACGTCGAGCACGAGCGTCGATCCGATCGCCGCCGTGGCCGATCTCGCCGCCGAGCACGGCCTCTGGCTCCACGTCGACGCGGCCTATGCCGGCAGCGCGGCGATCTGCCCGGAGCTGCGGCCGCTCTTCGCGGGGTGGGAGCGCGCCGATTCCATCGTGGTCAATCCCCACAAGTGGCTCTTCACTCCGATCGACTGCTCGGTCCTCCTCGTCCGCGATCCGGAGCAGCTGAAGGGGACCTTCTCGCTGGTCCCCGAGTACCTGAAGACGGGCGAGGAGCGGGTGACCAACCTCATGGACCTCGGCGTCCAGCTCGGTCGCCGCTTCCGCGCGCTCAAGCTCTGGATGGTGATCCGGGCCTTCGGCCTGCGCGGCCTCCGGGAGGCGATCCGGCACCACTGCGCCCTGGCGGCGGAGCTCGCCGGCCGGATCGACGCGCACCCCGAGATCGAGCGCGTGGCCCCGGTGCCGTTCTCCACCGTCTGCTTCCGCTGGACCCCCCCGGGCACGCCCGAGGAGCAGGACGCCGCCAACGAGCTGCTGCTCGCGGAGGTCAACGCCGCCGGCCCCGTCCACCTCTCCCACACCCGGCTCGCCGGCCGTTTCGTGCTGCGCGTCGCCATCGGCAACCTGAGGACCGAGCGCGAGCACGTGGATCACGCCTGGCGCCTCGTCCTCGAGGGAACCGAGCGTCTGCGAGCCGGCGGCTAGCGCAGTCCTCCCTTGCGGGACCAGCGTGGGGGCTCTATCCTCGGCGCACGATGACTGCCGGACTGAGTCGGTGGCCGCCGTTCGCGGCTCTGGCGCTCGGCGTCGGCCTCCTGGGCAGCCCGGGCCCGGCGGTCGCTTCGGCGACCGGCGAGGAGGGCACCACCATCTTCGGCGCCGGGTTCGAGACCGGCGACTGCATCGCCTGGGACCAGCTCGTCGGCGGCTGCGAGACCGACGCGCAGTGCCCGACCCAGCTGCGCTTCTTCGCCGTCTGCCAGACGACCGACTGCGTCGAGTGCACCGAGGACGCGGACTGTCTGAACAACGCGACGGCGCTGGGACCGACGTGCGGCGCGGGCAACCGGTGCGGCTGCGACTCCTCGACCGAATGCGCCGCGAACCCGGCGGGTCCGGTCTGCGAGACGGGAGCCGGGGTCTGCACCTGCGAGTCGAACCTCGACTGCGTCGCGCCGGCGGAGTGCCGGCCGACACCCTATCTCCAGGGTCTCTCGACCTGTTGGTGAGGTGCCGCCCGGCCCGTGAGCCGGGTCGCGGACCGGTCCGGGGAGAACCCTGACGGACCTCGTTCGTAGAGGAGGAATCGACCGGCGAACGGGAGGACCGATGCGACGACTCGGATGGGTGGCGATTCTGGCCCTGACAGGTGGGAGCTCCGTCTCGGCCGACGACTGGCCGCAGTGGCGGGGTCCGAACCGGGACGGGCGGTCGGCGGAGACGGGCCTGCTCGAGGCGTGGCCCGAGGGGGGACCGCCGCTGGCCTGGCAGGCCGAGGGCCTGGGCGCGGGCTACTCGAGCGTGGCGGTCGTCGGCGGTCGCGTGTACACCATGGGAGATCCCGGCGACGGCCAGCTCGTTCTCGCCCTGGCGCCGGGAGGGGAGCGGCTCTGGGCGACGCGGATCGGCGATCCGGCCGAGGAGGAGTACTTCGGCCCGCTGTCGGCCCCGACCGTCGATGGTGATCGCCTCTACGTGGTCGGGGCCAACGGCGAGGTGGTCGCCCTCGAGACTGCCTCGGGCGAGGTGGTCTGGAGGCGCAGCCTGCCGGACGATTTCGGCAGCGAGCTGATGCAGGCTATGGGCAACACCGACTGGAACTACGCCGAGTCGCCGCTGGTCGACGGCGACCAGGTCATCGTCACGCCGGGGATGACCGACGGGGCGCTGGTGGCCCTGGACAAGGAGACCGGGGAGGAGCTCTGGCGCACCGCGATCCCGCGCCTCGGCTCCCAGGGCGCCTACGGCGCCGCCTACTCGTCGGCGGTCGTCTCGCACGGCGCCGGGGTCAGGCAGTACGTGCAGTTCATCGGCCGCGGGATTATCGGTGTCGAGGCCGCCGGCGGACGCTTCCTCTGGGGCTACAACCGCGTCGCCAACGACATCGCCAACATCCCGACGCCGCTGGTCGACGGTGACCGGGTGTTCGCCTCGAGCGGGTACGGAACGGGCTCGGCGCTGATCCGCCTGGTGCCTGGCGAGCCCGAGGAGCCCGAGGAGGGGGAGGATCCCCGGCCCGGCCCCTTCGTCGACGCCGACGAGGTCTACTTCCTGACCGCGGACGTGGTGCAGAACCACCACGGCGGGATGATCCTCCACGACGGCCACGTCTACACCGGCACCGGCCACAACCGCGGGTTCCCGATCGCCGTGCGGCTCGAGGACGGCGCGGTGGCCTGGGGACCGGAGCGCAACGAAGGGCAGGGGTCGGCCGCCGTGACCTACGCCGACGGCCGTCTCTACTTCCGCTACCAGGACGGCCGGATGATGCTGGTGGAGGCGACCCCGGAGGCCTACCGCGAGCACGGCACGTTCCTGATCCCCGACGTCGAGCGCCCGAGCTGGACCCACCCGGTCATCTCCGACGGCCTGCTCTACCTGCGCGAGCAGGACCGACTCTACGTCCACGACCTGCGCGCCGTGGCGGAGTAGGGCGGGCCGCCGAGCCCGACCGCCCTCTCGATTTGACGCCCTACCGTCCGCCCCCTAGACTGGCCTCGCCCTCGCTCGGCCCGATCGAAGGAGTGGAGCGCGATGTCTCCGTGGACGATCCGCCGGCCAGCCATGATCCTCTGCGCCGCCGCGACCCTGGGGGTCGCTCCGGCGACCGCCGACTGGCTCGCCTACCTGCAGGGCGGCATCCAGGAGACCGACGGCGGCTGGTGGGAGAAGGACGGCGACGTTCTCTTCCACGCGCCCGGCGGAATGCTGCTCTCGGTGCCGGCGGACGACGTCGACCTGCCGGCGAGCGCCGTGATCTCCTGGCAGGCGAGCGGACGGGCGCGGCCGCCGGCGCGGCCCCCGCTGACGGCGGACGGCGGGACGGGGGCGCCCTCGGCGGCCGGCTGCGCTCCGGCTCGTCTGGTGGCCCTGCGCGGCTCGGAGACTCTCGAGGTGGTGCACGAGGGTGGCGCCGAGCTCGTCCACGTGGCCTGCCTCGACGCGCCCGAGGTCGGCCACGAGCTCCCGCAGCTCGGCTTCTTCGGCCGCGCCGCGCTCTCCGCCATCGAGCTCGAGCTGCGGCCGGGCCAGGCGGTCTGTCTCGGCGAGCACGCCCCGGCTCTGCGCGAC
>Ga0302046_10001645_pt1 | contig 20941 bp, 14 predicted proteins | sample RVTome_11_FD_200261 | JGI IMG/M metagenome (GOLD analysis project Ga0302046, IMG submission 200261) | Soil microbial communities from uranium-contaminated site in the Upper Colorado River Basin, Wyoming, United States - RVT147D111 (version 2) ...
CTGCCCCCGGAGATCCCGCTCTTCGGTGGCGCGCTCGTGGAGGCGTCCCTCACGCTTGCGAGCGTGGAGGAGATCCCGGCGGATCCGCTGCTCGTGGACTGCGTCACCCCGTAGCGACGTGACGTCCCGCTTGCGGAGGGCCTCGGGCGGCGCGCGCCCTGCGGCTTGTGCCGCGGTGCTGCTGGCGCTCGCGCTGTGCGGCGCGCCGCCCGCCCGTGCCCAGAACCAGCCGGACTTCTTCGGCCTCGGAGACCTCTCGGGCGGGGCGGTGAGCAGCGCTGCCACCGCCGCCTCCGCCGATGGCCTGGTGGTGGTGGGCGAGTCCGAGTCGGGCAGCGGCACCCAGGCCTTCCGCTGGACCGAGGCCGGCGGGATGGTGGGCCTGGGCGACCTCTCGGGCGGGGACTTCCTGAGCACCGCCACGGGCGTGTCGGCCAACGGCAACGTGGTGGCCGGCACGTCGTCGACCGGCGACGGCAGCGCGGGCTTCCGCTGGTCCGGGGGGAGCATGGTCCGCCTGGACCAGCTCTCGTGCTCCCCGTTCTGCGCCGCGCCCGCCCTGGCCGCCGGCATCTCGCCCGACGGGCTGGTGGTGGTCGGCTCCGGTACCCACAAGACCACCTTCGGCGATCCGCACGGCGACCCCCTGCGCTGGCCGGGCGGCGGCACCAATGAGTCCATCCTGGCGACACCGCCCGGCGGCGGCGCCTCGGGCACGGGCGGCCACACCGAGGTGGGCCAGGCCAACGACGCCAACCAGACCGGCACCATCCTGGTGGGCGAGGCCGAGTCCAACAACGACATCCGCGCCGTGGCCTGGACCTCGAGCGGGAGCTCGGCCACGGTCCTGCCGTCGCCCCCGGGTGCCCAGCTCAGCTCCACCGCCCTGGCCATCTCGTCCGACGGCTCCACGATCGTGGGCGCCGTCAACACCAGCGCCGCCATGAGCACGAGCCTCGAGGCCGTACGCTGGACGGGCTCGGGCTGGGGCACGCTGACCTTGCTCGGCGATCTCGGCGCCAGCTCGCCGCGCAGCCGCGCCTACGACACCAGCTCGGACGGCGCGATCATCGTGGGCAGCGCGCGCGACGCCTCGGGCCAGGACCGGGCCTTCCTCTGGGACGCGACCCACGGCATGCGCGACCTGGCCCAGGTCCTGCTCGACGACTACGGCATCGATACGGCGGGCTGGGTGCTGGCCGAGGCGCGCGGCGTCTCGAACCCGAACGCCCAGGGCGAGTTCGTGGTGGTCGGGATCGGCACCAACCCGAGCGGCCAGGCCGAGGGCTGGTACGCCTTCCTCTCGCCGGTGGCCTGCAACGACGGTCTCGACAACGACGGCGACGGCGATGTGGACTTCCCCGACGACCCCGAGTGCAACCGCGCCTCGGACCGCTCGGAGACGAACGACTGCAACGACGGTCTCGACAACGATGGCGACGGCCTGGTGGACTTCCCCGACGATCCCGGCTGCAACTCCGCCACCGACCCGAGCGAGGAGCCCGACTGCTCCGACGGCCTCGACAACGACGGCGACAGCCTGCCCGACTTCCCGGCCGATCCCGGCTGCCGCAGCGGCGCCCAGGCCATCGAGGACCCCGCCTGCAACGACGGTCTCGACAACGACGGCGACGGCCAGATCGACTTCCCCGCCGACGCCCAGTGCCTGGCCGCCGACGACTTCTCCGAGCTGCACGACTGCGACGACGGTCTCGACAACGACGGTGACGGCCTGTTCGACTTCCCGGCCGACCCCGACTGCAAGTCGCTCACCGATCCGTCCGAAGATCCCCAGTGCAACGACCGCGTGGACAACGACGGCGACTCCCTCGTCGACTACCCGGCCGCCTACCCCGTGTGCCTCTCGGCGAGCGACCCGATCGAGGCGCCCCAGTGCGACGACGGCGTGGACAACGACGGCGACGGCCAGGCCGACCACCCCGACGACACCCAGTGCCCGTCGCCGGGCTTCGTCTCCGAGTCGCCGGTGTACCTGGGCGCGGGCCAGCTCCTCGTGCTCGACCGCGCCAGCCGCACGCTCTTCCGGCTCGACCCGACCACGGGCACCCAGACGCGCCTCTCCCAGGGCGCCTCGCTGCTGGCTCCCCAGGGCATGGCCCTGCGCTCGACCGGCGAGCTCGTGGTGGCGGACGCGTCCGGGCTCTACCAGGTGATCCACGTGACCGGCGCCCAGCGCCGCTTCGGCAGCCTGGTGGAGGCCGAGGAGTCGACCCAGGTGGTGATCGACGCGAACGGCGACGCCATCGTGCTCGAGGCCGACGGACTCGCCAAGGTCACCTGGTCGCCCACCGGCACGGGCACCCGTACCGTGCTGCTCACCGTGCCCTTCGACCCGTTCCTCGGCTTCTTCCGCGGCGACTCACTCGCCCGGGAGAGCGATGGCAGGCTCTTGGTGAGCGCGTTCGGCTTCGGCGGCGAGGGCATCTTCCGCATCGATGCGAGCACCGTGCCGCCCAGCTACCAGCAGGTCTCGCCCTTCAACGCGACCGACCGCTTCACCGACCTGGCCTTGGAGTCGAACGGAGACATCGTGGCCGTGGGCCAGCGCATCGCCGCAGGTCTGACTGGCGTGTTCCGCGTGACGCCGACCGGCGGGGGCATGGGCACCGCCAGCACGATCAGCTCCGACCCGGCCTGGGTCTCGCCCGTGGCCGTGGCGGTGGCCGCGAGCGGCGACCTGTTCGTGGCCGACGAGGGCACCTGCGGGCCCGGCGGCTGCACCGGCGCGAACATCGTCCGCGTGCACCCGACCACGGGCGCGCGCCTCCAGATCTACAGCGGCGGCGACATCACCGGACCCACGGACCTCGCCACGGTGACCGCGCTGCCCGCCTGCCAGGACGGCGTGGACAACGACGGCGACGGCCTCGTGGACTTCCCCGCGGATGGCGGCTGCCGCTGGCCCTGGGATCCGAGCGAGCAGCTCGACTGCGCCGACGGTCTCGACAACGACGGCGACGGGCTCGTGGACCACCCGGCGGATCCCGGCTGCGGGTTCGCGGTGTCCGGCGTCGAGAACCCCCAGTGCAACGACGGCCTCGACAACGACGGCGATGGCCTGATCGACCACCCGGCCGACCCGCAGTGCGGCTCTCCGTCCGCCGACCGCGAGGCGCCCAAGGTCGGCTGCGGCCTGTCGGGCGCCGAGTTCCTGCCCCTGCTCGCGCTGCTCGCCCGCCGACGGCGACGCTAGACGTCCCCCAGCGGGACCACGCGGCAGCTGGGGCGCTCGGGCGGCTGCTCGGGCAGCAGGAAGCGCCAGAAGATCGTGCCCTCGCGGTGGCCCTCGGTGTCGAGCCAGTTGGGCACGCCGGGGTCGCGGTGGGCGACCACCATGCGGAAGCGCCCGTCGGGCCCGAGCACGGTGTTGGCCCGGTTGCGCCAGGTCGCGCGGTCGCGGTACTCGAGGCACTGCATGTGCCGGTTCCAGAGCACGACGCTCGCGTAGGCGCAAGGGGGGAAGCGGCCCTCCATCACCAGCGCCTCGTCGGGCTCGAGCCGGAAGGGCGCCATGGCGTAGGCGATGTCCACGGCGCCCCAGGAGTTCTGGCCTGCCGCGCGGAACAGCATGGGCGTGGGTAGCTCGTTGGGCGTGCGCGAGACGAACGGCAGCGGCAGCTTGTTCAGCTCGAGCATCTCGAGCGAGCCGCCGCGCACGTACGCCACCACGTCGCGCAAGCGCGCGGCCACGCTCGCGTCCGTGAGCGGCGGGCGCGGGCCCGCGGCGGGGATCGCCTCGATCGTGAGCTCCACGCGCGCGTCGGGGTCCGCGGCGGCGCTGCGGTCCGACTCCCAGTAGTGGCGCACGAGCAGCGAGGCGGCGCCGGGCGCGAGCGGGATCCAGTTGCCCGGCTGCTCGTCGGCCGAGAGGGTCACCTCGTAGCGGCCGTCGGCCCCGATGCGCATGCCGCGGTCGTTCACGTCGGCCAGCGGCGGCTCCGCGGCGGCGCCCAGCCGGCCGTCGTCGGCGCGGCCGTGGACGGTGAAGTTCAGGTAGCACTCGTCGCCGCGCCGCCCGCGCACGCGGTAGCGCCGGTCGCCGCGGATGCGGGCGAAGTGGTACAGGGCATCGGGGTTGTCGCCCATCATCTTGCGGGTGGGCGACACCAGCCGCACGAAGCACGGCCGCTCGGGGTCGCCCTCGAGGTAGCAGTCGGTGGCCACCGAGAGCAGGTGCAGCGCGTTGCGGAAGCCCTCCGCCACGTCGATCTCGTCCGTGACGCCGCGCTCCGGGGTGAGCTGGCTCTCGGAGATCTCGCGCAGCGTGTCGATCAGCGCCGCGAACGCGGCACGGCTCTCCAGGGGCTTGGGGCTCAAGGGACCTCCCGGGCTCGACGATGGGGCCGATGCGGGTCGTTAGCATATCGCCGCACGCCGGGAGGGGCCGTGAGCATCGCGTTCGAGCCCTTGGTCGCCGAGCCGCGGCCCGATCCGTACCCGATCTACCAGAGGCTTCGCGACGAGGCGCCGGTCCATTTCGCGCCGCGCTCGCAGGCCTTCTGCGTCTCGCGCTACGACGACGTGCTGCACGTGCTCAAGCACCCCGAGCAGTTCTCGTCCCGGGCCATGCAGAGCGCGCTCCTGCCGGAGATGAGCCCCTGGGATCCCGGCTTCATGGCCGGCATGCTGCGTTTCTTCTGGAAGGTGCGGCTCACGCCCTGGCGCATCGCGCGCGCCATCCCGCTGATCGCGGCGGACCCGCCGCGCCACGAGGCCATGCGCGGCATCGTGAAGCGCGGCTTCACGCCGCGCACCATCGCCGCCTGGGAGCCCCGCATCCGAGAGCTCGTGGAGGCGCAGCTGGCGCCCGCCCGCGACGGCGAGCCCTTCGACGTCGTCGAGGACCTCGCCGTCCCCCTGCCCGTCACGATCATCGCCGAGCTGCTCGGCGTGGAGCCCGAGCGGCGCGTCGAGTTCAAGCGCTGGAGCGACGCCATCCTCCAGATGCTGTCGGGCTCGGTCCGCGAGGGCGGCTCGGGCGCCCCGCTGGGCGACGTCGTCGCCGATCTCTACGTCTACCTGCGCGCCACGGTGCGCGAGCGCCGGCGCCGGCCGGGCGACGACCTGGTGAGCGTGCTCGTGGACCCGTCCCACGGCGTGGCCATGGACGAGATCGAGCTCGTGCAGTTCGTGGTGCTGTTGCTCGTGGCGGGCAACGAGACCACCACCAACCTGATCGGCAACGCCGCCAGCGCCCTGCTCGACCACCCCGCCGAGCTCGCGCTCGTGGCCCGCGAGCCGGCGCTCGTGCCGGCTCTGGTGGAGGAGGCGCTGCGATTCGACGCGCCGGTGCAGCTGCTGGTGCGCGAGGCGGTCCGCGACGTGGAGCTGTCGGGCACGCGCATCCCGCGCGGCGCCGTGGTGGTGCCGCTGCTCGGCTCGGCCAACCGCGACGAGCGGCGCTTCCCCGACGCGCATCGCTTCCGCGTCGGGCGCGACGCGCGCGGACACCTGGGCTTCGGCTTCGGGATCCACTTCTGCCTGGGCGCGGCGCTGGCGCGCCTGGAGGCGTGCGTGGCGCTCGAGGCCCTGGTCCCCGAGCTGGCCCGCCGCACGCGCGTCGCGCGGCCCGTCGAGTGGGTCGACTCGTTCCTCGTCCGCGGCCGGAGGCACCTGCCGACGACCCTGGCCTCCGACGCGCGCGCAGCGGGCCGCACGCCGGCTTGACCGTCAGTTGCAGTAGTCTCCGCCGCACACGTCGAGCACCGCGCCGTCCGGCTTCAGGAACTCGGACTTCTGGAGCTTGGCGCGCGGGTCGCGGCGCGGGCACTCGTGGGGGTCGCCGCCGCGGCCGGCGGGACACGGGCCGAGCTCCGGGTTTCCGCCCGAGGGCGGCATGTTCCGGTTGGGCGATTGCAGGTTGCCGAAGTCCCAGACGACCAAGGCCGAGCCGTCGAAGCGGTAGCTGGCGCCCTCGGCGCCCGCCACCGGCGGGCCCGGGTCGCTGGCCGGGATCCCCGGGATGTTCCAGTGCGGCTCCTCCTGCCAGAACTCGCGCGGCAGGCCGCTCGGGTTGGCGGCGACGTAGCCGAACGGATCGAAGTCCGGCCGGTGCACGTGGGCGCCGATGGTGCGCGCCTCCACCTGCGCCGACATGTCGGAAACCTGGAAGTCGCCGAACCCCACGTGCAGCAGGATCTTCTTGGCCGGCGTGCCCGGGTAGGTGTCGCGGGTGAGGTGGTTGGCGTGCCCGTTGGTCTCCACGCGGTCCCACAGCATCTGCGCCAGCGCGAACATGAGCGGGTAGACCTTCGGGTCGAGATAGTTGAACTGGAGCAGCCCGAGGTACAGGTTGAAGTCGACGCTGCGGAAGAGCAGCGTGCTGTAGTTCATCCCGGGCACGCCCAGCACCGCGCGCGTGTAGTCCTGGGCGAAGGCCGCGAGCGCCCCGCCGGCGATGGCCCCCTGGCTGTTGCCGTCGTAGTACAGGCTGGTGCCGTCGAGGATGGAGGCGCCGTCCACCTGGAAGGCCGGGTGGGTCCCGAAGCCGTCGGGATGGATCATGGCGCGGCCCACGTAGAGGAAGTTCACCATGGCCTGGTGCAGGCGGTCGGCCAGGGTCGGGAAGCGGCTGAAGTCGTTCAGGATGGCGGCCACCGTCCCGAAGTCCTCCTCGCCCATGCCGATCCAGCGGGAGCCGCAGACCACGTAGTTGTGCTCGAAGGCGTTGTCCTGGTTGTGTCCCGACACCGCCTCGTTCTGGTGGCCCAGCAGGCCGTGGCCGTACAGCACGGGCCGGGCCGGCACCGGGCTGCCGTCTCCCGCCACCACGGTGGTGGGGACCGTGCAGCTGAAGTCGGCCCAGTAGTCGCCGGCCTGTACGGGCAGCTCGTCGCCCTCGCAGGGCTTGGCGGCGCCCAGGTCGTCCTCGCAGTGGAGGCGGGTGGCGGCGTCGGTGCCCCCCGTTTCGCCCTGGTTGGTGAGGTAGAGCGGCACCTTCACCTTGCCGCGGACCAGGTAGCGGCGCCGGGCCGTCGGCGAGTCGAACTGGTCCACCACGAACTCGGGCGACGCGGCTCCGAGCTTGGCGAACGCGTCGTCGCGCATGGCCAGCAGCCGCTCGGACATGTTGCGCTTGCTGATCACCGTGAAGTCCCAGGCCAGGTAGAGGTCGTCGCGCGCCACGCCGTGGCTCTCGAGCGCGTCGAGCACCTCCTCCATGTGGGCGCGGCGCGCCTCGATGGCCGGCACGTAGGTGGGGGTGCCGTCGCGGTAGAGCCGGAAGGCGCGCGGCGCCGGGATGACCGCGTCCGCGCCGTCGCGCAGGTTGCGCAGCGCCACCAGGTAGCGGCGGCCGCTGGCGAAGTTCACGGCGGGTCGGATCAGCAGCGCCTGGCCCTGGGCCGGGGTCACCCGGGAGTTGAGCTCCACCCAGTGCGGCACGCGCTCGCCGGTCTCGGCGTCGAGGATGACGACCGAGGAGCCGGGGTCGAGCGAGCGCGCCTGGTCCCACTCGCGCGCGATGCCTGCCACCGGGACCGGCCGCGAGGCGATCACGGCCGGCTGGCCCGGCTCGGGCGGGTGCTCGAGCACGATCCCCGGCACGATCAGCTGGATCGCCTGGCCCGGGCTGAAGCCGTCGTTGCGGTTCCACTCGGTGGGATCCACGGGCGTGTCGGCCAGGTTGCGCGGCATGGACGCCACGTCCAGATCCACCCGCCGGCCGGTGTCGGAGGCGGGATCCGCCACCGTGAAGAAGTCGTTCGGGAAGGGATAGAGGCAGATCGCCGGGTCGAACAGATCGCAACGGTGCGCGGTCTCGATGGCCAGGCCGGGCTCCCAGGAGAAGCTCGCGGAGACCACGTTCTCGGCGATGCCGTTGCCGTCGGCGTCGATGCTGGCGAAGAGCGTGTTGCGGCCTTCGCGGAGCTGTTCCGCGGCGATCTCGCCCGTGGCTACGCCGCCCGCCTGGGCGAAGCCTTGTGTCAGGTCGAGGAAGCTCGCCGGCGGCGCGTCCACGCCCGCGAGCAGCGTCACGCGGAAGCTCGAGCCGGGGCCGAAGCCGCCGCCGAGCTGGATCTGCACGGGCACGCCGGCGCCGCCCGGCGGCGACGGGACGTAGCTGCCGTCGGCCGGCGTCAGGATGGAAGGGGCGGGCGTGCACGAGGCGGAGGCCGCCAGCGCGGCCAGCAGGGCGAGGGCCCGGAAGGTTCGTCGCGACACGGGCAAGGAGGGCGACCCGGGGGTCGGCCTCGGCGCAGCGAGGCGAAGCCGAGCGAAGCTCATCGGGTCAGCTCCTGGCCGCCGGGCGCCGGCTGCGCAGCGCCGCGAGCCCGGAGGCGGTGAGGGAGAGAAGCGCAGCGGTCCCCGGCTCGGGGACCAGGAACTTCACCGAGTCGGCGAAGAAGCTCGTGGTGGGGCCGACCTCGCAGTCGGCGCCCGCGCACGGACCGAGCGCCGCGAACAGCCGGACGTGGTCGGCGCGCACGTCGATCAGGAGCTGGCCGCGGTGCGTGCCGTCGGAACGCACGAGGCCCACGTCGGTGAGCACGGTGTGGACCAGGTTGCCGCCCAGGAACGCCTGGAGCACCACGGGCACCGGCGCGCCGGTCGGGCCCGGCAGGGCCACCACGTCCACCCGGAAGCGGTCGATCGGGACGTCGAACCACAGGTCCACGGCCGGGAGCAGGGAGTTCAGGATCCCCTGGTCGCCGGTGGTGGCCCAGCTCGACGTGTCGAAGCCGAGCAGGAAGCCCGCGTGGGTCTCCGAGAGCACCAGCGCGTCGCTGATCTCCACGTGGGGGAAGGTCGCGGCCGAGCTGGCCGTCCCCGAGACGAGATCGTCGAAGCAGATGGCGAAGAATCCCAGGGCGGGGTCGCTCTGCGGGCAGGGCGGCGGACCCCCCTGGCCGAGGGCGGACGCATCGGACGCGAGGACGCACAGGGCGAGAGCGGCACCGGCAGCGGCGCGGACAGGCAGCATGAGCTTCTCCTCCAGCCTTTCCAGCTGGGAGGGAAGTGGCGCCCGAGGGTGTGAAGTGTCGGAGGGTGCGCAGGAATTGCCTGTCCCGGCGAGCTCGGGGCAGAACACCAGCTGCGGGGAGACCGATCGGTACAAAACGATTGCCCTGGGGCTTTTTCACATGTCACACTGCCCTGTTCTGGGGTCCGCCCCGTCACCGGGTGCCGGCCGGGAGCCACCTACGGCTCACCGGCCACGGCGTGGTGGGCGGCGTCCAGACCAACCGAAGAGGTGCCTCATGCCGATCGTCCGTCTCGCCGCCGCCCTGGTCGCCGGAGCGCTGCTCGCCCCGCTCGAGGCCCTGGCCGCCTCGTTCCACGCCTTCGAGAGCGGCCCGGTCCGGCCCATGGCGATGTCGCCCGACGGCAAGCGCCTCTACGTGGTGAACACCCCGGACAACCGGCTCGAGATCTTCAACGTCACCGGCGGCAACCTCGCCCACGCGGCCAGCGTGGCCGTGGGCATGGAGCCGGTGGCCGTGGCCGCGCGCGACGACGACGAGGTCTGGGTGGTGAACCACCTCTCGGACAGCGTCAGCATCGTGCGCGACGACCGCGCCAACCCGACGGTCCAGCGGACGCTGCTGGTGGGCGACGAGCCGCGCGACATCGTGTTCGCCGGCGCCGGGGGCAACCGCGCCTTCATCACCACCGCCCACCGCGGCCAGCACCGCACGCACGCGTCGGTCTCCGGCGTCGCGGGCGCGGGCGATCCCCTGCTCACCACCGCGGGCGTCAGCCGCGCCGACGTCTGGGTGTTCGACGCGGCCTCCCTGGGCACCAGCATCGGCGGTACCCCGCTGCGCATCGTCCAGATGTTCGGTGACACGCCGCGCGCGCTGGCGGTGTCGCCCGACGGCAACACCGTCTACGCGGCGGTGTTCCACTCGGGCAACCAGACGGCCGTGGTGAACGAGGGCCTGGTGTGCAACGGCTTCGCGGGCGCCGGCTCCTGCAACGGCGACGGCGTCACCTCGCCCAACGGCCTGGGCGGCGGGCAGATGCCCGGCGGCAACCCCGGCCCGAGCGCCACGGTCCCGGGCTCGCCGGACCCGGGCGTGGCAGCGCCCGAGGTCGGCCTCGTGGTGCAGTTCGACAACGCCTCGGGCCAGTGGCGCGACGAGCTCGGCCGCAACTGGAGCAACGGCATCCGGTTCCACCTGCCGGACCACGACGTGTTCGCGATCAACGCCACCACGTTCGCCGTGACCAACGACTTCGAACACGTGGGCACGATCCTGTTCAACATGGCCGTGAACCCGGTGACCGGCCGGATCTACGTCTCCAACACCGAGGCCCAGAACCTGACGCGCTTCGAGGGCCCCGGCGGTGGCGGCAGCACGGTCCAGGGCAACCTGGCCCAAAGCCGCGTCACCGTGATCAACCCGGGCACGGGCGCCGTGGACCCGCGCCACCTGAACAAGCACATCAACTACTCGGTGTTGCCGGCCCCCCTGGGCACCAAGGACCACAGCCTGGCCACGCCCCTCGACATGGCCGTGACCGCCAACGGCGCCACGCTGTACGTGGCGGCGTTCGGCTCGTCCAAGGTGGGCGTCTTCTCCACGGCCACCCTGGAGAACGACAGCTTCGATCCCACCGTCCAGAGCGCGAGCTACGTGTCGGTGAGCGGCGGCGGCCCGGCGGGCCTGGTACTGAACGAGGCGGCGAGCCGGCTGTACGTGTTCACGCGCTTCGACAACGGCGTCTCTGTGGTGAACACCACGACCGGCGCGGAGCTCTACCACCTGAACTTCCCGAACCCGGAGCCGGCCTCCCTCACCGGCGGCCGCTTCATGCTCTACGACGCCGTCCACACCTCGTCCAACGGCGAGGCCTCCTGCTCGAGCTGCCACGTCTTCGGCGACTTCGACAGCCTGGCCTGGGACCTCGGCGATCCCGATGGTGGGATCGGCACCAACACCAACACCATCAACCTGAACGCCGCGGCTGGCGACCAGAACGGTGGCGCGGCCAACAACGAGTTCCACCCCATGAAGGGGGCCATGACCACCCAGACCCTGCGTGGCATGGCGACCTCGGGCCACATGCACTGGCGCGGCGACCGGCTCTCGGGCTTCTTCGGCACCGACGGCGCCAACAACAACGACGAGGATCTCTCGTTCCGCAACTTCATCGTGGCTTTCCCGGGCCTCGTGGGCGGGAACACGCCGCCCACGGACGCCGGGCTCCAGGCGGACATGCAGGCCTTCGCCGACTTCCAGCTCCAGGTGCTGCTGCCGCCGAACCCGGTGCGCGCCATCAACAACAGCCTGAACGGCGACCAGAGCGCCGGCCGGCTGTTCTTCCTGGGCGATCACGGCGGCAACGACTGCTCCGACGGCGCCTGCCTGTTCGGGAGCGAGGGGAGCCTCGGGTTCAGCTGCCAGGGCTGTCACCGGCTAGACCCGGCGCAGGGCTTCTTCGGAACCGGCGGGACCCACTCCTTCGAGAACGAGGAGCAGATCTTCAAGATCCCGCACCTGCGCAACATGTATCAGAAGGTCGGCATGTTCGGCATGGCGAACGTGCCCTTCAACAACCCCGGCGACAACCTGCACAGGGGCAATCAGGTGCGGGGAACGGGCTTCCTGCACGACGGCAGCACCGACACGCTGTTCCGCTTCTTCCAGGCCACCGTGTTCAACAACAACGCGGTGTTCAACGCCGGCTTCGACGGGGGCGACCCGCAGCGGCGCGACGTCGAGGACTTCATGCTGGCGTTCAATTCGGACCTGGCGCCGATCGTCGGCCAGCAGGTCACGCTGAACGCCGTCACGCTCGCCAACGCGGACACGTCGGCCCGCCTCACGACGCTGGAGCAGCGAGCCGGCACCCCGTTCACCTCCGTGGTGCTGGGCGGCGTGGTGACCGAGTGCGACCTGATCGTGAAGGGCCGCATCGCCGGCGTGGTGCGCGGCTGGCTCTACGACCCGGGCACGACCAGCTACGAGCCGGACTCCACCTCGGAGCCCGACGTGAGCCTGCTGGACCTGCGCACCCTGGCGGGCGGCGCCGGCCAGGAGCTCACCTTCACCTGCGTGCCCCCGGGCGCCGGCGTTCGCGCCGGGCTCGACCGGGACGAGGACGGCATGCTCGACTACGACGAGCTCACCTCGCTGACCGACCCCGGCAACCCGGGCAGCATCGTGGGTGCCTGCAACGACGGGATCGACAACGACGGCGACGGACTCATGGACATGGCGGATCCGGGCTGCGCGAGCCTCGCGTCGAACATCGAGAACCCGCAGTGCAACGACGGCGTGAACAACGACACCGACGGCCTGGTGGACCTGGCCGACGCCGAGTGCGCCAGCCCCTCCGACGACCGCGAGGCCCCGAACGTGGGCTGCGGCCTGTCGGGCGCCGAGGCGCTGCCGCTGCTCGGCCTGCTGGCGCTGCGCCGCCGGCGCAGCCGCCGCGCCTAGCGTCCTCGCCGCGAAGCAGGACGGGGCGCCGGTCCGTGAGGACCGGCGCCCCGTTTCCGTTCCGGGCCGGCTGCTCGGCTCGGGGCGCTAGTCGCCGTAGAGCGAGTGCTGATAGGCGCGCAGGGCAGCCGTGGAAAAGCCCGCCGCCTGGGCGCGCACCATCAGCTCGGGTAGCCGATCGCGCGCCGAGTCGAAGGCCGCCTGGGCCTCGTGCTGTCGCTCGCTCAGGCGCTCGAGCTCGGAGGCATCGGCGCCCGAGTCGCGGCCGGCGCGCGCCAGGGCGGCGTTGGCCTCGCGCAGCTCCTGCTCGGCCTCGAGCAGGCTGCGCCGGGCGTCGGCCAGCTCCCGGGTCAGGTCGGGCTGGCCGCCGGGAGACGCCACCGGCGCCGGCGCTGCGGGCGGCGGCGCGTCGTCGGGTGAAGCGGCCGCCGGGCCGCTGGCCAGTGTGATCCCGGCGACGATCGCCAGGATGCGGATCGATCTCGTGCTCATGGGGTGGAGTTCCTCTCGTTCCGCTCCGTCGTGGACGGATGCGGCGCGCACCCCTCATCGGACCGAGGTCCCCGCGCCTTGACCCCCTGTCGCTTCCCCGGAGCGAGAAATCCGGGGCGGCCGGCAGGCGGCGTGCAACCCGTCCGCCGCTGGCGCGCGCACGGGTCGGCGGGCGCACCGGCGCCGCGTGAGCCGGCGCACGGACCCTCGACGTGGGTGGAGCTGGGACGAGATGGACCGCTCTGCCTCAGCCGGCGCGGGCCGGCGCACCGGCGGCGGGCTCGAGCAGCAGGGTGGCCACGCCGTGGGTGGGGCCGCGCACCGTGAGCACCCGCGTGCCGGGTCTGCGGCCTGGCCGGACCTTGGAGACGTCGAAGCCGGCGCTGGCGAGCCGCGCGCGGGCCGCCTCGGCGTCACCCACCCGCCAGGAGAACCCAAAGAGCTGGTCGGGGCCTGGGGCCTGCTCGGCCAGACTGGCTGCCAGCTCCACCGTCACGCCGCCCACGCGGAAGAAGAGCAGTCGCACGCCCCAGGCGGGGAAGCTGCGGTCGAGGGCCAGGCGCAGGCCCAGCTTTTCGCCGTAGAGCGCGCGGGCCGCCTCGGCGTCCGTCGTGCGCACCACGGCGTGGTCGAGGCCGACGACGGCGCCCTCGGGGTCCGCGGCGAGCCCGGCCGGCGAGAGCAGCTCGACGGGCGAGAGGTGCTGGATCGCGAACAGCAGCACGCCGCGCGTGCGCTCGAGAGGCAGCGGAACGCGCAGCCACTCGCGGAATGCGCCCGAGTCGAGATCCCGGCCGAGCCCCTCCTCGACGGCGCCCGGCTCGAGACCGCGCGCGGCGAAGGCCAGGCGACACGCCTCGGCGTTGCCGGTGCCGAACGCCAGGCCGAGGGGCCCTTCGCCGTGGGCGTCGAGCCAGCCGCGCAGCATGTCGCCCGTGCGCCCCGGGCCGGCCGGCGCGAGCAGCTCCAGATAGCTGCCCTCCAGCCGGAACAACGTGTTGGCCGTGCCGGCTCCTGCGTGCTCGCCCTGCCAGGACTGCCGCCGCCCGAGCAGCGCGCCGAAGGTGCGGGTCGCCGCGTCCAGGTCGCGCACGGCCACGATCACGTGGTCCAGGGCGCTCAGGCATCGGGGGTCGGGCGGGCTCGGCACCGCGCCAGCATGGCATGACGCGCCCGGGCGCGCCGCCCGGTCGAGCCTTCCGAGGTCGACTCAGTCGCCGGGCCGGGCCTTGGCGTAGTCCACGGAGAGCCAGCGCTCGGGACGCATGGTGAACACGAGGTTCTCCTCACGGCCGCCGCCCGACACGTAGAGGTCCCCGAGCTCCTTGCCGAAGTAGCGCCGGGCCATGGGCCGGCTGTGCGCCTCCAGGTCCGCGGGCTCCACCGCGACCACCGGCCCCGAGACGCTCACGTACTTGTAGAAGGGCGGCTGCTCGGCCTGGGCCACCAAGGTGAAGCGGCGCGCCTGCGCGAGCGCGCGGCCCTTGCGTGAGCCCTCGCCGGTGATCACGCGCACGCCGCGCTCGGGCGCGTAGTCGTACCAGATGGGCGCCGAGAGCGGCGCCGCCCCCGCGAGCTCGATGCTGATCACGCCGACGTGGACGTCCGAGAGGAACGCCTGGCGCTCCGGCTTCGTCATGGCGAGGGACATGGGGTCTCCTTGGCGCGCGCTGCCGGGCGTCCGGCGGGCCGAGGCTAGCGAAGCGCCGCGTCGAGGGCGTCGAGCAGCGCGGCCACGTCCCCGGGAGCCTTCGCCACGCCGAACGTCACGTGGTCGGGCCGCGCCAGGAAGGCGTGGATGCCGTGGCCCGCGAAGAACGCCCCCGCGCGCCCCGCGGCGTCCTCGAGCTGGAGACCGCCTGGGGGCGCCTCGCCGGGCGCATCGCTCCAGACCAGCGCGCGGCCGCCGAGCGCCTCGAGCCGGCGCCGCCGCTCCGCATCCGGCCAGCCGCGCGCGTCCCGCAGGACCAGCCGGAAGCCCGGGCCGGTGCGGTCGTCGCACAGCGCCTTGCCGCCGGCGCCGCGCACGCGCGGCTGCGGGGCGAGCCGGCCCACGTGCGGGTGGGCGGCGCCGGGCTTCCGGCCCTGGAAGCAGCCGGGGCCCGGGTCGGGCAGCTCCGAAGGGAATCCCTCGCCGCGCGCGCGCCGCGCCCGCAGCTCGACGTCGCGCAGCGCCGCCAGGGCCGGGTCCTGGGTGCAGACGATCCGTCCCGCGGCCACCGCGCGCTCGATGAAGCTGCGCACGTGGGGCGCCCGCTCGCTCGCGTAGCTCGCGAGCAGCGCGGCGTCGGCCTGGCCGCGCAGGACCAGGTCGAGCTTCCAGGCCAGGTTGGCGGCGTCGCGGATGCCGGCGCACATGCCCTGGCCCAGGAACGGCGGCGTCTGGTGGGCGGCGTCGCCGGCGATGGCCACGCGCCCGCGCATCCAGTCGCGCGCCACCACGGCGTGGAATCGGTAGACGGCGGCCCGCACCAGCTCGACGCCGGCCAGGTCCAGCCAGGGTGCGAGCAGCGCGCGCAGGCGTTCGGGGCGCGCCATCTCCTCGTCCGTCTCGCCGGGCCGCAGCATCAACTCGAACCGGTAGAGCCCGTGGGCGCAGGGCACGAGGGTGGTGGGCCGCGCGGGATCGCACAGCTGGATGCAGCGATCGGGCAGGCCGCGCGCCCCCCGCAGGTCCACCACCACCCACGGCTCGTCGAAGCCCAGGTCTTCGAGCGCCATGCCCGCCCGGCGCCGCACCGTGCTCGCGGCGCCATCGCAGCCCACCACGAAGCGCGCGCGGATCCGCTCCTCGCCCTGCGGCCCACGCACCCGCGCAACGGCGCCGTCCTCGTCCTGCTCCACGTCCACGAGCTGCGCGCCGAGGCTCACCTCGACCGAGGGGTGCGCGCACGCGGCCTCGCGCAGGATCGCCTCGAGGCTCGGCTGGTGGAACATGTAGTCGCTCGTCCAGCCCTGCTGGTGGTCGTCGTGGGCGAGCGGGGCCTCGAGCAGCACCTCGCGCTCGGCGCTCCAGAACACGCAGCTCTCGACGATGCGCGTGTGGGGCAGCAGCGCCCGCGCGACGCCGAGCGTCTGGAAGATCCGCATCACCTCGGCATCGCAGTGCACCGCGCGCGGCAGGCGGTAGACCTCCGCCTCGGGCTCGATCACACGCACGCGTCGTCCCGCCCGGCCCAGCAGGCCGGCCAGGGTGGCGCCCGTGGGGCCGAAGCCGGCCAGCAGCACGTCGCAAGCGGGGGCCAGGGCCATGGCGCTCTCCGGAAGGGGCTTGCAGCCGCCGTTGGTCGGATGTATAAACGAATTGGTCGACTGAGTAAACCAGCGTCGAGGCCGGGAGCCGCGTGCCGGGAGCCGCCACGTCGAGAGCGTCCGTCCGGGCCGAAGCCAGCGAGGACACGCGCGAGCGCATCCTGGCGGCCGCGCTCGCGACGTTCTCCGAGCGGGGCTTCGACGGCGCCAGCACCCGCCAGATCGCCGCGCGCGCGGGCGTGAACCTGGGGCTCCTCCAGTACCACTTCGGGAGCAAGCAGGACCTGTGGCGCGCCGCCGTGGAGCGCGCCTTCGCCGAGCTGCGGGGTGGTCTCGAGGAGGTGCTGGGCGCGCCGGCCCTTGCCGACGAGCGCCCGCGCGCGCGGCGCCTCGTCCGCGGCTACGTGCGCTTCGTGGCGCGCAACCCGGAGTTCGTGCGCATCATGCACGACGAGGGCAAGCGCCGCGGTCCGCGCATGCGCTGGCTCGTGGACCACCACGTGAAGCCCCTCTACGAGGCCTTCCGCGGCCTGCTCGAGCGCGCGCAGCGGCACGGCACGCTGCCGGCCCACGTGGACGCCCTGCACTTCCACTACGTCCTGATCGGCGCGGTCGGCCTGATCTTTCACCAGGCCGAGGTCGAGGCCCACGCCGAGGCCGTCGAGCACCTCCTGCTCGGCCCGGCCGCCACGGAGGACGCTCGATGAGGCTCGCCACCTTCCGGCAAGGAGGCGCTCGGCGCGTGGGCGTCGTCGATGGCGACGAGATCGTCGATCTCGCCGCCGCGGTGCCCGGGCTGCCCGGGGAGATGACGGCGCTGCTCGCCGCCGGCCCGCAGGCCCTGGGCGCGGCGCGCGCCGCGGTCGGCAACGGGCCGCGCATCGCGCTTGCGGACGTGCGACTCGAGGCGCCGGTCCTGCGCCCGCCCAAGTTTTTGGCGGTGGGCCTGAACTACGCCGACCACGTGGCCGAGTCCGGCGTCGCCACGCCCGCGCATCCCACGATCTTCAACAAGCAGTCCACCTGCGTGACGGGTCCCAGCGATCCCATCCACCTGCCGCGCGTCTCCCAGGCGCTCGACTACGAGGGCGAGCTCGGCTTCGTGATCGGCCGCCGCTGCCGCCACGTCTCGCGCCGCGACGCCCCCGGCGTGATCGCGGGCTACCTCGTGGTGGACGACGTCACCGTGCGCGACTGGCAGCTGCGCGTTCCCACCTGGACCATGGGCAAGTCCTTCGACACCCACGGGCCGCTCGGCCCGTGGATCGTCACGCCCGACGAGCTCGGCGATCCCCACGCGCTGCGCATCCGCACCTGGGTGAACGGCGAGCTGCGCCAGGACTCGAACACCGAGCAGTTGATCTTCGACTGCTACGCGCTCGTGGAGCACCTCTCCACGGCCTTCACGCTCGAGCCCGGCGACGTGGTCGCCACCGGCACGCCGGGCGGCGTGGGCATCGCCATGAAGCCGCCGCGGCTGCTCGTGGCGGGCGACGTGGTGCGCGTGGAGATCGAGGGCATCGGCCGGATCGAGAACCGGGTGATCGCCGAGCCGGCCGACACGGCCCGGATCGACTGAGTCTGACCCAGAGGGAGGACGCATGATCAAGGTGCGCGACGTCGCCTACGTGCGCTTCGGCGCTCCCGAACTGGGGAGCATGGAGCGCTTCCTGCACGATTTCGGACTGGCCACCACGACGCGCGACGACGCGCGCCTGTTCGCGCGCGGCACGGACCCGGGCCCCTACCTGCACGTGACCGAGCGCGGCGAGTCCGGCTTCCGCGGCGTGGCCTTCGAGGCGAACACGGCCGAGGATCTCGCCGCTGCGGCGCGCCTGGCGGGGGCCTCGCCCGTGGAGGAGATCGATGCGCCCGGCGGCGGGCGGCGGGTGCGCTTCCGCGACCCCGACGGGTTCGAGGTGGAGGTGGTGCACGGCCGCGAGCGCCTGGCGCCCCTGCCCTTCGAGAGCGCGCTGCCGCTCAACCGTGGCAGCGAACGGCAGCGTCTGGGCGCGCTCCAGCGCGTTCCCCGCGGCCCCGCCCGGGTGAAGCGGCTCGGCCACGTGGTGCTCCGCGTCTCCGACTTCGCCCGCAGCGACCGCTGGTACCGCTCGCGCTTCGGCTTCCTGCCTTCGGACGACGTGTTCGTGGGAGACCGCGACCACGTGATCGCGAGCTTCATGCGCTGCGACCAGGGCGAGCGCTTCGTGGACCACCACACCTTCCTGTGTCTGGGCACCGGCCAGCCTGGCTTCGACCACGCCGCCTTCGAAGTGGAGGACATCGATGCCGTGATGGCCGGCCACGACCACCTGGCGCGCCAGGGCTACCAGCACCACGCGGGCGTCGGGCGCCACGTGCTCGGCTCCCAGGTGTTCGACTACTGGCGGGACCCCTTTGGCCACGTGGTGGAGCACTTCACCGACGGCGACCTGCTCGACGCGCGCGCGCGGCCGGGCCTGCACGACCCGGGCGTCGCCCTCGGCACCCAGTGGGGCCGCTTCGCCTAGGGAATCCTTGCAGGACCCCGGGGGCGATGATATGAACCCCTGCAAGCGCGCGGAGTTACGGGATCCCAGCCCCACGCGCCACCCAGGGGTGTGCAGCCGTGCGGCAGCTGATCCAGTCCTATCGAAGCGGGGAGATGGAGCTGGCCGAGGTGCCGCCGCCCTCGGCGCGCAGCGGCGGCTTGCTGGTGCGCACCGTGCGCTCCCTGGTCTCCGCCGGTACCGAGAAGATGGTGGTGGACCTCGCGCGCAAGAGCCTGCTCGGCAAGGCGCGCGCGCGACCCGACCTGGTGCGCAAGGTGCTCGACACGGCGCGCAAGCAGGGCGTGCTCAACACGCTGAAGAAGGTCCAGACCAAGCTCGATACGCCCATCCCGCTCGGCTACTCGAGCGCCGGCGTGGTGGTGGGCGTGGGCGAGGGAGTCCCGGACCATCGCGTGGGCGACCGCGTCGCCTGCGGAGGCGCCGGCTACGCCAACCACGCCGACTACGCGTACGTCCCGCGCAACCTGGTGGCGCGCGTGCCCGACGGCGTCTCCATGGAGGACGCCGCCTTCGCCACCGTGGGCGCGATCGCGCTCCAGGGCGTGCGGCAGACGGAGCCCACGCTCGGCGAGCGCGTGGCGGTGCTCGGGCTAGGCCTGATCGGCCAGCTCACGGTGCAGCTGCTGCGCGCCAACGGCTGTCGCGTGCTCGGCTTCGACCCCAACCCCGCGCGCGCGGCGCTGGCCCGCGAGCTCGGCGCCCACGAGGCCGTGAGCGAGAACCCGGTGGAGGCCGCCGAGCGCTTCGGCCAGGGCCGCGGCCTGGACGCCGTGATCGTGGCAGCCTCGGCGCCGAGCGCCGAGCCCCTGGCCCAGGCCGGCGAGATGGCGCGCCTGCGCGGCCGCGTGGTGGTGGTGGGCCTGGTCAAGATGGAGATCGAGCGCTCGCTCTACTACCGCAAGGAGCTCGACCTGCGCATGTCCATGTCCTACGGCCCCGGCCGCTACGACCCGGACTTCGAGGAGCGCGGCTTCGACTACCCGCTGGCCCACGTGCGCTGGACCGAGCAGCGCAACCTGGAGGCGTTCCTCGAGCTGGTGGCCGACGGACGGCTGCGCGTCGCGCCGCTGGTGACGCACCGCTTCGACATCGCCGACGCGCTCGACGCCTACGCGCTGATCTCGTCGGGCCGCGAGCCGTACCTGGGCGTGCTGCTCTCCTACGGCGCCGACGACGAGGTGCCTCTGGCGCCGCCCGCGCGCGTGTCGCTCTCGGCGAAGCCGCTGGCCCGCGACCAGGTGCGCGTGGGCGTGGTGGGCGCCGGGAGCTTCGGCCAGTCGGTGCTGCTGCCCGCGCTGCGGGCCGCCGGCGGCGTGGAGTTCTCGGCCATCGCCTCGGCGGGCGGCACCAGCGCCCGGCGCATCGGCGAGCAGTACGGCTTCCGCACGGCCACCGCCGACGCCGGCGAGGTGATCGCGAGCCCCGACGTGGACGCCGTGCTGGTGCTCACCCGCCACGACCTGCACGCCTCGCTCGTGGCCCAGGCGCTCCGGGCCGGGAAGCACGTCTTCACCGAGAAGCCCCTGGCCCTCTCCGGCGAGGAGCTCGACGCGATCGCCAAGGCGCGCGAGGGCGCGCCGGGCGGCGTGATGGTGGGCTTCAACCGCCGTTTCGCCCCGTTGGTGGACGCGCTGGTGGGCCATTTCGCGGGACGTAGCCACCCCCTGGTGATGCACTACCGGATCAACGCCGGGCTCATCCCGCCCGAGCACTGGATCCACGACCCGCGCGAGGGCGGCGGCCGGATCGTCGGCGAGGGCTGCCACTTCATCGATCTGTGCCAGCACCTGGCCGGCGCCCTGCCCACGCGCGTGTTCGCCGAGTGCATCGCGGGCGACACGCGCTTCCGGGGCGACGACAACGTCGCGATCACCCTGCGCTTCGCCGACGGCTCCATCGCCACGGTGCTGTACACGGCCATGGGCGACTCGCGCCAGGGCAAGGAATGCCTCGAGGTCTTCGGCGAGGGCCGGATCGCCCGGCTCGACGACTTCCGGAACCTCGAGCTCTCCGCCGGCGGCACGACCCGCAAGCAGCGCTCGGCGAACCAGGACAAGGGCTTCGAACAGGAGATGCGCCGCTTCCTCGCGGCCGTCCGCCAGGGCGGCGAGATGCCGATCCCCTGGGAGCAGCTCGTCGGCAGCACGCGAGCCACGCTCGCCGCGGTCGAGTCCCTGCGCACCGGCGCCGCGGTCGATCTCTAGGGGAACGGCCACCGGCGCTCTTCGCCGGCAG
>Ga0302046_10001647_pt1 | contig 20924 bp, 18 predicted proteins | sample RVTome_11_FD_200261 | JGI IMG/M metagenome (GOLD analysis project Ga0302046, IMG submission 200261) | Soil microbial communities from uranium-contaminated site in the Upper Colorado River Basin, Wyoming, United States - RVT147D111 (version 2) ...
GGAACGCCTGCGCGGCCGCTGGACATTCCTCTTCTTCGGTTTCGTGAATTGCCCGGACATCTGTCCGACGACGCTTGCGACGCTGGCCGACGCGCGCCGCAGCGTCATGGATCTGCCGTCAGGCGAGCGGCCTGACGTGGTGCTGGCCAGCGTCGATCCCGCGCGAGACCGGCCCGAGGTGCTCGCGCGCTACGTAGGGCACTTCGACCCTTCGTTCACGGGCATCACGGGCAGCGCGGAATCGATCGAGGCCCTCACGCGTGACCTGGGCGTCGCGGTGATCGTCGGGCCGGCGGCCGCGGACGGCAGCTATACCGTCGATCATTCCGCGGCGATATTCCTGATCGATCCCGAGGCCAGGCTCACCGCGGTGTTCGGGACGCCGCACGAGTCGGCGGTGATCGCGCGCGATTATCGGCGCATCGTCGCGGCGCGGCCGGGCTAGAGCCCGAGTGAGCGGCAGGAACTTGGGCGAGCGCGCCTTCATCGGGCTCCAGTACCTGCTGCCGCAACATTTCCTGTCGCGCCTCGTCGGGATGCTGGCGAGGTGCCGCATCGGCTTCGTGCGGACGGCGCTCATCCGCGCGTTCCTCCGTCGCTACCCGGTGGACCTCGCGGAAGCGGCGCGGCCCGACCCCGAAGACTACGCGAGCTTCAACGATTTCTTCACGCGGCAGCTTCGCCCGGGCGCGCGGCGCTTCGATGCGGAGCCGCGCGCGGCGCTAAGCCCGGTGGACGGAATCGTCAGCCAGGCGGGCGCGATCGCGGGCGACACGTTGCTCCAGGCCAAGGGTATGGACTACTCGGCGGCCGCGCTCCTCGGCGGGGATGCCGCGCTCGCCGCGGAGTTCGCGGGCGGCGCATTCGCGACGCTGTATCTCGCGCCCCACGACTACCATCGGGTCCACATGCCGCTCGCGGGGACGCTGCGCATCGCGCGATTCGTTCCGGGCGACCTGTTCAGCGTGAATGCCGCAACCGCCGCGGGCGTACCCGAACTCTTCACGCGCAACGAGCGCATCGCCTGCGTATTCGACACGACGGCGGGACCGATGGCGGTCGTGCTGATCGGCGCGCTGTTCGTCGGGAGCATGAGCCTCGCCTGGGCCGGAGAGATCCGCCCGCCGAGCAGGCAGCGGCCGCGTGACCTGCCGGTGCAGGACCCCTTCATCGCGCTCGACCGCGGCGCCGAACTCGGCTGGTTCAACATGGGCTCGACCGTCGTCGTGATGTTCCCGGCAGGCGGCCCCGCGCTCGTCGGCGAGCTTGCCCCAGGCCGCGCGGTTCGGCTCGGCGAGCGCCTCGCGCTCCTGCCATGAGCGACGCCGATTGGCGGCCTGCCGCGAGCGAGGACGTCATTCGCGGGCGCGCCGCGATGCTCGCACGCGTGCGCGCGTACTTCGCCACGCAGCAAGTGCTCGAGGTCCAGACGCCCGTGCTTTCGGCGGCGGCGGCCAGCGATCCGCAGATCGAGTCGATCAGCGCACGGCCGGCCCGCGGCGGGGCGCTGTTCCTTCAGACTTCGCCGGAATACCCGATGAAGCGCCTTCTCGCCGCGGGTCTTGGGGACTGTTACCAGTTCTGCCCGGTGTTCCGGGACGGCGAGACCGGGCGGCTGCACAACCCCGAGTTCACGATGATCGAGTGGTACCGGCTCGATTTCGGCGTCGCCGAGATTCAGCAGGATGTCGACCGGCTCATTCGCGTGGCCTGCGGCGAGCTCCGCGCATTTGGGCCGTCTCGCTCAGTGACCTATCGGGAGGCGATCGCGGGCGCCTGCGGCGTCGATTGCCGCCAGGCGGAGGTGACGGAAATTCGGGCCGCGCTCGCCGCTCACGGTATCGAGCCTGCGCTGGCCGCGGACTGGGATCGCGACGCCTGGCTCGATCTCCTGATGGGCGCGCTCGTGGGACCGGCACTCGGGCACGACGCGCCGGTGTTCGTGCGGGACTATCCGGCAACGCAGGCGTCGCTTGCGCGCCTTCGGCAGGAACCCGACGGCACGTGCGTCGCGGAGCGCTTCGAGCTCTACGTGGACGGCCTCGAACTCGCGAATGGTTTCCGCGAGCTCGGCGATGCTCTGGAACAACGCCGCCGCTTCGAGCAGGATCTCGAGTCCAGGCGGCGGCGCGGCCAGCCGGTGAATCCGCTGGACGAGCGCTTGCTGGCGGCCCTGGTCCATGGCCTGCCGGACTGCTCGGGTGTCGCGCTCGGATTCGACCGCCTGGTGATGGCCGCTTTCCGCCTGCCGTCGATCGAGGCGGCGATGGCATTTCCGGCTGATCGTGTCTGAGGCAAGCGCATGCAACTGGAGAAAAGCGACGGGACGAATCTGCTGCAGCTCGCCGCCGGCGTCTTCGCCGGTGAACGCGATCCCTGGGCCAACGCGGCGAATGCCGCGGCGCTCGTCTTCGAGACGCTTCCCGAACTCAACTGGGCAGGCTTCTATTTCCTGCGCGGCGGCGAGCTGGTGGTCGGTCCATTCCAGGGTCGCGTGGCCTGCGTCCGGATTCCGATCGGCACCGGGGTCTGCGGCACGGCGGCAATTCGCCGCGAGACCGTGATCGTTCCCGATGTGCACGCATTTCCGGGCCACATACCCTGCGACGCGGCGTCGAATGCCGAGATCGTGGTCCCGCTCGTTGCCGGCGGACGTCTCATCGGCGTGCTCGATCTCGACAGTCCGCGATTCGAGCGCTTCGGCGCGGCGGATGCCACGCTCCTCGAGGCGCTTGCAGCGAGGCTCGTCGCCGCCTGCGACTGGCGGCTCGCGGGGATCGACGGATTCTGACTCTAAAGGGGACGTTCACCTTTGCGGCCAAGGTGAACGTCCCCTTTAGAGTCACTTCGCGCGGGCGATGTAGGCGGCGCTGCGCGTGTCCACGCGGACCGTTTCGCCCTGGTTGACGAAGAGCGGAACCTTGACGACCGCGCCGGTCTCCAGCTTTGCGGTCTTGGTGCCGCCAGTCACGGTGTCGCCGCGCATGCCGGGATCCGTTTCGACGATCTTGAGTTCCACGTGCGCGGGCGGAGTGACGGTGAGCGGCTGGCCATTCCACAAGGTCACGATGCAGACCGTGCCTTCCTTCAGCCACTGCGCCGCGTCGCCGACGGCGGTCTCGCCCGCGGCGAACTGCTCGAACGACTCCGGCTGCATGAAATGCCAGAACTGGCCGTCCGTATACAGGAACTGCATGTCCACGTCGACGACGTCCGCGGCCTCGACGGAATCGCCCGACTTGAACGTGCGCTCGATGACGCGACCCGTCCTGAGGTTCCGGATGCGGACGCGGTTGAAGGCCTGGCCCTTGCCGGGCTTCACGAACTCGTTCTCGACGATCGAGCAAGGATCGTTGTCGAGCAGGATTTTGAGACCCGAACGGAATTCGCTGGTGTTGTAGCTGGACATCGGATTTCGCCGTCGCGGCCCGGGCGGGCCGGGCGGTGCACGTAAAAGGCCGCGTATCATAGCCGCTGCCCGGTAGACCGGCCACCCCGTGCCGGAGCATGACGCCGGTCGCGAAATTGAGCCATTTCAGAGTGCTAGTATCCGGCCTCCAACCGCTGGCAGGACGCCCCCGGAGTCGGATTTGAAGTCACCCGCCGCCGTTCCGATGATTGCGCTGACGCGCAGTCAGGACAATGTCGAGGCGATCAACAAGGCACTCAGGAACGCGGGCCACCCGGTCCACATCACCTGGCTTCCCGACGCGCGCGACCTGGGTGACGCGCTGACGCAGGCTTCCGCCGAAATGCTGATGCTGTTCGCCGACGAAGGCATCGTGGATCTTGCGAGCGCCATGGACTTCCGCGCGCGCTTCGCCCCGGACGTACCGGTGCTGATCGTGCGCGAGAAGCTCGACGAGGATGTGATCGCAAAGGCACTCGCCCTCGGTGCCCAGGATGCTGTGACGCTCGGCAACGTGCCCCGGCTCCAGCTCGTCGTCGGACGCGAGCTTCGCACCTACCGCCTGGATCGCGCGCTGTCGACGACGCTCGCTTCGGCGCGCGAGTACAAGAAACAGTTGCAGCACATCGTCGAAGGCTCGACCGATGCGATCGCGGAGATCCAGGAAGGCATCATCGTCGACGCCAATCCGGCGTGGCTCGCGCTGTTCGGCTACTCGAATCCCGAAGAGGTCGTCGGTACGCCGCTGATGGACGCGTTCGATTCCGACGATCACGCAGCGATCAAGGGCGCGCTCGTCGCCTGCATGCAGGGCAAGTGGTCGGGGCACACGCTGCACGCATCCGCGCTCGTCGTGAGTGGCCACATGCCTTCGCTCGAATTCCAGCTCGCCCGCGCCGAGTTCGACGGCGAGCCCTGCGTCCAGATCTGCGTGCCGGCGAGGATCGCGGATGCCGGCGAGTACGAGCGCAAGCTCGAGGAAGCGATGCAGAGCGATCCCGCGACCGGGTTCATGCACCGGCGCTATTTCATCCAGAAGCTCCGCGCGCGCCTCGCCGAACCCGTCAAGGCCGGCGTGCGCTGCCTCGCCTACGTCGAGCCGGACAAGTACGAGGCCGTGCACGAGGAAATCGGCGTGCTGGACGGCGAGGATTTCCTCTCCGATTTCGCGCGCCTCCTGCGGGAGCAGGTGCAGCCGGGCGATCTCGCGGGCCGCTTCGGCGGTCACGGCTTCATGCTGCTGCTCGAACGCGGCAATACGCAGGACGTCGAGGCCTGGTCCGAGCACGTCGTGCACAAGGTGGCAACCGAGGTGTTCCAGGCCGGCGCCAAGTCCTTGTCGACGACCTGCACGGTCGGCCTCGGCCCGGTGCCCGCGGAGGTGCGGACGCCCGAAGGGCCCGCGAACGACGCCTACCTGGCGCACCGCCAGGGACGTGCGGTGGGCGGCAACCGCGTGCAGCTCCTCGAGCACACGGGCGCGATGCTCCGGCTGCAGGACCAGGACCGCCTCTGGGTCAAGCAGATCAAGGCCGCGCTGATGGAGAACCGGTTCCGGCTCGTGCAGCAGCCAATCGCGAGCCTGGTCGGCGAGGATCTCGGGATGTACGACGTGCTCGTGCGCATGCTCGACGAGCAGGGCCAGGAAGTACTGCCGTCGGTATTCATGCCCGCGGCAGAGCGCAACGATCTCATGAAGAACGTCGACCGCTGGGTCGTCGGTGCGGCGATGTCGTTCTGCGCGGCCCGGAAGCCCGGCGCCCTCTTCGTCCGCCTGTCCCAGGAAACGCTTTCGGATCCTGCCTGGCCGGGCTGGCTCGCAATCCAGGTCAAGTCCACGCGCATCGAGCCCGCGCGCATCGTGTTCCAGATCCGCGAGGAAGTCGCGGCGCAGCAGGTCAAGGATGCGGTCGCGCTGCACACGGTGCTGCGCCAGCGCGGTTTCCGATTCGCCCTCGAGGGCTTCGGTCTCGGCCGCGACACGGAACGGCTGCTCGGCCACCTGAAGCCCGACTTCGTCAAGATTCACGGCGCGCTCATGCAGGGCCTGTCGGCGGATCAGGACAAGCAGGCGCGGGTGAAGGCGTTGGTCGAGCTAGCCCGCAAATGCAAGGCAGTCACCATCGGCGAGCGCGTGCAGGATGCCAACACCATGGCGGTGCTGTGGCAGCTCGGGGTCGAGTTCATTCAGGGCTATTTCGTCAACGCGCCCGAGGAAATTGTGCTCGGCTGAAGGCTGAGTCACCCCAGCCCGCTCGCGCGGGTTCGCGTCATTCGGTGCTGAGCCGGTCGACTTTCCGCCAGCCGCGCGGAAGAACCGCGCCGCGTTGGCCGCGGGAGCCGCGGTAGTGCGATAGATCCTTCCAGGAGAGTGTCATCTTGCGGTCGCCGCAATGGACGGCGACGGATTGATTCGGCGCGACGACGATCGCGCCGATCATGAGTTCTTCGCCGGTGCGGGCTTTCTTACCCGGAATGCCGAAAATCAGATTGCCGCGACCTTTTTCCATTTCCGGCAGCTCAGACACCGGAAACGCGAGCATTCGTCCGTCGCTATTGACGGACGCGACGAGTGCGCCCTCTTCCGCCGGCACCGGCGCGGCAGCCAGCACCTGCGCGTTCTCCGGCAGCCGGAAGACGAGCTTGCCGGCGCGGTTGCGGCCAATGAGGGATTCGAGTTTTGCAATGAAGCCGTGGCCCGCGTCGCAGGCGAGGAGCCAGCGGTCCGCAGGCTCGCCGATCAGCACCGCGGCGAAGGTTGCGCCCTCCGGCGGATCGAGGCGGCCCGACAGCGGCTCGCCCTGCCCGCGCGCCGAAGGCAGGCTGTGAGCCGGCAGCGAGTAGGCCCGCCCGGTTGAGTCCACGAACACCGCCTGCTGCGTGCTGCGCCCGCGCGCCGCGGCCTGGAAGGCGTCGCCCGTCTTGTACGAAAGCTGGTCCGGCGCGAGATCGTGGCCGCGGGCCTGACGGACCCAACCGAGCGTCGAGAGGACGACCGTCACCGGCTCCGCCGTTACGAGCTCGGTTTCGTCGATCGCCTGCGCCGCCGCGCGCTCGACGATGCGCGTGCGGCGCGCATCGCCGTACTCGGCGGCGTCGGCGACGAGTTCGTCGCGGACGAGCCGCGTGAGCTTCGCGGAACTCTTCAATGTCTTTTCGAGCAGCTCCTGCTCGGCCGCGAGCTCTTTCTGCTCGCCGCGGATCTTCATCTCCTCGAGTTTCGCGAGATGCCGGAGCTTCGTCTCGAGGATTGCCTCGGCCTGCTCGTCCGTGAGCTTGAAGCGCTTCATGAGGACAGGCTTCGGCTCGTCCTCGCGCCGCACGATGCGGATCACCTCGTCAAGATTCAGGAACGCGATCAGCAGGCCGTCCAGGATGTGCAGGCGCGCCGTGACTTTGTCGAGGCGGTAGCGCAACCGGCGCTTTACCGTTTCCTTCCGGTAGCCGAGCCACTCGGTCAGGAGGTCCTTGAGGCCGAACACGCGTGGCCGGCCATCGCGGGCGATGACATTGATGTTCACGCGATAGCTGCGCTCGAGATCCGTGGTCGCGAACAGGTGGGTCATGAGCTGTTCGACGTCGACGCGATTCGAGCGCGGCGTGATCACGAGGCGCGTCGGGTGCTCGTGGTCGCTCTCGTCGCGGAGGTCTTCGACCATCGGCAGCTTCTTGGCGCGCATCTGACCCGCGATCTGCTCGAGGACACGCGCTCCGGATACTTGGTATGGCAACGCCGTCACGACGACTTCGCCGTCCTCGATCTCGTACACGGCCCGCGCGCGGAACGTGCCATAGCCCGTCTTGTAGATGGCGCGCAGCTCGCTCTTCGGCGTGACGATCTCGGCGCCGGTCGGAAAATCCGGTCCCTGCACGTGTTTGCCGAGCTCGGCGCCGGTCGCATCCGGCTCGTCGAGCAGGTGCACGCAGGCCGCGGCGACTTCGCGCAGGTTGTGCGGCGGGATGTCGGTCGCCATGCCGACCGCGATGCCCTGCGTTCCATTCAGAAGCACGTTCGGCAGGCGCGCGGGCAGGAGTTTCGGCTCATCGAGCGTCCCGTCGAAGTTCGGCGCCCAGTCGGCCGTGCCCTGGCCGAGCTCGGACAGGAGCAGCTGCGCGTAGGGCCTGAGCCGCGATTCCGTGTAGCGCATGGCGGCAAAGGACTTGGGGTCGTCGGTCGATCCCCAGTTGCCCTGGCCGTCCACGATCGGATAGCGGTAGGAGAAATCCTGCGCCATCAGCACCATTGCCTCGTAGCAGGCGCTGTCGCCGTGCGGATGGTACTTGCCGATGACGTCGCCGACCGTGCGCGCGGATTTTTTGTGCTTTGCGCCCGCCGACAGGCTGAGCTCGCTCATCGCGTAGATGATCCGCCGCTGCACGGGCTTCAGTCCGTCCGCGAGCTGCGGCAGCGCGCGGTCGAGGATCACGTACATCGAATAGTCGAGGTACGCTTTCTCGGTGAATGTGCGGAGCGGCTGCCGCTCGATGCCTTCGAAGTCGAGTGCCTGCGCTTTCATGAGATTCCCTAGACTGCCGCCAGGTTGCCCTTGCTCTCGAGCCATTCGCGCCGGTCGGCCGCGCGCTTTTTCGCGAGCAGCATGTCGAGCACCTGGTCGGCGCCGTCCTTGGCGTCCACGGTGAGCTGCACGAGGCGGCGCGTGTCGGGCGCCATCGTCGTCTCGCGGAGCTGCAGGGGACTCATCTCGCCGAGGCCCTTGAAGCGCGTGATCACCGGCTTGCCGCGGATTCCCTCGGCCTGGATCAGGTCGAGCGTGCCGTTCTTGTCGTGCTCTCCGAGCGCGTAGTAGACGTGCTTGCCGACGTCGATGCGAAACAGCGGCGGCATCGCGACGAAGACATGTCCGGCGAGCACGAGCGGCCGGAAATGACGCAGGAACAGGGCGCAAAGCAGGGTCGCGATGTGCGCGCCGTCCGAATCGGCGTCCGCCAGGATGCAGATCTTGTAATAGCGGAGCCCCGAGAGATCGGCGGAGCCCGCGTCGACGCCCAATGCGGTCGTGATGTCGTGCACTTCCTGCGACGCGAGGACGTCTGCGGCCTCCACTTCCCAGGTGTTCAGGATCTTGCCGCGGAGCGGCATGACGGCCTGGAACGAGCGGTCGCGTGCCTGCTTGGCAGAGCCTCCTGCCGAGTCGCCCTCGACCAGGAAGAGCTCGCAGCGCTCCGGCTCCTGCAGCGTGCAGTCGGCGAGCTTGCCGGGTAGCGCAGGACCGCTCGTGATGCGCTTGCGCGTGACCCGGGCAGCCGCCTTCGTGCGCTCCTGCGCGTTACCGATCGCGAACTGCGCGATCTTTTCACCCGCTTCCGGATGCTGGTTGAGCCAGAGCGCGAATGCGTCCTTCACGACGCCGCCGACGAAGGCGGCGGACTCGCGCGAGGACAGTTTCTCCTTGATCTGGCCGGCGAACTGCGGATCCTGCATGCGCACCGAGAGGACGAAAGCGATGCCCTGCCAGACGTCCTCGGGCGCGAGTTTCAACCCGCGCGGCACGAGGTTCCGGAACTCGCAGAACTCGCGCACCGCGTCGGTGACGCCTGATCGAAGACCGTTGACGTGGGTGCCGCCCTGCGGCGTCGGAATCAGGTTGACGTAGCTTTCGGCAACCGGCGCCGCGGCCTCCGGCGCCCAGCACAGCGCCCAATCCGCCGTTTCGTTTCCGCCCTTGACGTGGCCCGCGTACGGCTCGTCCGGCAGGCGTTCCGCATCGCCCAATTGCTCGACGAGATACGCGCCCAGGTCGCCGGTAAAATACCACTCCTCGGACTCGCCGCTCGCCTCGACTTTGAGCTTCATGCGCAGCCCCGGGCACAGGACTGCCTTGGCCTTCAGCACGTGCTTCAGCCGCGGCACCGAGATGTTCGGCGAGTCGAAAAACGCCGGGTCGGGCCAGAATCTCAGCGAGGTTCCGGTCTGGCCGCGCTTGGCCTGGCCGACGGCCTCGAGCCTGGACACGACCTTGCCGTCGCGGAACCCAATGTTCCATTCGCGGCCGTCGCGGCGCACGTGGCACTCGAGGTGCTTCGAAAGCGCGTTGACGACCGAAACGCCGACGCCGTGCAGCCCGCCCGCGTGCTCGTAACTCTTGTCCGAGAATTTCCCGCCGGCGTGCAGCCGGGTCAGGATCAGCTCGACACCGCTGACCTTCTCCTTCGGGTGAATGTCGACCGGCATGCCGCGGCCGTCGTCGTCGACCGAAACCGATCCGTCCTTGTGCACGATGACGGCGATGTTCTCGCAGTGGCCCGAAAGCGCCTCGTCCACGCTGTTGTCCACCACCTCATGGACGAGGTGATTGGGACTTCGCGTGTCGGTGTACATGCCCGGGCGGCGGCGAACCGGTTCGAGGCCTTTCAGGACCTCGATGTCCGAGGCGGTGTACGACTGGGTCATGCGGGCGATGATTCTAGCAGCCGAGAGTCGGCCGGCGGAGTCGCGTCAGGTCAGATCGCGCAGGAGCGACTCGACTGTCGCCGCGGAGAGACGCGTCGCATGGCGATAGCGCGGATGATCCGTGCCGGCGCTCACCGCCGCGCCGCGGCGGATCGCGTCGCGCGCATCCGCCAGCAGCTCGAATCGCAGCCAGTGGACCGCGGAGGTTTTCTTGTCATTCTCGCGCTTGAGATCCTCATCCGCGATCGCGGTGACGCGCTTGAATCCCTCCACTTCCACGAAGCACTGATCCTCGATTCCCCGCAGCGTGACGAGCGCGACCTCGCGTTCGCTCGGGTCGGGGTACTCGATCATCATGGTCGCCTTCCAGTTGCCGCCGTCGGGAATCAGCGGGTTGTAGGCATCGAGCTCGTCGCGAATGCCCGCCGGCTCGAAGATACGCTCGATGCGGAGCATCTCCTGCACCTGGTACTGGATCGTCAGGCGATCCTCGAATGCCCAGGTCATGTGGGGCCCGATCGCCACCGTGCGCGCCCGCTTGTGATCGAGCACCGATGCGCGAAACGACTCGCGCTCGAGCGCGTAGCGTTCGAGACTCATCAAGTCGGACGCGGTGAGCGCGCGCTCGCCGGGCTTCATCGGCGGCTTCTCAGATGCCATAGGCGAGGCGCAGCAGGTGCAGCGGATGCTCGGCTTTAATCGCGCCCCCGAGGCCCGAGGCAATCTGCGTCCCGGCCATCGGGCAGTCGCTCGCGAAGTGCGCGGGTTCCCCGGCCGCGACGCGCTCCACGACGGGCTTCGCGATCTTCAGGGAGACCTCGCGGAACTCCCGCTTCACGGCGTAGGTGCCGTCGTGCCCGGAGCAGCGCTCGATCGTCGCGAGCGTCGTGCCCGGCACGAGCGAAAGCAATTCACGCGTCTTCTGCCCGATCTTCTGCACGCGCAGATGACAGGGCACGTGGTAGGCGACCTTTCCCAGCGGCGCCCGGAAATCCGTCCGGAGCTTCCCTTCCGCATGTCGCAGCATCAGGTACTCGAAGGGATCGAAAGTGCGGCGCGCGACCGCCTGCACGTCCTCGTCCCCGGGGAAGAGAAGCGGCAGCTCGAGCTTGAACATCAGGACGCAGGATGGGACGGCCGCGATCACGTCATGGCCGGCCGCAACCATTTCGGCGAGCGCCGGGATGTTCCGCTCCTTGAGCTTCTCGATCGCGCCGAGATCGCCGAGCTCGAGCTTCGGCATGCCGCAGCAGCGCTCCTCGGCCGCGAGCGCGACGGGAATGCCGTTGTGCTCGAGGACCGCCACCAGGTCTTCGACGATGTTCGGCTGGTGCCGATTCCCGTAGCAGGTCGCGAACACGGCGACGCGGCCGGTCGTGCCGCCGGCCGGAACGGCCGCGAGCGCCGGCTTCGCGCGCCTCCGCTCGCGCTTGCGGAAGGTGTCGGCCTGGAACTCGGGGAGTGGCGCCTCGGGATGCACGCCGAGCATGCCGTCGAGCAGCCTCCGGGCGGTAGCGCTCCGGTTCGCCGCATTGACGATCTCGCGCACCACCGGAATGCCCGCGATGCGGCCCACGACATCTGTCGATGACAGCATCCGGTCGCGCATCGACGCGCCCCGGTCTTCGAGCCGCAACGCCTTCGCCCGCAGCATCAGGTGCGGAAAGTCCACGTTCCACGGATGCGGCGGAACGTAGGGGCACTTGCTCATGTAGCACATGTCGCAGAGGTAGCAGTGGTCCACCACCTCCCACCGCGCCGCCGCAGGCAGGGCGGCAACCTCGCCGCTCGGCGACTCGTCCACCCGCTCGAAGAGGACCGGAAACGCGTTGCAGAGACTGAAGCAGCGCCGGCAGCCGTGGCAGATGTCGAACACGCGCTCGAGCTCGCGGTCGAGCGAGGCAGGGTCCCAGAAATCCGGATTCTTCCAGTCGAGCGCGTGCCGGGTCGGCGCCTCGAGGCTGCCCTCGCGGGCGCTGCCTGCCGGGCGCTCGCTCACGCGCGCCGCCCCAGGCGCGGCATGCGTTTCAGAGCTGGTCCAGTGCCTTCTGGAACCGGTTGGCGTGAGACCGCTCGGCTTTCGCGAGCGTCTCGAACCAATCTGCAATCTCGGCGAAACCCTCCGCACGCGCGGTCTTCGACATGCCCGGGTACATGTCCGTGTATTCGTGCGTCTCGCCCGCGATCGCCGCCTTCAGGTTGTCCGAAGTGCCGCCGATCGGCAGACCCGTCACCGGATCGCCGACCTGTTCGAGGTATTCGAGATGGCCGTGTGCGTGGCCGGTCTCGCCTTCGGCCGTCGAGCGAAATACGGCCGACACGTCGTTGTAGCCCTCGACGTCCGCCTTCTGTGCGAAATAAAGATAGCGGCGATTCGCCTGGGACTCGCCGGCAAAGGCCGCCTTCAGATTGCCTTCCGTCTTGCTGCCCTTCAGGTTCACGATGCTCTCCTCGTCGGTTCCGGCCGCGCCGGCCGGCCATTTAGACAGATTCTAACACCGCCCGCTCGTTGACCGCACCCGCCCCGGCTGTGAAACTTCCGCCCCCAACCCGCCCTCGTGGACGGAACGCGTGACCCGACAGAAACCGGCCACTCCCGATTTCGAAGCCGCCCTCGCGGAACTCGAGGAAATCGTCCACCGGCTCGAGCAAGGCAAGCTCTCGCTCGAGGAATCGCTGCGCCAGTTCGAGCGCGGTGTCGTGCTGACGCGCGGCTGCCAGAAGGCCTTGCGGCAGGCGGAGCAGAAGATCCGCGTGCTCGCGAAGAGCGGCGACGGCGAAGTCATCGAGCAGGATTTCGACGCACAGGACGCAAGCTGAACGGTTCCTGATGCGGGCCGAACCCATTGCCGGAACCTGGCAGTCGATGTTCCGCGAGCGCGTCGAAGCGGTTCTCCTGCGGACCCTGCCGGCGGAAAGCTCTGAACCCGCGCGGCTGCACCGCGCCATGCGTTATGCCGCGCTCGGCGAAGGCAAGCGGATTCGCCCGCTCCTCGTCTACGCAACGGGCACCGCCATCGGCGCGGCGCCGGAATCGCTCGACGCGCCCGCGGCCGCGGTCGAGCTGATCCACGCCTATTCCCTCGTGCACGACGACCTGCCCGCGATGGACGACGACGACCTGCGCCGCGGCCGGCCGACGACCCATCGCGCCTTCGACGAGGCGACGGCGATACTCGCCGGCGATGCCTTGCAGGTGCTCGCATTCGATATCCTGGCCAATGAGCCGATGCCGGCGGTCGATGCCGCGGGCCGCGTCGAGATGATCCGCCTCCTCTCCCGTGCGAGCGGCACCCAGGGCATGGCGGGCGGCCAGGCAATGGATCTCGCGGCGACCGGGCGCCGGCTCGAGCCGCGGCAGATCGAGGAGATGCATGCCCTGAAAACCGGCGCCCTGATCCGCGCAGCCGTGCTGATCGCCTGCGCCGCGAACGCGAAGCTCCCGGCAGAAAGTCGCGACGCGCTCGATCGCTATGGCCGCGCGATCGGTTTGTCGTTCCAGATCGTCGACGACCTGCTCGACGTGCTCGGCGATCCGGCAGTCACGGGCAAGGGCGCGGGTTCCGACGCGCTGCGCGGCAAGCCGACTTATCCGGCGATCGCGGGTGTCGCCGCCGCGCGCGCGCGCGCCGCAGAGCTTGCTGAGGACGGCATCGCGGCCCTCAGCGCCTTCGGCCCGGAGGCCGGGCTGCTGCGCGAGTTCGCGGGCGATCTCGTCCTGCGGGGCCGTTGAGCGCGCTGCGCCGTATGCCGGCCCTCCCGGCTCACGTAAACTGCCACGATGAATGACGGAAGGCCGGTCGGCTTGCTCGCGACGATCGAAACGCCGGCCGATCTACGGGCGCTCCCGCGCAACGAACTCGGCGCCCTGGCAAACGAGCTCCGCCAGTACCTGATCCAGACCGTCGGCCAGATGGGCGGGCATCTCGCCGCGGGCCTCGGCACGGTCGAGCTCGCGGTTGCGCTGCACTATGTTTTCGACACGCCCTACGACCGTCTCATCTGGGACGTCGGTCACCAGGCCTACCCGCACAAGGTGCTGACCGGCCGCCGCCGGCGGCTCGGAAGCATCAAGCAGCGCGGCGGGCTCGCGCCTTTCCCGACGCGCTCGGAAAGCGTCTATGACAGCTTTGGCGTCGGCCATTCGAGCACCTCGATCAGCGCGGCCCTCGGCATGGCGATCGCGAATCGCATCACCGGCAGCGACCGGCGAATCGTCGCCGTGATCGGGGACGGCGCTATGAGCGCCGGCCTCGCGTGGGAGGCGCTGAACCATGCCGGCGGCGAGGACGTCGACCTGCTCGTCGTGCTGAACGACAACGACATGTCGATCTCGGAGAATGTCGGCGCGCTGTCCAATTATTTCGCGCGACTGCTTTCGGGGCGCATGTATGCGCACCTGCGCGCAGGCGGGAAGAAGGTCCTGCGGTCGATGCCTTCCGCCTGGGAGCTCGCGCGGCGCTCGGAAGTGCATGCCAAGGGCATGGTGTTGCCGGGAACCCTTTTCGAGGAAATGGGATTCAACTACATCGGCCCGGTGGACGGGCACGACATCCACGCGCTCGTCACGACGCTCGGCAACATGCGGATGCTTCCGGGCCCACAGTTCCTCCATGTCGTGACGCAGAAAGGCAAGGGTTACGCGCCGGCCGAGGCGGACCCGATCAAGTGGCACGGCCCCGGCCCCTACGATCCGGCGAGCGGAACGCTCTTCAAGGAGCAGGCCGCGGGCCCGACCTACTCGCAGGTGTTCGGCGAGTGGCTTTGCGACATCGCCGCGCAGGATTCGCGCTTCGTCGGCGTCACGCCGGCGATGCGCGAAGGATCCGGCATGGTCGAATTTGAAAAGCGGTTTCCGGACCGGTACTTCGACGTCGCGATCGCGGAACAACACGCCGTCACGCTGGCGGCCGGTCTCGCCTGCGACGGCATGCGGCCGGTGGTCGCCATTTATTCCACTTTTCTCCAGCGCGCCTACGATCAGTTGATTCACGACGTGGCGTTGCAGCGGCTACCGGTCATGTTCGCGATCGACCGCGCGGGCCTCGTCGGCGGCGATGGGGCGACGCACCAGGGCGTGTTCGATCTTTCGTATCTGCGTTGCGTGCCGAACATGGTCGTGATGGCGCCCGCGGACGAGAACGAGTGCCGACAGATGCTCTACACCGCCGGTTCGCTCGACCAACCGACGGCCGTCCGTTATCCACGCGGGCGCGGGCCCGGCGTCGCCGTGCAACGCACGATGCAAGCCCTGCCGCTCGGACGCGCCGAGACCCGCAGGACCGGCGGCAGCGGGCTCGCACTCCTCGCCTTCGGCACGATGGTGGCGGCAGCCGCGGCGGCCGCGGACGCACTCGACGCGACGCTCGTCAACATGCGCTTTGTCAAGCCGCTCGACGAGGAGCTGGTCGCGTCGATCGCGGCGAGCCACCGCGCGATCGTCACGCTCGAGGAGAACGCGGTGGCGGGAGGCGCGGGCTCTGCCGTGCTGGAATTCCTCCAACGCCTCGGGAGTCCGATTCCCGTGCTCCAGGTCGGGGTGCCGGACGGCTTCGTCGAGCACGGCACGCGCGAGGACAACCTCGCCGCGGCGGGACTCGATCCCGCGTCGGTCCGGACCGCGGTCGAGCGCTTCTGGCGCGGCCAGGGGATCGTTCGCGCAGTGCCCGCGGGTTAATCAGGACCGGCATGGTATGATTTCGCCATGAACGCGAAATCAGCCGGTTTCACGGTCACGCCATTCATCGACGACGTCCAGGGCCGCCCCGACACGCGGCGGATCCCGATCGACCGCGTGGGCATCAAGGACATCTTTCACCCGGTGCGCGTGAAGGACCGCTCGGGCGGCGAACAGCACACGATCGCGAACTTCAACATGTACGTGCACCTGCCGCACAACTTCAAGGGCACGCACATGTCGCGTTTCGTCGAAATCCTGAACGAGCACGAGCGCGAGATTTCGGTCGAGTCCTTCAACCAGATGCTGGCCGAGATGACCACGCGCCTGGATTCCGAGGCCGGCCACCTCGAGATGACCTTCCCGTATTTCATCATGAAGAAAGCGCCGGTGACCGGCGTGCAGAGTCTGCTCGACTACCGCGCCACGCTCGCGGCCGAACTCAAGGCGGGTATCGTCGAGACCTGGCTCAAGGTGCTCGTTCCGGTGACGAGTCTGTGCCCGTGCTCCAAGCAGATCTCCGATTACGGCGCCCACAATCAGCGCTCGCACCTCACGATTTCCGCGAAGATCTCGGAGCACGTCTGGATCGAAGAGTTGATCGATATCGCCGAGGAGGAGGGAAGCTCCGAGCTCTACGGCATACTCAAGCGTCCCGACGAGAAGTTCGTGACCGAGCGCGCCTATGACAATCCCAAGTTCGTCGAGGACATCGTACGGGACATCGCCACGCGCCTGAATTCCGACGCACGCATCCTGGCCTACGTGATCGAGGCCGAAAACTTCGAGTCCATCCACAACCATTCGGCCTACGCCCGAATCGAACGCGATAAGGACGTTCCGGCGGCGAGCTAAGGCGTGAGGACGGCCGGCGGGTCGGGCTCCTCGCGAGTGAATAAAGTTCCGGGTGAACGAGCGAGGAGCCCGACCCGCCGGCCGTCCTGACGATCAGCTCGCGACGCGTGATTCTCCGTTTTGCAGGCGGGAGATCAGCGCCTTGAGGAATACTTTGTTGAATCTAAGCTGGCAGGCTGAGGAGGCCTGTTCGAGGAGCGTCGAGCTGACGCGAAGGATCGTGACGCCTTCGCCGGCGACGACCGCGGCCTGGCGCTTGGCGCCGCGCAGGTAGCTGGTCTCACCGAAGCAGTCGCCGGCTTCCAGCCTGCCGACCATCACCCCATCGCGCTCGACGCTGCAGCTTCCCGCGACGATCACGTAGAAACGGTCGTCGATGCCGCCCGCGCGGACGATCTCGTCGCCGCGGGCATGCGCCTGCCAGGTGCCCGCGCGCAGCACTTCCCAGATCTCGCCCGACGAAAAGTCGTGGAAGAATTTGAGGCGCCGCAGCAGGTTGAAATGCTCCTGGCGGTCGCTCCGGTCGGCCTGGCTCCGCTGTTGCGCGTGCACGCGCGCGATTGCGTTCGCAAACTCCGCGCCGTTCGGATAACGCTTGTCGGGCTCCTTGTGCATCGCCATCGCGACGACGTTTTCGAGTTCGGCGGGCAGCTCGGGGCGGATCGACAGGAGCGGCGCGGGTGTCGAGTAGACGATCGCGTGCAGGAGCTTCGCGAGCGCTCCGGCGCGGAACGGCCGGTGCCCGGTCAGCAATTCGTACATCACCGCGCCCAAAGAATAGAGGTCCGAATGATTGGTCAACTCGAACGACTGCACCTGCTCCGGCGACATGTAGCTCGGGCTCCCGGCGATGCCCTCGATACGCGAAAAATCGGCGTCGTTGTGGAGCGCGATGCCGAAGTCGATCAGCCTGAGGTCGCTGTCCGTCGTCAGCATCAGGTTGCTCGGCTTGATGTCGCGGTGGATCACGCCGCGCGAATGCGCGTAGTGCAGCGCCTTCGCGCACTTGAACATCATCGTCAGCACGTCATCGACGGGCAGCAGGTTGTCGGGCCGCGTGTATGCCGACAGCGTTCGCGCGCCGTGGATGAACTCGGTGACGACGTAGTAGTAGCCGTTCTCCTCCCCTGCGTCGTAGATCGGCATGATGTTCGGGTGCTGGAGCATCCCGACCATGTGGGCTTCTGAGAGGAACATCTTGCGCGCGACTTTCGCGCGCGCCGGATCGTCGTCCGCCGCGATTCGGTAGGCCTTGATCGCGACGTCGCGGCCGTAGAATGGGTCGTGGGAAAGATAGACGGTGCCGGTCGAGCCGCGCCCGACCTCGCGAATCACCTCGTACTTGCCGATGCGTTCGCCCATGCCGGAGTCGCCGTCCGCGGGCCGTCGGATCGTCGGCACGGTTGCGATAGCGATGGCCGGTTCCTCCCAGGAAGGTCCGGCAGACGACAGTCACCGGATGCCGCGTCAGGATATTTCGTCAAAACCGGCGGAACCGTGAACCGTATCGCGCTTCACCGGGGGCTTCGCGGGCGCTCTGCGAAGTGGTCGAAACCGTGACCCACATCTCGCTCGGGCAGCGCGCCGTCAATGCGCACGCCGGCGGTCTCGCTGACGGCGCCGATGCGCCGCAGCACGACGCCTGCGTCGAGGGCCGCAATCCGGGCGCGGTCGGCGGCAGCCGCGGTGAAGAGGAGCTCGTAGTCGTCGCCGCCGCCGAGTGCGAACGCGAGCCTCGCGTCGAGCGCCGCGACCGAACACAGGCCGGCCGACAGCGGCAATTCGCGGCTTTCGACGTCCGCGCCCACGCCGCTCGCCGCGCAGAGCTTCGCGAGGTCGCCCGCGAGCCCGTCGGAAACGTCGATGCAGGCGGTCGCGATTCCGCGCAGCGCCATGCCGAGGGCTACGCGCGCCTCAGGCAGCTGATAGCGCCGGAGCAGCGCATCGCGCGCGCGGCCCTGCGCCGGGAGCCGGCCCTGGAAAACCGCGAGGCCCGCGGCGGCGTCGCCCGGCGTGCCGCTGATCCAGAGATCGTCGCCCGGGCGCGCGCCGTCGCGCAAGATCGCCTGCCCCGCGGGTACGGTGCCGGCGAGCGACACCGTCGCGGTCAGTGGGCCGCGCGTCGTGTCGCCGCCGACGAGCGCGACGCCGAACCGGCGCGCGAGCCCGTCGAGTCCCGCGGAAAAGCCGGCGAGCCAGTGTTCGTCGACCGACGGCAGGGTCAATGCGAGGAGCGCCCAGGCGGGCTCGGCGCCCATGGCGGCGAGATCGCTGAGATTCACCGCGAGTGCCCGGTGGCCGATGAAGCGCGCATCGAAGCCTGCGGGAAAATGAACGTCCTCGACGAGCGTGTCGGTCGCGAGCACGAGAGTTCCGTCGGGCGGAACGGCGACGAGTGCCCCGTCGTCGCCGACTCCCTGCAGGACGTCCTCGCGATGCGTGCCGCGTTGCGTGAAATGCCGCGCGATCAGGTCGGATTCACCCAAGGCCATGCCGCTCAGGCGACCTCGCCGCGCTCGCCGGGACGATACGCTCGCGAGGCGCGGTCGAGCACCGCGTTCACGTAGCGATGCCCTTCCGTCGCGCCGAAGCGCTTCGCAAGCTCGACCCCTTCGTTGATGACCACCCGGTACGGGACGTCGGGTCGGGTCATCAGCTCCCAGAGGCCCAGCTGCAAGATGGCGTGCTCGACCGGGTCGAGCCGCTCCGGCGGCATGTCGGAGTGCAGCCGCAACTCGTCATCGATGCGTTCGGTATCCGCGCAGATCGCCTCGATCGCCTCGCGGAAGTACTCTGCATCGGCGCGGGCGAATTCGGGCGCCGCGCCGAACTGCGCCAGCAATTCCTGCGCGGGCTGCGGGCTGAGCCGCCACTGGTACAGAGCCTGCACCAGCATCCTGCGCGCGGCCGCCCGCGCGTTCACGAACTCGCGGCTCGAGGCGGCCACCGTCAGCCACCCAGCTTGCGCATGAGGCTCGCCAGCTCGATCGCGGCGCGCGCTGCGTCAGCGCCCTTGTTGCCGTGCTCGCCGCCCGCGCGCTCGACGGCCTGCTCGACCGTGTCGGTGGTCAGGACGCCGAAGGCGACCGGCACGCCGGTGTCGCTCGCGACGCGCGCGAGCCCCGCCGCGCATTCTCCCGCGACATACTCGAAGTGCGGGGTCTCGCCGCGGATCACCGCGCCGAGCGCCACGATCGCGTCGCAGCGTCGCGCCTCCGCGATGCGTCGCACCACGGGCGGCAGGTCGAACGCGCCGGGCACGCGAACGAGCTCGATGGCGGTGGTATCGGCGCCATGGCTTGCGAGCGCCTCCACCGCGCCCTGCACCAGCCGATCGACGATGGACTCGTTGAATCGCGACGCCACGAGGGCGATGCGAAGGTCGCCGGCCTGCAGATCGCCTTCGATGATGCGAATTGCGTTCACGCGGCGAGTATATCAGGCGATCGCGCGGCGACTGGCCGCGCGCGAAGGACACTACTCTTCGTAGCCCGTGATCTCGAGGCCGAACGCCGCGATGCCGAGCAACTGACGCGGTGCGGACAAGACGCGCATGCGCGTGATTCCGAGATCCCGCAGGATCTGCGCGCCGATGCCGTGAGTGCGAAGCACCGCGCGGGCCGGAGCGGGCTCCGCTGCGCGATCGGTGCCGTCGGCAAGGTCGAAGACGCTGGATGGCACCTGCAGCGGGTGCAGGAGGACGACGACGCCGTGTGGCTCGCGCGCGATGCGCTCGAGCACGGCATGGAGCGTCCAGCCGGCATTCTCGCTGCGGACACCGATCAGGTCCCTGAGCGTGTCGTGCAGGTGCACGCGCACCAGCGGCGGTTCAGCGCCCGGTGATCCGCGCACCAGCGCGGCGTGGAGGCAGCCGTGCACGCGATCGGAATACCACCGCATGCGGAATGCGCCGGATTCGGTCTCGACCATCCGGTCCATCACGCATTCGATTGAACTTTCCTTGCTCAGCCGGTGGCGGATCAGGTCGGCGATCGTGCCGATCGCGAGGCCGTGCTCCGCGGCAAAGCGCTCCAGATCGGGACGACGCGCCATCGTGCCGTCCTCGTTGAGGATCTCGACGATGACCGCTGCCGGTTCGAATCCGGCAAGGCGCGCGAGGTCGCAGCCCGCTTCCGTGTGTCCGGCACGCGTCAGCACGCCGCCGGGACGCGCCATCAATGGAAACACGTGGCCGGGTTGCCTGAGATCCTCGGGTAGGGCACCCGGCCTGACGGCGGTCCGCACCGTGTGGGCGCGATCCTGCGCCGAGATGCCGGTGGTGACACCCTGCGCGGCCTCGATGCTGACCGTAAAGTTCGTGCCGTGGCGATCCTCGGATTCCCTGACCATCAGCGGCAGCCGCAGCGCGCGGCAACGCTCCTGCGTCAAGGTCAGGCAAATCAGGCCGCGACCATGGCGCGCCATGAAATTGATGTCCTCCGGGCGGACACAGGCCGCGGCCATGAGCAGGTCGCCCTCGTTTTCGCGTTCCTCGTCGTCCATGACGACGATCATTCGACCCGCGCGCAATTCGTCCAGCAGCTCGTCAATCGTGTTCATCGGGTTCCGCG
>Ga0302046_10001648_pt1 | contig 20924 bp, 19 predicted proteins | sample RVTome_11_FD_200261 | JGI IMG/M metagenome (GOLD analysis project Ga0302046, IMG submission 200261) | Soil microbial communities from uranium-contaminated site in the Upper Colorado River Basin, Wyoming, United States - RVT147D111 (version 2) ...
AACTTGCATTCATCGAAGGATCCATCAATACGCATGGCCTCTATGAGAAAACTGTTCTTTGTCGAATCGAAGAGGGCGGCGGTGATGGTCGTTTACGGGCGAGAACCGTGAGAAAACTCCTTCGAGAAATTGAAGCTGCACCCCGGTCCAAGCCCCCCAAAACAATTGGGGAGTTCCTCCGCGAAATGCGGGCACAGCATCAGATTTCGCCCATTGCGGTCTGGCGGCGTCTCAACGTACCGGTCCTGGCCTACAAAATGCTTGAGAACGATTCGATTTCTCCGCTTAAGGTTCCGAAAAAAACCTGGAGACATATCAGAGATTTTTGGAAGGTGCCATGGGAGGAAATGGAAAGCATGATCCGCGCATCGCATTACCTTACCGTGTTCAGACCGTCGCACAGAGGGACGCTTCTCCGATACGCGAGGAAGACAGGTTCCACCTATCCTCCGGATGCACGGCTTTCAGCATCCCGCGAGCTGTACCTTCGGGCGCGTTTGCCCTTGCCGGCACTGGAGAAACTATTCATCGAAAACCTCTTGTTTGAGCTCAGAGATGAGGACGGCGGGTAATCATGAACAGTGGACAAGTGAAAACCGTCGATGTTAAGGAAGAGAGTCGATGGGATTTCTGTATTCGTGTTGCGAAGGTAACGCTCGACAGATTCCAACAGGAACAGCAGAGAGTCTCCATCCCGGTGCCTGCCGAGGAAATTGCGGAGTGGCTCGGATTCCGTGTTGTGCTCCTGACAACTGTTCCTGATGATTTTTCAGGCCTTGTGAGCCTTGAGGACCACTTGATCGGTGTGAACAGGAATCATCACAAACATCGCTGCCGCTTTTCCATTGGCCACGAGATTGCCCATGTCCTGTTGGGGCACCCGGCCGAAGGGATTTCATTCCGGCGGGAGATCCGATTGTATGATCAGGAGGCAGATCTCTGCGCGTCAGAGCTGCTGATACCCGAAGCCATACTCGTCCCGGCGTTGCAGAGAACCGGAAACATCCGTGTCCTAGCCAGTGCGTTTCTCGTCAGCCCCGAGGCCATGGAACGAAGGCTGCAACGAATGGTTCGAGTTTCGGGACCGGACCTAAGGGGGACGCCAAGGCCCCATAACTCCGACCTTTAGGTCGGAGAGATACCCAAAAACCGACGAAGGGGGCTTTAGCCCGGTTCGAAAGAATATGCAATCGGCCTTTGCTCCGACAATTCGGAATTCGCAATTCAGATAACATCCCCCTTTCACCACATCTACACATGGAGGTTCCCATGGCTGCTCCAAACAATAATTCAATTTTCTCAACGATGGTTCGGTCGGGGCGTACGACATACTTTGTTGACGTCAAGGAGGCAAAGAACGGAAACAAGTTCCTTGCAATCTCCGAAAACCGATTGGATTCCGAGAACAAGAAACAACGCACGACCGTTCGTGTATTCGGCGAAACCGTGTTGGAGTTCCGGAAGGCCATCGATGAGGCAACCGCAGCGATCAGTTAACGACGCTGCGTAAGGGAGCAGGCGGCCGTTTTCCCCCGGTCGCCTCCCCTTGTGTTTACCGCGACCTCTCCGAATTTTCCGCGGGCAAATTCGTATGAGGAGCGTTTGTTCCTCAATGATTGTCAAGCCGATATTGCTGCTCGTGTTGCCTGGATACCTTCCCCTGCGAAATCAAACTCCTCTTCCGTGCTCTCCCGGTTGCCGGGGGGAGGGGGGGCGACAAGCCGTCAAAAGAAATAATCGATTCTGCCGTAGATGCTGCTTGGATAGTACCAGAACTCGTCGAACGTCTCGCCATGAAAAATCTGGCTCCCGAGGGAAATGGTTATTCGCTCGTCGGCAGAATAGGACAACGAGCCGAGGATGAATCCGCTTCCGTCTGTGACACTGTTCGTATAACCGCCCGTGAGCGTGAGGAGAGGGTGAAGGAGGAAGGTGCTTTGGATTGCGATGAAGTGCCTTCCAAGGTTGAGAATATCCCCCTGGATCAGGCTCAGCAAGTCGTATTCCAGGATACTGGATGCCCCCCGACCATTGAAATGATATTCCAGAAGGGCATACCAATCCTCGGTGAATTGATTGTCGACCCCGAGAATGAATTTGCCGTACCCGGGTCGGGAACCGGTCTTTGCTGTTGAGAAGATTCCTTCTCCCCTGATCCCTGCGTCAAATACACTTCCCGCAAAGTCCCCGCCGAAAACGAAAGACTCATCGAAGGCTCCCCCCAGCAGAGCAAAGTCGAATCCGTACGTGTTGGTGCGGAACCTGATTCCGAAATCGGTTCCCTGGAATTCCCGGTGCGGGTTGATGACAACTGAAAGATCCGTGAAATTTCCGAAGATAATCTTTATCGCGGCCGCATCGATACCGTCTTTTTCCAGCTTTGCAAACGTTGTAGGATTAATCGGATTGAACAAGTCCGTTGGATTCCAGATGCGGCCTGTGCCCCAGGATATGCGTTGACGTCCGATTGTGACATCCAGGGCATCGCTGGTGTGCCGTACATACAATCGGTCAATAAAATGAGCTACGGCCCAATGATTCCTGCCCACATCCGGCTGCCAGGTAAGGTCGACGATTTGCCCCCGATTTTGCAATGGAGAAGGCTGAAAAAAGAGGGCGGAGGAAAAGTACGTCGTTGTGACCTCGTATTCGATGTTTAGAAACGCATTCGTCCAGAGTCCGAGGGAGGGACGCAGCCGCAGACGCGTCATGTTGAGAAATTGGTCCGGCTTTGTGCCCAGGAATGCCGACACAAGAGAGTTTGAATGCTGGTACACCGGGAAATTGACGGCATATCCCGAGAACCGAAAGTCAACCTGAGCCCGGGCCGGTATTGCAGCGAGAGTGCAAACGAGGCACAGACGGAGAGCGATGTTCATCCTTTCGTATGTTCGATCCTTCCGTCACGGAGATACAACAAACGGCGGCCCCTGTTGATTACCTGAGGATCATGCGATGAAAAAATAAAGGTGATGTGTTTCTCCCTGTTCATTTGTTCCATGAGATCAAGCAGAGCACCCCCGGTTGCCGTGTCGATGTTGGCCGTCGGTTCGTCTGCAAGGACCACAGCCGGATCCGTGATAATGGCCCTTGCAATAGCAACTCGTTGTTGTTGGCCGCCACTCATCTCGTTTGGCCTTTTGTGGGCGAGTTCACCGATCCCCAGTTCGTTCATGAGCGCATCAGCGCGCTCATGGCGCTCGGATTGTCCGATTCCGCGCAGCATCATCGTAAATTCAATATTCTCCAGGGCGGTGAGGACCGGGATAAGATTGTACGCCTGAAAGATAAAACCCATCCTGTGGAGACGGAGGGATGCGAGCTCCGATTTCGTTTTGGAAGAGAAGTCGATGCCCTCAAACAGCACCGAACCGGCACTCGGCCTGTCGAGTGCACCCAGAAGATTCAGGAGAGTTGTCTTGCCCGACCCGGAGGGTCCCGCAATGACAAGAAAATCTTCCCGGAATACTTCAAGATCAACACCTCTCACCGCGTGAACCGGAACGCCGTTGTCATCATATGTCTTTTCGAGGTTACGGGTTTGCAGAATCGATACTGGCATGTCTCGTTCTTTGTTTCGATTGATCGAATTTAAAAACTTGCTCTCTTCAACTCATTCAAATAACTCTTCAGCAGGCATCGGTGAGTATCTGTGGGTATCTGCTGTTTAAACATAACGAATTGCCTGAACCGGTTCGAGTCGCATAGCTCTGACGGCGGGATAAACAGCGCCGATGACGGCGACGAGCGGAATAATCAGCAGCGCGTTGAGGATAACACCCGACGTCAAAACAGGATAAATGACGGCACCGACGCCAAACGAGCGGAGACCCTCTGAGAAAATGCTAAGGTCGACTCCCGAATCGGACAAGGGAAGGTAGATCAGATACCCGATCACAAAACCCACGGCCGTCCCGACCACTCCGAGGAGGAGCGCTTCATTCAGGACCATGATCAGAATCCTGCGGTTGTTCATTCCGATGGCCTTGAGTACGCCGAATTCTTTTATCCGCTCGAAGACGGACATCAACATCGTATTAATAATTCCGAAGATCAGAGCTATCCCGATGATCACGTAGAACACGGCCATTGACTGATCAAAGAGTTCAATCTGGAGCACGAGGAACGGAAGGATCTCCGTATAGGGTAATACCTCGTACCCTTCGCCTAGCTTCTCTGCCAGTGTGTTCTCGATGGATCGAATTTGATTTGCGTCGGAAAGGAGCATGGCGAATTCAGACACCTCGTCGTTGAGTCCGAGCATCGTCTGAGCGGATGAACGCGGGACGTAGACGGATGATTTATCGAATGCGGAGCTGAAAGTTTCGAAAAGTCCCACAATCCGAAAAAGTTCCGAGCCTACCTTACCGTCTTTGGCGGATGCCATTGCGACCACCCGATCACCGAGTCCAACCTCAAGCTTGTCCGCCATCGCCCTTCCGATGACAATTTCATGAGATTTCCCGCTGAGGTAGGAACCCTCAACGATCGAAGACTGAATGGTCGTAAGGCTTTTCTCGCGTTCTGGGTCAACACCCAAAATTGAAGTACCTGAAGAGCTTCCGGCGCTGCTCAGGAGGCCGAAGACGACCACGCGCGCACTGAACCGGTCAATTCCGTCTGTTGATTCAATTGCCCCAATAACCGTGCCGGGATGGCTGATCGAATTCTGGATTAACGGGTTCTTGTGGAATCCCTTCCGGTGGATTTGCATATGGGTAACATGAGAGCCAACCTGGTTATCCAGCATTTGGTATGCCATTCCGCGGGAAAGTGTGTCAAGCAGGACGGTGGCGATGACACCGACAGCGACGGATATGAGAATAATGACCGAACGTCGGCTGTTCCTCCAGAGATTTCGCCATGCAAGGTTGAGCAGTATCAAGTGTAACGGATTCCTTTCAGGGGTTCCAGCCGGAGCACCTTGGTGAGCGGATAGAGGACGGCGAGGATGGAGACAATAAGAATGGAAAGCGTATTGTTCAAAAACGAGGAAAAGCGGACCGTTGACTCTATTCTCGGCAGGAATCCGTATTCTTCGTAGAGTTTTCCAAATTCTCCTTCAAACACAATCGGATTCATTGCGATGTACGAATTGACGCCATACGCCAGGACATTGCCAAGAATAATGCCCATGACAACAATCATGGCCGTTTCCAAAAGAACGACACCAATGAGCATCCGGGACGGCATACCGAGGGAAAGGACAATTCCGAATTCCCGAAAACGTTCGGTGATGGACATCAGAACGGTATTTGTTATTCCAAAGGCCACCACAATCACGAGAATCGCAAGCGTTAATATTCCGCTCACGTTGTCCATCTCGATGCCTTGTTCAAGGCCGGGCATGACCTCTTTCCAGGTGAGAACATCCAGGTCCTGAAGCGCGAGTCGCGGACTGAGTAAGGCTTCCACCGGTTCTATTTGCGGGAGATCCTTGAGGCGGACTGCAATCATTGTGGCCCTTCCGTACATCAGCAGCAGCTCCCGGGCCGCTTCAATGTGCATAAACACAGCGCTTCGGTCGATTTCGATCATACCCGTTTTCACTGCGCCGACGATCGTGAATTTGAGATTTCCCAGCGATCCATCAAAGCCCTGGGCCAGCACGACGATCTCATCACCGATTGCGGCCCTGAGATTCTCGAGAAGTGTCGCACCTACAATGATCTCGGCCGAGTTGGCCTTATCGAGAAACGCCCCGCGGATCACTCTTGATGAAATGGTGGAGACCTTGCTCTCTGCTTCCGGTTCGATCCCGAACAACACCGCCCCCTGGGAATTTTCTCTGAAACTTATGAGGCCGTCGCCGAGAATGCGGGGTGCGTAGGCGATGATCCGGGGTTCTTCATCAAGCACGGCGCGGAGACCCCGATTCATGCGAAAACTCTTATGAAGCGAAGGTTTGTCAATGTAGCCCGGAGCCTGGATCTGCACGTAACCGGTGAACAGCTCGACAACATGACGGATGTTCACTTCGTAGGTGCCAAGCTGGATCCCGCGCATCGCGATGGACAACATGACGGCGAAGGTGACGGCAAGAGTCGTGATGATCGATCGTCTCTTGTTCCGCCAGACGTTTCGCCAACCGAGTTTGAGAAGTAATCTCATCGCCTGTGGCCCCGCTCAAGTTCCCGGAAGGAAAAAATCCGGTCGCTGATGGCAGCACCGAATTCGAGATCGAGGTACTCAAGTTCCGTTTGCTCCCCCGTCTCAAGGTTGTCAATCATTTTCCACCGGGAGGGCAACTTCCGGCCGCCGAATGACTTGTAATCAGAGTAGGACATCGTACGGATTAATGTTCCCTTTTCATCGTAGTATTCCGTCCGGGCCGGGAGAAAGTCCCCCTTGCGAACCCAATGGAAGATTCGCCCCCAGACCACCGGAGCTGTTGGCTTTGGAAGAAGTTCGATTTCCCAGACGGGGGTACTACCGACCGTGTCGAGCCCTGCAATCTTCATTGTGTAATCATCCGTGAGGCTGGATTCCCGGACGAGATCATCGTTTGTGAAATCCGATCCGTTCCACGATTGCATCATCATGGAGGGCGGGATTTTGATCGTCGTTTCCGTATTACGGAGGAACATCCACAGTTCGCTGCCAACCTTCAATGTTTTGTTCCCGGCTTCCCGTGGGGGCGACTTTATTTCAATCAGGGCTTTGTCCGTGCCCTTCCACCAGCTGTCCATGACCATTGTTCGGGTATAATCCGGAGTTGTAACGGTCATGCGGAATGTCCCTTTGGAACTTTCACCTCTGACAAGATCCTCGGATCGCTTGATGATCTCGTAGGCGGTCTGAGCTGAGAGAGGAGCGGTGAGCAGGAGAGAAAGCATAAGGGGAAGGAAGTGTTTCATGCGAACTCAGGGATAGTCAACGCGGAATAGAAATACACTATAAAAACGGTCAATTTCAAAAGAACTGCAACCCTGCGGGCAAAACACCTTTGTTTTCCGCGAAAAAACCCTTTCCCTTCTCTTAACCTTTTCAGAAAAGGGAAGTCCTATACTCAAAGCCAGACTATGAAGATTACGGCACCGACCGATAATGAGCTGATGCTCCAGGTGAAGGATGGAGATGTAGGGAAGCTGGGGATACTGTTTGAGCGCTATCATGGGAAACTGTATGGATTCCTGGTGCGTCTGACGAACAGGAGGGACACAAGCGACGATCTTGTTCAGGAAGTATTTTTCCGAATTCTCCGGTACCGGAATACATTCCGGGGCGACGCTCCCTTTACTGCATGGATGTATCAGCTTGGTAGAAATGTCATTTCGGACCATTTCAGGAAAGAAAAGCAAGGCGCGTCGCTAAGCGAGGCGGAAACCTCAACCGATCCGGAGTCGTCACCTGCGCACCTCCTTGAACAAATCGAACAAAACGATTTACTCCATCTTGCGCTTTCCAGGTTGCCGTTGGATAAACGGGAAGTTCTTGTGTTGAGCAGGTTTCAAGGAATGAAATACGAAGAGATCGGTCAGGTGCTTCAGTGTCCGGTTGGAACAGTAAAAGCAAAAGTACATTTTGCCTTGAAGGAGTTGCGTGAGATCTATTTGAACCTTTCAGAGGAAGCAATTCTATGACACACATTCAGGACAGGTTGGCGGAATACCTTACGGATGATCTGGGGCGAAGGGAGCGGGCAGAAATCGATGCACATTTGCAGGGATGCGCACTTTGCCGCGAGGAATATGACACTCTTCTGAGGTTGTGGTCAAAATTGGGTGCGCTCCCCGAGGAACAGCCATCGGAGAAAGTTCGGGTAAGGTTCTATTCCATGCTGGAAGCTTACCAGGAAGGGCTTCGTCATGCGCCCTCCTCAACCGGATTTCTGGCCGCTGCGAATCGGGTAATCGAAAAATTCTGGCCCGCCCAGCCGGCTTTCCAGTTTGGGATTGCCGCCTTACTCCTCGTGGTGGGCGGGTTCGCGGGATCTCGTTTCAGTGCTGATGCGGGAGATCAAAATGAAATTTCCGAATTGAGGGGAGAAGTGCGTCATATGGGCCAGTTGCTTACGATCTCCCTCCTGAGCCAGCAATCTGCCAGCGAACGCCTTCGCGGCGTGACGTCGACCTACCAAATGGATCAACCTGATGAACAGGTGGTCAGCGCCCTTCTCCGGGCCCTCAAGTATGATTCGAACGTAAACGTACGTCTTGCGGCCATCGACGCATTGGGAAAATTTATTTCGGACCCGGTGATTGGGCGCGAAGTCATTGAAACTCTGCCCCGGGAATCCTCCCCGCTCGTTCAAATAGCCCTGATCGATCTTCTGATCGAAGAGCGTGTCAAGTACTCTGCCGATGTCCTCAAAACCATGGCCGATGATCCAAAAATAGACAAGATAGTCAAACAGAGAATCACAGCCGGTCTCAGCGAACTGTCATTGTAAAGGACATCTATGAAAATCTTCATCTGTTTATTTGTTCTGATTTCGGCGGCCCAATGTCAGGACGCCAGGGAAGAAACGATCAGCAGGACCATTCAATTTCCTGAAATCGGCACGGGGCGAAGCCTCCTGGTCGACAACGTGCAAGGCTCAATTGTGGTGACAGTGCATGACGGTCAGACTGTCGAGATGACCGCAATTCGCCGAACTCGTGCCAAATCAGAGGCAAAATTTCAGGAAGCCGGCGAAGATGTGATGCTCGACATTCAGGAACGACGAAGTCGTATCGAGATCGTTGTTGAGACACCCTGGCGCAGCAGATGGAACGACCGCAGGCCGCATGGATACAGATACTATGGATATGATGTAACATTCGATTTCGAACTCAAAGTCCCAAAAACCATTGACCTGTACCTCCACACGGTCAACGACGGAGATATTGAAGTGCGGGATGTGAGCGGTTCTTTTGAAATCAAGAACGTCAACGGAAGTGTTATGATGTTCGGGATTTCCGGATCAGGCCATGCATCTTCAGTAAACGGGTCCCTGACGGTCGGATTCAGGGAGAATCCAGTCGGGAAATGCGTCTTTCGTACGGTGAACGGAGGCGTGGAAGTAACATTTCAGGATCCGCTCTCAGCAGAATTACACCTGAAAACATTCAATGGAAAGGCCTACACAGATTTCGATGTAACCGCAGTGCCGAAGACAATTCCCCGCATTAAGGAAAAAAGGGGAAAGAGAGTCTATCGTGGCGGTGACGACTATGTTGTTCGCGTGGGCGAAGGCGGCCCGCAACTGGCGTTCGACACTCTGAATGGATCCATTCACATTCTAAAAAATCAATAACACACGCATGTCCGCCCAGAATCCATGTGCGCGGAATTCAACACGCGCAAGCGCATTTGTGAACTTTATCTTGAGGATGAGTCCGATGAAAAAAGCATTGAATACATTGAGTTTGTTATTCCTGATGTTCGGTGTCGCTGCGGGAGGGATGCAGGATCCGAATGTCGATCGCGTCACAGTACCTCTTGACGACCCCGCCCGCCCGGCGTTTGTCAACGTGGGATTGATCTCCGGAAGTATTTCCGTCAAGGCACACAGCGGCAAGGATGTCATTGTGGAAATCAGGCAGCAACTCGAATCAATCAGCCCGAAGCAGAAAACACAGGGTGGCTTGAGGCTCATTCCGAATACGAGTTCCGGACTGACAGTTGAACAGGAAGGCAACACGGTCGACGTGGGGGTGGGGATGGCGGCGATGCACAGGGAAAAACAGCTCAACATTCTGGTTCCCGTCAATACGTCGGTAAAACTCAGTACGGTCAATGAGGGCGACATTGACGTGGAAGGCATCAACGGTGAGATTGAGGTCAACAATGTGAACGGGGCGGTGTATCTCAGAAACATCTCTGGCTCAGCAGTTGCTCATGCCCTCAACGGGGACCTCGTGGCGAGCTTTCAGTCGGTAACGCCCAATAAGTCGATGTCGTTCAGTTCTCTGAATGGAAAGATCGACGTCACGTTTCCTCCTTCCATCAAGGCGACTCTGAATCTGAAATCCGAGCAGGGAGAAGTGTACACGGATTTTGACGTCGTCATGGAAAAAACCGCAACCAAGATTGAGGAAGAGGGAACGGGAAAGCGCAAACGAATTGTGATCGAGAAGGGCATGCGGGGGACCATCAATGGAGGCGGCGCCGAAATCCTTTTTAAAAATTTCAACGGCGATATCTACATTCGTAAGGGAAAATAGTCCCTTGGAGACTCTTCTTAACGATCCCGGCATGGCCGGGATTTTTTTTCGCCCATTTGTTTTTCCGCCAAGGATTGCTACATTCAAGAGCCCGCAAAAGGGCTTTGGAGGCGGAATGAAAACAATTCTCATTATTGAAGATGAAGCGGCATTCCGGGAGGCAATTGCGTTCGCCCTGGAAGGAGAGGGATACAAAGTGCTTCAGGCGGAAAATGGCGCCGAAGGCATCGAACTTGCGCGGACCCAGATTCCCGACCTGATTGTCTCCGATGTGATGATGGACAGCGTCGATGGTTATGAGGCGGTTTTGACCCTGCGTCAGGATGCGAGGACGACGGGTATTCCTATCATCCTCATGACCGGGAAGGCGAACAAAGAGGGACTGGTTCATGCAATCGAACTTGGGGCTGATGACTATCTTTCAAAACCCTTCACGATTACTGAATTGATGGAGGCGATTAATATCCGGTTTAAAAAACTGGACGAGGTCCGGATGAAGCATCTGGAACAATCGACGGACCCGAGATCGTACCTAACCATCGGCATCCCCGGAGACCTTCGGACACCCATCGCCGGAATTCTGGGATTTTCGAAAGCCATCAGCCGGGAATATATCGAAATGCGGCAAAGCGAGATCCTCGAACTTGGGCGCGCGATTCAAAAAGCGGCAAGAAATGTCCAGCGACTAACGGAAAATTTTTCAATTCTGGCGCAGATTGAAATCGTTGCCAACGATGCCGAAAAAACCAAAGGGTTGCGATCGTTCAAAACATCCGGAGTCAAGGAAATCCTGGAACCTCTTGCATTGGACCTCGCCCACCACTATGATCGGAGCGGCGATCTGGTGATGATGATCAGCGAATTCACTGCAGGATGCTCTGCCGAATATCTCTCGAAAATCGCTTTCGAGCTTATAGACAACGCGATGAAATTCTCGTCAAAAGGCCAGAAGATCCAAATCTCCGCCCTCCCGTCGGATGGGAAATTTTCACTGGTCGTCACGGATTTCGGCCGTGGAATGACTCCGCAACAAATGAGGGACGTCCAGTCGTTTGCCACACTTCATTCACGCCTGCATGAAGAGAGGTACTTTGGTTGGGGGTTGGTGGTCGCCAAACGATTGGCCGAGCTGCATGGCGGCTCACTTGTTCTCGCCAGTGCCGGGGCAGCCGGAATGATGGCAAAAATACTCCTCCCCGCAGGTTCCTGATCTGCAAAAATAAACCCGGTTCACCTCTGAACCGGGTTTATCGCTGTCCTCATTCAAGAGACTTCACGCCTACTGATTGTTCTTTTGAATCCGATAGTTGTCGTATTGGATTGACTTTTTTGCGCGACGGTGGTCGGCGGAACTGTCCTGAAGGACTTTCCGGAACACGTCTAATCTTCCCAATTGATCCCGAAGAGCGCCTCCGGCCTGCGGAGACTCTGCCGCCGGAGAGGACTTGAGAAATGTCTCAGCGTTTTCGAGCTCCTGCAATGCCTGGGTGGTATTTCCGCTGTCAAGCGCTTCCATGGCTTTCTCAACGGTCCGGGTCGATACGGCAATGTCTGCTTTTGCCTGTGCATCCAGGTCTCTGTTACGCTCAATTGCCTCGGCGCTCCGGGAGTATTCAACGGAAATATCAAACGGCTCCGGGGATTGCAGCGATGGGTTACTGGTCTCATACCTTAGAGATCCCCGTGCGAGTGCGAGGGTTCCGGTTCCCCCGGGAACCCGGACTTCCACTGTAAGTTCCTTGGTATGACCCGCGGCCAGGTCTCCGAGCGAGATGCTGCAGCGATTCCCATCTGCTGTCCATGGATAGCCAATGACATCGGCGATTTGAACGCCGTTTCCAAATGAGAGTTCCAAGATGGAATTTTGAGCAAGAATCGTTGTCATGGCATCGAACTCGCGACGGAGGATATGGGCGATCGAGTGCGGACTTTCAATGAAATAATAGTTTCCGCCTCCGTACTCAGCCAGTCCAACCATGAGGTTCTCATTGTAATCCAGTCCCACGCCAATGGTCGTGAGAGAGATCGATTTCGAACGATAACGGCGGGCAATCTTGTTCAGCGCATGTGGATCGGTGATCCCTTGGTTCGCGAGGCCATCTGACAGGAGGACAACGCGGTTCACAAATTCGCGGGAAGATGTCGCTGCAACCTGTTCGAGTCCCTTCACCATTCCTCCGCCCAGGTTTGTCGACCCGCGCGGGTAGATTCGTTCGATCAGCCGGTGGATTTCCCTTTTGTCTCGTACCCTCCCGGATGGCCTGAGAACCTCAACGATGTCGTCATAAATCACTATCGAAAGATAGTCGTCGGGAGAAAGGCGGTCGACGAAGGACAGGAGGGCAGATTTTGCATAGCGGATCTTCCCCTCATCTGCCATCGATCCGCTTCGATCAAGAACGATCGACAGGTTCATGGGTTTCTTTCGGGGGGCGTCAAACGCGGGCGGAGAGATCGAAATCTGAAGGAAGAGCATGCCGCCCATGGATGGAACGAGCGGACAATTGACCCGGCCTTTCAGTACAATGGGCTCTCCGGGTTCGTGGGCCTCTACCGGGGCTCTGAAACCCCAGAAAAGGACCGCTGCACATGCGAGCATTGTGAATGGTTTCATGGAATCCTCCAAGTTATTTGAATAAAGAAGCTGTACTTTTTACATTACCGTGGCGCATTTCCAGACTAGCGTTCACCTTCTGACTGTCAATGTCATTCATGATTGAAAGGTAAATGGCGGCTCCAACATTTTTTCTCACACGGGATGCCAGAATTCTTGACCTGATCCGGAAGGGCGATGAAGAAGCGCTCATTATGCTCTTCCATGATACCAGGGTCGCCGTGGCCGATTTTGTGCTTCGAAACAACGGCTCATCGGACGATGCCGAGGATATCCTTCAGGAGGCAGTCGTGATCCTTTGGGAAAGGGTGAGGAGCGGAAAATTTGAACATGCGGCGAAACTCAGCACGTTCGTCTTTGGTGTGGCCAGGAACCTCTGGCTTCGGGTGCTCGCTGGCCGCAAACGTGAGCCGCTGAGGGCCCCTGATCATGACCCCGTCGACCCGGATGATTCTGTTGAGGAGAACTATATTCGCGGTGAGCAAGCAGAGCTCATCCGCCGGGCGCTTGATATGATCGACGCATCGTGCCGAAAGCTGCTGATTCTGTTTTATTGGGATGAACGGTCAATGGAGGAGATCGCAGGGATCATGGGATTAGCAAATCCCGCCACGGCAAAATCAAAAAAATACCAATGTAAAAAACACCTTGAGGTGATTTTGAAGTCTTTCGAGGCAGAACAATGAACAATGATCACTGGACCGACGATCCCGAGCTTGTGGAGTTATTTGTGTCCGGGAACATGAGGCCGGAACGCAAGAGAGATCTTGAATCTCATCTGGGTCAATGCGCATCATGCAGGAAAATTGTCGATCGGGAAGCAATCCTGAGGGAGGGCATCCGGATTTATGCACGTAACACTTTGAAGAGCCGGCTGCGGAACCGCTTGGGCCATGCTCCCATTTCATGTGTACCGTGGCCGCACATCCTCAGCGCCGCTGCCGTACTGATTATCATCGTTGGAATCGGAATACAAACCCGGTTGTGGAAATCTGCGGAACCGACGTTGCATGATGCGGACGTGGGTCAGGTCGATTCAGTGCTCATACCGCAATATCCCGCTGATGATCGGAGTGGTCCGCCCCGTGAGGAATTACCACCGGCGGCAGAATCCGCCATTGAGAATGAGGCAGACGAAATTGAAGAGATGGCAGCCGAGACACACCTTGGCAGGGAGAGATCCCTCGAGCAGGCCCAACCCATGACGGGTTTCGCGAAATCCCAAATGAAGCAAGCGGAGGGAGTTGTCTGGGTTACCGGGATAGTCCTGGCGGAAGAGCCTGCGGCTGTGGCCAGGTCAGATAAGAAAATCTCCGCGGCCGCAGAAGAACGGGAGCACTTCCGGGCGCCCCTTGCACAGGACTATGAGGGTCCAAGAATTACCGCGTCACAAAGGCCAGTTGGGATGCTTCCGCTCGCGCAGCAAACGGGAACATTGGGAATTCAGGAAGTCGTCACCGCGCTCGAGGAGAAAAACGATTCGCTCTATATGACCATCTTCACCGATGATCGTGCATTTCAGTCACAGGAGCTTCATATCAAGCCGGTGACGGACGATTCAGTAATCGTGACGGCGGGCAGAGCGAGAATTGCGTTCAAAATTCCCGCCGCGATGAAAGGAAAGATTCATTGACGGTGCTGAAAGTATTGTTTTCTCTGTGCCCCCGCGCATCCTGCAAAGGTTTTTTCGGTCGATATCACTCTAACCTCCTTTGTTTAAATCAGTTAGGTCGTCTTTACCTTGACTTTCTACTCCTAACTCGCTAATTTGAGGGAGAATATAGACAAGGTGGTCTTTCGGTTTGTATGCTTCTCCGGTTCCAATAAAGCGATACAATACTAATGTGGACTTCCACACGACTGGAGAGCTCACGGTGACTGGAAACCACATTCGGCATCCTCAACGTACGTATCCTCCCGATTTCTCCCAACCGCGCTCAGGCACCGGTTTTATCATTTCATTGAAGTCCAGGACGTGAATCCAAAAGCGGTAAATACGGCGAAACCAGCAGCACGTTCCGTCTCTCAAAAAGACAAGGACGCCGCCAAACAGTGTCTTATTCTTGCAGACAAATTTCTTAAGGAATCGAGTTTCACGCAAGCAAGGGCGGAGGTGGCCAATGCTCAGAAACTTGATCCGACAAATCCTTATGCGTACGCGTTCCTTGACAGAATAGCATATTTCGAGGAACAAAAGAAAAAGGATGCGCCTCCGCAGGTTCCATCACCCCCCCGGGTTGCGCAGGAGCCGCCGAAAGTCGAACCCAGGATACCACAAGTCGCGAGTTCACCCAAAAAACCAGAGCCGAAAGTGGAACCGGCACCTCCAAAGCCAATTCCGCCGCCTCAAATAAATAAGGAACCTCTTCCACCTCCCGCTGAAAAAAAACCGGATGCGCAGCCGCAAGCGAGGCCCGTTGTTCCTCCGGTCCCGGAGCGTAAGCCCAAAGCAGACGAGATGGCCGAAGCGTCTCGTGCCGTCATTGCGGATGTTCTTGCCACAAGGGCAAAGACGCCGGCGCAAAGCAATCCGCCGGGCATAGCAGATATGCTTCAGGAGCTTTCACAGACTTCACATCAACATGCATCCAATGCCCCGCGGGGAGATGTTGATTCGAAACTGGACGAAATGAAGCGGCAGATCGAGATGCTCACGAACGCCCTCGAACAGGAACGAAAAGTTCGAGAGGAAATGAATCAGCAGCAGCTTAAGGGCGCGATCAAACAGGTTCGTACGGCGCTGGAGAAACTATGGGCAAACGGAGCGCCGAAGGATCAGGAAATCGAGAAGCTTCATGACCTTGCAGTCAGTCTTGGAATTCCGGAGGATGTTATTCATACGCTGAATAGGGAAGTGAAGCTCGACATGTACAGCCGGGCGGTCAAAGAAGTCGTCTCAAAACAAAATCTGTTGCGAAACTCATCACGGACTCTCGAATGGTTGCGGAAAGTCTATCAGGTTTCCCTTGATGAGTATCTTGAGTACGAATCGAAGTTTCTCATGGATCTTGTCGCCGATCAATACAAAGGAACCATCCTTTTGGTGTCAGGGGACGAAAAATCCGCAAGAGAAGTCGGACAAAAACTGAAATCGATGGGATATGCGGTGGTCGGCGCAACGTCCCCTGAAAATGCCCTTGAGAAAATTGAAAAGATCAACCCTCACTTTATTCTTTGCGAAATGGAGTTTTCGCACGGCTACCTGAGCGGAATCAAGTTTCTTCATGTGCTCCGGGCAAATTCCAAGTTCAATTATATTCCTTTCATCCTCCTATGCCAACCAAACGAGGTGGGTCAACTTCATTCATCCGAGTTGCGGCCGACAGAAGGGTACATTGAAAAACCTTTTGAAATGGAAGGACTGAACGCGGTCATGAATGAAAAGCTGATGGCCTTCAGGCAATATCTTTCATCGATCTGAGATTTGTTATCCAACGAAAGGGTGTACGTTATGAGCAAAGTCGTTTTGCTTGCCGAAGATGATGAGGACAACAGGGATTTGGTGAAATTTGTCCTGGTGCGGAGTAAAATGGATATCGAATTGATTGTCGCGGAGAATGGAAAGCAGGCTGTGGAGATGGCAAAAGCGAAGATGCCGAGCCTTATTCTCATGGACATGCAAATGCCTGTTATGGATGGATGGACCGCTGTCCCATTGCTCAAAGCGGATTCCAAGACCCAGGGAATTCCGGTCATTGCCTTTACCGCACAGGCAAAACCCGAAGACAAAGCCCGCACCCATGAAATAGGTTGCGTCGAACACTATACAAAACCCATGGATCCCGAAGAACTGCTTGCTCTGATCCAGAAGTATTTGAAGGTATAAGTGAAAAATCCCCAGCAACCGGTCCGCCGGTATCAAGGAGAATAGCATGTTCAGGTCCAAACTCTATTGGAGAGTCTTTGCAAACTTCGCGTTGCTGTTGATTATCTTGACGGCAATGACTGTCCTGACTCTCAATATTTTGTCTCAAGTTGAGCGAAGTTACGGTTCGGCGGCAGGCGATATCAAGGTGTTGAACAACCTTCACCGCCTGACCACAATCCTCACGGAGACACCGATTGCCGCCGATGACTATGCGCTGACCCGAGCCGAAGAAGCCAAATTACGGTATCAAGCACTGTGGAAGGAAATTGACGGCATGATCGCCATTGTCCAACGCGATCTTTCCGATACGCTGATGATTGGATCCCTGCACAACGTGCGCGGATATTATTTCCAATGGATGGAAAATGTCGGAGACAAGAAGATGCTGCTTGCAGAGCAGCGGGATCAGAACAGGGATTTTGGTGCGGAGTTTGTCGCCCTCAGCGAAATCGAGGCAAGAAACCGGTACCTCGACAATGCCCTCTCCCAGCTTCAGGAAGTTCGCCGTCGCCTTTCCAGCGGTCAGACGAGAAGCATCGAGCTCGCCAGCAATCTGAGCAGGACAATCGGCGATTTCATAGGTCTCGTGAATATCCTCGTCGCGATTTTTGCCATAGCCCTTGGCTTTGTTCTCACACGGTCCATTACAAACCCAGTCAGGCTCCTGAAGCTTGGGACTCAGAAGATGATGGAAGGGAAGTTTGAGCCCATCGAGCTCAACAGAAGCGATGAGCTGGGAGAACTTGCGGTTGACTTCAATCGAATGGCGTCGATGCTCGGGAATACATATACCCGACTCAATGCGTATTCGGAGCTGGTCACCGCCCTGAACAGCCATGTGGATATTCAAGACGTTGAGATCAACAGCTTGAACCTGATTTGTCACCACGCGAGCGCAAATGTCGGAGCACTTTACCTCCTGAACCGACAAACTGATATGCTCGAGCTTTCCGCAGGATATGCTCTTCAGGCGGGCGGACCACAGAAACGCTTCGCTATCGGAGAAGGGATCCCCGGGCAGTGCGCCAAAGAAGTCCGGACGCTGGAAATTTCCGACATACCCCGGGATTCTGGATTTTCTATTGATACAGGACTTGTGGAAGTGCCCCCCCGGTACTTGGTGGCCGTTCCGGTGATGTTCCAGGATCGACTGTTGGGTGTCCTCGTGTTGGGATCCATGTCCCCGTTTGATGAGCTGAGAAAAGAAATTATTCACAATTCGGTTCCACAGGTGGGTGTCGCTCTGACGAACGCAAGAAACAATGAGGCAGCTCTGAAACTCTCGAGGGAAATTGCGGTAAAAAACGAAGAGCTCAACAAGAAGAATTCGGAACTCGAGAAGGCATATCGTGTAAAATCCGATTTTCTTGCCAGCATGTCTCATGAACTTCGCACACCCCTGAACTCGATCATTGGATTCAGCTCGGTGCTCCTCGGCCCGACGGGGGATCCATTGACACCGGATCAACGTATGGCGCTCGAAAAGGTCCTGAAGAACGGGAAACACCTTCTGCAATTAATCAATGATATCCTCGATTTCTCCAAACTCGAGGCTGGACGCATGACGGTCAATGTCGAATCCGACGATGTGTCAAATATCATCTCCAGCACGGTGACGACCGTCGAAATGCTGGTGAAACAAAAGGGGCTCGAGTTGCGCCAGGAAATTGAACCGGAGCTCCCGACCCTGAATACGGACATACTGAAGGTCAAACAGATTATCGTTAACTTGCTCTCCAACGCTGTCAAGTTCACAGAACATGGGGATATCATCCTCACAGTGAAACGTGAGCTGCAGGGAATGATGTCCTTCTCTGTGAAGGATTCGGGGATTGGCATAGAGGAAAAGAACCTTCCTGTGGTGTTTCAGGAATTCCAGCAGATTGACAGCAGTCATTCGAGAAAGTACAAGGGAACAGGGCTCGGCCTTCCGATCTCACGGAGGCTTGCGCGAATGCTGGGTGGCGATCTTGTGGTCGAAAGTGCTTTCGGAAAGGGGTCGTTGTTTACTCTGACGATTCCGATCGTGTTTACTGTTGATGCCGTTAAGGAGACCAAACCGTCCCCGTCGTCCTCGGTCTCTTCTTTACCAAAAGACATCAAAGCGACGCCGATTGCGCAGGCGGTAGCCCGCACAATAGGGCCGGATTCAGGGACAAAGATACTGTGCATTGACGACGATCCTGATGCCACGGAAATCCTGCGATCCTACCTGGTGCCCGACGGGTACAACGTGACTGTTGCGTTTTCCGGTGATGAAGGAATAAAAATTGCCCGGTCGATGAAGCCGGCTCTGATCACCCTGGATATCATGATGCCGCAGAAGGACGGGTGGCAGGTGCTGCGCGAACTCAAACGGGATCCTTCAACCAAGGATATTCCGGTCATCATTCACTCTATGATAGACAATAAGCCGCTCGCGATGTCGCTCGGAGCTATTGACGTGATGCCCAAGCCGGTCGATTCGCGTCAGCTGCTGCAACGCGTTCAGCTGGCGGTCAAATCCGATGACCAGTTTGTTCTCGTCGTTGACGATAACAAGGATTACACGCAGGCGATGAAGGAAATGCTGGAAATGGAAGGCTTCAGCGTTCATGTGGCAAACAGCGGCGAGGAAGCGCTGGAGGAATTGAAGAACGCGATCCCGGCCGTCATCTTCCTTGATGTTGTCATGCCGGGAATGGACGGATTCCAGGTTGTTCGCCGCCTTCAATCAAACGACTTGTGGAGAAAAATTCCGGTCGTGATTCTTTCCGGAAAAGAGCTCACGGATCGGGAGCGTGATATGCTCCAATCATCCATCAAAGAGGTCATGAACAAGGAAGATTTTTCCAAGGAAGCGATAGCGAGCACAATCAAAAGAATTCTGACATCAGCGTAATAGACGGGGTATCCTCCCATGAGTAACGACACAAAAAAAGATCCTGTCATCCTGGTCGTGGATGATACGGAAGACAACCTCGACCTCCTGGAATTTGCACTCAAACGAAAGCCGGTTCAGATGCTCAGAGCCAATAGCGGCAAAGAATGTCTGACAATGGCCAAGGACCTTCAGCCGGATGTGATCCTGTTGGATATTCAGATGCCGGAGATGGACGGCTTTGAAACATTGAAATTCCTCCGTGAGAATCCCGCCACGGCAAAGATCCCTGTAATTTTCCTGACGGCCCAGCGAAAAGATCCGGAAAGTATCGAGGCAGGTCTCATGATGGGTGCAGACGAATATCTGACGAAGCCGATCGATACCGACGAATTGCTCGTCCGCACCAAAACCCTCGTTCGACTGAAACGGATGGAGGCGGAACTCGAGCGGACAAAAGCCGATTTTATGGCAATGCTCGTCCACGATCTTCGCAGTCCACTTGCGGGCATCAAGGATGTGATTGAATTCTTCCGGGAGTTGGAAAAATCCGGCGAAGGGCTGACCCCGGACCATTTCACACTCCTGGCCGCGTCACAGGAATCCGCAGAGCGCATGCTTCAACTTATCAACAACCTGCTCGATATTTCAAAATTCGAGGCCGGGAATATTACGCTTCACAAAGAATTAGTGCAGTTGCGCCAGATTGCAGAAAAGGCAGCCAAACAAATGGACTTCCAGTTCCGCCAGCGAAATGTCTCCCTTCGCCTCGAAACGGGTGAAAGCCCGGCCGTGTCTGCTGATGCCGCGAAGATCGGTCAGGTCTTTATGAACCTCTTTAGTAATGCCCTGAAGTTCACGGGAAGCGGCGGACATGTGAGGGTGACGATTGAGAATTCCGAAGAGAAAATCGACGGACAACTCAGAAAGGGAGTTCTGGTCTCCATTACCGACACCGGAATGGGAATACCTGAGGAGGAACTTCCCGGCATTTTTCAACGGTACAAACAGGCATCGACGGCAAAACGTGTCCGGCAAAAAGGAACGGGACTTGGGCTCGCGATTTGCAAGCTTATCGTTGAGGCACATGGTGGAAAAATCCGGGCGGAAAGCGAAGTGGGGAAATCCACGACATTTAGGTTTACACTTCCCCTTTCATAACTACTAAATCGAGGATCCTATGGTTGGAAGAGTACTTATTGTTGATGACGAAGACACACTGCGTCTCACGATCAAGACGCGTCTCGCCTCAGCCGGCTTTGAAACCGATGCCGCAGTTGATGGAGAAGAAGCGATCGAAAAACTGAAGCACGCCTCGTTTGACGTTGTCCTGCTGGATATCAATATGCCCAGAATGGACGGCATTGCGGCGTTGGGACTCATTTCAGAAATGTTCCCCGGCACGGATGTGATTATGTTGACAGGGTTTGCAGA
>Ga0302046_10001650_pt1 | contig 20898 bp, 22 predicted proteins | sample RVTome_11_FD_200261 | JGI IMG/M metagenome (GOLD analysis project Ga0302046, IMG submission 200261) | Soil microbial communities from uranium-contaminated site in the Upper Colorado River Basin, Wyoming, United States - RVT147D111 (version 2) ...
CCGAGCGCGTCCACCTTCGCGCGCAGGGCCTTCAGTTCGACGTTGATCGCGCCGATACCGTTGCGCACCTTGCGCAGGTCGTCTTCGTGTAGCCCATCGAAACGCGCGTGCATCTTGTCGGAGAATCGCTCGCGCTCGGACCGCATCTCGGCCTTGAGCTCGGCCATCTCGCGACGCATCGCCTCGCGGTTCGCCTCGGCCGCCTGGAGCAGGTTGGCATACGTGACGCCGTTCCCGTTCTTGCCGCGCAGCTTCGCGCCGAGCGCCTCGACGAGCTTCAGCGCGAGCAACGACAGGCCGCTGATGACGGACGACAGCACGGCGACGACGGCGTAGTTCGGCTCAGGCTCCATTATTGTTCCCTCCTCCTTTTCGTCGGCCGCGGTAGAACGCATCGATGACCAGCGCGACGTAGATGACGATGCACGCGATGATGAGCCAGTCGGTCATGAGACAGTCACCTGCGCCGAGAGCGCGATGGACCGCGCCTTGCCCGTGACGCTGACAGCGGTGACAGCGAAGTTATAGCCCCCGCCGATGCGAATGCCCGCAAGGCCACCCCGCGTTGCCGAGAACACCGTCGCTGCCGTCTCTCCGATGAAGTTCCATCGACTGCTGGATACTTTTTTCTGATACACCTTGTAATGCGATACCGTCGAGTTGTCGCCCGGAGGCAACCACCCGAGGTCGATGGCATCGATGATTGCGAGGAACTGCCCAGGATTGACGATGTCCTCGGCCTTGACCTCCCGGAATGTGCCCGCGAGGTTCCGCACCTGTCCCGGCACGATGTCCGGCTGAGGCGCCGTCGTGCCGCCAGAGATCCCCCCCTCGTCCGCCTCGACGATCTCCGGGATCACCACGTCGAAGATCGCGTCGTCGTAGAGCACGCCCTCGATGTTGCAGCGGAAGTCCTGCCCGAGGTCGTGCCGCACCACCTGGTATTTCTCGACGGCGCCAAGTATGTATTTGTCCCCAGGCAGCGGCTCCCGCGCCCAGTTGGCATGGGCGACCGTCACGAACGACGTCTCGTCCGCCGTCACGCCGACCAGGGTCCGTGTCGACACCGCCCCGTCGAGCGCGTGCTGTACCGTGATCTGGTACGTCGTCGCCGGGTCGAGCGCCACCTCCTCGTCGAGCTCGAGCGCCAGGAGCCCGGCCGCCACGCGTCGCAAGCGCCCGTTGGCGACGCAGTTACGGGTGGCGCGCGCGCCCAGGCCGAAGACGTCGCCCGGCCGCAGGCCGAGGCCGTCGAGACCGGCGGCGAAGGCTACCCGGCGGTCCTGGAGGCGGTTTCGGTTGAGCCCCTTGATGAGCTCTCGCTCCACCTGCGCCGCGCGGGTCACGGGGAACAGGTTCAGGCCGGCCTCGATATAGTGCTCGCCGAGGTCGAGCGCGTCATCGTCCTCGCGCACCATGGTGTTTCGTATGAAGTTCCGCTCGCCATCGAGGAAGTTCGCCGAGATGCGATTGGCCCGCTCTGTGCGCGCGACGTAGCCGTACTCGAGAGTGTCGCGTTCGAACGATCCGTCGTTGAAGATAACGGACATCGGCGTCTCGACGTCAAGCTTGACCCGCCACCGGCCACCTTCCTCGACGAGGAGGGCGTCGGCCCCGACGGTGAAGAGCTCGAGCGCCTCCTGTCCACGGATCGTCTCGTTGAGCTCGTAGTCAAACGTGCATCGCTTGTGGAAGCCGCCGCGGCCGTCCGGCACGAGCTCATCGCAATGCGCCGCCCACTGGACGAACGACCACAGATCGATGTCGTCGTACGTGTAGAACTTCCCGAGCCCGTTCTCCGACCATGTGATGAAGTCGGCGCAGCACCAGGCGTTGTTGTTCGTCCAGCCTTGGGTGAAGGTCTCTGGATCGGTGTAGATGCGGATGTCGTTCTTTCCCTTGAGCATCACGGAGTAGACGCGCGGCACGGTGGAAAGCGACTGCGGCACCTGCTGGATACCGATCTGCGCAAGCCCCGGGTGCGCGCGGACGCCGGCGGTGACGAGCGTCAGCAGCTCGAAGCGGAACTCGTCTTGGATCGCCGGGTCGGTGTTGTCCGCCGTAACCCGCGAAACGCGCACGTCATATTGATCCCGCGCGAGGATGTTCGAGCGGAACCAGACGGACTTCGGTCCCTGCGTCTTCCCGGCCGCGGTGAACGTGGCGAACTCCGTCCAAGCGCCACCGGCGCTGGTCAGCCGGTACTCGACCTTGATGCTGACCTCGCGCTCGATGCGGTCCCCGTTGTCGTCGATCTCGAACAGGCCGTTGAAGAAGAGCGCCTGCACGAGAAACTGATCGACGTCATCATCCGTTGCCTCGATGACTGGCGTCGCCTGCTCGACAAGCGTTTCCACCGGCTGCTCGATGCGCGTCTCGCTGAACGCCTGTAGCGGCCGCTGGTCCTTCGTGCCCGGTACCCACTCCCAGCCGACGCCGGGGATGTTTGCCACGGGGTTCCCGTCGATCTCGAGCCCCGAGACCGACTCGATGGGGCCGTGGCAGAGGACGATGCGCGTGGTCAGTGTCTGCGCGGGCTCGTCGACGGGGTCGTCGGGGTCGATCCAGTTGACGTTGGGGTCGTTGAGATCCTTGACCTCGATGAAGTCGTCCGTGAACGATTCGACGATGTGCCCGGCGACGCGCACCTCTCCATAGACGATGCTGATCGGGAGGCCGGCGCCGGTGGTGTTCTGCCGGCCCTGGAAGCCGACCGACGGCGAGTCCTCCTGTTCCCCGGGGCGCTTCGGGGAGGTCGGCCGCGGCAGGAGCGCCGCCAGGGCGAAGGTTGCCGCGGTCGTGATGACCAGCGTGCTGAGCGCCACCACGAGAGGCGGGATCCCGATGGCCGGCCCCCCCGGCAGCATCGCCAGGACGACCTCGTCCCCCTCGCGGAGCCGATACCGCTGGACCTGCCTGCCCGTGAGCTCCCGGCCGTTGACCTGGATGATGGACCCAGCGGGGCGGAACTCCGCGGGGAAGAGCTCCAGGATCGTCCGCCGCGGCGGCATGGGCACGAGCGCCGCCTCCCGCGGGGCCTGGAGCACGTCGGGGATGTGGGTCAGCTGGAGCACAGGGCGCGGGGCCTCCAGGCTTCGACTCCGGGCCGCAGGAACGCCTCGAGCGGAGTCCGGCACACCGTCCCGCCCTCGCGCACCTCGGCGGCATAGGGGCCCTCCACTACGGCGAAATGCTGGGCCTTCCCGCGCTCCCGGAGGAGGTCCCCGGGGCCGACGGCGGCCAGGCCCTGGAGGCGCAGGAAGCCGCCCTGGAAGGCGCGGACGGACGCCACGGACAGGCCCTCGGCGGGGTCCTGGAGCGCCAGGCCGAGCCCGTGGCGGTAGAGCCAGAGGGCCAGACCCAGGCAGTCGAAGACCTCGGGCCCGCGCCCGTGGAGGCGCCAGGGGCAGCCGAGGGTTGCATCGATGGCCTCTTTCAGGTGCATACTGGGACCGGACCAAAGGCCCTGGAGAGCATGAGCCGCATGGAATCGCCCAAGCTGACCTTCGCCCTGGCGCTGATAGCGGTCGTTGCCGCGCTACCATTCTTTTTCCGCCGCGGCTGCGAGCCCGAATTCCAGGAGCCCCTCCCGGGAGGGCGGCCCGACCGCGTGCAGCGGGCACGCTGGGTCGAGCGCGAGCAGGAGCGCCAACGGTCGCTGCTTCGGGATCGCCGCTGACGACTCATACCGATGCCCTCGATATGCCGTCGGGCAGCACTGGGAAGCCGTTGTAGTGGATGACCATGCCGCGCGCGACGCAGTCGGTTAGCGTGCGGTTACAGGTCGCGATGCCTCCCTTGTTGAAGCGGAAGTGGTGAACGCGCGCGTTGAGGAAGTCGGCAGCATCGTGCCCGGCGAATATGAGCCCGACGCGCAGCTCCCCATCCGCAGTGATGTCGAATCCCTCGTGCGTGTAGCGAAGCGTCCACGCCGGCGGGTCGATCAGCCCATCGCGCTTGTTCGACCGATCCTCGAAGCGGGAGTAAAGCTTCACGTCTTGGCCGACTATCTGTAGGCGGAAGGCGTTGTCAACGGCGTCGGCCGTCGCCTGCTTGTTCGTCGGGCCGAGCTCCTCCGTGAAGGCGACGACGTCAGTCGACACGTCGCTCGTCGTGTGGCGGTAGAGGAGTCGCACTTCGCCATCGCCGATGTCACGGTGCTGCTGGCCCCACATCGCCCACTTCGACTGGTTGGCGATTGGCTGGATGCCGATACCGCAGAACCCCTCGGTATCGTTGGCGTCGGCGAAGAGGAGGAACATCTTGATCTCGACGTCGACCTCCAGCTCACCCGTGATTTTCTTGTAGCAGAAGGGGCCATTCCGCGTCCCGTCGTTCCACACGATGGACGTGATCCCCGCATCGCACGAGAGGAACCCCTCGTTGTCGAGCGTCGGATTCGCCGGGCCAGTAACGCGCCAATCGGCAATACCTACTTTGGTCGCATTGATCGTGAACCAGCCGTGATCGGCAGCGGTTTCCGCGTCGCTGGCGTTCGAGAACCGCTGGCGCGTGTTCGTCTCGAACTCGTCGCTGGGGAACGGGCAGTAGTTCTTCAGCGTCGCGTGCCGGAACCGATTCGGCCAGGCGTTGATGCACTTGCGGCGGTTGAAACGCGCGGCCGGGAACAGCATGTCGAACAGACTCGGCGGGCCGATGTTGACCACCACCGCCGGCCCGTCCTCGCCCCCCTCGCGTACCGCCGTCGACTTGATGCGCCAGGTGTACTTCTGCGCCCGATCCGGCTCGTCGACGTGGTCATACGGCAGGATCCACGTCCGCACCTTCCGCCCGACGAGCCCGCCGTGGTCCGCCAGGTATTGCGCCCCCTCGTGGAGCGGGTCGGAAATCTCGATGGCCAGCGCCGGCGACTCCCCCTCGAGCGACTGCGGGATCTCCTGGCGGTTGATGCGGATGCTCCGGTACTCCTCGCCGTTGAAGGTGATGAAGCCGGGGGAGGCGCCGCCGTGCGGGTCGGCGAAGTCGACCACGCGCAGGTAGGTGCTGGTGTCCGGGTCGACCTCGACCTCGTAGAACTGGCACCAGGGCCAGGGCTGATGGCGGGTCTCCTGCCGGGAGCGGAAGAAGTCGGTGGCGGTCTGGATGAGGTCGAACGCCGCCGTTCGCCCCCCGTAGAGCCCGCCGCCGTAGGTGCCGGAGCCGTACACGTCAGTCGTCCGTGATCTCCAGGGTGCACTCGATCTCGGCCGTGGCGTTTGGCGTAAACCCGACGGTGGTCAGCTGGATGGTGTAGCGGTCACCCGCCACGTGCGTATCGAGTCCGGGGTTCTGGTCCGTGGTGTCGAAGGTGGTGTTCGTCCCGTCGATGACCGCCGTCAGTCCTGTGCCGCTGCCGTTCTTCAGCACCTCGGCCGTCAGTGTCCCTGCGGTCCTCGCCGTGTTGGAGAAGACAGAGATCCCCGTCAGCGATCCTGGGCGGCGCATGACGGCGCGGCGCGTGAACGCCGTGCCGCTGTACTGCATGGTGACGACGGTATCGCTGGCGATGTTCTCTTCGAGCCATCCGATCAAGAGGTGCCGACCCCTTCGCTGTAGCTGCGTCTGGATGATCCCGAAGATGTGCGACGACGGCACGGCCTCGATGCGCTGCCCCGCGGCGTGCGCCGCCGGGTCCGTCCCGAGCTGCCCGCGGGTGCCGGTGATCGTCGTGCCCGTCAGGTCGGTGGCGAGCACGAACTCATGGTCCGGGTCCTCGGCGAAGAAGGCGAAGGCCGTGTCATCCCAGATGACGCAGATGTATTGCTCGTCGGTGTCGGCGGGGTCGGCGAAGGCGCCCGCGGCGTCGATGGCGATGTTGGTCTGCGAGTCGTCGATGCCCGACGAGAGGCTCGAGTAGGCGCCGTTCGGGGTCAGCGGTAGCTTCGCGATCGCCATCAGACCAGTTGCTCCTCAATCGGCATCTCGATCCTCCAACGGGCCGTGTTGGCCATGCGCTGCGGGTTCACGGCGCCCGCGAGCTTCCACTTGATCGGCGCCTCGAGCGTGTTCGTCACGGGCGGGTTCGCGCCGGCTCCGAGCGCCCCCGACTGTGTCCAGGTGCGCACGGCCGAGAGCGTCGCCTGGAGCTCCTCGTCGCCCGACGTCTCCGAGGCGTAGACGCGCCAGCCGTCGACGCCGGACGGGATGAAGCGGTCGATGTCGACCTTCAGAAAGAAGCTCGCCGAGACGGTCAGGCTCGCCCGCGCGGACTGCAAGGTCTCGCCGTAGGTCGGGTCGAACCAGGTGAAGACGACGTAGTACGTGCGTTCCGCGAGCGCGCCCCCGGCGACCTGCGACAGCACGGGCGCGCGCTCGGGCGAGGTCACCGCGTCAAGCGGCGTCCAGTAGAACACCGGCTCGCCGGCGTCGAGGTCGTTCACGAAGCCGAGGATGGCGTCGCGCTGCGGCACGTCGAGCCCCTCGAAGTTGAGCGTCAACGTCCGCACCGGCGGGCCCCGGCGCTGCGACAGGCTGTAGCCGCTCTGCGCGAGGAACGCCGACTCGGGGTACGAGCGCGGCTCGCCATAGGGCTGCCGGGGAAAGACGGGCGGTGTGAAGGTCGGGATAACCACGGCTGTCAGGTCTTCTTCATCCGCAAGGATTTCCGCGCCGAGAATGCCGCCGCCGAGGGTCATGGCTCTGTCGCAATGACTTGCACGGCCCCCGTCGGGAAGACGGCGACGAGCTGCGTCTTCCCCGCGCCGTCATCGCGGGCGTAGAGGCGCCCCTTGTTCGCCGCCGGCGCCGCCGGGTCGGCGATCTCGTCGGCCTCGATGTACTCGCCGAGGTCGATCGTGCGGAGCACCGTCCCGGTGATGTCCGTCGTGTTCGCGCGGAATCGGTTGCTCGGCCGAACGAAGGTGTTGGCGAGGGAGGCGCCGCTGGCGTTGACGCCTGTCGTGTTCCCCTGGATCTGGTTGTCGTCGAGGATGCACTCGTCGATGGTGCCGCTGCTGAAGACGAACCGGAATCCGTTCACGTGGTCCTTGCTACGACATCCGATGAAGCGATAGCTTCGATTGCCCGCCACCACCGACTCGGTGTAGAAGCCGTGCGTCGTCGCCTTGGCGTTGCCGTTGGCGATGCAGGCGATGACGTCGATGTCCTTCACGCCGCCGATGAGGTAGTTGAAGCCGCCGTTCCCGAAGCAATAGATCCCATCCAGGAGCACGTCCTCGAGAGACGAATCCGATGACGCCGACGCGAGCACGCCGGCGCGGTTGCCGCTCCCGGCCGTGCCGTTGCCGCTGTAGCTGCCGCCCTTCGCCCGAATCCCGCGCGCCGCGAAGGTCGACTGCGCGAAGATATGAAGCCCGCTGCCGGCGCAGTCCCGGCCCTCGCAATCGGTCACGTCGACATCGATGCAGTTGCCGACGTAGATCCCGTGGTGGCTGACCGTCGACCCGATGGCGCGAGAACGCACGCGATCAAGCTTCACCCGCTGTGCCTTGTTGAGGTGGACGCCCTGCTGGGTGTTCTCCTCGGAGCGCACCGCAACGATATCGCCGTCGGTGCATTCGGTCGTCGCGCCCGCGGTGACGGTCGTCGACAACTCGAATCCCTCGACCTCTTCCACGCGGAACCCGGCCACGCCGTCGAAGACGATACCGTCGCACCCGGTGTTGTCCGGCCCCTCCATGCGGAAGCGGCGGAACGCGCACTTGTCGCCGGTGACGGCGAAGAAGTCGGCGGTTCCCGATGTCGCGCGGATGATCGTCTTCGGCCCCTCGCCGAGAACGGTGATGCCGTCCGTGCTGATCGCCCACGCGGTGTCGGTCGTCCTCAGATACTCCCCCTCGGGCAGGAAGATCGTGCCGCCCCCGGCCGCGGCGACGGCTGCAATGAGCGCCGCCATCTTCGCCTGCACGTCGTTCGTCCCCGTCGGGTCGAGGCCGAACGACAGGGCGTTCCAGTAGTTGGCGCCGAGAATCTGCGGGGTCCCCAGGCTCACCTGGTAGCGGCCCGCCGCCGCGCTCGTGAAGTCGACCGCCGTCGTCCCGTGGAGCCCGCGCGCGACGATGTCGAACGTCTCGCCCGACGAGAACTTGATGACCATGATCTCGGCGGCGCCCTGGAGGAACGCCTGCGCCGCCGTGCGCGCCTGCGTGTTCCAGACGGTAACCACGGCATACGTCGGGAAGCGCGCGGCATGCCCGGACTTCAGCGTCAGCTGCGTTGCCGCCGCGGTGATGCCCGAGGCCAACTGGCCGAACGCGAACGGTTTCAGGGCGAGTCCCATCAGGCCCCCATCCCGCGCTGCATCTGCGGGGTGCGCTTCCAGTGGTCGAGGAACGCCGCGGCCGCCGCGCGGCCCGCGATACGCCCCTGGCGTTCCGTCGAGGCCGTGACGTTGATGGTGATCGAGGGGCCGCCCGGCACGCTCGGATGGACGTATCCGCCCTGGCGGCCCATGACGAGGAGCTCCGGCCGGCGCTCGCCGACGACGTATGCGCGGCCGGGAAGGACGGGGCCGCCGTGCTGCTTCGGCGCCGCGGGTATCAGCTTGCCGAAGCCGAAGTCCACCGCCGCCCCGATCGCGTTCCCGATGATGGCTTCAAGGATGGTCGTGCCAAGCTGCCGCAGCGCCTGGCCGGCGTTGCGCGCGTCCTTCGTGATCGATATCAGCGCATCCTTGAGCCCGCCCTTGAGGCTGTTCCCCAGATCCATGACGGCTGTCTGTGTTACGCGCAGGGGCTCGCCAGCCTTGCGGAGTTCTTCCAGCGCGTTGCGCAGCCCCTGGACGGCCGGGCTTACTTCCTTTCCGCCGCCCGCGCCCTCCGATCCCCGCCACGGCCGGCTCTCGAGACGCTCCCTGAGCTCATCCAGCGCTGGTGTCGGCGTCCACAGGCGCGCATCGAGCGCATCCTGGGCAGGCGTCGATGACGGGGCGCGCGCCGGGGGCAGCCGCGTGCCGAACGGACCAAGCAGCGACCCGCGCGTGAGCTGGAAGATGTTGCCGAAGTCTCCTCGCTGGAGCGCCTCGGCGTCGATCTTGAGCCGGAAGAGAAGCGGGCGCTTCTCCTTGGTGAAGTTCTGGATTTCCTCGAAGGCGCCCCGAACCTCCTTCGCCAGAGAGATGAACCGGTCGGCGAGCGCCCGGACCTGCTCCGCGATGTCCTTCACGCCCTGGATGATCTTGTCGCGGTTGTCGACGAGGAAGGTCTTGAACTCATCGGCAAGCTTGGTGAGCTCCGGCAGCAACGGCCGGATGACGTCGTTCTTGATGCCCTCGAGCGCCTTCTTCACCTTGTCGAGCGCATCGTTGAACTCGGCCGCCGCCTTCGCATCTTCCTCCGAGACGATGATCCCGAGCCGCCGCGCCTCGTCGGCAAACTGCCGAATGGAGATCGCCCCTTGGTTGAAGAGCTGAACGAGCGCCACGCCCTCGGTGTCGAGCAAGCCGAAGCCCGCGAGCACGCTGGCCGCACCGGGGCCGAGCTCTTTGAAGCGGTCGGCGATGCGCGGAAGCAGCTCCTCGAAGGTCGCGCCGGCCGCCACCGCCTGGCGCAGCCCGCCGCCGAGCGCATCGAGCGACGGGCCCGCCACGCCCTTCCCCGTCCTGCGGAACTCCTCGAAGCGACGGATCATGCGCTGAACGCCCGTCGCCAGGGCGTTGAACTCGACACCCGACTGTTCGCCGGCGTGCCGGAGGATCGACAGGAGCTCCGTCGACACCCCGAGCCGCTGCGACAGCTTGCCGATGCGATCGTCGAACGCCGCGACGCCGGTGATCGCACGCGAGATGCTTCGGATCGTGAACGCCGCGGCGAGCCCGCCGAGAAGGCCGCGGACGTTGAAGATCGACGCGCCGAGCGCCTTGAACCGCGTCGTCACCGCCGACGTGAAGGCGCGGATCTTCCCCTGCGTCTGCGCCAGCCCGCGCGTGAGGTTGTCGCGCAGGTTGATCCCGATCTCAAGAAACGTCGCCATCGTCGTTCTTCGGTCGTCGCTTCTCGAACTCGCCCATCAGGAACGGCCAGAGAAACCTGTGCATCCGCGTATAAGCCGCGGGCTGGGACAGCCACTCAGACGGGCGGTATGGCCGTTCCCTGCCCGCGTACACCCAGTCGATCAGCTCCACCCGCTCGGGCGTCAGGGCCGCCAGGACATCCTCGTCCGCCGGCGTGATCCGCCCCTCGCCCTCGCACTCCTCGCAGTTGCGCTCCTCCTCTCCTTCGCCGACGGTGCAGGTGCCCCCGCAGGCGAGACACTTGACGCCTTTGCCGTCGCCGAGCACTTCCATGTACGCGGCGGCGGCGATCAGGAGTTTTTTCTTTCCGCGTCCTCATCGCTCCCGAACCCGAGAATCCGCATGGCGAGCGACTGAAGCTTCCCGAGCAGCGGGATCAGCATCGACATGCATTCGCCCGTCAGCGCGCCGATGCTGTCCTTCTCGAGCGCGAACTTCTCGCCGCCCTCGAGCTCGAGCCCGTCGACCGCATCGAAGAGATGGCCGAACACCGTGCGGAGCGCCTGGACGAGCCCCGGGCCCTTCTTCCCCACGGCGTTGATCGCGCGGATGCACTCGTCGGCGATGTGCGCGTCCGGCGCGATGCAGGTGACGATGACGCCCGTGCCCTCGAGCGTCTCCTGGAACTTGCTTCCCGCCCGTCTGATGACGAAAGCCATGAACCCTCCTTTGTCAGTGCTGCCAGATGAACATGTCGTCGTCGCTATCCCCGGTCAGGCCGAGCGTGAGCGTTTCCGCCGCCGCGTTCGGTTCCCGCACGTTCGGCGCGATCGGCGGCCGAAGCTGCGCCCCATTGCTCGCGAACGTCCAGCGCGTGCCAGCCGCGCCAGCCGCGCCGTGCGTCAGCTCGAAGGGGATGGCGAGCCCCGCCTTGAGCGTCGCCGCCCAGTCCTTCGTAGCCGCCGAGTTCTGGTCGATCGTCAGCGTGATCTCAGGGCGCGCGCGCTCGTAGTCCGCCTGCCGGATGCCGTCCGCCGCCGAGGAGTTGGCGTCAGCGATCGCCTGTGGGTTCGTCGGCCACGAGATCGTCACCTCGCGGATCCCCGTAGGCGCGAAGCCGTCGATCTTGAGCGCCGCGGTCAGGAACTTCGGCACGACGACGGAGCGCTCCGGATAGCCGCCGCCCGAGGCCGTCGCCATGTCGAACAATGCGGCGTCGCCTTCGGAGTGAAGCGCGCCGACGAAGTTGTGCGAGATCCGGCAGGGGCCGCCGGCCTCGAACGCGAGCGTCATGTCGCCCAGGCAGCCGCGGCCGGTCCACTGGCGCCCGTCGCGCAGGAAGCGGCAGGTCAGGTGATTGCCGCTCACCGACAGGTCGGGGATGCGGACAGGGCGGTAGGCGCGCCCCCCGTCGATCGGGCCGGCACTCGAGGTCGAGGTCGCGCCCGAGGTGCCGCCGGTGATGGTGTCGCCCGACGCCAGCGCGCCCGTCACGGGCAGGTACGGGATCGACGCCGCGCCGGTCGCCGTCTGCTGGAGGACACGCCCGGTGCCGCCGGATGGGGAGCCCGTGATGAGCTCCCCGACGACGTAGGGGCCGGTGGTGATCGCGCCGATGGCGATGGTCTTCGCCGCCGCCGAGGAGAAGAGACATCCACGGAGGAGGTCGTCGATCGCCGGCACGGTCACGAGGTCGCCCGGGCCACGCAGCACGTAGTTGACCGGGAAGGTGACGCGCCCCGCGCCGATGAGGTCGGGCGCCTTGCTGTCAACGCCCGTCGCCTCGTTGAGCTCGATCAGGTCGTACTCGGGCTGCGGATTCGAGTCGGCGCCCAGGCGCACCGGCACATCGTCGACGACCAGCGTTTCCGCGGTCCCCGGGGCAGCCTCGATCTCGGCCGCAAACTGGATGTTGTCGCCTTTGGCCATGTCTCGTCACCTCAAACCGCTTGGGACAAGTCGTTCGCGTCGACCTGGTAACTGAACTCGAGGTCCACCACCGCCTGACTCGGCATCTCCTCGTCGATCGTCGGCGCGATCCGTGGCCGGCTCGCCGTGACCGAGTCCCAGTCGGCCGAGCTCACCGCCTGCGCCACGTCGAAGCGGAAGCGCGCTTCCTGCGTGTTCTGCGGCTCCCCCTTCTCGGGGTCGTAGTCCGAATACAGAAAGAGACGGAGCGTCCACGCGACGACCATCGCGCTGACCTGCTCCCCCTGGGCGTAGACCTCGGGGGAGGACAGGTAGCGGATCGCCGGGCGCGCGCCGCTGTACTGGTAGCCGTTCGAGTCCCACGCAAGCACGGCCCTGACCGTGTGGTTGTAGCCGCCCTGCTCGGAGATCGCCTTCAGCGCCGCCTCGACCAGCGGAATCAGGGTCGTCTCGGAATATGGCCGCTTGGCCGCCATGTCACGCCGCCATCGTCCGTTCGTTCCGCAGGTTCATGCGCCGCACCATCTCGGAGATCGCATGTTCGTGGATCTTGATCGCCCGCGGGTGGAACGCCGTCCACGACGAGACCAGGCGCAGGTTCGCCGGGATGCGGATCTGTTTCACGCGCGCGACGATCGGCCGGTCGGAGATGTACTTACGCCCGCCGATGAAGCGCCCGCCGTGTTGCTGTCGCAGCCGCGCCACCCGCTCGGACTGCGCCGCCAATCGCTTCTTCTTCCCGCGACCCGTGATGGTGCCGTGGATGTATAGCCAGCCGCCTGGGGGCGCGTTGGCCACGTCGCCCTTCTCACGCGCCACAAGGAGCGGGTTGCGTGTCCGGATGAACATGCCCTTGCCCTGGAGCTTCGAGCGCCCGAACACACGCGCCTTCACGCCCATGCGCTTCATGTCCACGGGGACCGCCGGATGACCACGGGCCTTCTTCCCGACCTTGGCTTTGCTCGCCACCTTCACGACCGAGCGGAAGTGTGGCGCGTAGGACCGCAGGAACTCGGAGCCCGACCTTTCATGCGCCCGGTTCATCTCCTGGTTCGCGATCTTCGGCACGGCCTCGAACAGGCGCCGCACGTCGCGGTCGTCGACCTTGATTTCGAGGGAGTTAGCCATGACAGATCACCGTGTGCCAGCCGTCGGTGTCGTCGAGAACGTCGTCGATCGCGTACCGCCGCCCGTTGTGCCGCCAGGTGATGCTGTCGCGCCGCGCCGCCACGGTCTCGACCACGGCGCGCGGGATCTCGACTCGCAGCACCTTGACCCCGGGCTCGCCAAAGTCCCCGGGCTCGATCTCGGTCACGAGCGCCTTCGTCTCCGTATCGCCCCCGCCCGCGCGGTGGAAGACGATGTCGTCGCCCGCGGCGTCGGTGAGGAGCGAGGCGCTTTCGCCCATGCGGTCGGCAAACAGGCTCATGGGACCTCAAGGGCGCCCCGCCGGACGCTGACTCGGCTCGACAGGCCGGCGGGGCGACGCGGTGAAATCAGGTGGTGATGTTGGACAGCAGGTGACCCGCTTCCGGGTAGAGGATCAGCTCGTCGACGTCGTGGCGCACGCGCACGATGTCGCTTCGCTTGTTCTCCTCCCGGTAGGTCTCGACCCGCCCGTCGACGTCGGACCCGTCGCCCGGCCAGTGAAGGATCCGGCCGACGCAGGGCTCCTTGATGTCGTTGGTCGTGGCGATCTTCGCGACCATCGCGTACTCGTCCGACCAGACCGGGGCAAGGCTCGCGGCCTGCCCTTCTACCGCCGTGTTCTTGCTCGACCCGGCGACGATGATGAAGTCGAGGTCGAACACCTGGGCGAGCGCCGCTTCGTTGATCGCGCCGGCGCGCGGGTCGGTGAACCCCGCGTACTTGATCCGGTCGATGATCGACGCGACGTTCCGCAGGTTACGGAACACCTTGCGGTTGATGATGAGCGCGTTCGGCCACAGGCCCGACCCGTCGTACACCTTCTTCACCGCCGCCTCGACGTCGGTGATCGGCACGGCGTTCGCCGCATCGTCCCACTCGTTCGTGATCCCGGTGGTCAGGCCGGAGCCGGTCCACGTCGTGGTGTTGAAGACCGCCGCGGCGCTCCGCTTCTCGGCGTTGCGGAGCACGGCATCGAAGGCACGCTGCGCGGAGATCTGCTCGGCGTCGAAGTACTCGGCGTACATCTCCGACTCGCGGTCGTCGATCGGCTCCTCGGCGCCGTGCTCCTCGGTGGCGAAGGCGACCTTGGCGAACGTGAAGTTGCCGCGGCTGTAGCCCGAGCCGGGGGCGCGGGCGGTGTCGCGGTTCTGGAGGAGCTGCTCGATCGGGATCTTCCCAAACGAGCCGCTCTGCTTCATGACATCGATCACCGGGAGAACCCGGTGGCCGATGAAGCCCTGGCGGTCCATCTCCAGGCCGAACTCCATGAAGGATCCGGCGAGGTCCGGCCGCAGGGTCGAGAGAGCAGTTGACGGGGCAGGCATGACACTTCACTCCTTCTCTTCGGGGGGCATCAGGTGACGGCCGTCTCGCCGATGACGGGCAGGATCTCGATGACATCGCCGTCGGCGCCGGCCGCCTCGAGCGCGATGCCGCAACTCCGGCCCGTGGACGCCGAGACGCTCACCTTCCCGCCCGCGGCGGTGAACACCTTGGCGCCGGCGGTGATGGCCGCGGCGGCGACCGCCTTCTGCGTCGGCCCCCAGAGGCAGACGGTGCGGATGTCGCCGTCGGCGAACGACTCCTCGGTGAGCGTGCCGATGGCGGTGTCGTCCGTCAGGCCCGCCGCGGCGAGCTTGCCGGACGAAATCTTCACGCGCAGGTACGCCCCGATGGCGGCGCCTGCGGGGAACGTCTTGTATCGCGAGTCGCTGAACTGACTCATGGTCTCCTCACTTCCTCTCTCAGGGCGTCACGCCGACCGCCGGCGCCCGCGGCCTTCGTTGGCGGCGGCGATGTACGCCGCGTGGAGGTCGGGGTCCTCGCGCACGACCGCACGGATCGCCTTCCCTCGGTCCTTGAGCTGCGCCTCCTTCGCCGCCACCGCTTCGTTCCAGCGGGCCAGTGCGTCGGTGTTGTCGTCGCCCTTGCCGCTGCCCGACTCGCTCACGGGGTCGACGCCGGGACGCTTGGCGTCCGCCTCCTCCTTCGCCTTGGCTTTCGCCTCGGCCTCGGCCTGCGCCTTCTCGGCGGCTGCGAGTCGCTTCGACTGCTCCTCCATCCAGGCGTGCTGTGCCTGCGGGAGCGTCGCCTCACGCTCTATCTGCGCCACGAGGAACTTCTCGTCGGCCCCGGGGCAGCCCGCCCGGAGCTCCTTGATCGTCACGGCCTTCGGAGCGGTCACGGTCGTCTCCGAGGCCCTGCTGTCGTCGATCGACATGGAACCTCCTTCGAGTTGTGCCGTGGCCTTGCCCCGGCTGATGGACTTCGCCTCCCGACGCAGGGAGGACATCGTTTTCTCGAGTGCCTGAACGCCGTCGATCAGGCCGAGCCTCTGCGCTTCCCCCGCCGTGAACACCCGACCGTCGGCGACCGCACGCACGGCGTCGATCTTCATGCGCCGGCCGCGGGCGATGGCCTTGTCGAACTGCGCCTGCGTGTCGTTGACGAGCCCCTGGATGTGCTCCTTCATGTCGTCGGTGATCGGCGTCCCCGGGACGCCCGCGCCCTTCATGTCGCCCGACTTGATGACGACGGCCTTGATCCCTTCGCGCTCCGCGAGCTCGGAGAGGTCGTAGAGAACGGTGAACGTCCCGATGCTCCCGACCTTCGCGTGCGGCTGGTTGACGAAAACCTTCGTCGCCTGCGACGCGACCCAGAAGGCGGCCGACGCCGCGAGGTCTTCGACCTGCGCGTACACCGGCTTCGCCTTCGCCGCCTCGTGGATGGAGTCGGCGAGGTCCGCCGTGCCGTCGACGAGCCCACCGGGTGAGTCGATGACGAGAAGGATCCCGTCGACCTCGGGGGCGCGGGCCGCCTCGCGGATCTGGCGGCGCGCCTCGACGGTCGATCCGGCGGTCGACAGCGACGAGCCGAACTTCGTCAGCGTCCCGCGCATCTCGACGATGGCGATGCGGCCCTCTTCGCTTGCAGAGAAGCGCGGCTTGCGGTCGCCGGCGGCGGCCTGATCGGTGATGTGGGCAACGAGGTTCATGCGCTGCACGGCCTCGAACAGCGCGAGGAACCGCGTCGGCTCAGCGGCCCACAGTCCGAAGTACTGATCGAGATGGGGGATCTGCGGTATCCCCCTCAGGTCGATCTCCATCGTCGTCCTCTTGTTCGGTGTCCTCGGCCGGCTCGGTCTCGGCCGACTTCAATGGCGGCGACTGCGGGTAGATGCCAGTCGTGACGAACAGCACCTCGCGCCACGACACCGGGTCTTCCTCGAACTCCGCGTTCAGGTCGAGCGCCGCTTGCTTTGCTTCGCGAAGTAGCTGCGTGTTGTCCTCGACGATCTCTGCGCGCAGCCGGTCCCAGTCGACGCCGCGCTCCGCTGCCCGGCGCCGCGGCGAGACGAGCAACTTCTCGATCCGCAGCGCGTCGGCCTTCGCCTCCACCTCGGGCTGGATGTACTTCCACTCGGGGCAATTCCAGGAATGGGTCAGCACCATGCGCTCGTCCGCCGTGAGCCGGACGCGAAGCGCCGGGTCCTCGCTCGCCCATTGCCGCACCTTCCACTCGTACACCGGCCGATGAAGCTGCTGGGAGATCCGCCGCTGGTGACGACGGAAGCCGATGCGCGCCTGGTCGATCGCCCCGCGCCAGCCGGAGAAGTTGGTCTTCGACGGATCGAGGAGGAAGACCTGGAGCGGCAGCCCGACGTTGATCGAGATGAAGGTCAGGATGAGCTGCGCATGCGGGAACCATTCCGGGTTCGGGACGTTCGGCGAGAAGCCCGAGAGCTTCTCCCCTGGCGCGCCGCGGAACTCGAGCCCCGGCGCGATGTGCTCGATCACGCGCGTCGAGCCGTCGCCCTGCGCTTCCGCCTCCTGCTCCCCGAGCTGCGCCGTCCCCGCGCCGCCGAACATCTCGGAGCGTTCGCGAAAGAAGGCGATGCAGGACACGATCTGCTGCTGGACAAGCTTCGCAAACTGCGTGTCGTCGTGCATGCCGATCATGTCGACGATCGGGGCGAAGGCCGTCACGCCGCGCGTCTGCGTCGCCCGCTTCGGGTCGTAGATGTGGAGGACTTGCTTCCGCCCGTCGCGGTCGCGCGCCGCGTAGGCCGTGATGTCCGACACCTTGGCGATCGATCGGTCCGGGTCGATGTCCTCCTTCGTGATCCAGTACTCGAGGCGCTTTCGACGGTCATCGAGGAGGATCCCATGGACGACGTTCCGCCGGGTGTTTCGCGGCGTGCGGACCCGGTGCGCCTCGACGAGCTGGAGCGACCCCTCGCGCAGCGGCAGGACGAAGATGTCCCCGTCGACTTGCGACTGCGTCCAGGCAAGAGACGCCTGGGCGTTGAAGGGCAGCTCACCCGCGACGTGGCACTTGTCGGGGTCCTCGGACCATTCCTTCCAGCGATCGAGGAGCGCCGTGTCGAGCCCCTTGTCGCCCGTCTGCGGGTCGAGTAGGAGCCCCTCCTGGAAGATGTTCGCCGCGGCGCGCTCGAGCCCCTGGGGGAGCACCGAGTCGTTTCGGTAGAGGTCCCGCGAGAGCTCCATCATCCGCAGGTAGTCGGCCTCGCTGCGGTAGTGGTAGTCCGCCCCGGATCCCATGGCCGCGACGCCGGTTCGCCGGCGTCGGTAGCGCGAGGTCCGCGCCGCCTCGTAGTCCGAGCGCAGGCCCTCGTAGGCTTCGGCCATGCTGGCGCTCCCGAAGATCGCCTGCGTGCGCCTCATCCCCGGAAGCCCTGGAAGCCGATGTAGGTGTAGCCCGCGCCGGCGCCGCTCGTGCCGTCGGGCGTCTTCGTCCCGCCGTGGACCGCGAGCCAGCGGCGGGCCTCCTCGGCCTGCTCCTCAAACTTGCGCGCGTCGAGCGCTACCGAGCCGTCACCCTTCTGCACGCGGGCGGCAAGCCGGCGGGCGAGGATGCGGCAGGCGGTCAGGAAGACGCGCGCCTTCGCGGCGTCGCCGTCCTCCTCGTAGCTGGCGTTGTCGTCGTACGCCGCCTGGAGGTCTTCGATGGAGCTTGCCGAGCCGAGCGTGGACATGCCGGCAAGCGTCGCGAGGGGGCGGGCTTATGGCGAGAACATCCGCGCCATCCGCTGCGGATAGTGCGGATGGGTCTACTCCGCCACGTTCTCGAGCATCCACCGGATCACGTCCGCCGGCCGCTGGACGTAGCGCCCGTTTCGCAGCTTGTGCCCGTCGCCGTGAAGCCCGTCGTACATCCGCCGCATCACCTTCGCCTGCTCGCTGTCGAGTTGCACCTCGACATGCCGAGGGCAATAGACCTTCTCGAGGTCCATCTCCTCGGCCACCGGCACCTCGATCATGAGCGTGCGCCCAAGGGCACGCGCCGCGTCCTTCTTCGCCATCAATCCCTCCGTGAAACGAACGGTCGATCGATCGGCAGCCGCACGAGCGGCCGCCCCTCCTCCGTCCTCGCCTGCGCCCTCGCCACCACCTTCGGGCGCGGCTGCTCCACGAGCCGCACGCCGGCAAAGTGGCCCGCCGCGCAGGCGTTGTACGCCGCGTCGAAGTAGTGGTTCGCCTTCCGGATCCGCTCCCAGCGGATCACCGAGCCCTTGCCGGCGATGTACTCCTCCACCTGCTTCTCCGCTGTCAGGTGCTTCGCCAGCGTCAGATGCGCCTCCGGGGCCGCCGTCGCGTAGAGCGTCAGGGCCCCGCGTTCCCCGACCGGCGTCGACACCCGCGCATGAAGCCAGCTCTTCCAGTGGTCGGCGTTCACCTCGAGCAGGTACATCCGCTGGTCCTTCAGCGCCGCGACGTGGTACCCCTCGCCGATGTGCTTCACGAGCGCCCCGGTCTGCTTCGGCCGCGTGTACGAAAGCATCCGTTGCTGCCCCGCGCCGCGCCCGATCGCCGGCCAGAAGACCTGGCGCGCCGTCATCGACTCGCGCACGAAGACGTAGATCACGTCGGGCTGGTAACCGGCGTCGATCCACACCTGATCGGGCACGCGCGGCACGCCCACTCCTTCCATGGGCCAGCCCTCGAGCGCCAGGTCGCGAAGCTCACGGAACGCCACCATGAGCCCGCGCTCGACGCCCAGGCTGTCCGTCGGCGCCTCGATGACGTCGTAATCGACGACGTGTCCCGTCGCCCCCTCGGACCAGGCGATCGCCACCCAGTAGAGGAGCCGGAGGCCCACGTCGACGCCGATCGTCAGCCGATCCGTACCCGCCGGCACGTGACCCCGCGGCACGTCCAGGGTGCGCGCCGCGATCTGCTGCCAGAGGAGCGGCGAGAGGTCGAGGACCGGAGCGACGTAGGGGAGCGCCCAGACGAACTGGCGCATCTCCTTCTCGGCGTTGTCCTCGTCCGCCGCCCGCGCCGCCCGCCACTCGTCGCCGCCGATGCCCCGGGCCGTGGCGAACATGTTGTTCCAGGCGTCCCAGCGAAAGCCCAGGGTGTCGGTCCGTGGCACCGGACCGTGGACCTCGCCCGCGGCGTCGATCTCCTGGCCCCGGTGGAGGAGGCGCGCTTCCGCGTTCGCCTCCCGGCGCTCGTCCTCCGTCCACTCCTCAGAGCACGCCGGGCACGTCCAGCGCGCTGCTTCCCGGGCGTCCTCGGCCGTATCGGCGCCCTGCCAGCCCCGCAGGTGCTCGCGCTCCGGGTGGATCCAGGCAGCGCACCGCGGGCACGGGAGCACGATCCGCGAGGCCGAGCCCGCCTCGTATTCCCGCCAGGTGCGGCCGGTGTCGGTGGAGACGGTGCACTCCATGTACACCCGCTTCCGCTCAGCGTAGGCCCGGGTGCGCGCCTCGAGCTGGGTGATCTTGTCCGCCTCCCGCGAGGTCCCGCCGGACATGTCCATGCCGTCGGTCTCGGTGATGAGGAGCACGCGGGCCGTGAACCCGGCTCGCGCCTTGTCGCCGCCGCCACCGCTCATGAACTTCAGCGTCGGGCCATGTTGAAACTGAACGCTCTCCACCCGCCCCCCGCGGCTCCCCCCGCCGGCTCGGGGGAGCCACTCCCGGTACCGGCTCCGCTCGATCGCCGGGAGCAGGTCCTCGCGCCACTTGTCGCGCGCCATCTCCATGTCGGGCACCCCGAGGATCACCGTCTCCTGGAGCTCGAAGAGGTGGTACATCGCCGGGACGATGTAGAAGGCGAGCGTCTTCCCCGTCTGCGTCGGCCCGAGCCCCACGATCCGGCTCCAGCGCCCGGAGTCGATCGCATCGAACGCCAGGCGGGTGTAGGGCTGGCGCTCACAGCGGAACCGCCGCCCCTCGTAGGGGCCATCGGGGATCACGACCTCCTCCTCGGCGAAGCGGCGCATGGGCCGCACCAGCTCCACCTGGCCCCCGAGGATCGCCCGGCTCGCCGCGTCAAGCAGCGCCGGGCTCGGTCTCGTCAGCATCGCCGTCGCGACCATCGAATCGCTCTCGGATCACCCGGTCGATCTCTGCCAGCGTCTCGTTGTGGAGGCGCGCCGCGTCCTGTCCGAACTGTCGCTGCACGACGTCGCCGTGCTGCCTCCAGAGCTGTCGGATCGACGCCAGGCAGGTCTCGACCTGGGTCGTGGGGATGAGCTGGCCCTGGCGCTCGAGCACCTCCATCTCGGCGAGGTCGGCCCGCGCCGCACGGTATCGCTCGAGCTGCGGGGAGTCGGAGCCCGCGAAGAGCACCTCGTCCCCGTTCGGTCCAGGGCCAGCCTGGGGGGCTTCACCGCGTCGCCCCGGTCGTCTCCTATCGGACCAGGCGTCGAGGATCGCGCGCCCGCGAAGCCAGAGCCGCTGGCCCACGGTCTGCCGATCGTCCGCGCCCGCGAACGGCAACAACTCCCGCCGCACGTAGTTCTCCGTGCAGTCCCAGAGATGCGCCATCTCCCGGACGGACACCCAGCCCTTGCCGGGCCTGTCGTCGCTCAAGTATAGCTCGCATTACCAGTTACGAAGTCAGGTGGAATGTGTACCGAAATTCCGCGCGCGCCTTTGC
>Ga0302046_10001651_pt1 | contig 20896 bp, 12 predicted proteins | sample RVTome_11_FD_200261 | JGI IMG/M metagenome (GOLD analysis project Ga0302046, IMG submission 200261) | Soil microbial communities from uranium-contaminated site in the Upper Colorado River Basin, Wyoming, United States - RVT147D111 (version 2) ...
CTCAATTCCGGGCAGTCGAACAGGTTTGGCCATGCCCGAGTAAAAAACATCGGCCTTGGTTTGTCCAGTTTTTTCGCCCCTCGGCCCCACTACTCCACTTCATTCCGCGTTTCTTGAATCCACCCTAGTACCGGTTCAGATCGGAAGCCTTTCTCCGTGCGGAAGACGATTCTCCGCTCGACTGAGCTCGTCGCAGGCTTCTCCCGCCGGGAGAGGGCAGGGGTGAGGGGCCTTTGATGCGGTGCAATGTAGGGTGCTCTCGTTGCTCACTGTTCTCCTTGCGATGCAATCCGCTGCGCAGGGGCAAAAGTGGTCATCGGCGCCCTGCCGCTCGCGGCATGGGGGTCATCGGTATCGAGGGATCTGTATCCGGGAGATTTCATAGTTGGGTTGGGTGGCATCCGATGCTTGCGGGCCCGGGAATACGCGAACCATTTGCTGCGCGAGGGGAGATCCATGGGGCTCAGTTTCCATTGGCGGAGCGGATCCTCGAGCCGCGCCTCGAACCGGCGCTTCTGTTCGCTGTCGCTGACTTCGAGCCAGATCTTGATGAGCTGAATGCCGCCGTCCGCGATATACTGCTCGATCTCCGGGCAAAGCTTGAGGAATCGGCGGTGCTGTTCCTTGGTGCAGAAGCCCATCACATGCTCGACGCCGGCGCGGTTGTACCAGCTCCGGTCGAAGATCACCACCTCGCCCGCGGCCGGGAAGTGCGCCATGTAGCGCTGGATGTACATCTGGGATTTCTCGCGGTCGGAGGGGGCCGGCAACGCCACCAGGCGGAACACGCGGGGGCTCACCCGCTCGGTCAGCGCCTTGATGGTGCCGCCCTTGCCTGCGGCGTCGCGCCCCTCGAAGAGGATGATGACCCGCAGGCCCTTATGCTTGACCCACTCCTGCAGGTGGCACAGCTCCGCCTGAAGCTTGCGCAAGGCCTTGGCGTATTCCTTGCCCGACATCTTTTCAGTGCCGCCCGATGGTGAAGTCTTGCTCATAAGGATCGCTTTCTGTCCCCCCCCCGTTCGCCGCACCCTGTCTGCCCAGCCGTCCGGCGGGGGTGAAGGATGTGCCCGGGAGGGTTCATGGAATCGCAGGCCCCACCCTGGTTCATGCGGGAACGCCTGTGACCTCGAAAAACTACGGGGTTGACGCATGAAAATCTTCCTGGGAGAGGCGGCGGTCACGCCGCGGCGAGCTGCTTCCGAGAGGGAAAGGAGGGGTCAGACTTGACTAATTGACTATCCGTCCCCGCGCCCACAGCGCGGGGACGGATAGTCAATTAGTCAAGTCTGACCCCTCCCACGGGAGACAATCGTTACGGCGTCATCAAGCGCACCCGGTAGAAAGCCTGGCCCTCCAAGGGCTTGGTGTCCTCCACCTCAACCAGGCCGCCGGTGCCGGTCGCCGGGTCGCCCACCGGTTTCCACTCCAAGGGCGCCAAGCCACTGGCCCGTTCCAGTTGGTATCCGAGATCCAGGGTGGTGTTGATGCGCATCACCACGCGATCCGATTCGTGCACCACGTCCAGGATGCCGAAGTAGCTGCCGTCATCGCATGGATGGGTGTGGGCCTCGAATTCCCCGAGGCTGTTCAACCCGTCGTTGTCCTTGTCCGCCAGCGCGTCCGCAGGGTCGTAGGGATTGAGTCCGTAGGAGGTTTCCCATCCGTCCGGCATGCCGTCCCCGTCGGAATCATTGGCCGCGCCCTCCGGATCGGCGCCGACATACCAGGTCGCACCCATGGTCATTGGGAGATCGCCCTTCGGGGGGGTGACCTCGAGAAGGCGTCCCAGTTCCATCTGGCCCAGATAGAGGGTCAAGGGATCGAACTCGGCCACCACACCCAGGAGTTGGGCAGGGGTGTCGCCCTGGGCCTTGGACCAGATTTCCATCCGCCAGAGGTTCGCCCCCGTGGCGCCGCCACCGCCACCACCGTCGAACCCGGCGCCCAGACCTGCGATGGCGCTTTCCATGAGCGCGCGCACGCCCTGCATGGGGGTGTTGCCGGCACTGGGGAACACATAGAGCTTGTTGTTCTGGACCTGGACGCGATCGAAGATCACCTCGCGGGTGGGATCGGGATTGATCAACCAGGTGAACTTCGTGAACAACTCATTGCATCCCACCACGTGGCAGAGGAACCACCACCACTTCTCGGGGCAAGGGCAGTCCTCGAACACGGTGCACCCGAGCGGACCGATCCCGCCCGTCGGACAGCCGTCCTGGGAATCGGGAGTGCCGTCGTTGTCGTCGTCCAGGTCTTCGCAGTTGAGTTGCCCGTCGCCGTCGGAGTCGTCCCCTTCGAACCCGAACAGCGCCCCCGAGCAGCAGGCGCCGATGTACTGGCCGACCTGGACCATGTTGTCGGTCGGATGCTGGTCGTTGCCGTCCAGGCAGCCGTCGTTGTCGTCGTCGGTGTCGCAGACGTCGCCCATGCCGTCGTCGTCCGTGTCCGTCTGGTCTGAGTTGGCGGTGAGGACGCAGTTGTCACAGGCATCACCCACGCCATCGCCGTCGTAGTCGGCCTGGCTCGGGTTGGGGTTGAGGGGGCAGTTGTCGCTCCAGTCGGGCACGCCGTCGTTGTCCGCGTCGAACCAGTCTTCATTGCCGTCGCAATTGAGGTCGGGAGCCCCCACCTCCACGGCCGCCCAGGCCCGGCGCACGGCGCAGACGGTGGTGTCGGTGAAGTTGTGGGAGCTGTTCTGGGCCCAGGCCTCGGCGGTGGCCACCTCGAAGTTGCGGGCGTCGATGAACTGGGCGTTGGAAGGCAGGTTGCGCAGCGCCTCGAACTTGAGGTCCCGCATCTTGGTCAGGCCGACTCCGGAGACATAAAGTCCGTTGAAGGAGCCGCCCTGGGCGAGCAGGTAGGCGGCCTTGTTGCCGATGCCGCTGTTGGAGTGCACGCCGCCGTTGTCGGGATAGTCGCCGTTGGAATCCGGCACGCCGGTCGCGTAGAGGGAATAACGGTCCGGATGGCCGAATGCCGTCGGGTCACTCAGGCTGCGGATCGCGCCGCCGCCGCTGGTCCGGTCCTCGGCCAGCAGCCAGTTGAGGTCGCCGGCCTCCCGGTCCGCCACCGTGGCCATGACGTCGGCATAGCTTTCGTTCAGGGCCCCCGACTCGAAGGCGTACTTCAGGTTGCTGCCGCTGCCGATGATGCCGTGAGTGAGCTCATGCACCATGACCTCGTAGTCCACCCAGCCGTTGCGGAACTGCATGATCTTGCAGGTGGGACTCCACGAGGCGTTGGCCACGCCCGAGTTGATGAAGATCCGCATCTGCGAGCTGTTCCCGTCGTACGAGTGGAACCCGAAGTTGTCATGGAAGAAGTCAAAGGCGTCCTCGGCCTGCTGGAAGGCGGCCACGGCGTCCATGTTGCCGTTGTAGGCGGTATTGAAGAAGGTGTTGTCCGTCCCGACCAGCGGCAGGTTCACCGTGCTGAAGCAGTTGGTGGATGTCATGCCCTGAGCGTCCCGCATCGCCATGTCGTAATTGTGTTCCTGGTTCAGTGAGAGGGTGAGCAGGAGTTCCCCGGTGTGGGCATCCACGAACACCTCGACCGGATCGTCACCCCCGAGTTGCAGGCGGTAGGCCAGGTGGGGCTGGATGGGAACGTTGCGCCAGAGGCTGAGGTCGAAGATCTCGAGGCTGGGCTCCGCCGGCATGAATTCGGCGGGGCGGTTCAGCGCTCGTCGCGCCAGGGCTTGCGCCTCGTCCGCGGTGAGTTTGGGAGTGGTTTCCAGCAGGGCCAGTTGGACCGCGGGCAGCAGGGCGCCCACCGTCGAATACACCTCGTCACCCATCAGGCTGACCAACAACTCGGCGCCCGCGACCGGCAACCCGGCATGCGTCTGCTGCAGGAGCACATGTTCGGTCTCGCCGGGCGTGAAGCGTTTGAGCGTCAGGTTGTGCCCGGGATCTTCCTGTTGGAAGAGGTCACGGTGCTCCTGGAGGAAGTTGCGGGCGCGCTCTTCCGCGTTGCCACCGGCCACACGCAGGCGCAGGTTCACGCTCCGCACCAGGCCGTTGACAACCGACAAGACGGGCTTTTTGGTCGAAGCCTGCTGCAGCCGGCTCAAGGCCATGGCCTGGGGCTCCCGCGGAACCGGGTTCGGGACGTAGCGCAGGCCCGCCTCCAGCACCGACCGGCCGCTCGGACCCTCCACGATCACCGCCCGTGGGCCGTAGAGTTGTCCCTGAGGCAGCGGCGGCACCGTGCCCAGCAGGGACGAGCCATCCTCTTCCACAAACAGGATGTGCATCAGGTTGGACTCCCCGTCTTCCGAGGGGAACCCGATCCGCACGCGCGTGGCCTTGCTGAAGTTGTGCCCGTGAACCCGCACCAGCGCGCCGCCGCTGGCCCACACGCTGTCGGGTTCGACGGCGCGCACCTGGACCGTGTCCTGCGCCTGCACCGCCTGGACCAGGCGTGCGACGATCTGGTCGCACCGGATCACCCACACGTCATACGCACCGGGAGGCAGTTGCGGGGCGCGTCCCCAGATCTCCTGGGCACTCAGCCCGACTTGATCCTGAAGCGGCAGCCCGCCGATCCAGATCTCGTCGTCGGGCAGGAAGTGCGCCCCGTGCACTGTCACGGGCGTGCCGCCCTGGGTCGAGATCGCTGTCGGTGTGATCGAAAGCAGGACGGGCGGTTCCAGGTCGCCCTCCAGGTTCACGGTGACGGTGAAGGTGCAACCGCCGCTGTTGCCGCACGCGTCCACAGCCACGCAGCTCACCACCGTGGTGCCCACGGGAAAGAAATCACCCGAGGCTTGCGAGCACTCAACGGCCAGCGTTTGTCCCGAGGCGTCCACCGCCGTGGGGGCGGGGAACTGGACCATGACGCCGTTGGAGGAGCAGGTCGAGACCACCACGTTGCTCGGACACGTCACGACCGGCGGGGGCAACGATTGCAGGAATCGCACCGTGGCCGCCGGAACGTTGTTGGTGCCGCATGCGTTGCTGGCTTCGACCCGGTAATCGCCAACATCGGCCGCTGTCACGGGACATATCTCGTAGTCCGCATCCACGGCGCCGGCGATGAGCGACCCGTTGTGGTACCATCGGAAGCTCTTCGGCTCGGTGCCCGCGACGGGAGCGGTGAGCGTGATGCAGTTGGTTGTGCATGGATTCAGCACATGCACCCGCGGCGGCTCGCTGGCGGTGGGGGGCGAGCAGGGTGGGGGATCCGACGGGTCCTGGGCTCGGACCGCGTTCTCGAGGAGGCCGCCCAACAACAGGGAGAGGAAGAGGATCAGCGCCGATGCGACTCGGTGGCGGAGGTTGATCGTTGTTTGCATCATGATTCTTCGGGTTGATGGTGGACAGTGCGCGGGATGACGGGGCCGTGCGCCGGCCGTAGGTTGGCACCGCCCTTGTTGTCATCCACTGCTATCCAGAAGAATCCGGTGGGAGCTCTTACAAAAAAGTTGGAGAAACTTGGGGGGGGTGCCCTTGGAGAGTTCCCTGTGCCTTTAGGATCCGCTCACAGCCCTTGAACCACAACAAAAGCCTGTAGCCGCGAACTTTAGTTCGCGTTCTGCACACACGTCGCCGTGAATGCGCGATCTAAAGATCGCGGCTACACTCCTTTGGCTCGGTTCATGGGCGGTGATGGGCTCCCCATGAAATGAAATGCGGTCGCGGGACGGCTACTTCGCTGTCGCCAGCCAGGGCACGGTCTGACTGCGGAGCTTGCGGGGGCACACCAGCGCCGGGGTTTGGTCGTAGTGGAGTTCCTTCAACTCCCTGGCCACCGTCCTCATAAGCTGCGTCCATGTCGGCGGGTTGCCGGTGGGCTTGGTCATTTTCCGGCGCACGGTCTTATTGAGGATGTAGGTGAAGGCGCCAAAGGACTGCGTGCCGTGGCGGTATTCGTAGGAATACTGCTTCTCCTGGGACGCCTGTAGCAGGACGGGCATGTACGGGCCGTAGTGCTTGAACGCTTTTGTGGACCTGGTGAACTCCCGGTCCGCCGCGCGAAGATCCGCGGTGCATCCGAGCCGCGAGATGTCTCCCGCGTCGCCGAACATGCCCTTGTGCTTTTTGCGCCCGGCAATCAGGCTCGCCCGGTCGCTCTGGGCGGACCGCAGGTCGCGCGGCACCCACATCTGATGCCCGGAATCCCAGCGCAAGGCGCGATGACGAATGTCATCCGGAGGCGACAGCCCCCTCACCTTTGGGCCGCCATCGCGCGTCATGCCGCCGCTGTGGCAGCAATCGAAGATGGCATAGAACTGCGCGGTGTAGGGCAGTTGGCTGTAGAGCTCGTGGAACTGGTCATCGGTGATCGAGCGGTCCCGGGACCAGTCGAAGTCGTAAGTGACAAGGCATTCGTCCTTGCGATCCACGCTCTCGCCCACGCCATACCCGGGTATCTGGGCGCCATGGCCGCTGTAGTAGAAGACCCGTTCCATCCCGTCCTCCGTGTTTTCGAGGAGCCATTCCATCCGGTCCAGGATGCTCTGGGAAGTCGCGCGATCGTTGAGCACGACGCGGATGTCCTTGGCGGCAAAACCGATGTCCTGGAGCAGGGCGCTCATGAGGAAGACATCGTTCACGCACCCCTGCAATCGGTCGGTTTCGCTGGGGTAATCGTTGATCCCGACCAGGAGCGCGCGCCGCTCGGGCTTGGTCTTGATGACCGGGCGCAGCACGGACCGGCGAATCTCCGCTTCCTCTCTCTCCCGTCTCTTGCGTTGCGCTTCATTGGGCACATTGGCCCGGTCGGTTTCCCGACCCAGACGGGCCAGCGTGCCCAGCATGGCGCGCGTGGCCGGCTTGGCCAGGGCGATGCTGCGCCAGCATCCCTGCGAGGTCACTTCATGACCCAGGTATTCGGTCGCCTTGTGATCCAGCACGCCGTCGATGTTGAACGGCGTGTTGAGCTGATCATAGTTTGCCGCGGAAAGCCGGATGGGCGCCGCGAAGGCCTTGTCGTGCCGGTTGTAAAGATGGAACCAGTGCCGGGACGCCAGGGCGGTGATGCGGCCGCCCAGCGTTTTCAGCGTGAAGGCGCTGCCGATCTGGGAACCGAGCGAGACGAAGAACCGGTTCTTGACCAAACCCGGTCCGTCCCATGGCCGGCCCCGGAGATCCTTGACGCGCGAGAAGGTGTCGTAGCTGATGAGCGAACCCAGGCTGTGCGCGACAATGACGTCGGGTTCGAATGCCTTGACCGCGGAACCAAGACGTTGTCGCGTGTCCTCACGAAGGTCCTCGTTCTCGGCCCATTGCGCCACCATGCCCGCCGACCAGCGAACGGCTTCGGCGCCCGCCGCCCGCTCTCCGCGACGGCCGAACAGACCCGCCACCGCGCTGCTCAGCCCGCTCCAGCCCAGGCGAAGAAAGGCCTCGCCGTAGGTCAGGACGTTGTGGGGCGCCTGGTCGAACAGGTCGTCATACGCGAGGAACTGGTATTCCACCGCCAGCGCCGGGTTGTAGCGGCCAAGGTGGTCGTTGATCAACCTGCTCCAGTCGGTCGCCAGGTTCGCGTCCACATCCCCATGTCCGATGCCGTGCACGCAGAGGATCCGGATGGGCGCTCCGCCCGAGCGCATCAGCGACCCGAGGCTTTGGCGGGCGCCGGGTCGTTCCTTGGCGCGCTTGGTCCAGGCACTGCTGTTCACCAGGCTTCGCGAGGCGGGGGACAGATGCTCGGGCGGGCCACCGGATCCCGCGATCCCGGGGCTGTCGGGGCCCAGGCTCTTGGCACCGGCCAGGTCCACCAGGAGGATGTCGCCTTGCAACGGGTCGCGGCGCGCATCCACGACGACCAGGTTGCCGGGCGGGCCCTTTTCCTGTTCCAACAGGTCGAGTTGCTTGCGGTTGAGGGGGCTGGCTGCGTTGAAAGCAATGGTGCTCATGGGAGATCTCCTTTCAAGGATTGGAATCAATCACCGCTTTCAGCAGCTCATGGAGGGCACATCGGTTCTCGAGAGAACCGCCCGCGGCGAAGGTGAAGAGGCGGTCTTGCAGCTTCAGCTTGGCTTTGGGCAGGTCGGTGCGGGCGGTGGCGAGCAGGTCCTCGCGATGCCCGCCTTCCACCACGTTGACGCCGGCGGCCAGCGCGACGAAATCGGCGAAGCATGCTTCATCCGGGCACTCCTTCATCCGGGCCACGATCCGGGCCACGATTTCGCCTGCCGCCGCCTGCTCCTCCCGGATCTCCTGGTCGGCCAGTGCAACGGGATCAAGCAGCTTGCGCTCGACCAGTTCACGGGTGGACATGGCGGGCCCCAGTTCGCCGTTGGCAAGAATCATGTATTCCTCGGCCAGATACCCCACCACCAACGGCCGCGGAAACGTCTCCCTCAGGGCCACCGTCCGCGACGAAGCCGCCGCCAGCTTGAGCGTGCCCCCCGGGAGGCTGTCGCCCGCCTTGTCCAGGATGAGATTCAAGGCCGTCAGGGCGTTGGAATAGTTGGCGACGATGTCGGCAGGGTTTGCCTCCGCGAGGTCAAGGGACTGGCCCACCCCTGCGGTGACCCCGCCCGAAGTGGCCCCGTCCGCCTCCAGCGACACGTCAATCGTCTTGATCACATAGACGCGCGTCACCAGGCGGAGGAACTGGGGATGACCCTCGCGGCTGGCATGCCGGGCGAGCAGGTCCCGATGCTCCCTCCTCCATCGGGCAAAGCCCGCGTCCAGATCCGCCTCGGGAAGTCCGTAGGTGTGCGCCCCGGTGAGCGTGACCGATCCGCTCGCCGAGGACGCGTTCATCAGCCCCAATCCCACGGGCACGCCGGAGATGGGAAACGCCGCGTTCAGGCCCTGGCTGTTCTTGATCTTGAAGGTGTAGGTGGGGAAGCCCGCCAGGGGCGCGGTGGACCAGTTGGCCGCGTCGGGGAATTGCCAGTGGCGCGGGGGAAGCGTCTCTTCCTCGATGTCGTACCCGCCGCGATAAAACGTGGCGTAGTTGGTGGAGTGAATGCGGCCGACGTGGGATTCAAAGGGGAGGAAGCCACGCTCCTTGTAGAGCCGTCGTTGATCGACAATCGGGGACTGCACAAGGAACAGGTCGCCCGGTTCGAGGTCCTCGGTCAACGGATACACGGGGATGACCTGGCTGGCCCGGATGGTCATGCACCAGTCCCGCGCCACCCGTTCCAACTGGTGTTGCTTGGTGTGCACGCAGCCGGCGCACAGGGAGGCGAGCAGGAGGCAGGCAAGGAGCCTGTTCAGCAGCGCACCAAGGACAAGCCGCCGCCGAGGGAACGAGGCGGAATGGGGGGGGTGATGGTTGCCAGAAACCGCCTCGTGACCACGTGAAACGCGGCTGGCCTCTCGGCGGCTACTTCCAAGTCGGGATGTCAGGAATGTTCTTCTATGGTGGGATGTGGCCATGGTGCATTTCCTTGGGTTGAGTGATGTGGTCGTTGTGCCGGGCCCCTCACCCCAACCCTCTCCCGGCGGGAGAGGCCTGCGACGAGCTCCGTCGAGCGGAGAATCGTCTTCCGCACGGAGAAAGGCTCCAGTTCTGAACCCGTACCCTCCACAGAGCTTACGGCTCCCTCTCCCGGCGGGAGAGGGCTGGGGTGAGGGGCCTTTGATGTGGTGCAATGTATGGTCCTCTTGTCGCCCATGTTGCTCCCCTGGTGTCGCGGAGCGGATGCGTGTCCTACCCACTTACATACGGAGGAGGGAGTGCGGGTTTTACAAAAAAGAAGTTGAAAAGAGTGGCGCGTCCTCTCGGGCATGCCAAACGGTCATAAAACTCTTCACCACGGATTGCACGGATAACACGGATGGGCTGGACAGGGCCTCAGTCCTATTCGTCGCATCCGTGAAATCCGTGGTTGGATGGCTACCAGAAACCGCCTCGTGATCCCGCAGCCATGGGACAGCTACTTGCGAGCACCAGCATGTGTCGCTTTCGATTTTTTTGTCCCGCAGGGGCGCTGAGAAGGAAAGGCATGCTCTTCCCTCCGCGCCCCTGCGCCTCCGCGGGAGGCCTTCCGATTTACTGAAAGAGCTTTTGGGCGAAGTGCCACAGGTTGTTGCGCCAGTGAGTGGCGTCGTGGCCGTAGTTGTCCACGTTCCACACATGGGGGATGTCGTGCTCCTTGAGGTAGGCGTGCATCCCCTGGCTGATCCGGATCAGGCCGTCCTTGTTGCCGCAGGAAAGCCACAGCAACTTCAGTTGCTTTTTCGCAGCCGCCGGGTCGGGGATCAGTTCCGCAGGGGGACGCGTGTTGGGCGCCGAGGAAAAGCCGCCGATCCAGGCAAACGTGTCCAGGTGTGTCAGGCCAAAGTTCAGCGACTGCCCGCCGCCCATCGAAAGCCCGGCCAGGGCGCGATCCTCCCGTTTAGGCGAGGCGCTGTAGCGCGATTCGATGGCGGGGATGACATCGTCGAGGAGGTCGCGTTCGAAGACGGCGAAGGCGGGCGCGGACGCGAAGACGTTCCCCTCGGCCCGGTCGTCCTTCTGTGCGCGGCCGTTGGGCATGACGATGATCATCGGCTTGGCCTTGCCGTCGGCGATGAGGTTGTCGAGCAGGACGTCCGGCGTAGCGAAGCGTTCCCACTCCGTTTCATCGCCGCCGATACCGTGCAGGAGATAGAGCACGGGATACTTCTTGTCGGTGCTGTAGCCGGGCGGCGTATAGACCTGCATCTTGCGCGTGGCGCCGACGGTCTTGGAGTCATACTCGATCATCTCCCGCTTGCCGTGCGGGATGTCGTCCCGCCTGGCATTGAAGCCGTCCGGGGGATCGGGATAGACCTGCTTGTCGTCCGGGCCCAGCTCGATGGGGCCGCCGAACCCGCGCCGGGCATTGCGACGCGGCGGTTCCTCCTGGGCGGCGGGGGGTGGGGTGGCCTCCTTCGGGGCATCGCGCTGGGCCACCAGTTCCTCCTTGGCCACCTCGCCCACCTCGCGGGTGAACTTGATTTCGTTGCCCGACACTTTGCCGGTGTACTGGATGCGAAGCTCGGTGCCTTGGAAGTCCAGCGTTTCGACAAAGGACACCGTGTCGCCGTCGAGCTTGCCCTCCTTCAGATCCGCTTCGCGCTTCTCTCCGCCAATGTCCGAGTTCGCCTTTCCAGTGATGGCTTGGCCGTCCTGCTGGAGCGTGAAGGTGTACTTCTGCAAGCCAATCTGGGTGTCGAATTCGGCCTTCCAGGTGCCGGAGACATCGGCCGCCTGGATGGAAAAGGGAAGGACCGCGAGGGTAAGGAGTGTGAGCAGGTGTTTCATGGCTATTGGGGGGGATGGTTTGCGTTGCGGCGTATTCTGCAGCATCGATCACGGTTTGAAAAGCAAAGGTGCAAACTGGTGGAGGCTGCGCCGCCAGGTTTGCCATTCATGCGCCCCTGAGTGGACCAGCCACGTTCGTCCTCAGCCTTGGATGGCACTTCGATGGCGCTGGACATCCTGCCGTAACCGAAAAAGCTTCCGCAATCCCCTGATGATCTTGCCATGCCCATTCGGGAGCCTAGAATCCACGTTTGGTCACGGGTTGTTCGCGGAAGTAGCCGCCGACGTCAGGAGGTGGTCTTTGGCGTTTCAAGTCCGCCAGGAACCGCCTCCTGACGTCGGCGGCTACCTATAAATGACCGGCGACTTTCTGAACAGGGTGCCAGGGGATGGCTCCTGGAAATTCTGCTGGAGTGCGACGCCTTGGGCCGAATACTTTGGCGCCGCGTGATGGCTTGCCCCGGCCAGGCTAGGGCAAGGAGCCAGGCCGATGTTTGGATCCCGGGAGAGTTCCCTGGTCCGGTGCGCCCGGTCCATTCACCCAGGCAACAATCAACAATCGCAACCATGGCCTCGAACCCTTCCACCCACTCATGGCGCTTCTTTCGCGCCGGCGGCTTTGACCAGCCCCAGATCCAGTCCGGCGCGGATCTCCTTCACCTCGCCGAACTCGACCAGAAACTCTGGGCCGCGCTGGCCTGTCCGACCCGCGGCATCGAGTTCGACAACCGGACACTGGATCTGATCGACACCGACAGGGACGGGCGTGTGCGCGCCCCCGAGGTGCTGGCGGCGGTGCAATGGGCGGTGAACCTGGTCCGAAACCCGGACGACCTGGTGGCCGGGAGCGGGGCCCTCAAGCTGGCGTCGATCAACGACGCCACACCCGAAGGCAAGGTGCTGCTTGCGTCGGCGAAGCAGATTCTCACCAACCTTGGGAAAGGCGACGCCACCGAGGTCTCGGTCGAGGACACGACCGACACGGTGAAGATCTTCGCCCAGACCCGGTTCAACGGCGACGGAATCGTGCCTGCGGAGGCCGCCGAGACCGAAGACCTGAAGGCGGTGATCAACGACATCATCGCCTGCCAGGGGGCCGAGACCGATCGCAGCGGCAAACCCGGTGTCAACCAGGCAAAAGCCGATGCGCTTTTCAAGGATGCCGCCGACTTCGCCGGGTGGAATGCCCGGTCTGAGGCCGATGCGGCCACGCTCCTGCCCCTGGGAGACAAGACCGCCGCAGCGCATGCGGCTTTCAGCGCCGTGCAGGCAAAGGTGAACGACTACTTCGGCCGCTGCCGTCTCGTGGCCTTTGATGAGCGGGCCGCCGCGGCCCTCAACCGCCAGGAATCCGAATACCTTGCCTTCGCTGCCGCCGACCTGACGATATCGGCGGATGAGGTGACCGGGTTTCCCCTGGCCCGCGTGGCCGCCAACCAGCCGCTGCCCCTGAAGAGCGGCCTCAATCCCGCCTGGGCCGGGGGCCATGGCCAACCTGGTCCGCGACGCGGTGGTGCCGCTCCTCGGTGAAAAGACCAGCCTCACGGCCGAGGATTGGACAACGCTTTCCGCCCGGCTCGCTCCGGACGCAGCCAGAACATCGGCAGCACCTCCATTGGTCTCGTCACCCTCTAGTCTCTCTTCCTCGCGACGTCGCGCTCCCCTCCCAACCGCGCACTTCAAATTCCCAATGCCCAATTAACAATGCCAAGTTAACAATGAAGTGGTTCTGAAGTCTGGTTCAAGGAAAGCCCCCGCCATGAAACGCGTTTGAGGCGCACTGGGATATGAAGCGGTTGCGTCCCGCAAAGGACTTTTTCCTCCCGCCAAGCCGCCAAGCCGCCAAGGAGTGAGAACAGAGCAACCTTCCCTCCTTGGCGACTTGGCGTCTTGGCGGGAGGCCTTCCGGGTCGTGGAAATCCCAAGTGTTCCAGAGACTCCGCGTCCTCAGCGCCTCTGCGCGAGGCCCATGCAGGGGACCACCTCCTGAGGTCGGCGGCTACAGATCGGATTTCGTGACCTAGGACCACCTCCTGAGGTCGGCGGCTACATGTTGAGAGACGCACGCCGCTTCAACGCATCCAGCGGTAGAACTTGCTCGGCTCTGTGGCGTCGAGCCTCAGCGGGCTGACCGCACCGGGCACAAGCAGCCAGTCTCCAAGGTTGCTGGAGGTTTGCAGGGACCAGCGGGGATCGACCCAGTAGAGGTAAGGGGTGCCGTCGCTTTCCCGGCCGATGCCGGTGACGTTCTGTACGGGCGGGTGGAAACTGGCCACCAACTCCAGATCCAGCACCAGATCGCTCGACGTCAGGGAGACCTGGTGGACTTCCGCGGCGATGACGTTCTCCCCGGTCTGGAGCAGATCCACGAGCGCCTCCGGAACCGGCATGTCGAAATAGGCCGACTCGGCTTCGTTGTCGATGGTGGTTGTGGCCAGCCGGGAATAGGTGATCACACCGCCGGGAGTGGTGCCGCTGTCGATGTTGTTGCGGCCCACCTCCACGCCGTTGAGATACACCACCACCGCGTCGTCCCGCATCAGGGTCAGGTGCAGGCTGTCCACGAGCGAGGCATCCGGGACGTTGAAATGACGCCGGAAATAAACCGCGCGGGTGCGATCATTCGAGGGGCCTTGCTCGGCGCTGGTCAGGACGGTGTTGAGCGTGGCTGTGGAACCCGAGACGCCGATCGTGCCAAAGCCGATTGGCGTGGTCCGGTTCTGGTTCCAGTTCGACTCGACATAACCCAGGTCTTCCCACGCGCCCGACGGTTCGGCACGCAGGGCCTGGTAGCTCCAGCCGGATGACGAACGCGGGATCAACACCATGTCCGGATCCGGCGGGGGTGTGTTGAAGTAGAGCAGCTCCGGACTGGTGACCTCGGCGTTCTGCGGCTGCGTCAAGGCGAGCCGCACAAAGCCAAAGGCGCCGAGCCCGGCTCCGCTCAGGTCCAGCGTCTTGGCCGTCTCGCCGGCGCTGAACTCCAACATGCCGCCGGCCAGCGTGGTCTCGTCGATCGACAAGGGCGTTTCCTTGCCGAGCAATGCGTAGTGCACGCGGACCGGACGGGAGCTGAACGTGCTCAATCGCACGTCGAACACGCCTGGATAATCAAAGAACGAACCCGACCGCGTCCCGGTGATGGCCAGGCCCACCGCCGAGTCGGCCACCGGCATGAAATCGGACAGGTTCCCCCCATCGGCTGCCGGATCCCAGACCAGGTTGCCCGCATGCCGGCCGTTGGGGCCGGTAAAGTAATTGTCCTGAATGGTCATGCGATCCAGGCGATAGGTCCACGAGTTCCATTCGTATCCCCACACATCCTGGAACGTGTTGAACACGCTCACACAATCCGTGGCCGTCAGGTGCCCGCTGTAGTCGGTGAAGGTGGGGGCGCCGTAGTTGTCGCCGCTGCGCAGGCCGACCATGTTGCCGATCAGCGCCGAGTGCTCGACCAGCACCGTGGCGTTCCCGAACCCCTGTTCCACCCCCTGGCCGCAATGCATCATGACCGAGTCGTAGATCTCCATGTTGTGCACGGTGGTGGAGGGGGAGAGCCCTTCGTGGAAACAGTTCTCGAACCAGCTTCCACGCACGACGATGTGCCCGGCCCCGGTGTCGATGCCGTCGTCCTTGGTGAAACCGAACACGCAATCCTCCACGGTATAGGTGTTGCCGCCGCCGGGTATCAGGTAGATGGCGTCGTTGTCCTCGTCCACGAAGTTGCTGGTGGTGTCGGGAAACTCGATGAACCCGGTGCGCGTGGCCGTGAAGGTGCCGCCGTTCAACTGGCCCGCCGTCGTGGCCTGGTGCACCAGGCCATCGGTCACGCTTAGGATGCCGCTCTTCAGATGAAAGGCCTGCCCGGCCAGGCGGACAAAGAAACAGTTGGTCAGGTGGGCCTGCGCCCCCACATCCACCAGCACGCAGGCCTGCTCCCGCCGATGCACCGTGTATCCCCCATGCGTGTTGAACCAATCGGCCTCCGCCCCGCTTCCGGTGAAGACCGCCCCCGAGGCGATCATCCGCGAACCCGTCGCCGTGGTCAGGCGAATGCCGCCCCATGGCTGGGCTGCCGACATCGGCGCAAAGACGACCGGGTCCGCCAACGTGCCTGTCATCTCCAGGACGCCGCCATTCACCACGACTTCCACGCCGGCCGCCAACGCCACCACCGTCCCGCCGTCGATGCGCAGGGTGGCTCCGGACGGAATCGTGAGGGAGTTGGTGATGTAGATGTGGTCCTCCGGACCCCAGGTTTCCGAACCGCCCAACGCGCCGCCCCGCGGGCTCCAGGTCACGTCCTCGTAGCTCAACGGCGCCTCGGCAGACAGGCCGGCCAGGCGTGCATCAAAGTTGAGCGTGGCCGGCTGGTCGGCGGCGGGCAGCAGAATGGATCCGAAGCCCCGGAGTATCCTCAGTCCAGCCGCGGGATAATTGGTCGAGTTCACCGGGCCGTTCAAGCGCATCGGCAAGCCGTCCGGCCCCCGCAGCAGTCCCACCAACGGGACGGACATTCCCACCGGAATGCGCGCGGGCGCCACGACGCTGAACGTGCCGTTGGCGAAAGCGGAAGGCGCGTCATCCACCACGGGCGGCGGGGTGAAGGTCGGAAGGCCGTCCTCGGTGGAGATCCGCTCGGGATTGCGCACGATGAACTGGTAGGTTTGGTTCTCGACCGCGCCGCCGCCGCTCGGCTGTTGCGAGACCACCAGTTCATGATACCGGACGTCGGTCACCGTCTGCGGTGAGCCCACCGGGAACGGTTCGCCGTCAAGCAGCGCGGCGGTGTCGTAGCCACCCGGGGCCGCCACGGTGAAGGTGACCTGCCCGTTGTAGCGGGCTCGGTCGGAAAGGCCAGAGACGGAGATCGCGGCGGAACTTGTGTGTACCAACGCTGCCAAAAGGAGTGACCCAAGGGTCAGGGAAGAACAACGCATCATGATGGCTCACGTTAGCAGGGATCCTGTGGAAAGTGAATCCTGCTTTTGGGACCCCCGGAGGGGGTTACTCTCTGAATGTTGAGCGCCCTGGCCCGCAAGTACATTGACGAGGGTGACATCAAACGCGCGCGGGTTGTGCTGTTGGGTTGCCCGGAGGAGTTCCGGCATTGGGAGTGGGACCGGTTGCTCTTCCTTTGTCATGAGCCGGTCTTCGAGTTGACCAACGCGCCACCCGTGAGGTCCGTTCATCTCTGCGCCGAGCTGTCACTGCTGGCGGTGCTGGACCAGGAGGGGCATGCCTGGACGTGGGCCATGGGCCATGGCCGGGAGCCGCGTCCACTGGGTGACGGCGTGTCCCTCATCCGTCGCATGGTATTCAGCCCTGCACACGACGATTGCGCTCTGCCTCGTGACCATGTGGAACGTGGCGGGCCTCTCGGCGGCTGCTTCGAAGGCAGGTGGGGTTTTCTGGATGTCTCCCGAGCATATGCCCCTCGCCGCGTTTGACGAGTCGGAAGGTGGGAGGAGGTCAGGTTCATGGGGACGTCTTTGATGCTTTCGGACCTGGTCACGGCCCAGGAACCGAGCCACAGGCCTGTAGCCGCGAACTTTAGTTCGCGCTCTTCACTCGAGTCTCCGTGAATGCGCGATCTAAAGATCGCGGCTACATGGAAGGGGAGCCTCCGCCACCCAACAGGATCGGTGGCTCCCAGGGACCATGCACCCGGATACGATCGAACTGCCTAAAGGCCGGACTAGGAGCGAGGGCCGCCACGCTTGCAGGTCTGGCTTCAGCCAGTCCAGGGGATCATTTCATGGAGGGCGAGGCGTGATCGGTGCCTCCTATCTTGCCAGATTCCATCACGCACGTGCGTGATATAATCTGGCAGGCTGCGGTCCTCCGCCGCGCGGGTTCATGGGGAGGGATCGTGTGCCAAGTCCAACCTGCCCACCAAGAATGTGGAATTAATTCGAGGGATTTGGGAGGATGGGGGCTAATGCGGAGTGGACAATCGAAATGACCAACCTTTTTTGCCCATGAACCACTCAATCAGACACCTGGCGGCATCGGTGGCGGGGATACTTTTCCTGGCCATCACGATGAGCATGACAAGCCCGACAATGGCTGCGGATGAAGACTTTCCATGGCGGGGATGGGATCGCCCGATGAAACGGATGCCGGAAGCTAACTTTGACGGGGTCCCTTTGGGCGAGATCACCAAATACCTTCAGAAAGCGTACGACTATCAGTTCGATGTCATCGTCCCCGAGCGGCAGGTCATCGATGAACCGGTGGCCATCGACCCTACGACCGGATTGCCGCTTCCCGCGCCCGCACCCCGCCACATCGAGACCGGCGATCAGATCATCGAATTGCATTTGCGCAACGTCACCGCCACCGAAGTCTTCAAGGCCATGAACCTGCTGTTCGAGGAGCAACGAAATCAATTGCAGTGGGATTTGGTGATGAACGGGGAGCGATCCACAGCCGTGCTGCGGGTGCTGGACTATCCTGAGGAGCGGGAAACGCCGCCTCCACCCCCTCCGAGAAAGCAGGCCATCTTCTTCGTCGGAGACCTGATAGATTCGGATGACCCCAATGGATTGACCTTGGAGTCCTTGAGGCACCTGCTTGTCGAGGTGTGGATCCAAACACCCAAGGTGGACGAGGCGTTCAGAGATGAGACGCCCGCAATCAACTATCACCAAAAGACGGAGCTGCTCATCATGCTAGGGACGGAAGATGAGATCAACTCTGTGACCCAAACCCTCAAGGCGCTGAAGGACCGGGCCGAATGGAAAGCGCAACGCCCTCAATCACTCCGGTGATCGGGTGTGTCCGAAGGGCGTGCGGTTCTGAAGTATGAGCGTGTCTCCAATCCGAACAACCAACACCCTGATCCACCCCGTGTCTTTCGATGGACAGGAGAAGGAGTTGCCTTCGATCGCGCGGATCGCCAAGGCCGTGATTGGGTCCGGGGCGGATGGCCGCACCACCGATTCGGTCCGCGCCTTGACCTCGGCCGTGGCGCGTGGCGAAGAGGATGCCTTTCGGCGGTTGTATGATCTGTACCACGGGCGTGTGTTCCGGCTATCCCTGGTCCTGACGCGTGGCGACGAGGCACTCGCCTGCGAGGCGGTCCAGTCGGTCATGCTGGCCGCCGCACGAAAGCTCAAGCCGTTGAGCGAGGAGGCGCACCTTTGGAACTGGCTGGCGCGCGTCACCCGCCAGCAGTTGGCCAAGTCGTGGCGCCGGCAGAAGCGGGATCGCTCCCTGTTTGAGCCGATGGATCAGGCCTCGGACCTGGGCGTGGTGGATCCGGATGACGTCATCGAGAAGCATCTGGATGCCGTGCTGCGATTGCTGGATCGACGGGATGGCGAGTTGATCGAGTGGTATTATTTTGAGAAACAAAGTCAAAAGCAGATCGCCGAACACCTCGGCAGCACGCCCAAGGCGGTCTGCAGCCGGCTGGAACGGCTGCGAACCCAGTTGCGCACCTTGCTCCTAAGGAGATTGTCAGATGAAACGTGACAAACAGCATCTCCTGGATGACCTGCTGAACGAATCCGGTTCGACGCACCTTCGCAACAGCGTCCTGTCCCAGGCGCATGGATTACTTCGACGCAAACGTCGCCGTGCGGCGCTGACCCAGTCGCTTGCCCTGCTTGCGATGTTCGGCTGCGCCCTGGTGGTGTGGCGTGGGATCTGGCGCCCGTCGCCTCCGGCCGCTCCGGGGTTCGCCCCGGTCGCGAGCGCGCCCCCAAGCCATCGCCTGACCGACCAAGAGTTGTTGAACCTCTTTCCGGATACGCCGGTCGGACTGGCCACCGTGGATGGAAAGCAGCGCCTCATTTTCCTGAACCCCGCCGACGAGGAGCGTTTCATCACGCGGTTTTGAATCCTGTCGATGGGACATGAAAGGAGGCTCACGGCGCGCGGCTCTCCAGAGCCGCAGCGGGCAAGCTGAACCCCCCTCACACCAGCCCCTCCCTCAACAACTGGATTTCACCTCTATCTCCAGGGAGTCCCCTTGCGTCATGCTATCCGGCCAGCCCGCTGCGGCTCAGGAGAGCCGCGCGCCGTCGCGCTGATGCATGACAGGACTCAAGGGGGAGCTCTCTATCTCCTTGCGTCGGCATGAGACGGCACTACGCTGCTCCCATCAAGATGAACATGCTGTCGGCCACCGATGTGCGGAAGGAACAGGAGGAGAACCCCATGGTGCTGCTCGACGTGCGACTGGCCTCCGATTACGAGACTGCACGCCTTCCTGGTGCCATCGTCCAGATTCAGGAATGGATCGATCAGGCCTTGGGACGATCGACCGTCCCACCTCGACGGGATTTCCGTGTAACGCGGGGTAGCCACGCGGCGTTGATGCTCACGAATTATTCCCAGAAGTTCATTGCGGAACTGGGGCGCATGATGAACGGAGCCGATGGTCCGCACCTGCGGCATGTCAGCACGACTCATTCTTCGCTCCGCAACTATCCCGACGTTGCCGTGCCGGCTCTGCTGGCCGTGACCAGCGCTCAGGCGGGGGCGGAATCCTCGCGCCCAACACCTCACTCGCCGAGCTGCAAGCGCGGGTGAATGACGATCCCTTCGTCGCCCAGGATGTGGTGAAAGCCGAGATCTACGAACTCGATCCCGGCAAGGCCGATGAGCGGCTGCACTTCCTGGTCAGTTGATCGAAGGGGAGTCCTGTCGTCGGGGTGGAGCTGTTCCACAACCCTCACGCAATTCTACCGGAAAGTCTCCCGCGAAGGCGCAAAGACGCCAAGGCCGGAACAGAAAGCTACTTGCCGGCCTTGGCGCCTTGGCGGGGGCAATCTTCGCCGATTCGGTTCGGGCCTACACTCCAAAAAGTGGCCCACTCTCCTCCGTTGTTGTTGGGGGAACAAGGCAATTCGGAAGCGATTCCTGGGTGGATGGCTTCGATGCACTGACTGTGATTCGGGATCATATCGCTGAATCCATTTCAAACTAACGTTCGGAACTGTGGAACCGCACAACAACTCTGCGTGCTCAGGACTGGCGGTTCAATGGACACGCGAACGTCGCGGAGGTGCCCCCAGACTCCAAACACATTGAGCAGCCAAAGAACCACCACCACAACCACCACGATGTTCAGGATCCCTTTGATCTTGCCGTCCATCGGGATGTAGGTGTTGACGAGCCAGAGCAGGACCCCGGCGACGATGAGTGTAATGACAATTGTAATTAATGACATATTTCCACCTGCTTTTGCTTTCTATTGGTCGCGCTGAATGCGGACCGAAACGGAGTTGAGGCACTGGCACCCAGTATTCGGGTTCCACGTTTGTATGGCAGAGATGCTGATTGGCGTCTTGTCCCTCGGTCATCCGGTGCGCCTGCCTGAAATCTGTTCATGACTCAACCTGACTCTCTTCTGGGGTGGCGGCCAATACCTTGTTTGCTTCCCGCCAATAGCCACCAGCTATGGACATTGGAACTGAGCTGCGACTCCTTCGCACATATACGAGAACGACAGTGCTGAAACGGAACATCACTTCGCAGCATCCTTCCGCTGCCGATGGATCGGTCAGAAGCCTGCCCACCGTGCCCTTGCCCGCCCTGAACGTCGCCGGCGATGACGTCCACCCGCGCGACCAGTTCGTCCAAGCGCCCGCGGGTGGTGTTGAGGTGTGATCCGAGAGTGGTCCAGGTGTCCAATCCGCTGTTGACTGGTTGCATGACGAGCATGGCCTCGGCGCGAACTTGCTCG
>Ga0302046_10001652_pt1 | contig 20893 bp, 19 predicted proteins | sample RVTome_11_FD_200261 | JGI IMG/M metagenome (GOLD analysis project Ga0302046, IMG submission 200261) | Soil microbial communities from uranium-contaminated site in the Upper Colorado River Basin, Wyoming, United States - RVT147D111 (version 2) ...
TTCATCACGACCTGAAGGGACAGGACCCGCGGGTTGTTCACGTCCTCCATGTAGTCCATCTGGACAATGACCGACGTCACAATCGCCCCAGAAGGGATCTCCGGGAACCGCTCCAGAACGAACGCCCCAAGCGCCTCCACCGGAATGCCGACGTGGAACTCACGGATCGTCTTCGCCTTCATCGTCCACCCCCTCCCAAAAGCCGCGCACGCAAACCCTCCATCCGAGATCGATACCCAGCATCATGCTTCATTGCACTCCTCACACGCTCCAGCGCGTAATGCACAGTCGAAAAGTCCCGGTGGAACATCCTGCCAATCTCCTCCAACGTCGCCTCACAACACTCGCGCGCCAACCACATCCCAGCGTGACGCGCACGCGCCAACCGCTGCAACTGCCCGCGCCCCGTAAGAGCCTCCTCCGGGACACCAAACTCAGCGGCAACCGCCGACATCACCGCCCTCAGCTCGACCACCCCCTCCACAATAGGCACGCTCACGCTACTGATCGCCTGACCAACGCACACCTCCAGCCAACCACCTTCGGACGACACCTCCCAATCCAGACCCAACAACTTCGTCCACCGGTCATCAACCCCCGTCGCGGCCTGCACAGCGTCGCAAACCAGGTCCACGCAGTTCACCGGATCGCCCCTCATGTCCGGACGACCCACCCGGATCAACACCCAGATCGGCACCCCCGGCTCGACCCTCACCCCGGCCTGCCGCATCCGCTCCTGCAACCGAAGCTGCAGCTCGTCCCTCGCTCCCTGCGCCTGGGGCGACAGCCGCTTGCGCGCGCTCCTCCCGCGCGGAAGCCACATCCGATTCTTGGACCACGCCCGCCACGAAAACGGGACCGTCGTTTCCACGTTCCAGGAGAGAGCCGGGGTCTCAAGCCGCATCACCATGCCTCACCGCCCACAGCTCTCTCCGCGTCCCCTGGCACAAGCTGTCGGGGATGCTGGCCGACCCACAGCTCTCTCCGCGATCGGAGATCGCTGCGGGGGCCCCGGCCACAAGGCACGTAATCCCCGCGTTTTCTAGGGCGTCTGGCGAGCGGTCCCGGTCGGCCAGCGTTCCGGGCCTTGCACTGGTAGTCCCTGATCATCACTGCTAGTCCCTGATCAGGGACATCCCTCCAACGGGGCCGTGTCATCCAGACACTTCACGCGCCCGAGGAACGGGATAGACCCATCGATTGCAGCCGCCTCCAGACGCGCACGGGCCTGCCAGCCATCCAGCTCCCCCCGCATGATCCCTACGCAGGCGATCTCCCGGACTCCACGAGAAACAAGAAACGCCGCCTCCCGGAGATCCTCTAGCCTCCAGGACAAACATGGCGATCGCTCCTGAACCTCGGGCTCGGGCTTGCTCATCAGGGTCCCTCCTCACCGTCAACTCGTCGCATCAACCTCGATCGCGAGTAGTCCGTGTCGTCGAACACTCCAGCGCCGAACGGCTCCGACGGTGCAGCGGGGGGGGATGGTGCAGTGCCGCTCTCGTCGTAGGTGTCGGCCACTTCACGCGCCCGAGGCCGGTTTGTGATTTCGGACGGGTTACCCCCCATCGACTCGTCTGCCGGCTCGTAGATGTGGTCGGATCCGGGGTGGTCGTCGTCGCCCTCGCCGGCATCTAGCTCGTAAGTGCCGACGCCCTCCGTGCTTCCCGCGTCGCCGTCACCAGAGTCATCCGCCACGACAGCAGGTGACGACCCATCTGACTCATCATCTGACTCATCATCGACCTCGTCAAGCGCACGACGGGCAGCGCCTGCGAGCGACAGCGGACCAGCGACGAGCGCGCCCATCTCGCGCAGCTGATCGGCGTCCTGGGCCACTTCCACGCGGATTCTGGGGGCGGTCGTCCGCCCCTTAGGTTCGCTGTGGCGCGCCCCCTGAGAGTGCTCAGAAACGCTCTCGTCGCAACGGTCTGGATACTCGACCAGTTGTAGTGGTCTGTCGATCTGGTGGTTTTGTGCATTACTTGGTGCATCGCGCTCTATCTCGATGGCAGCTCTGAGCCTGCGTCCTTTCCAGCGTTCCAGGAGGCCGAGGATGGAGTCGGCGGCGTGTGTGTGTTGCTCGATGGGGACGTGCCGCATCAGGGAGTCGATGGCCTTGATGGCGGCGGGGTCTGGTGTGTCGGGGTGCTGGATGATGCCGATGAGTCGGACCATGGCAGGAGCGGTGTGGAGTTTTGCGAGTGCGAGGACTTCGTTGTTCCACCAGGGTAGGAATCGGGGGTCACGCCTCCATCGGCGGATGGTGTCTGCGTTGACCTCGACGTGTTCGGCGAGCTTCTGTGGGTTGTTGGCAAGGGAGAGGTCTTCGGCGACGGCTTCGAGAGCACGGACCTGGGCATCGTTGGGCTTCCAGCCTTCGATCTGGCGTTTCTTGGCGCTCGCGAGTCCAGCCTTTCGAGCTCGAGCCAAGCGCCTCTCAGTGGACATGGAGCCCTGTCCGACCTTGTGTGTCACGTGGAAGGCTCCTTTGGCGAGGGCTTGGCGTCGAGGAGCACGTCGCGCCATTTGGCTGGGTGTTCGAGCCAGTGTAGGAGGAGGCCGAGGGGGTTCTTGCCGGCGCTGGCTTGTTTGGCGAGGGCGTCGAGTTTGGCTGTTGTGAGTCCTTCCTGGACGGCGTCGAGGAGTCGGTTCCGGACGGCGAAGGGGTTTCCGGCGATCTTGAGGTCGTGTCGGTTGAGGGTGGCGAGGAGGTCTGGGAGGTCTGGGAGGACGTCCATGGCGGCGGTCGTTGGGGGCGGGTGGTCGTTGGTGGGGTTGGTCGGTTCTGGGTCTGGGTCTGGGTCTGGGTCTGGGTCTGGGTCTGGGTCTGGATCTGGATCTGGATCTGGGCGCGGAGCGCAGCCCAGCCCACCCGGAGGGGGGGCCGAGTCCGGAGCGTCAGCGGAGGGCTCGGGGGGGGTCGCGCGCGCGCGCGTGGCTGGAGTCTTTATGGAGTCATTAATGGAGTTGGGTGGGTGGCTTGCCCGCGGGGCGGGCGGGTGTCCTGCCCGCGTCTGTGGACCAGTTTCACCCGCCCCTAGATCAGAGGGGGGGCGGGTGTCTTGCCCGCCTTGCTGGTCATGGGCGGGTGTCCTGCCCGCGGGGGGGTGGGTGTCTTGCCCGCTGTCAGGGCTGTTTAGACGCGGGTCGCTTGCCCGCCCTACCATAGCAAGGCGGGTGTCCTGCCCGCTGTGAGCCTGTTCAGGGGCGGGTTCCTCGCCCGCCCCTTTTGGGACCTCAGGGGCGGGTTCCTCGCCCGCCCCTTTTGGGACCTCAAGGGCGGGTTCCTCGCCCGCCCCATGACTGGACCTGAGGACCTCCTGAGCGAGGTCGTCTTTTGCCGCTGGAGCGATGGCGTAGACGGTGGTGTTGCGGGTTCCACGCCCGCCGCCGCCCTTGACCCTGGTCTCGATGAGGCCTGCGTCTTCGAGCTGGCGGAGGGCTCTCTGGACGTCTCGGCGGACAGAGCGGCAGATGGTTGCCAGGGTCAGTACGGACGGCCAGGCGCGGCCCGACTGCGCGGAGTGGAGGACGAGGGCCAGGAAGACCCGCTCCCGGACGCCGATGGCGTCAGACATGACTGCAGCCGCCACCCTGTCCAGGAGCCCGGTCATGGCGCTACAGCGAGAGACCCCGCCTGGCCTCGTCGGCCTCTTCGTGGATCTCGCCGGCGAGGACCATGACCCGGGCGAGCTCGGCGTCGATGATCTGCGTGCTGGCCGTCTCCGAGCGTGCGGCCTGCAGGAGCCGGTGGGCCTCCTGGGTCAGCAGGTGGCACTGCTTGACGTGTTTCGCGGCGGCGCCGAGCTTGACCTCCTCGGCGTCGTTCTCGGCGATCTCCTGCATGATCTTGCCGAGGTCGGGGTTCTCATCGTCTGCCTTGCGCTTGCGCCTCTTTGCTGCCATTCGTGTGCCCTCCATGGGGAAAGAGCCTGGCCGGCCGGACCGCACGACCGCCAGGCAAAGAAGGTGCCGCACTCTCGCGGCAGTCAAGCCTGGTGGCGGGTCGTCTCCCGCCAAGCCCATCCGGCTTTCGTGGGTCCAACCACGGGAGAAGTTTCATGCCGGAACCTGGATCCGCTCCAGGAAGTCGCGGAGTTCCCTGGCATTGATGTACCAGCGAGCGCCGACTCTGAGCCTCCGGAGCTTCACTCTCTCGGTGCCGACCTGGATGCCCTGCTTCGACCACCGGTCGATCGTGCTGCGGTGAACGGAGATCCCCGTGTAGGTCTCGACCTCTCGTGCCGCTTCGGTCAGGGTCAGGCGTTCGGACATGAGCGCGAGGAAACGCACGGCGCGCCGCACGATCAAGGGTTTACTCCGCGGTGACGACCACGGAGACACAGCGGACCACTTAAGCGCGCGTCCGCGTTGAGCGTAACTCGCTCATGAGCAAACGGCTTACTGGCGATCGGACACAGCTTTCGGAGCCTCGATAGGCCAGATGATCACTCTCATTGTGCGGAGATTGAATATTCCGAGCATCCGCCGTAGGTTATGTCTGTCCGCTCACTTGAGCGCGTTCTCTCCCACTTCGAGCGTCTCTCTGAGTCACCTGCCGTCCCGGCTGCCTAGACTACCAGGCAACGGCCCGTTCGGCGACACGTAAGAGTGTTGCTGAAAAGCCCTTGCGATGGGTATGATCGATCAGGCGTCAGGGACGGGGTGAGCACGAGATTTCTCGGTAATTTTCCGAAGGAGACCCCTCATGGCAGCCTCGAAACGGTCCCGTGGCTTGGGACCCGCCCTACTCACCCATGCGAACGGCCAGTACTTCATCCGCATCCGAGGGCGCAATCGCTACCTCGGCAGCGCCAAGCTGATCAGCCTCGACGAGGCGAAGCGGCGACGATTCGAGGTCCTGTCGCGGGACGCGAACGGCGAGCTCGGGAAGACCTGTCCGAAGTCGAAGGAGGTCCTGACCGTCGCGCGCTTGGTGGACCTCTACGTGGAGACGTTCTGTGCTCGGCGCTCCTACTACCGCGACGACTACGGCAACCCGGCTGGTCACGCCATGGATGTGGCGGCCGGCCTGGCGCTGCTGAAGCGGTTCGGGGAGTTTTTGGCGACGGACTTCCGCCGCAGCCACCTGGTTTCCATCCGGGATGAGATGATCTCCGAGTATTCGCGATCGACCGCGAACCGGAGGGTCGCACGGGTGAAGGAAGCTTTCCGCTGGGCCGCGGAGAGGGACTTGATCCCGGAGTCTGTGTGGACTGCACTCCTCCCGGTGAAGGGTGTGACGCAGAGCGAGGGGCGGCCACCGAAGAAGGTGAAGGCCGTCCCTGAGCACATCGTCCGGGCATCTCTCCCTCACCTTCCCGACCACTTCGCCGCGGTGGTGCGACTGCTGTTGCTGTCGGGGGCAAGGGCCGGCGAGATCCTCGGGATGCGCAAGGGCGAGATCACGTATCGGGACGACGGCCTGTGGGTCCTCCATGTCCAGGATCACAAGACCGCGTGGCGTGGAAACGATCGCAGGGTCTACTTCGACAAGGAAGCGCAGGCTGTCCTTCGCCCATGGCTGCCCCTGGATCCGTCTGCATACGTGTTCCGACCCACAAGGAGGAAGGGCAAGAACAGCTTCAACTCGAACGACCTGGCCGCTGCTGTGTGGCGTGCCTGGAGGAAGGCTGGCGTTCCCAGGTGGCACGTGCACCAGCTCAGGCACAACGCCGCCACCCGCTTCGAGCAGCTGTATGGGATCCAGGTCGCGCGCGTTCTCCTCGGGCACACGTCGGCAACAATGACACACCGTTACGTGCACCCGGACGAGAGGGCCGCGATCGAGAAGCTGAGGCTGGTGCAGCCATGAGGCCGCGCCTGGACTCGGGTCAGAGGAACCGGATCCGAAGATCTCTCCGGTGCGGAGACAGCGTGTGCAAGAAGTACCGCAGCGCGTCCAGTGCGTGGTCCGATTGATTGGCCTGTGGCGTTCCCTGCGGTCCCCACTGGTAGGTCTCCAGCTCGCCGACGAGATTCGTGCAGCGAGGTGAGATGTAGAGCCCAGGCCGGCCGTCCCCTCGCACCTTCAGCATCTCCGAGACGGTCCGGATGCCAGGATCGATCTCCTTCTGCGCCCGCTTCGTACGGATTCCTCTCGTGGCCAGGTCCGCCCGTTCCGAGGCATCCCAGTCTGCGATGGACGCCAGGGGAGTGCCGGGATTGCTGAGGCACAGTCGGCCCTGCGCATCCCTGTGAGTGTCCTTGTTCTCGGCCTTGGCGATGGCCCTGACGACGTCGTCCGTGAGCATGCCCGATCGGTAGACCTCGTCGAACACATAGAATCGTTCGCCATCGGTCGCTACCCAAAGCACGACGTAGGGGTTCTTGAAACCAAAGTCGAAGGCCTTTCCCCACCGCCACTTCTTCCGCGGCCACTCCTGCTGCCATGAGTGGACGTGGATGGTGCGGTCGAAATCCTGGTAGACCCTGCCGTGCTTCGGCGTCGGTTGTCCGCGCACCTGCTCCATGAAGTCCTCGTCGCTCATGCGGCTCGGGTCGGTCCAGAAACCGATTTCCTCGAGGCTCATCGTGGGGTTCATCCGCGAATCCGCGGACACCGCGTAGACGCCTGAGTCGCCACGGAGCCCGGCGCGGAAGAGCTTGTCGTACCAGCCCGTGCCATCGGGGGTGCTCGGGAAGATCGCGATGCCCCGCCTCGTGGTCAGCCTCATCTGCAGGCTCTTGCTCCACGCTGTCTGCGGAATCTGGGACGCCTCGGCGACGATGATCAGGTCGAGTTCCTCGGAGAGCAGGCTGCGCTTGCGCTCGGCGCTCTTGACCTTGACGAACGACTCGCACCCGGGGCCATACTTCAGGCGGATCTCGATGTCCCCGTTCTTCGGGCTGTTGCGGAACCTCCCTGACTTCAGCGCCTGCCCGTAGACCTTGCGGATCTCCGCGTTCTCGATGTGCTGGGCGATGAATTCGAACTCTTTCAGTCCCTGGTCGTATTCCGGCGCCACGATCCAGGTCCTTGTGTCCGGGGTGAGGATGATCGGGAGCGCCTCCATCCCGGCCCAGAGCGACTTGCCGGCCCGGGCCCCGCCCGAGTAGATCCGGATCTTCGACAGGTTTGCGTGGGCCATGCAGCCAGACATGGAGGGGCGGTAGCCGAGGCTCTCGAAGAGCTCGGCTTTGTCCGGGATGACCCGCTCGCCGAGGGGCGGGGCATACCAGAGGGCACGACCATCCGAGCCGACCGCCTCGCAGTAGTCCTGCAGCCGGATCAGACCCTTCCGCCACTTCGCGGCGTGGCGCCGGAACAGTTTCATGAGCTCCGGCGGGTGCCGGATGGGGTCGAGCGCTACCGGGGGAGCCGTCACGCTACGGCGTCACCGGAATGGAGCACCGGGCCGTGGAGGGGTCGGCCCGGGTCCTGGTCCGACTCTGCCAAGTGTTTCTCGCGCACCGGTCCGGGTGCACCATGATTACACTCGGGACACGGGATGACCTTCAAACCGCGGCGGACGCCGGACGAAAAGCCCATCCGGCGAGCTGTGTGGAGAGGGACGAGGTCGCCGTCGGCTGTCCTACCGACCATCCTCTCGCCCGCACAGGTCCTGCACGCGTTGCCCTCCAAGGTCATGGAGCTCACCCTGTCAGGGTAGCACATCCGGCGATCCGTAATATAGAGTTCTACTCAGAAGGAATTGCTGTTTGCGGTCTCCCGTGTTATTCCCCCTGTCTTGGCGCGGACCACGAAGAAGGCCGGGGCTGCAGCGAAGCGGCGGACCACGAAGAAGGCCGGGGCAAGGACCCGGAAGGCCAAGGCTCCCGCTCCCAGCACCCGGGAGAAGAGCAGCCTGATCGCCCGGGCCATGTACGAGTCGCTATTCGGCTTCGGGGCCCCGGAGGCCTACCAGCTCGAGGACATCCAGGAGTCGGTGAGCAAGAGCATGTGGCTGGCCGTGTCCGTCTACCGCCTGGCCACCGCGATTAGCAACATCGGCTGCAAGGTGATCCGCACGGACACCCGTGACGAGGCCACGGGCACGAAGGCGAAGTCGCTCAAGCGGATCATCCAGAGACCAATGCTCGACGAGACCTACCAGGACCTCATCGAGCAAAACATGATCCACCTCGGGCTGTCCGGGGAAAGCTACATGGAGATCGTCCGGGACGGGATGGGCGACGTCGCCGAGCTCTGGACCTGGAACCCGCGCAAAGTGAAGCCGAAGCCGGATCCCACCGGGCGTCGGAAGATCGGCTCCTACATCTTCCAGACCCCCGGCGGTGACAGGGTGCTGCCTGCGGACGAGGTCATCAGCATGCGGGTGTACAACCCCAACAATCCGCTGCGCGGGATGTCCATGGTCCCACCGATGTGGCAGGACATCCTCGGCGACCAGGCCGCGAGCAGGATGAACAAAGCGCAATTGCAGCGCGGCGGCCGCATCACCGGCGTGCTGTCCCCGAAGGACGGGACCATCGGCGATGATGAGTTCCGCGTCCTCGAGCAGGAGCTCCGCACTCGCCATGAGGGCCCGGAGAACGCCGGGCGTTACATGATCCTGCCGGCCGAGCTGACCTTCCAGGCGGCGAGCCACACGGCGAAGGACATGGACTTTTTGAATCTGAGAAAGTTCGCGCGCGAGATCGCGGCCGGCGGCATGGGGGTGCCGCCAATGGTCATCGGCAACTTTGACAGCGCGACCTACGCGAACGCAAAGGAACAGCTGCGCGGCTTCTGGGACTACACCGCAAAGCCCTGGCTCAAGAAGATCCTCGGAGCGATCACCGAGCAGTGGATCCGTCCCGAGATCGACCAGAACCTGGAGCTGAGCGCCGACCTGGCGCAGATTGACGCCCTGGTGGACAACCAGGCCGGTCGCACACAGCAGGTCTCCACGCTGGTGCAGGGAGGGATCATGATGATCAACGAAGCCCGGAAGGAGATCGGCCTACCGCCGCTGCCTGACGGGGACCGGCTGCTGATCCCGCTGAATCTGACACCGGTTGACCCGACGGCGATCGAGCCCCCGGAGCCGGAGCCCGAGGATCCACCCTCACCGCCTCCGGACGATGACGATGAAGAGGAAGAGGACGAGGACCGGGAGGAGGCCATCGGGACGCGGTTGGACAAGGCGCTCGCCCGGGACACCGCGCGCGCAGCGCACGAGCACCAGCTCGTCCAGGCGGAGAAGAAGCTCGCCCGCCGAGTGACCTCCTACCTCGATGGCGCGCGGAACCGGTTCCTCGATCGTCTCCGGGTGCAAGCCAGCGGTGCGGTGGACTTGGACTTCGTCGTGGGCAACGCCGAGGTGGAGTCACACCGGGCCATGGAGGAGCTCGCGCCGGCGATCCTCGAAACGGTCCAGGATGCCGGGGACCTGACGCTCTCCCGCCTGGGCCTGGACAAGGTCGCGGACGGTCGATACCGGAAGTCCGCGGAGGCCCCGGAGCGGCTTCCGGAGATCCTCCATGTCCTGGCAGCGTTCGACACCCTGAACCCCAGGGTGCTCGCCTACCTGGAGAAATTCTTCCTCACGCACCTCGAAGACATCTCCGCCGCCACGCTCAGGGACATCCTCGCGGAGCTGACTGGGGGCCTGGAGGTGGGTGAGGGTGTGACCCAGCTGGGCCTCCGTCTCGAACGGCTGCCGGCGTTCGGCAGCGACCGGGCCGAGAGAATCGCGAGGACGGAGACCATCGGTGCGTTCAATCTGGGTGCCCAGGAGGCTTTCCGGGTAGCGGGGACCCCGAGGAAGTCGTGGATCGTGACTCCCGACGACGAGCGAGCTCGAGTGTCGCACCGGGCCGCGGACTCGACCTACCGCGCCAATCCAATCCTGGTCACCGAACCGTTTGTCCTGTACGAGCCCAAGCGGGGATCGGCAGAGCTGGATTTCCCCGGTGATCCCTCGGCGCCGGCGTGGGCGGTGGTGAATTGCCGCTGCTCGATGCTGCCCGAGGACGAGGCGGAACTCGCCTGCTGGGTCTGTCGATGCAAGACGGAGCTAGAGGAGGTCATGTCGTGACAATCAAGGAATTCGACACCCCGCGCAGGAAGCGCAGCAACGTGATGCGGGCGAAGTCGGTCGACGCGAAGGCGCGGACCCTGGACGCGACGATCTCGACCAATCAGGTGGATCGTGACGGGGAGATCGTCGAGCCGTCGGCGTTCCAGGACCGCATCGACACCTACATGTCCAACCCCGTTTTCCTGTGGATGCACCAGCAAGACAAGCCCATCGGGAACGTCCGGGACCTGGACATCAAGGAGGATCGCATCGACGCGGTCTTTCAGTTCCGCGAGGAGGGCAAGTCGGAGCTCGTGGACGACGTCTTCGGCCTCTACGAGGATGGCACGCTGAAGACTTTCTCGATCGGCTTCCGCGTCTTCAGGATGGAGTTCGAGGAGGACGAGGCGGGCCAAAATCTCCCGCCGAGGATCACGGACGCTGAGCTCTACGAGGTCAGCGCGGTCAGCATCCCCGCCAACCCGGGCGCCGTGGCGAAGTACCTCGAGCTCGGGATCGTAGACACGGTGGCCAGAGACTACATGGCGCCGGGCCGCGAGGACGGAGAGATCCTGAAGCGTGCCCTGGACATCTCCAGGACCCTAATGACCCGGAAGATCATGGGGGATGGTGTGCCCGCGGATCAGTGGGCGCTAGTGCAGCGAATCCAAGGGGCTCTGTTTACACCCACGAGGGTGGAGCAGAGCGACGATCATCATGATGTGCTGGCCAACCTGAACGACGAGATCCAGCGCTTGATTTCCGGAAACTAGAGAGGACAGAGAGATGGGCAAGGAACTCGAGACACTGGTCGTCCAGCTCAAGTCGAGCGTCGCCGAGGTCGTCGCGCGCAGCTACACCAAGGCTGAGGTGGACGAGCAGATGAAGAAGATCACCGACGACTTCACCGAGGTGCAAGCTGCCATGAAGGAGCAGCGGCTCCGAATGACCGCGCTGCCCGGGGCGGACGTCGGCGGGGGAGGCGGCGCCTACCTGGCTCAGAACGGGTTCGGCACCGTGAAGGCGGCCTCGAACCTCCACGTGTACGACACCCATGCCCGGACCGGGCAGACGATCGATCGTCTGCTGGTCCCCGATGAGGTCGTGCAGTGCCTGACGACCATGGACGAGGTCTACCTCATCGATGCCGTGATGATGCTGCACAGCAAGCTGCGCTCCGACTGGGTTCAGGAAAAGGCATCTCTCGGCGAGAGGGAAGCTTTTCTGAAGCGGTTCCCGGAAGTCGGCGGCCGGCACGACGCGACGGTCAAGGCGATGGCCGCAGCCCAGGGCAAGACCATCGAGGAGTTCACGTCGAAGACGATGACCACCGGCGGCGTGGGGACGGGAGCCGAGTGGATTCCCACTCAGTTCAGCTCGATGCTCCTGGACGTGATCAGGCTGGAGACGCCCGAGGTCAACCTGATCCCGCACATGACCCAGCCGCGAAACAACTGGACCTTCCCGATCCTGAACACAATCGGAAAGGCGTATCGCAAGATCGAGAACGTGGATTCGATCCTCAGCGACATCGGAACCGCGAACCGGCCATGGGTCGCCCACGTGCACGCGGTCTACCACGCTTTCACGGACGAGATCGATCAGGACTCGATCGTCGCGATCGCACCCCAGCTCCGATTCAGCCTCGTGCGCTCGATGAGCGAGGGCATGGCCATGGCGATCGTGAACGGCGACAACGACGCCGCAAGCCACATCGACGACGACTACGCGACGGCCACGGCCCCATACTTCACCCACCAGGGCGGCATCAACGGTCTCAGGCAGTTTGCGTTGGACGCCGATGGCACCGGCACCGCTGCCACGATTGGCGGTGGCGGAGACGCGCTCTCCTTCGCCGACGTCGGATCGGCCCTCGCGATTATGGGGAAGTTCGCCGCACGCCGGGTCGGCGACACGGCTCTGTTGGTCAGCACGGAGGGTTGGTTGCGGCTGGTGACCGAGGCGGACTCGCCGCTGATGACAATAGACAAGTACGGTCCGCAGGCCACGATCCTGAGCGGCGAGGTCGCTCGGGTGTTCGGTGTGCCCGTGCTCATCTCGCACGCCGTCGAGCAGAGAAAGAACATGGTGGCGACGACCGGGGTGAACACGGGCGGGTCCGGTGACTCGCTGAGCACCGCACTCGTGTTCAACCGGCATAACTTCCGGATCGGCGACCTGCGTGACTTCAGGATCGAGACCGACCGCAACATCATCGCGATGCGCGATGACATGGTGGCATCGACTCGTATCTCGATGAACACTGTCGAGGGCGACGTCGGCGACGCCAACTGGGATCCGCTCAACGACGCCCCAGCGGTCGTGGCGATCATCAACATCACCTAGGCCGCGTTGTGGTGCTGTTCACGGCAGAGGAGTTCAAGGACTGGGAGGGCATCCCGGGCACGCGCTACGATGCCCTCATCGCACGCATTGCCATTGCCGTGTCGGCTGCCGTGGATCGCTACTGCCGCAGGACCATCGAGGGTGCGGACTACACCGAGGAGATCGACGGGTCGGGATCGACGGAGATCTCGATCACCCATCCACCGCTGCGGGCGGTCTCCTCGGTGGCCGTCACCGAGCTGCGAGACTTCGCCGACGCCACACCGCTGACCTCCGATCAGTTCGTGTTCGAGTCTCACGGCGTGATCCGGCTGATGGGCCAGGTCTTCCCCAGGGGGCGGAGAAACATCCAGATCTCCTACTCGGGCGGTTTCCTGACTGTGCCGGAGGACCTGAAGCAGGCCGCGCTGATGTGGGCTGGCGCTCTGTTCGTGCGCCGCCGCCAGGGAGGTCTCAGCTCCAGCACGAGCGGGCCGCTGACCCTCACCTTCCAGGCTCATCAGCAAGTGCCGCTCGAAGTGCAGGCGATGCTGAACCCCTACCGCCTCGTGCCCCGATTCGGCGGAAGGAACGTGGTGGCAGTCTGATGCACGTCGGGCTCACTCAGGTCTGCGACATCTACCGCAAGGGCCATGCAGTGTCTGGCCAGCGGAAGATGAACGCCGAAGACGGTCACATGGCTGACGTCGAGTGCAGCATCCATCCTCTGGCTGACACGGCGCTCGTGGCCGCGCTCGGCAAGACGGCCATGGAGCTGTACCGAGGATTCTTCCCAGCCGGAGCCAAGCTGAAATTCGGGGACCGGGTCGTGCTCAAGACGGAGTCGGAGGACATCACCTTCCAGGTGGATGGCGAGATGACCTACCGGGGACCTGGCGTGGATCACCCATTCGCGGTGGAGGCCACGCTGAAGAGGACGACGCTGTGAGCTTCACGCTGGCGCTCAAGGTGGACGTGGATCGATTCCAGCGGCTGCTCACCACTCACCTCCAGGAGATTCGCTCGGCGTTCGCGCGCGGACTGGACAGGGCCGCCGAGATCGTGGAAGGGGCGGCGAAGATCAACCTGACAAAACACGGGTCCGTGGCCTTCGGCGTGCTCCGGGCGAGCATCGGACACCGGACGGTCATCGATCAGCTACGGGTGACGATCGGCCCCGGGCTGGCGGCCCGGCCAGGTGGTGAGGACCCACGCAGCTACGGCTACTACGTCGAGCACGGACGCGGCCCGGGCAAGGCCCCGCCGCCGGGGGCCCTGGATCTGTGGGTCAAGCGGAAACTTGGCGTCGGGGACGAGGAGGAGGTCGAGCGCCTGGCCTTCCTCATCGCGCGCAAGATCGCCAGGAGCGGCACGACGCCGGCGCCGTTCCTGGTGCCGGCGCTGAGGGACAACGAGGCGCGGATCCACGCCCGGATCGACAGGGAGATCGACAGGGAGATCGAGAGGATCAACTCGCAGCGATGACGGCCAACCTGAAGACCACCGAGATCATCGAGGCAGTGATCACGATGTTGAAGGGGGGCTCCCTAGGCTTCATGCCAAAGCTCGTGCAGGAGGGCGACATCTCCTACTGGACCGAGCGTACGGACCTCGCCGAGGACCTGCCCGCTCTGCTGGTGATGTGCTCCAAGGTCCACCTGGGGCCGGCCACGATGACTGCGGCGACCTGGTCGTGCGTTTACCCGTTGCGGGTGCTTCTCATCGACCGGTGGCAGATCGGCGATGCCGTCCGGGACCTGCAGCAGCAGAGGGCGGAGGGTGTGGCCCAGGCCTTCATCGGGAGCGCTGGTGCTGCCTATGACCTGGGGTCGGCGATTGCCGGCCTGGACTACCTGTTGGCGATGCCAACCAAGATCGACCTCGAGCCCGCTGAGGGCGAGGTCCTGAAGATGGATGAGTCACGGCAGATCTTCGCGGTGTCCGTGGAGATCGAGGTGACGACGGAATCGACGAGGGTGTAATCATGGTGAGACTCGGGCAAGGCAGTTACGTGGGTTTAGGTCTGACGACCCCATACACCACCAACGGTACGAGCGCTGACATCGGCATGCACTACCAGGTGGTGTCCGGTTTCGATTCGCTGCAGCTGGAGAGGGACATCCTGGAGTTCGACGATTTGACCGCCAACTGGAAGGACACCAACCTTCTCGTCGGCGGGCAGAGGCGGGTCACGGGATCGATCACGCTCAAGCTCTTCTACTCTGGGCTGCAGGATCTGATGCGGATGCTGACGGGCCACAATCCGACCCCGTCCGGGTCGGGCCCCTACACCTATGCTTTCTCGCCCCGAGACAAGTCGAGCGCCTCACACTACTGGCTTGGGACCACGGGACGCGGCTGGGTGATCGAGCTCTACCGCGGAGGCGGGGTCGCCAACTCCGTGTACTACCAGGGGTGCGAGATCAGCGAGCTGCGCCTTAACTTCACGCCGAACGCCTTCGTCGAGGCACAGATCAGCTTCATCGGGCGCGGCTACACGATCGGGGCGAAGACGGCGACACCGACCTATCTGACGGACCCGATGTTCACGCCGACCGGTCAGGACCCGGCGACCCTCCCCTTCCTCGATCTGGGTGGCACCGCCTACCCGGTCAGGGGATCCGCGAGTGTCGTGATCACGAGCGGCGTGGACTTCAACTACGACATGACGGCGATCGAGACAGCCATGCCCCTGCCCAAGGGCAAGGACATGGCGACCTTCGAGGCGGAGACGGAGGTCGATGACGACCTGCTGCTCAACGTGCTCAACGATCCGGAGGGCAGCCGTTTCAGTTCGGGGTTCTTCCAGCTGGAGAACCAGGGAAACGGAAGCGCGTTCGCACTCAGCTTTAACGAGGGCGTGTTGCGCGCGCCCGCGGAAAGCCGCCCACAGGGTCATGGGGTCCAGCTCGCGCGCCTCTCCATCGAGGCCTGGTCGCCGAACGCCACCACCGCAGCAATCACGGCGTCCGTCCTGAACCAGGACAGCGCCTACAACACGTAAGAGGAGACCATGACGACCGCTCCGGGACACCAAACTCAGCGAGTGGAGATCCCCCGCCGCTCCGCGCCGACCGTCTTGCCGCAGAAGCACAGACTCGAGCTCAGCAACGGCATGAGCTACGAGCTCCACCACTGGAACGCGCTCGATCTCGTGGACTTCGAGTCGTCCGGACTGCAGACGGACGACCCGAACCACAAGCGAAGCATGAAGGCGGTGGTCTACATGCTCTGGCTCTCGTGCAGGGACGTGAACGGCGCGCCGACTTTCGAGCAGTTCGCGCAGTCTATCCCTGTTGAGGACCTCAACGGCCCCGCCGTCCGGGAGGCGGTGGATTTCATCAACATCCCTTTTTCGGGCTTCCGGAAGGATACGCAGACCAGCTCATCGTCCGGGGGATAGGCCTTGGGCTGAGCTACCGCGAGGCGATCGAGATGCCGACCCACACCCTGGCAGCCCTGATCAGGACGAAGCGGGATCTGAATCGCATGGACGCTGAGGCGACCAGGCCCACCAACGGGAGACCCAGGTGGCAACCCCTCTAGAGGTCTTCCTTCAGGGCCGCGATCAGACTCTGCAGGCGTTCAGATCGCTGTCCAGCAACTTGGACAAGGTCCGGCAGGGGACGGCGGGGCTCATGGCGCGCTGGCGGGACCTGACGATCGTGGCGACGGGCGTGGTGCGGGTGGCGCGGCAGATCAGCCGGACGTTCTCGGAGACGATCCACGCCGCGGAGCGCCAGGTCAACGCGGAGGTCAAGCTCGCGGCCGCACTGCGGGGCACCGGGGGCCAGCTCAGCGACAACATCCAGAGGCTCAGGGAGTTCGCCTCGCAGCGGCAGGCGGTGACGACGTTCGGCGACGAGGTCACCCTGGAGCTGGCCACGATCGGGGCGGAGTTCGGCCTGACGGTGGACCAGATCGAGAAGGCCGTGGTGGCGGTCCAGGACCGGAGCCTGGCCCTGGGGAGGGGGCCCCTGGAGCTGATGCGGGTCGTGGCCCGGTTCGGCGGGGGTGTGGCGGACAGCCTGATCGACGTGGGCGTCGTGGTGGACAAGACCGCCGACCGGGCCCAGGAGTTCAACCGGGCCATGGCCGCGATGACCTCGGGCATGAGCGAGCTCGTGGGGTCCCTGCCGACCTCGGCGCTCTCGAAGCTGGAGAACACATTCGGCGACCTTCAGGAGGGGATTGGGAAGGTGATCTCCTCGACGGGGACCTTCCAGGCTCTGGTGAGGACGGTCGAAGGCTGGGTCCAGGACCTGAACGAGGCCCTCGACAACCGGGAGACGCTGGAGACGGTCCGGAAGGCGATCGACGACTTCGTGATCGGAGCGGTGGGGGTGTTCCGGTTCCTGGCGGCCGGTGTGCTGACGACGGTGGCGGACGTGTTGGACGCGCTCGGGGCCCTGGTCGGCGGCCTGCAGGCGTTCGGCCTGATCTCTGGGCCCGAGGACCTGGAGCGGCAGATGCGGTCTCTCCGGGACACGATGGCGACGCTCGACCCTGCGATCGAGAAGGACGCAGCGGCCTTGGAGCGCCTTACGGGCGAGATGGACGACCTCCGTGGTCAGCACCAGAGGGTGATCAGGTCCACTCAGATTTCCGGGGACGCGTTCCGCCAGGCGGCGTTGACCGTGACCGGATGGACGGAGGACATCGAGGCCGCCATCGACTCATCCCAGAGCTGGATCGACTCCCAGGGCGACGTCTTCGAGGCGATCCAGAAGGCCAATGAGGCGATGCGCGAGCAGCGCGACAGGGTGGCGGGAGCGAGCGAGGTCGAGGGCCCGCAGTTCGGGCTGGGCTCGGCAGACTTCAGCGGCTTCATGGAGGGTCTGCAGCAGCAGATCGAGGACGGCGCCCCTGAGCTCATTGCCGCGGGCGATCGGATCGGGACCGACTTGCAGATCGCCATTGCCGATGCCTTCGATCGGGAGGTCGGTCTTCAGGAGGCGATGGACGATCTCGGCAAGCGTCTTAAGTTCACCTTCATCGACAACTTCAGCGAGGCGGCGCTGTCGCCGATCAAGGCGAGCTTCGGGGCGATCGCGACGGCCGCGGCGCAGCCGTTTGCGGTCGTCGGACAGTTCGTCAACAAGGTCCTTCTCGCACCGATCACGGCCTTCGTCTCCACCGCTTTAACGGCTCTCGCCGGTGAGATGGCGATCGCCCTGGGGTTGCAGGCGTCGGTCGCAGCCACCAGTGTCGCCTTGGCTGCCGGTCTTGCAGTTGCCTGGGCTCCGGCTGCTGCGGCAGCGTCGATCGCGACGCTGGGAAGCGCCTTGGCGTTCGGCCCCGCGACCATCGCCGCGATGAAGGCCGTGAAGGCTGCCGCGCTGGCCTCGTTTGTAGGCCTGGCCGAGGGCGGTGTGGTGATGCCTCGACCGGGTGGCACGCCGGCGATTCTGGGCGAGGCGGGGAAACCCGAGGCAGTCATCCCCCTCGACCGGAACCTCTCGCCGCCCGCATTTGCGGCGCTGTCAGCGGCGGTGTCCTGGTTTACCGATCTGGCGAGTCAGGGCCTACCGGGGGGCCAGGTGATCGAGGCCACCCGAACGATCACAGAGAGCTCGACGATCCCGCGACTGCGGGATGGCGCCATCGTCATGCCTCGGCCGGGTGGCACGCCGGCGATTCTGGGCGAGGGCGGCCACGCCGAGGCGGTGATTCCCTTGGATGACGCGGGTGGTCGCGGCCTCGGCAACGTGACTCACAACCACAACTGGGACCTGCGCGGTTCGACTTTCGGGGGCAGTCCCGGCCAGGCCATGCGCGACTGGGAGGACCGTGTCCAGTTCTTGATGCGGGGCCTGCACGTGCCGCGTATCCGGGGGTCGCTGATCTGATGGCCAACCGGACGGAGGATCGGCAGTTCGGCAGCTTCGCCCTGGACTCCACCAACGGAATCGTCCTCAGCAGCTGGCAGAATCGGCAGCTCAGAGACACGAGATTCACCCCCCGACTCCGGGGCGCCGGCTCCCAGGTCATCGAGGACCGGCTCACGGGCTGCCAGGTCGTCCTCGCCGGCACGGTGATCGGGTCCGACACCGGAAACGTCCGGGATCGCCTAGACGGTCTGATCCAGGCCCTCTCCCAGGGGGAGCAGTACCTCCAGCTCTACGATGACCGCAGGCTCCTCTGCCGGCTGGACGGGGACGTCCGCTACAGCCTCGAGGCCCTCGGCAGGGCCTACGCCTTCCAGGCCCGATTCACCTCGAGGTGGCCCACCTGGGAGGACCCCAGCCCCGTGAACGAGCAGTTCAGCCGCTCCGGCGCGGGGCCCCACATCCTGACCACGGCCTCCATCGTGGGCTCCGCGCCGACCTGGCCGGTGATCACGATCCAGACCCACGTCCCGCTCACGGCGGCAAACGTTCTGCTCACGGACACGGGGACCCTGCAGCAGCTGCACCTGGTCGGGCTCAACCTGTTCGACGAGCAGGCCGTGATCCTGGATATGTTCGAGGGCTTCCTGGGAGATGGGGTGGCGAGCGCGGTGACCCCCCAGGCCATCGAGGGGTCTTTTTTCCCTCTGTCCCCCGGCGCCGTGGCGGTCCTGGAGCTGTCGCACGACATCGGCGCCGGCGCCGACTGGACCATCGACGTGGACTACGTCCCGAGGTACTGGGCAGCATGACGCAGCGCGGCGGAGCGACCCTACATCCATCGGGCCTGATCGCCTTCGAGGACGGCAGCAGGTTCGGAGAGTGGAGCTTCCACGCGACGGGGTCCGCGGGCTGGTCGGTGCCGGTTCTCTCGGACTACCACGGCCCCGGAGCGATCGGGTTCAACAACAACGCCGGGTCCGGGATTGGTCTCGCTCTTTTCAGGCTCGTCGCAACCGACTTCCAACTCGACGACATTGGAGCGTACGAGGACGCCCACACCGTCCACCTCCGCGTCACCCACGGAAACAGCACGCCTGGCGACGCCTACTGCCTCGGGCCCGCGACAGCCTGCCACAGTGTCCCGTCGGTCAACGGCTATGCCGTCGGCATCACCAACGACGGGACGCCGCGGATCGTCCTGGCCCAGTTCGCGTCCGGTGTGGTGACCCCTCTTGCCCTCGTGACCATGGAGGTCTTCACCGGACACGTGATCTCGCTCTCCTATCGGTGGGACTCCGTCAACTCCTTTGCCGAGCTGGCCATGCTGGTGAACGGCGCTCCCGTCGAGTTCCAGCCAGGGTCCTACACCACCACCGACACCACCTCTGCCTACGAGATCGGTGCCGTCACCAACGGCCGTTTCGGGCTGTTCGGCGGCGACTCACGGCCGATCCAGAGCGGAGCTGTCGCGCCCGAGGTCGCCTATGAGTGGTGGGTCACGGGTGGCTGGGTATCGTACGCCGAGCCTCCGTCCCTCTCCCAGAGGACCGCGGGCTTCCGGGTCAACATCCTCCAGCGGCAGCGGTTCGCGAGCGCCACCGCTCCGCCCATCCGGCGCATGGTCTCCGGCGCAATCCTCAATGCCTCCTGGAGCCACCAGAGGATGGGCGGAAACAAAACCCTGTCCGCGCGCTTCAAGCTGCCCTCGGTCTCCGGATCGGAGCACGTGGACGCCAAGAGCTTCAGCGACCCGAGCTATGAGGATTGGGCATCCTCCCACTGGCTCGGGGGCGAGGTCGTCCTCGAATACCAGACCACGGAGCAGCAAACTACGGACGTCGTCTGGCGGGGTCGCCTGTCCCGCGTGTCCGTGGACGAGGATGGGGTGATCTCCATCAACGCCGAGGGCCTGGTCGGCGACCTCGACAATCTCTTCGTCTCCCGAACCTACATGAACGAAAAGGTCATCACCATCCTGGAGGCGATCTTCACAGACATCGGCAAGGGGTCTGAGTCCGGCGGGGTAGACACCTACGTCCGGTACGAGCCATCGAAGATCGTGGGCGCCCAGTCGGTGCTTGACACCAGGATCGACGTGGATTTCCAGTGGGAGAGCGCGAGGTCGGCCCTCGATAGGATCTTTGAATTTCTCCCTGGCAACATGGTCTGGGGAGTGGACAGGGAGGGAGATCTCTACATCAGCCAGGAGGCCGACTACTACACGGAGGACAACGCCGGCGGAGGGATCCAGCACTTCACGGTGGACGATCATGCGGTGAGAATGGAGCGCGAGGTGGACCTTAAGAGGATCCGCACCGCGTACGTCGTCCTGGGTGATGAGATCGAGGACGACCGGGTCAACGTCCATCGGATCCAGGGGGCGGCGAGGTGTGAGAGAGCGCGGCAGCTCTTCGGCCTCCGCGGTGCCGTGCATCAGGAGAGCGGCGTGACCGACACGGGGACCGCAAGCCGGCTCGCGGCGATCCGATTGAAGAAGCTCACGACGCCGGTGATCGCGGCTCGTCTTGAGGTGACCAGGCCGATCCACGCCGAGCGCGACCTGCACCAGACCCTCGTCGCGGGGGCCTCGAGGATCGCGGTCACCGACCGACGCTCCCGAGTGAGCCTCAGCTCACCGACGGACGAGATGGGCATCGACGACTACACGAGCACGGAGTACACGCTCAGACGCTTCGGCGACGCCACCGCCTACGCGACCAACGAGCAGGGGTCGGCAGGGGGAGGCCTCGTGATGCCCTCCGTCTTCCG
>Ga0302046_10001653_pt1 | contig 20890 bp, 23 predicted proteins | sample RVTome_11_FD_200261 | JGI IMG/M metagenome (GOLD analysis project Ga0302046, IMG submission 200261) | Soil microbial communities from uranium-contaminated site in the Upper Colorado River Basin, Wyoming, United States - RVT147D111 (version 2) ...
CCAGGCGCGCCATCCTCGCCTCGTCGGCGGCGAGCGCCAGGTTGCCGCCCTGCACCCACTCGACGTCGGCGCCCAGCTCGCGCTCGAGGCCCTGCCAGAGGCGGTTGGCCTCCATCACCAGCGGCATCTCGAGTGGATCGCGCCCCTGCTGGCGCACGAAGCCCCAGTTCTTCCGCGACTGCTCGCCGGCGGCGGGCCCGCGCTCCACGACGACGACGCGCACGCCCCGGCGGGCCAGGAAGTACGCGGTGGCGCAGCCGACGATGCCCGCGCCCACGACGACGACGTCCGCGTCACGCTCCATCAGATCCCGAGCACGGCCGGTCACGCCACGAGAGCGCCTCGGCTGGCGGCGGGCCGAGCTGCGCGATCAACTCGTCCCGGTCCTTCACGACGATCCGCGACCCGCGCGAAGCCATCCGGAGATACTTGCTCAGGTGCCGCTTCAGCTCGCTCACGTTGATGACCTTCATGGGACGATTACAAGAGCTCGTCGCAGCATCGCGCCGTCCCCAGGCGATTCGCCTTCAGCGCCGGCTGGCCGGCAGCTCGTCGAAGGGGGCCTCGCGATCGACCCGGATGTCCTGGGGCAGGCCCAGCACGCGCTCGGCGATGATGTTCTTGAGGATCTCGTCGGTGCCGGCCGCGATGCGGCTGCCCGGCGAGGACAGCAGCGACTCCTGGAAGGCCGCCCGCATCGGGGCGAAGTCCTTGTCGGTCACCACGCCGCCCATGTCCAGCAGGTCGAGCGCGAACGACGCCATGTCCTGCGCCTTGGCGGCGTTGACCAGCTTGCCGAGCGAGTTCTCGGGGCCGGGAGTGTCGCCGCGGCTGAGCGCGGTCATGGTGCGGAAGCGCGACCAGCGCACGCCCTGGGTGCGCACGTAGTAGTCGGCCAGCCGCTCGCGGACGGCGGCGTTGGCCAGGGCCGGCCCGTCCTCCAGCTCGACCGTGCGCGCCAGCGCGAACAGCTCCTCGAAGTCGGGGCCGCGCAGCTCTCCCGAGGTGAGGCGCTCGTTCATGAGCGTGGTGATGGCCACGCCCCAGCCCTGCCCGACGCCGCCGAGCCGCTGGCTGTCGGGGATGCGGACGTCGGTCAGGTAGACCTCGTTGAAGTGCGACTGCCCGGAGATCTGCTTGATCCGCCGCGTCTCGATCCCCGGCGACTTCATCGAGAGGAAGAAGAAGGTGAGGCCCTTGTGCTTGGGGGCCTTCGGATCGCTGCGCGTGACCAGGATGGCGTGATCGGCCCAGTGCGCGCCCGAGGTCCAGATCTTCTGGCCGTTGACGACCCAGTGATCGCCGTCGCGGACGGCGCGCGTGCGCAGCCCGGCCAGGTCGGAGCCGGCGCCGGGCTCGGAGAAGAGCTGGCACCAGACCTCGTCGCCGCGCAGCGCGGGCGGGGCGTAGCGGCGCCGCTGCTCCTCGGTCGCGTACGCGAACAGGGTCGGCATGCACATGCCGAGGCCGATCTCGAAGTAGCCGCGGGGGACGAGGTAGCGCGCCTCCTCCTGGGCGAGGATCACCTGGAAAATCGCCGGCGCCTCGCGCCCGCCGTAGGCCTTGGGCCAGTGCAGCCCGGCCAGCCCGGCCTCGGCCCGCTTGCGCTGGAAGTCCTTGGCGCGCTCCAGCCCCTCGCGGTCGGGGTAGCGGCTCTGCCACGTCTCGAAGGCGCCGCGCCTGGGCTCGGCGTGGCGTTCCAGGAACGCGCGTGCCTCGTTGCGGAAGCCCGCTTCCTCGGGCGTGTCGGTGAAGTCCATGCGTTCGTCCCTCAGCCCGCGCGCGCCTCGAGGCGCGTGATCAGGAGGTCTTTCCAGCGGCGCGCGCTGCCGAGGCCGAGCCCGGTCAGCTTCGCCCGGCGGTAGTGCAGGTGGCAGTCGAACTCCCACGTGAAGCCCATGCCACCGTGGGTCTGGATGTTCTCCTTGGCGGCGTGGAAGTAGGCCTCGGTGGCGCTCACGCGCGCGGCGGCGGCCGCCACCGGCAGCTCGGCGGCGTCCGTCGAGAGCGCCCACGCGGCGTAGTACGCGTTGGAGCGCGCCAGCTCGACGCCCACGTACATGTCGACGAGCTTGTGCTTGATGGCCTGGAACGACGCGATGGGCCGCCCGAAGGCGAAGCGCCCCATGGCGTACTCGCGCGCCATGTCGAGCGCGGCCTGCGCGCCGCCGACCTGCTCGAAGGCGACGAGGACCGCGGCCCGGTCGAGCACGCGCTCGAGCAGCGCGGCGCCGTCGCCGGCCGGGCCGAGCGGCTCGGCCGGCACGCCGTCGAAGGCCAGGCGCGCGTGCGAGCGCGTGGGGTCAACGGTGGGCAGGGGCGTGCGGGTGACGCCGGGGCCGCTCAGGTCCACCAGGAACAGGGAGAGATCCTGGGCGCCATCAGCGCGGGCGGCGACGACCGCGACGTCCGCGACGTCGCCGTCGGCGACCGGCGCTTTCGTGCCGCTGATCCGGCCGGCCGCGGCGCGCGTCTTGAGCGTGCGGGGCGTCGGTGCGCCGGCGCCCTCGGCCAGGGCCAGGCAGCCCACGGCCTCGCCGCTCGCGATCCGGGGCAGCCAGTTCCGCTTCTGCGCCTCGCTGCCGGCCAGCAGGAGCGCCTCGGCCGCGAGGTAGACGGTGGACGAGAAGGGGATGGGCGCCACGCTCCGCCCCAGCTCCTCGGCGATCACGCACAGCTCGAGGTAGCCGAAGCCGGCGCCGCCGTACGCCTCGGGAATGGCCGTCCCCGTCCAGCCCATCTCGGCCACGCCGCGCCAGAGGTCGCGGTCGTAGGGCTCGTCCGTGTCGAGGATGCGACGCACGCGGACGGAGGAGGCGTGCTCGGCGAGGAACTTGCGCGCCTGGTCACGCAGGGCCTTCTGGTCGGGCGAGAAGTCGAAGTTCACGGGCGCACTATAGCACCGGCAACCGGCTATCCGGCCGTCGCTGGCGTCTGAAAGGTTGGACATCCTCCGGGAAGCTCCGGCGTGGTGTCATCCGGGAGCGCGGCCGGGTGCTACACTCGATCGGGATCGACCATGACCACTCGTGTGCGCCTGACCTACGAGGACTACGCGGCACTCCCCGACGACGGCCGTCGCTACGAGCTGCACGAGGGGGAGCTGTCCGTGACACCGTCGCCGGGGACCAACCACCAGGCAACTCTCCGCAACCTGGTCGTGATCGTCCACGGTCACGTCAGCGCCAGGGGACTCGGGGAAGTATTCCCCGCCCCCATGGATTGCATCCTCGAGAACGTCACCGTCGTTCAGCCAGATCTCGTCTTCGTCGAGACAGCGCGACGGTCGGTCATAAGCGAACGGGGCATCGAGGGAGCGCCGACGCTCGCCGTCGAGATCATCTCGCCGTCGAGCGCCGGGATCGACCGGCGACGGAAGTTGCAGCTGTACGCGCGGTACGCCGTGCCCTACTACTGGATCGTCGATCCCCCGGTGAGAACGATCGAAGCGCACGTGCTGGCGCAGGGCGCATATCGGGAGGCCGGCACGCTGTCGGGGACCGCGGAGGTCTCGCTTCCGCCGTTCCCCGACCTGACGCTCGATCCCCGAGAGATCTGGCCCACCCCGTAGTCGCGATGGAGCGACATCAGCCCGGCCCACCCTGGACGCCTCCGCGCTGGCTCCGGGATCTCCACCTGGTGGCGTCGGAGGTTCAGCCTCACGCTGCGATGTCTCCGCCGGCCCGGCTTCGGCTCGTCTTCGAGCTGATGAGCTTCGCCGCCGCCCGCCTCCAGGAGCAGGCCGAGCGACGCGGATGCACGCGCGGCGAGCTCTTGCACCTGTGCGATCCTCGTGAGCGCGGCGGGTGGTAGCGACGACCTCGCCTCGCGCAGTCAGGCACGCGGCGGGGCGACCGGCGTGACGCGCATCGGCGTCGCCTTCAGCGGCGGGCTGCCGCCCGCCGACATCGTCGAGTGCGTGCGGCTGGCCGAGTCGCTCGGCTACGAGTCGGCGTGGGTGGCCGAGGGTCACGGCGGCGACCAGTTCGCGATCCTCGGCGCCTGTGCCGTGGCCACCCGGCGCATCCGTCTCGGCACCAGCATCTCGAGCGTCTTCGTGCGGAGTCCGACCACCATCGGCATGGCGGCGGCGACCGTCGACCAGCTCTCGGGCGGACGGTTCGTCCTCGGCCTGGGCTCGAGCCATCGCGTGCAGGTCGAGCCCGAGCACGGCATCGCGTTCGTCCAGCCGACGGCCCGGCTGCGGGACACGATCGCCATCGTGCGCGGCCTGCTCCGCGCCGGCGTCGTCTCGCACCGCGGCGAGGCGGTGACGATCGAGCGCTTCGACCTCTGGTTCCCGCCACTCCGGCCCGAGGTGCCGATCTACGTGGCGGCGCTGTTCCCGCGCCTGCTCGAGATCGCGGGGGGGCTGGCCCAGGGCGTGCTGCTCACCTGGCCGACGCCGAGCACGATCGCCCGCGCCGTCGAGCACGTGGCGATTGGCGCCGGGCAGGCCGGACGGCCCGCCGACGCGGTGGACGTGGCCTCGCTGATCCCGTGCGCGGTCGCGGACACGGCCGCCGCCGCCCGCGAGGCGCTGCGGCCGTCGGTGGGGCTCTACGCCGGCTTCTTCCCCCGCTACAACCGGCTGCTGGCCGAGGCCGGGTTCCGCGACGCCGTTCGCGCGATCAAGGACGCCTACGACCGCGGCGGCCGCGAGGCGGCGGCGAAGGTGGTCCCGGACGAGCTGATCGACGCGGTGGCGCTGGCCGGTACCCCCGACAGTTGCCGCGAGCGCCTCGCCGCGTACCGCCGGGCGGGCCTGGCCCTGCCGATCGTGAGCCCGCGCGCGGCGGGTCCCGACGCGAAGGCACTGGCCATGGCCACGATCCGTGCTTGCGCGCCGTGAGAAGCCCGGACCACGGCGGGTGCGTGCTACGCTGTCGCCCCGAGCCGGAGGGTGCCGGGCCACGCGGCGCCCGAGAGGAGACACGATCATGGCGACCAAGGTGAGATCGCCGCGCGCGCTGGCCCGGACGGCCCGATGGGCGGAGCCAGGATCGAAGTCCGCCGCGCTGTTCGCCCGCGCCCAGGGCGTGCTGCCCGGCGGCAACTCGCGCACGACCGTCTACATGGCGCCCTATCCGCCCTACGCCGCCTCCGGCGAGGGCTGCTGGGTCACCGACGTCGAGGGCGACCGCCGCCTGGACTGCCTGAACAACTACACCGCGCTCATCCACGGCCACGCCCATCCCGCCATCGTGGAAGCGGCCACGCGACGGCTCGCCCAGGGCGCCTCGTTCCCGATGCCCACGCCCGAGGAAATCGACCTGGCCGCGCTACTCTGCGAGCGCCTGCCCTCGGCCGAGCGCGTGCGCTTCACCAACTCCGGCAGCGAGGCCGTGATGATCGCCCTCAAGGGCGCACGGGCGTTCACGGGGCGGCCAAGGATCGCCAAGTTCGAGGGTGCCTACCACGGTTCCTACGACTACGCCGAGGTGAGCCTGGCCTCCATACCCGAGAACTGGGGCAGCCTGGCCGCGCCCGCCAGCACGCCGTACTCGAAGGGGACGCCGCCGGCGGTGCTGGAGGACGTGGTGGTGCTGCCGTTCAACCACACCGAGCAGGCCGTCGCGCGCATCGAGCGCGAGGCCAGGCACCTGGCGGCCGTGCTGGTGGACCCGGTGCCCAACCGCGTCGGGCTGGTGCCCGCGCGCGTGGAGTTCCTGAAGGCCCTGCGCGAGGTCACCCGCAAGCATGGCATCGTGCTGATCTTCGACGAGGTCATCTCCTTCCGCGTTGGCTACCACGGCGCCCAGGGCGCCTTTGGCGTCACGCCCGACATGACGACGCTCGGCAAGATCATCGGCGGCGGCTTCCCGGTGGGCGCGGTGGCGGGGAGCGCGGAGGTGATGGCGGTGTTCGATCCCACGCGCGGCGGGCCACCGGCGGCGCCGCACGGCGGGACGTTCAACGCCAACCCGGTGACGATGGCGGCGGGGCTGGTGGCGATGCGGCTGCTGACGCCGGACGCCTTCGCGCGGCTGGACGAGCTGGGGGCCAAGCTGCGGGGGAGCCTGGACGATTGCTTCAAGCGGGCGAGGGTGCCCGGGCGGGTGGCCGGGCTGGGATCGCTGTTCCGGCTACACGCGGTGGATCGGGAGCTGTCCGACTACCGGAGCACGCGGACGACGGCGGTGGAGGGAGAGCGGCTGGTGCGGATCGTGCGGCGGCTGATGGAGCACGGGGTCTTGATGTCGATCACGGGGCTGGGGTGTCTGTCCACACCGATGGGGGAGGCGGAGCTGGAGGGGCTGGTGGAGACGTTCGCCGCGGTGCTGGAGATGGAAGGGGGCCGTAACAGTACGCCTCGCTGAGATCGGCCACGTCGTTGCGGCGCGATTCTCTCGACGCTCAAACACGGGTTCGAATCCCGTTCGGGACACCCGCCCGCGATCCTGCTCGTGCCCGTGATCGGCAGTATCGTGTGCAGGCATTGTGGGCCATCGCCGGATGCCCCGGCAATGGGATTGAACACCAGGAGTCATGAACGATCCCTCGACGAATGGCCCCGACCGGGCATCGCCATGCGAGGAGGAGCCGATGCCGCTGCAACCGATGATCACCGGCGTGCGCCACATGATCTCCGCTGGCCACTACCTGGCCGCCGAGGCCGGTGATGCCATGCTCAAGGCCGGCGGCAACGTGGTCGACGCCGGCGTCGCCGCCGGGATCGCGCTGGGCGTGGTGCACAGCGATCAGGTGCAGTTCTCCGGCGTGGCGCCGATGGTGATCCACCTGGCCGACCGCGACGAGACCATTACGATCGCCGGGCTCGGGGGCTGGCCGCGCGCGGCGCGCCTCGAGACGTTTGTCGAGGAGCACGGCGGCGCCATCCCGGTCGGCCTCCTGCGCACGGTGGTGCCGGCAGCGCCCGACGCCTGGATCCTCGCGCTGGAGCGCTACGGCACGCTCAGCTTCGGCGACGTGGCGGCGGCGGCCATCCGGTACGCCCGCGAGGGCTTCACCATGCATCCGGTGATGGCCCACTACATCGAGAAGAACGCCGACGGGTACCGCCGCTGGCCGGCCAGCGAGGCCATCTGGCTCCCCCGTGGCCGCGCACCACGCGAGGGGGAGCTGTTCGTGCAAGCCGATCTCGCGCGGTCTCTGCAGTTCATGGCGGACGAGGAGCGCGCGGCGAGCCCGCGCGGCCGCGCCGCCGGCCTGCGGGCCGCGCGGGACGCCTTCTACCGCGGTGACCTCGCCGCCGCCATGGTGCGGTATCACCGCGACAACGGCGGCTGGTTGACGGCCGACGACCTGGCGTCCTACCGGTCCGAGATCACGCCGCCGGTGCGTACCTCCTTCGGCGGCATGGAAGTGCTCGCGTGCGGCCCCTGGTGCCAGGGGCCGGTCCTGCTGCAGATGCTTTCGTTGCTGGAAGGCGTCGACCTGAAAGCCCTCGGCCACAACACACCGGCCTACGTGCACCTGGTGACGGAGGTGATGAAGCTCTGCTTCGCCGACCGCGAGCGGTACTACGGCGACCCGCGCTTCGTGGAGGTGCCGATGGATGCGTTGCTGGCCCCGGCGTACGCCGACGAGCGGCGGCGGCTCATCGGCGAGCGCGCCTGGCCCGAGATGCCGCCGGCCGGCCGCCTCCCCGGATTCGACGCGGCGGTGTCTCGCGCCGCCGAGTCGGCGGCCGCGGGTGGCGGCGACCTCGGCGGCGACACCTCCTACGTGTGCGTCGTCGATCGCCGCGGCAACGCCTTCTCGGCGACGCCCAGCGACTCGTCGTGGGATGGCCCGGTGATCCCCGGCCTGGGTTTCTGTCCCTCGACGCGCGGGTCGCAGTCGTGGGCGGTGCCGGGCCACGCGTCCTGTGTCGCGCCGGGCAAGCGCCCGCGCCTGACGCCCAACCCGGCGCTCGCGCGGCGCGGCCGCGAGTGGGTCATGCCCTTCGGCGCACCCGGCGGGGATCTTCAGCCTCAGGGCATGCTGCAGGTCTTCCTGAACCACACGGTGTTCGGCATGAGCATCCAGGAGGCGGTCGAGGCGCCGCGGTTCGTCACGCACAGTTTCCCGGGATCCTTCGAGCCCCACCCGTACCATCCCGGCCGGCTCGACCTCGAGCGGTCCATCGGGGAGGCGACGGGCGAGGCGCTGGCCGCGCGCGGGCACCGGGTGCGGTGGCTGCCCGACCTGTCCATCGCCACCGCGGGGGTGTGCGCGATCTCGGCGGATCTGGAAAAGGGGATCCTCTACGGCGGCGCGGACCCGCGGCGAGCGGCGCGGGCGATGGGGTGGTGACCGTTACGGGTTCCGCTTGCCCTCCCGGGCTTCAGCGAGCGCAGTCTTGATACTCTGCATCGCCGAGCGGCAGGAGACCTGGGCGAGGCGTAGCAACTCTTCGGCCTGTGCCTCGCTGCACGTGAGCACGACCGTTTTCCCGGCGCCAGGGCCGCCAGTCAGTCGACCATGTTGACTCGCCATGTCTACGGCGTTTCGCACTGGTGAGCCGTTGGCGGTCGCTCCCTCGATGCAGGCGAAGTTCGACTCGGAGAGCACGATCTGAACGTTCCCGGCAGGCTCCGGCATCAATGCCTCCTGTGGCCGGTAAGCGTAGCACGGTCCGCGTGGCCTCCTTCGCTACGTCGCCCGTGTCGGCCACATCGCCGGGTGGTAGCCGAGCGGCACCGACGGCCGGGCCCAGCGCGGCGGCGTCTCCGAAAGGCGCACCACCGGCCCGAGGTGTCCCAGCCGTCCCATCGGCGTGTCGGTGACCATCGTCCAGCGCTCCAGCTCCTCGCGCGTGAACTCTTTCGGTACGTCCTCGAGCTCGCGCTCCGGCACCTCCCCGCGTCCGACCAGCCACCGCCCCGTCTGCGCCAGCGAGATCCGCACGAGCCAGCTGCCGCCCTCGCGGGCGCGGCGGGCCAGGGCCACCATCGCGCCGAACGCCATCAGGTAGCCCGTCAGGTAGTCGATCGCCGACACCGGATAGAACTGCGGGCCCGGCTCGGCGCCGGGGAACAGCTCGCCCTGGCGGCTGGTGATGCCGCTGACCGTCTGCACGACCGTGTCGAAGCCGCGGCGCGAGGCCCAGGGGCCGACGTGGCCGAAGGCGCACAGCGAGACGTAGACGATGCCGGGGCGCAGCTGCGCGAGCGCCTCGGGTGAGAGGCCGCGATCGCCGAGGGTCCCCGGCCGGTAGCCCTGCGAGAATACGTCCCCCTCGCGGACCAGCCCGCGCAGGGTCTCGAGGTCCTTCGGCTGGCGCAGGTCGAGGTGGGCGGAGAGCTTGCCGTGGCCGGTGTCGTATTCCTGGTAGCCGATGTTCGGCAGGTGCACGGAGGTGATCTTCAGGACGTCGGCGCCGTGCTCGGCCAGCGTGCGCGCGCACGTCGGGCCGGCGAGGACGCGCGTGAGGTCGAGCACGCGGATGCCCGACAGCGGCCGATCGCCGGCGGGCAGCGGTTCCGGCCGGCTCGCGCCGATCTTGACGATCTCCATCAGTGGCAGCGAGGCGACTGTGGCCGCCTGCGGGTGCCTGGCCCACTCCTCCATGGTGCGCACCATGCCGCCGGCGCCCCTGGCGGCGATGATCGCCTCTTCCAGCTCGAGCGCCTCCCACCCGGCCACCGCCTTGCGCACCGCCTCGCGATCCTCCGGCACACCCAGCACCTCGAGGGCGGCCTCCCGATGGTTCGGGAAGTTGCAGTGCAGATAGCTCCAGCGGCCGTTGCGGGCCGGATAGGTGCCCATCACCGTGTTGCGCTCGGTCGACACCGGCGCGCCGTCCAGCGTCATGTAGTGCCCGCTGCGGAGCGAGGCGGTCGCCTGCCGGCTATCGACCGCGGCCTCCTGGCGGCGCCCGGTGCGCAGCTCCCACAGATCGGAGGCGGCGAGGCCGACCGCCGCGAGCGCGGCGGCGCTGGTCTCGCCGATGCGGAACGGCGTCGGCAGTATCGGGTCGGGGCCGCCGGTGATCTCGACCGCGCGGGCGCGCTCCTCGCCCCAGCCGGCGATCGGCAAGACCGTGCGCAGCGCGTCGTGGCTCATCGCGGGACCTCCCGGCAGTGGGGCAGCACGCGCTCGCCGAAGAGCCTGATCGTCTCCATGATCTTCTCGTGGGGCGGTCCGCCCGAGTGCGCGTGCCGGAAGCGCAGCAGGAACGTCGCAGCACCGGTCGCCTTCTGCCAGCGGTGGAACTCGCGCACGCACGTCTCCGGATCGCCGAGGACGAGGCGATCGGGCGCGAGGTTGTCGAGCGTGAACGGCGTCCCCGCCGGGATGGAGCGGAACTCCGCGAGCTTGTTGTCCCAGTAGTACTTGTAGGCCGCCATCACGTGCGGGCCGTACACCGCGTCCGCCTCGGCCCGCGTGCTCGCCACCCAGGCGTCGCGCATCTGGACGACGTGAGCCGGACGCCGGGCTTCCCGGGCCGCGTCCTTGTAGGCCGTCGCCAGCGCGGTGGCGTTGACCAGGCTCGCGCTGGGGGTGCCGACGAAGCCGTCGGCGATCCGGCCGGCCCGGCGCGCCGCGGCCGCCACGCTGGCGCCGATCCACAGGGGCGGGCCGTTCTTCTGGTAGGGGCGCGGCATGATCCGCACGTCCTCCAGGTCGTGGTGCTTTCCGCGGAACGAGAACCGCTCGCCCGCCCAGCAGAGGCGGAGGATCTCGACGCTCTCCTCGAAGCGCGCGAGGCGCTCGTCCATCGGGACCGCGAAGGCCTGGAAGTCGGCGGGCTGGTAGCCGATGCCGACGCCGATGACCAGACGCCCCTTCGACACCAGGTCCAGCGTGATCGCGTCCTCCGCGACGTGGACGGGGTGGTGCAGCGGCAGGAGGATCACGGAGGTGCCGACGCGGAGCGTGCGCGTACGCGCCGCGACCGCCGTCGCCACGATCAGGGGCGACGGCAGGAAGCCGTCGGTGTCCTGGTGGTGCTCGCCGAAGAAGCAGGAGTCGAAGCCGCACGACTCCGCGAGCTGCGCCTCGGCGATGACCTCGTCGATGCAGCGGTCGAGGTGCTCGCCGCGCGGGGGGCTGGCGATGGAGCTGTAGAGGCCGAAGTTCATGCGGCTAGCTCCGCAGCTCGGGGAGCACCCAGAAGGGGGCCCGGCCGGCCTCCACGCGCTGGATGTTGTCGAAGCCGTTGCGGTACGCCTTCGCCCAGTTGTCCCAGGTGGGCCCGGCGCTGTGCGGCGTCAGGGTGACGTTGGGGAGCGAGAAGAGCGGGTGGTCCTTCCTCGGTGGCTCCTCCACCATCACGTCGAGACCGGCGCCGGCGATCGTGCCCGACGTGAGCGCCTGGTGGAGCGCGTTCTCGTCCACGACGGGGCCACGGCAGGTGTTGACGAGGATCGCGCTGCGCTTCATCATCGCGAGCTCGCGGGTGGACATCATGCCGCGCGTGACGTCGTTCAGCGGCACGTGGAGGGTCACGACGTCGGAGGTCCGGAGGAGCTCCGTGAAGAGGGCGAACCGGACGCCGAGCGCATCCTCCTGGTCCTCCGTGAGCCGGAGGATGTCGTAATAGACGACGTCCATGTCGAAGCCCTGCACGCGGCGCGCGACCTTCTTGCCGATGTTGCCGAGGCCGACGATGCCGAGGCGCTTGCCCTCCACCTCCCAGGTGCGAATGGCCGCGAAGTCGGCGGCGCGCCACGTGCCGGCGGCGACGTTGTTGTGGTGGTACACGAGCTTCTTGAGGACGGCCAGCATCAGCATGACGGTGTGCTCGGCGACCGCCACCGAGTTGGCGCCGCCGTTGTTGGCCACGGGCACCCTGGCCTTGCGCGCGGCCTCGAGGTCGACCCGGTCGTAGCCGGCGCTGGTCAGCTGCACCAGCTTCAGCTTCGGCGCGGCGCGGAAGAACTCGTTGCCGATCCCGTGGCGGGGCGAGCCGAGATAGTAGTCGGCGCCGGCGGCGGCATCGTAGAACTCGGGCTTGGTGGGATCGACGACGACCAGCTCCATGCCGGGCGGAAGCAGGTCGCGGGCGATCTCCAGGACGGCAGCCGGCTGCTGGGGCGTGAGGATCTTGGTCACGAGTCTCCTCCTGGACGACGGCGGTGAGGGTGCGCCGGGTAGTGTAGCCGAGCCGCGCCGCGCCTGTCTCACATGGCCGTGTAGCCGCCATCCACGAACAGAAGGGTGCCCGTCACGTACGAGGCGTCGTCGGATGCCAGGAACAGGATGCACGCGGCGACTTCCTCGGGCGTGCCCGGGCGCCTGAGCATGGTGCCCTTGGCGGCGTCCTCGCGATACTGCTCGAAGGTCCGCCCCTGCTCGCGGAGGCGGCGCTCGTGAAAGGGCGTGAAGATGGGCCCCGGGCACACGGCATTCACCCGGATGCCCTCGGGCGCGTGATCGCTCGCCATCCCGCGGGTCAGCCCGGCCACCGCGGCCTTGGTGGTGTCGTACTGCGTCGTCTTGCCCACGCTCGTCACCGACCGGACCGACGCGACGTTGACGATGTTGCCCCCGCCGCCCTGGCGCATGAGCGGGATCGCCGCCTTGGCGCAGAACGCGTACCCCTTGAGGTTCACGCCCAGGATCTCGTCCCAGCTCTCGGCGCTGGCCTCGACCACCGTGTGATACAGGCGGATCCCGGCGTTGTTGACGAGGACGTCGAGCCGGCCGAAGCGGTCCGCGGCCTGTCGGACGAAGGCGGCGGCCTCGGCCTCGCGCTCCACGTGCGCCTCCACGAAGACGGCCTGGCCGCGGCTCGCCTCGATCTCGGCCGCGACGCGCTTGCCCCGATCGACGTCGCGGTCGGCGAACGCCACTTTCGCCCCCTCGGCCACGAACCGTCGCACCGTGGCCTCGCCGATGCCCGACGCCCCGCCCGTGACGGCCGCGATCTTCCCGCTCAGTCTGTCCATACCCTATCCCTCCATCCGCGCGCTCTCCGCGAGCCGGATCAGCGCGTCCTGGATGCGCCGGTCGATCTCGATGCCCTCGCGGGCGAGCCGCGCGCGCTCGCGATACGCGCGCTCGCCGGGGATGCGGATCTCGTCCACGCCCTCCTGCCGCGGCGTGGCCTTGATCGCGGCGATCTCGGCAGCCAGCGCGCGCCGGTAGTCGTCCAGCGGCAGGAACAGGTCGGGCCTGAACGCGATGAAGAGGTATCCATCGCGCGCCGGGCTCGCCGCCCCACCACAGAGTACGCCGAGGGCGTGCATCGCGACCGCCAGCGCGTAGCCCTTGTGCCCCCCGAACGGCAGCAGCGCGCCGCGGCGCGCGGCCGCCGCATCGGTCGTGGGTCGGCCATGCTCGTCGATCGCCACGCCCTCGGGCAGGGGGAAGCCGAGACGCTCCCGGAACTGGAGATCGGTTCCCATGAACGCGGAGGTGCCGAGATCGATCACCAGCGGTTCGCCGTCCAGCGGGAAGCCGAACGCGATCGGGTTGGTGCCGAGGGCCGGCCGGGCGCCGCCGAGCGGGGCGACCAGGGGATGCGCGGCCACCGTGTGGATCCCGATCAGGCCGGCCCGCGCGGCCATCTCGACGTAGTAGGCGCTGCGCCCGCTCATCCAGATGTTGTTGACGCCGACGAGCGCCAGGCCATGCGGCTTCGCCCGCTCGATCGCCGCCCGCGTCGCGTGGTACATGCCGAGCATGCCGTTCTGGTTGCCGCCGTCGAGCAGCACCGACACGCTCGTCTCCCGCACCACGCGCAGCGGGCTCCGCGGAGCCTTGAAGCGCGGGTGGTCGGCGACATTGAGGAGCTTCGGCAGGCCGGAGTACTCGTAGCCGCACAGGGCCGCGTCGAGCACGTGGTCGGCGAGGATGCGGGCGTCCTCGGGCTCGTACCCGACCCCGCGCATGGCGCGCTCGGACAGCGCGCGCGCCTCGGCGACGCTCAGGCGCACCCGCTCGGTCACGGGCCCGGCGCGACGGTGCGATCGACCACGCTCATGCCTTCCAGGGCGAGGCCGTAGCCGAGGTGGTCGATCAGCTGTCGCTTGAGCGGCTGGGTGAAGAGCACGCGGGTGTAGCGGAGGAGGAGCACGGGCTGCCGCGCGAGCTGCTCGGCCAGCGCCCAGGCGCGGGGGAGCAAATCGGCGCGGGGGTGCAGCTCGTTGACGAGGCCCAGCTCCAGCGCCTTCGGGCCGTCGAGCACCTGCCCGGTCAGCAGGAAGTAGCGGCCGCGATTCCAGCCCAGCAGCAGCGGGTAGACGATGTGCATGCCGTCGCCCGGCACCATCCCGTTCGGGAAGTGGGCCGAATCCTGGAACTGAACGTCGTCGGCGGCCAGCACGATGTCGCACAGGAGCGGGATCTCGGAGTGTCGCCAGGCCGGGCCGTTGATCGCGCTGATCGTCGGCACCTCGATGTCGAGCAGGCTCATCAGCAGGTGCTTGCCCTCCCAGTAGACGCGATCCCACTGCGCCGGCGTGCTGCGCATGCCGGTGCCCCCGGCCGCGCGCGGACCGGAATAGGTGTCCCCGGTGCCGGTGAGGATGACGACCTTGTTCTCGGGATCGCCGCCGACGTCGCGGAAGGCCTGGGGGAACTCGCCGTGCGGCAGCAGGCCCCACTGCAGGGGCCCGCCGTCCGTGTGGAACGTCATCTGGAGGATCCCGTCGCGGCGTTCCATGCGGATTGTCTGGTACTTCGTCGCGTAGTCGTCGAAGCGCGCCATGCGACCTCCCGTCCGATGGTGCCGAGCGTGCTCGAACGCTAGCCGTAGCGCCCCGCGTGGTCAAGGCGTGCGGCCGTCGGGCGGAAGCTCGGCCGGGCCATCGCGCGAGAGTGGCTGCTTGCGGCGGTCTCCCCGTGCTCCGCGCGCTGCCGGACGAGGAGGATCGCGCGAAGACGATCCTGGCGAGCCACCGGGACAAGGACTGGAGCCTGTGCGACGCGATCTCGTTCGCCGTGCTCGAGTCCAGGGGAGCCCGGACAGCGTTCACGTTCGATCACCGCTTTCGCCAGTACGGCAGACTTCAGGTGGTCGGTTCGGAGCCGTGACGGGAAGGACCCGAGGCGACGGCGCCGGCCAGTCCTTGCGCAGGAGCAGCTCCTCGATCCGGTAGGCGTGATGGAAGTCGTGGAGCGCGAGGTGGCGGAACATCGTGAAGACCGAGTACGAGTTGTACTCGTCGTGCCGCGCGGGCCGGGCCCAGTCCTCCGAGCCGAGCCGGCGGAGCCGGGCGACCAGCCGGGCGCGATCGATCTCGAAGCGGCGCAGCGCGTCGGCGAGATCGAGCTTCAGCAGCGCATCGTCCGGGTCGTCCCTCCCCGGGTCGTATGAGCGGATCACCGGATTCGCCTCCGCGAGCATCAGATCCAGCCGCCGGAAGAACAGCGGGTGGACCTCGGCCAGGTGGCACGCGTTCTCGTGAATCGACCACTCGCCCGGCGCCGGACGCCGCGTGAGGACCGCGGGATCGGCCTGCCGAACCAGGGGCACCACGATGGCGGGCGCCCGCTCCAGAGCCGCCACGAGCTGGTCCGTCGAGGTCATCGGCCCTCCTCCTGCGGCCATCGAGCGCCGCCGCCGGGAGGCAGTCTATCGCGGATCGGGCGTTGCCGGGACCGTGGGGGAGCCGCGCATATAATGAGGCGCCGACCCCGAGGAGGACAACGCGATGGACAGCGAGTCGCTGGTCGTCTACGTCAACGGCGAGTACGTGCCGCGCGGGCAGGCGAGGATCTCGATCTTCGACGTCGGGTTCCTCCGGGGCGATGCGGTCTTCGACACCACGTCGGCCTGGAACGGGCGCATCTTCAAGCTCCCCGCCCACCTCGAGCGGCTCGAGCTGTCCCTGCGGGCGGCCCGCATCCAGTGTCCGCTGCCGCCCAAGGCCCTGGCCGACGTCATCGTCGAGACGACGCGCCGCTGCGGGCTGCGCAACGCCTACATCCAGACGATCGTGACCCGCGGGGAGCCGCCGTTCGGCGTGCGCGACCTCACGCAGTGCCGTCCGGGCCTCATCGTCTTCGCCATCCCCTACGTCTCCATCCTCGGGGCGGACCGGATGCGGACCGGGGGGCGGGCGATGATCGCCTCCACCCGCGCGCTGCCCGTGCAGTCGCTGGACCCCAAGATCAAGTCGCTGAGCCGGCAGCACTTCGACCTGGCGGTGCTGCAGGGCAAGTCCGCCGGCGCCGACGTGTCCCTCATGCTCGACCTCGACGGCCACGTCACCGAGGGCCCGAGCTTCAATGTCTTCGTGGTCAAGGGTGGAGTGCTGTTCTCGCCGCCCGAGGGCATCCTGATGGGCATCACGCGCCAGACGGTGTTCGAGCTCGCCGCCGAGCACGGGCTTCCGGCCCGCGAGGCGTCGCTGACGGCCTACGACCTGTACGCCGCCGACGAGGTCTTCCTGACCAGCACCGCGGGCGGCATCATGCCGCTGGCCGAGATCGACGGGCGCGCCATCGGCGACGGCAAGCCGGGGCCGGTCTTCCAGCGGGTCCACGACCTGTACTGGGCCCTGCGCGAGAGCGGCCGCGACGGCACCCCGGTGTTCCCGGACCGCGCCCGAGGATGACCGGCGAACCTTCCTCCGTTCGCTCCGTCCGCTTTCCCGCCGCCTACGGCACGCCGGGAGGGCCGGACAGCCTTCGCCCCTGGAGCGACATCGAGGAGCGCGTTCGGGCCGCGTCGAATTACTGGATCACGACGGTCGGTCCCGACGCGCGGCCGCATGCGCGGCCCGTCGATGGCGTGTGGGTCGGCGGCGCGCTCTGCTTCGGCGGATCGCCGGAGACGCGGTGGGTGCGCAACCTGATGGCCAACCCCTCGGTCTCCGTCCATCTCTCGAGCGAGGCGGAGGCGATCATCCTCGAGGGAACCGCCGAATACGTCACGGACCCCTCACATCCTCTCGCCGCGCTGTCCACGGCTGCCTCGAAGGAGAAGTATCCGCAGTACTTCTCCGGCCAGGCGTCGCCATTCCGGCCGTTCTGGGCGCTCCGGCCCACCACGGCGTATGCCTGGACCCTCGAGGGCTTCCCACGAGGCGCCACTCGCTGGCGTTTCTCGACGGGGTATCATCCAGCCGGCAACGTTTTGCCACGGAGGAGCGGCCATGCCGACTAACGGTCAGACCCAGGCCCGGAAGCTTCGCGGGCGTCTCAACCATCCGATCATCGACGCCGACGGGCACTGGGCCGAGTTCGCACCGCTCATGCGCGAGGAGTTTCGCCGCATCGGCGGCGACACGGCGGTCGAGGCGCTGGCCATGGCGAGCGCGCGCATTCCCAACTCGCTCAACATGTCCGTGGCCGAGCGGCGGCGCCGCCGGATCGGCCAGGAGGCGTTCTGGTTCCTGCCGACGAAGAACACGCTCGACCGCGCGACCGCCATGATGCCGCGCCTCCTGTACGAGCGGCTCGACGATCTCGGCCTCGACTTCTGCGTCGTCTATCCGACCGCCGGGCTCGGGTACTACCGCCTGCCGCCGGAGAAGCATCGCCGCGCGCTCTGCCGCGCCTACAACGTGTTCACCGCCGAGCAGTTCCGTCCGTTCGGCGATCGCATCATTCCGGCGGCCATCGTTCCGATGTACTCGCCGGAGGAGGCCATCGAGGAGCTGGAGTTCGCCTCGAAGCAGCTCGGCCTGCGGGTCGTCATGATGGGCGGCCTCATCCGCCGCCCGATCCCCGCGCTGGCGGACGAGCATCCCGAGGCGTCGAAGTTCGTCGAGTGGTACGACGTGATCGGCATCGACAGCGAGCACGACTACGATCCGGTGTGGGCCACGTGTCGCGAGCTGAAGATCGCGCCGAGCTTCCACAACGGGGCGCGCTCGATCCTGCTCCGCAACTCGCCGTCGAACTTCTGCTACAACCACATCGGGCATTTCGCCTCGGCCGGCGAGGCCATGGCCAAGGCTCTCTTCTTCGGCGGCGTCACGCGCCGCTTCCCGGAGCTGAACTTCGCCTTCCTGGAGGGCGGGGTGGGCTGGGCCTGCTCGCTCTACGCGGATCTCATCGGCCACTGGGACAAGCGGCACCGGGACGCGCTCGAGAACACGAATCCGGCGCGCCTGGACCACCCCGCCCTGCTCGCGCTGGTGGAGAAGTACGGGAAGCCCGCCGTGGTCGAGGCCGTGCGGCGCGGCGAGGGGCTGGACGACAACGGCAACGGGACCGGCGGCGTCGAGGACCTCGACGACTACGCGGCCTGCAAGATCTCGCGCAAGGAAGACTTCCGCGATCTGTACGCCAGGCGTTATTATTTCGGCTGCGAGGCCGACGATCCGATCAACGCGTGGGCCTTCAATCGCAAGGCCAATCCCATGGGCACGCGCCTCAACGCGCTCTTCAGCTCGGACATCGGACACTTCGACGTCCCCGACATGACCGAGGTCGTGCCCGAGGCCTACGAGCTGGTCGAGCACGGGCTGCTCGACGACGACGACTTCCGGGACTTCATGTTCGCCAACGCCGTGCGCTTCTGGGGCGAGACGAACCCGGACTTCTTCAAGGGCACCGTGGTCGAGAAGCAGGCGGCGGAGGTGCTCGCCGGCGCCGGGCGGCGGCCGTGCTGATCGTCGATCACGCGTGGAGGAGCTCGACCGCCTCCTCGTAGACCTCCATGTTCTTGCCGTAGGAGATGGCGGAGGCCTGGGCCGCGCTCACGAGATGGCGCCAGCGCCACGGCAGCCGGGTGGCGTGGAACTCCTCGAAGGTGGCCTGGTGGTGCTTGAAGGCGTGCATCTCGGTGAAGTTGTCGTGCACGACGATCCCGGCGAGGCGACTGATCAGCGGCTCGATGTCAGCAGGAAACCGGACGGGCCTGTGCATGATCGCTCTCCTCTCGCCCACCCGCCGCCCGCCGTCGAGGACCACCAGCGCACGGCGCGGGAGGCATCGTACCGTGCAACCGGGCCCTGCGCAGCAATCTTGTTGGCGACCTCGCGCCAGATGGCCCGGTCGGAGACAGGTGGCCGGACCGCGCGGGTTGCACTAATCTCGGAAGCCGGGTGACGATCTCGCGGCGAGGACATTAGGAGGACCCACGATGGCGAAGGCCGGCTCGGTGAGGCGCAGGCTGGGGCGGACGGCGCGGCCGGCCGGGCCGACGCCACGGTACGATCTCGTGCTGCGCGGCGGCCGGGTGCTCGACCCCGCCCGCGACGTCGACGGGCTCTACGACGTGGCCGTGCGCGGCGCCACCATCGCCGCCGTGGTCCCGGCCATCACGGCCGGGCCCGGCACGCGGAGCATCGACGTCCGCGGCCGCCTCGTCGTGCCCGGCCTGATCGACACCCATGCTCACGTCTACCAGTACGTCACCGGCTCCTTCGGCATGAACCCCGACCTGGTCGGGGTCCGGTCGGGGGTGACGACCGTGATCGATCAGGGTGGGGCCAGCCCGCTCACGATCGACGGCTTCCGGAAGTTCATCGCCGAGCCCGCCGCCACGCGGGTGTACGCGTTCATCTCGAACTACCTTGCGGGCGGGCTGGTGGGGCACCGGTACGTGAAACTCTACGGGCCCGACGGCATCAACGTCGCGGAGACCGTCAAGGCGATCGACCGCAACCGGGACCTCGTGAAGGGCATCAAGTGCCACGCCGAGGTCGGCGGCTATTCGCGCTGGGGCATCGAGACGCTGCGGCTCGCCAAGCAGGCGGCGCGCGCGGCGAAGGTGCCCGTCTACATCCACCTCGGGCGGCTGTGGGCCGAGGAGGACGGCACCCACATCGACCCTGACGCCGTGCTGGCCGAGGTGGTGCCGCTGCTCGACCCGGGCGACATTCTCGCGCATCCGTTCACCAGGAACCCCGGCGCCTTCGTGTCCAGCGAGGGCAGGGTCCACCCGCTGATCTTCGAGGCCCTCGCGCGCGGCGTGCGCATCGACATCGGGCGGGGCGGTCACACCAGCTTCGCGGCGGCCCGGGCCGTGCTCGACGCCGGCATCCGGCCCTTCACCATCGGTGCCGACGTCCACGGCTACACCATCAAGCGGCCGCTCGACGCGGCCTGGGACGCCGGCTACTTCGACGAGAGCGGGCGCGCGAGCCGCGGGGACGCCGCCACGATGCTGGGAGGGCCGGTGGTGTTCAGCCTCGCCCAGGTGATGAACGAGCTGCGCGGGCTCGGCTTCCCGCTGGCCGAGGTGATCGCCATGGCTACCCGCAACGCCGCCGAGGCCCTGGGACTCAGCGACGAGCTGGGCTCGCTGGCCCCCGGCCGAGTGGCCGACGTGACCGTGCTGGCGCGCGACCAGGGCTCGTGGCGCGTGACGGACTGCCTGGGCAGCACGATCGAGATCCCGGAGCGCCTGCGCCCCGCGCTCTGCGTGCGCGCCGGCGTGGTGCACCAGACCGACTCCTCGTTGCTGGTGGAGTCGACGGCCGACGTGGCGTGAGGGGTAGGTCTGAATCAGCCGAGCGACAGAATCGCGAGCTTCATGCCCTGGGCGGCCCGAGCCAGGACCGGGGGCGCCATCTCGATGAGCGACACCCGGGCCAGGAGGGCCCGAACCTCGTCCCCGCGCGAGGCTCCCAGCCGTCGGGCGTGAATGCGCGTCCAGATCTCGTACTCGAGGACACGGCTCGACACGAGAGGCTCCTGCCAGATGCCCTCGGGGGGCACTCGGTCCTCGGCGAGGATCTGGACGAGCGCCACCGAGGTGTCGAGGTAGATCATCGGTCGCCGCGGTCGTCCTCCAGCTCGGCGAGGAGCTCGGCGAGCTTCGCGACAGGGGCGCGAGGCGGGGGCGGCCCGGGACCGACCGCGGCCGGCGTGATCCAGCCACGCCTGACGGCGTCCGCGAGCATGGCATCCGCCAGGAGGGGGCTCCGCCCTTCCCGGGGCGGCACGAGCTCGGCCACGACCCGGTCCCTGTCGGTGACCAGGACGATCTCGCCGCCCGCGCCGCAGGTCAGATGATCGCGTGCCGGACCCGCGCCGAGACCCACTCGCTGAGCAGCACGGTGGCGAAGATCACGATGAAGATCATGGTGACCTGGTT
>Ga0302046_10001654_pt1 | contig 20888 bp, 19 predicted proteins | sample RVTome_11_FD_200261 | JGI IMG/M metagenome (GOLD analysis project Ga0302046, IMG submission 200261) | Soil microbial communities from uranium-contaminated site in the Upper Colorado River Basin, Wyoming, United States - RVT147D111 (version 2) ...
CCATCCTCGAGATCCGCACGCTTCCAGGCAAAGCGGGCACCAGAGGCGCTACCGCGGAAGCTCCGGCGTTTCGAACGCGCCTCGACAGGAATGTTCGAATTGTTTGACCGCATCGTCCCGATCCAGGGTTCTTGTCCAATTCTTCGTGCCGCCGGGCGGTCGCGAAACGTGAACACTGCAATGGATTGCCGGCACTGCGGACCCGAGTGTGCGGCCATCGGGTTGAATTGACAACGCCAAATATGAACAACCCTGCCGCGAATTGGTGGGACGAATACCTAAATGCAAACCCTGCCGTCGATCATCAGCCGGTCGCCGTCGCGCGGAAACGGGACGGCCTGTCCGATCCATGTGCGGCCGCCGGATTTCCGCCCAGAATCAGGGCAAAGCGAGGTCGCGTTAACTGTTGGTTAATCGCATGAACTCTAAAGTAAGTCATCAATTATACAGATTGAAACGGTCAAATTACGCGGACCAGATGGTTCGCGATTGCTGAATTGGACATCGATCGCAAGTGTCACGCAGAGCACAGCGAAAGGACGAGGGCATGTCGGCAGCAAAATGGCTCCTGGTCGTTCCGGCCTGCGCGTTTCTCGCATCCGTCGGTGCGTATCCCTTCGTCGCGACTGCCTCCGCCGCCGCCAAGAAATGCCTTTTCGTTTCCTCCTATCACCGGGGATACGACTGGTCGGACGGCGTCGAGCGCGGATTGCGCGCCGTCCTGGAAGGAAAGTGCGAGATCCGGCAATTCGACATGGACGCCAAGCGGCGCAAGTCGCACGAGGAAAATGTGCAAAGCGCGCTGGAGGCGAAAGCGATCATTGAATCCTGGCAGCCGGATATCGTGATCGCGGCTGACGACAATGCCGCGAAATATCTGATCAAGCCGTACTACAAGGATCACAAGCTGCCGTTCGTGTTCTGCGGCGTGAACTGGACGGCGAAGGAATACGGATTTCCCTACACGAATGTGACCGGCATGATCGAGGTGGCGCCGATCATTCCGATGCTCGAGCATGCCATCGACATCGTGCCGAATCTCCGCCGCGCGTTCTATATCGGCGCCGCGACCTTGACGGAGGAAAAGAATCTCGAACGGTTCAAGCAAGCCAGCAAACAGCTCGGATTCGCGCTCGACTGGGCCCTGGTCGACACCAATGAAAAATGGCTGCAGGCCTATGCAGGCGCGCAGGAGACAGACCTGGTGATCGTCGGTAGCAATGCGGGCATCAACGATTGGAACGCGGAGCGGACGCAGAAAAGCGTCGTCGGCATGACGCGCAAGCTCAGCGTGACCAACCATGAATGGATGATGCCGTTCACGATGGCGGGTGTCACCAAGTTGCCCGACGAGCATGGCGAATGGGCCGGCAAGGCCGCGCTCGCAATCCTCGGCGGCGTCGCGCCCTCGGCGATCCCGATCGTGCCCAACAACAGGCGCGATATCTGGATCAATCCGGAAATCATCGAAGCAGCCAACCTCACGTTGCCGGACAGCATGATGCGCAAGGCGAAAAAGGTAGTGCAGCTTGAGGCAAAACCGTAAGAGCCGGTTGTTTAAAGCCTATGAGGTCGTCTGTTTCACCGTCCTCTCCTGCCTGGCTTGCGTCTCTCTCGCATTTCTGGCGGTTTGGCTCGACCTGAGCACGGCGAAAAGGGCCTTCGACGAGCGCGCAGTCAGCCTGCAGCGTACGCTTGCACATCAGTTCGGCAATACCGATACCATCCTCACGTCGCTGGCTGGACTGCATCATTCAAGCGAGAAAGTTTACGACTATGAGTTCGCGGGCCAGGCGCGTGAGCTCCTTGCCGCATATCCGTTCGTCAGCGCCATCGTGCAGGCCGACATTCTGGCTGCGAAGGAACGTGCATCCTTCGAGGAGCAGATGAGGCGCAACGGATTCCTCCAGTTCCGTTTGCGCGAACATGAGAATAGCGGCGGTTCGGCCCTCTCCCACGATCGCTCGTACCTGCTGCCGATCGTCGTCATCGAGCCGTTCGGCCCGATCCTCGCGTCGCTCGTCGGCCTCGATCTGCTTTCGAGCCGGAGCTTGGCCGATGCGGCGAGAACAGCCATCGCAAGTGGCCGCGTGGCCGTCTCCGAGGCGGTGGTGCTGCCCAATCTCGGCAAGAATGTCCTCATTTTGAAAGCTTTCTATCTAGGCCATTCATTGCCCGCCACCGAAGAACTGCGGCAAGCGCAAGCAAGCGGCGTCGTCGCGCTTGTCCTCGATCCGAAGCGGTTTTTCGAGAAGCTGGTTCACGAATACGGCGACCTGGAATTCGGGTTTTTTGCCGCGGCGGGCGGCGATACCGAGCTCGAAAGCCCATTGTTCAGTCACCTTCCCGCACGAAACGGCCATCGGCTCCCGTTTGTGGATCCCTTCGTATCGCGGATACCGATTACTGAAAACAGTGCGTCATTCGTGCTCACGATCCGCAGCTTTCCGACCTTCGGGCCGATCCGGAATTGGTTCGTCGTGCTGCTCGTCACGATCGGCGCCCTCGGCTGTGGATTTCTCGGTCTCGCGATCTGGAACAAGCGCGTCGGGCAATTGCGGAGCCAGGAGGATGAACGGATTTTGCGGGACAACGAGCAGAAGTTTCGCGACTATGCCGAAATCGCGTCCGATTGGTTCTGGTCGACCGATAAGGACCTTCGGTTCGATTCGCCCTCCAACGATCCGATCCGTGCGTCGGCGCTGCAGTTCCAGGCTCTGTTGGACGGCGTTCACAATGCGGACGCAATCCAGATCGATGGAAGTCTCGCCGAAAGCCTGCTCGCCGACCTGAAGAACCGTCGGCCGTTTCGCGATGTGCGTTACAGCTACGCCGACCGGGAGGGACGCGCCAAATGGTCGGCCGTGTCAGGCAAGCCGGTCTTTGATGCCAACGGCGAATTCTGTGGATACCGCGGCACCGGCCGCGACGTTACGTCCGAGACGGAAGCGCGGCTGGCCCTGATGAAGTCCAAGGAAGAGGCAGAGATCGCCAACCGCTCGAAGTCCGAATTCGTCGCGAACATGAGCCACGAGCTCCGCACGCCGCTCAATGCGATCATAGGATTTTCCGAGATGCTGCAGGCGGAGGTGCTTGGGCCGTTGGGCTCGGAGCGCTATCGCAACTACGCGAACGATATCTGCAACTCAGGGCGCCATCTATTGTCGCTGATTAACGACATCCTGGATTTGTCGAAGGTCGAATCCGGCGTTGACGATCTATACGAAGAAGAAATGGACGTTGCCGACGTCGTACGCACGCTCATGGTCCTCGTCAGGCCGCACGCCGACAAGGGCAAGGTCGAGCTTCAAGTCGACATCCAGGACGGGTTGCCGAAGCTGCTTGCCGACGAGCGCAAGATCAAACAGATCCTCGTCAACATCCTTAGCAACGCCATAAAATTCACGCGGCCGGGCGGCCATGTTTCCCTGCGCGTTCAGCATACCGAACCCGGTCCGTTCGAATTCCACGCGCGCGACAACGGCATCGGCATGACGCCGGACGAAGTCAAGAAGGCGCTGCTCAAATTCGGCCAGATCGACAGCGACCTCAACCGAAAATACAACGGAACGGGCCTCGGCCTTCCGTTGTCCAAAGCGCTGACCGAGCTGCATGGCGGCGTGCTGGAGATCGACAGCACAAAAGACCACGGCACGACCGTGACCGTCCGGATGCCGGCCTATCGAGTCATGACGGCTCGACGCGCCGACGGGCACGCAAGCGCGGCGGGCGAGGCGAGGGTGGCCAAGCCAACCCTGCGTCAGGCAAAGAAAATCGCCGACTCCTCGAATGCGGCATAGGGCGAGCCTCCTGTCGGCGTCTGCTCACGCTCCCGGCACGACCCTCCGATAGCTCAGCGCTTCCGCGATATGCACCCGCCGCACGGCCGGCGCGGCGTCGAGGTCGGCCAGCGTGCGGGCGACGCGCAGCACCCGGTGGTAGCCGCGGGCCGAGAGCTTGAGGCGCTCGGCGGCCTGGGTGAGCAGGCTACGGCCGTCGGCGTCGGGTGCGGCGGCCTCTTCCAGCAGCCGGCCGTCGGCCTCGGCGTTGGTCAGGATGCGGCGGTCCGGGCTGAGCGCCTCGTAGCGCTGCGCCTGGATCGCGCGGGCCTTGGCGACGCGCGCGGCGACCGCGGCGCTGCCCTCTGCCGGCGGCGGCAGCGACAGGTCGGCAGCGCTCACCGCTGGCACGTCCACATGCAGGTCGATGCGGTCGAACAGCGGGCCCGAGATCTTCGACTGGTAGTCGCGTCCGCAGCGCGGCGCCCGCGGGCAGGCCAGCGCCGGGTCGTCGAGATGGCCGCAGCGGCAGGGGTTCATCGCGGCGACCAGTTGGAAGCGCGCCGGATAGGTGACATGCGCGTTGGCGCGGGCGACCACGGCGCGCGCCGATTCCATCGGCTGCCTGAGTGATTCGAGGGTTTGCCGGGCGAACTCCGGCAGCTCGTCCAGAAACAGCACGCCGTTGTGCGCGAGGCTGATCTCGCCCGGCCGGGCCCGCTGCCCGCCGCCGACCAGCGCCGGCAGCGAGGCGGAATGATGCGGGTCGCGGAACGGCCGCCGCCGGGTGATCGTGCCGCCTGCGAGCCGCCCGGCCACGCTCTGGATCATGCTGACCTCGAGCGCCTCCCGCGCGGAAAGCGGCGGCAGGATGCCGGGGAGCCGCTGCGCCAGCATCGACTTGCCGGAGCCGGGAGGACCGACCATCAGCAGATTGTGCGCACCGGCCGCGGCGACCTCGAGCGCGCGCTTGGCCGCCTCCTGGCCCTTGATGTCGGCGAGGTCGGGCGGCGCGGGCTCGTCGCGGCCGCGCGCCGGCTCGGGCGGGGTCAGGACCTGCAACCCTTTGAAATGGTTGATCAGGGCGAGCAGGCTCGGCGGCGCCAATATCTCGACCTCGCCGGCCCAGGCGGCCTCGCCGCCGCACGCCGCCGGGCAGATCAGGCCGAGCCCCTCGGCATGCGCGCCGATGGCGGCCGGCAGCACGCCCGCGACCGGCAGGATCGCGCCGTCGAGCGACAGCTCGCCGAGGGCTGCATAGCGCCCTATCTCTTCACCCGAGAGCACCTCCATCGCGACCAGCAGGCCGAGCGCGATCGGCAGGTCGAAATGGCTGCCCTCTTTCAGCACGTCGGCCGGCGACAGGTTCACCGTGATGCGCCGTGGCGGCAGGCCGAGGCCAAGCGCGCCCAAGGCGGCGCGTACGCGCTCGCGGCTTTCGCCAACCGCCTTGTCCGGCAGCCCGACGACCGTGAAGGCCGGCAGGCCGTTGGCCATGGTGACCTGGACGTCGATCGCCAGCGTGTCGATGCCCTGAAAGGCAACGGTATTTATATGTGCCGCCAAAGTTCCACCTCGCCGGGAAACTCTACCGGCATACCGCAAGGCGGCATAGGGGGAAGGCCGGTTACCGTGGGCGATCGAACCGGGGGCGTTACGGATTTCTTAAGAACTTGGTGCAATGTTTAATCAAATTAACGCTAAATCGGGGCAGCCTGCCCCGCCCGAGCCATGAGCGAAGTGCGGCGATCACCGAACAGCCAGTTGATCCCGGCGGATTGTCATCCCAAGGTCCGGGCGATCGTCGATTACTGGACCTCCGTGCATCCGAAGGATGGGGGCCTGCCGGGGCGGCAGCATATCGATCCTATCGACATCCCCCTTCTCCTGCCCAATATCTGGCTGATCGACGTTCGCCGCGATCCCTACCGCTTCCGCTTCCGCCTGGTCGGCACGCAGATCGTCAACTACGCCGGCGAAGACAACACCGGCAAATGGTTCGACGAACGGATGCCCGATTTCGATCCGAGCGTCTTCATCGACGTGGTGGAAACGGGCAAGCCGAGCTGGTCGCGCGGCCTCTCGAAGATGCGGCCGGAAAAGAATTATTACGAGCTGGAGCGCGTCCGCCTTCCGCTCGCCTCGGACGGAAAGACGGTCGACATGATCCTGTCGCTCACCGTCTTCTTCGACAGCGAGGGCAACGAGATCCTCAAGTCCTGATCGGTGGCCATTTTGCGGCGGGCGGTTGCATCCATGCGTTTCACGCGGTAAGCGGGACCCATGCGGAAGCTTGCCGCGATCGGCTGCCTGGCGTCTTTTCTTGCGTCTGTGCCCCTGTGCCCGTCGGCCGGCGCCGAGGCGCCGGAGGCTGCCTGCACGGCTGTCCGCGATGCCGCCCTGAACCTGCTCGACCAGGAAGCAACCACGCTCGCCACCGCCTTCGACAGCGATACCGCCGTCGCGGAATCGCCGGAATACGAGCTGCTCAAGGCCAAGGAGGCGCTGCTCGAGGAGATCGCGGGCGAGCGCCAGGCCGTCCTGGAGCGCTATCGGCGCTGCCTCGCCAGCGTGCCGCCGGTCCGTTGAGGCTTTGGGCTTGCGGAAATCAGAAAAATATATTATAATACAATAGGTTATTAGGCAAATTCTGCCTAGAGCCCGGCAAATTCTGCCGGCCGGCGGAGCGCCTTCGGAGAGGATGGACAGGCTTGGCCTTCGACTTCGACAGGTTCAACACGATCAACGGCGTGCTCGGCACCGAGCTGTTTTCGCTTCTGCCCGGCGTCAGCACGGCGAGCGGACTGAAGGCCGCAGCGGCGGCGACCGCATCGGCGAGGCGCGCCAATGCCCAAAAATCCTCCAACACGAACAACATAGAAGGCGAGGCCCGGCTCGCCGAACAGCGCGCGAAAAATTACCGGCGCATTTCCGCCGGTCTCGACCGGGCAGTGCGCTCGGTTACCCGCGCCCACGAGAAGCTGCTGGAGATCAAGGGCATCCTCAGCGATTTGCGCAAGCAGATCGTGTTGGCGCAAAGCGATACCATCGACGACACGCAGCGGCGCAAACATGCGCAGGCCTTCGATCAGCTGCTCGGGAAACTCAATTCGAAGGTCAGCTCGGGCGGCACGATCGGAAACCTGATCGGCAGCTCGATCCGCGACATCTTCACGCCGGCGGGCGAGACTTACAAGACCAAGCCCGACAGCCCGGTGAGCGAGACGGTGAGCGGCATCTACTCCGGCAGCGACTATTACATCACCGACGATGACGGCAACGCGTTCTTCGCCGACCTCTACGGCTCGGTGCTGAATCAGTTTCCGTTCGACAACACGGTAGACGGCGAGCTGATGTCGTCGAGCGACACGGTCGATTACGACCCTGACACGGGCGCGATCTCGATCACGCATGCCGGCGAGTCAGATCCCTTCATCACGGGGACCTTGCAACGCAAGGGCCTCGGCGTCGTCCATTCCTATCTCTACGGAAAATTCACCGACCCCGCTCTGCTCGACCAGGCGCTGACGGATCTCGATGCCGCTTCGGGCAAGCTGCGTTTCAACGTTGCCGTCATCGAGGGCGAACTGACCAAGGTCACCGCGCAGCGCGACTTCAACAAGAAGCTGATCCTTGATCACGACGCGCTCGCCAGCAAGGTGCGGGCACGCGCGTCGGCAGAGACCATGACCCAGGCGCTGGTCGATCAGCGCCAGCAGTTATTGTTTAACCGGACTCTGCAAAACACACTGAGCTTCGACGCCAGCGGCACGCTGCTGTCGCTCGGCATCAGCAATCTATTCGATCTGTCGGTCTGATCTTTCGGACCCGGCGGACCCGGCGGGTCAGCGGTGGCTGGCCCGCTTCTCGATCGCGTCCCAGATGTCGGCCTCGATGCAGACGCCATCCAGCCGGTTGATCTCCTGGATGCCGGTGGGCGAGGTCACGTTGATTTCCGTGACATAGTCGCCGATCACGTCGATGCCGACGAAGATCAGGCCCTTATCTTGCAGCATCGGGCCGATTGCCTCGCAAATCTGCATCTCGCGCCTGGTTAGCGGCGTCTTCTCGCCGCGGCCGCCGGCGTGGAAATTCGCCCGCGCCTCGCCCAATTGCGGCACGCGCAGGACTCCCCCGGCCGGCTTGCCGTCGACCAGGATGATGCGCTTGTCGCCCTTGCGGACTTCCGGGAGGTAGCGCTGCACGATGATCGGCTCGCGGTACATCAGCGTGAACATCTCGAGCAGCGCGTTCAGGTTCTCGTCCTGCGGCGTGAGATGGAACACCCCGGCGCCGCCGTTGCCGAACAGGGGCTTGAGGATGATATCCTTGTATTCGTAGCGAAAGGCGACGATCTCGTCGCGGCTGCTGGTGATCAGCGTTGGCGGCATCAGCTCGCTGAAATGGGTGACGAACAGCTTCTCCGGCGCGTTGCGCACCGACACCGGATCGTTCACGACCAGGGTCTTCGGATGCACATGCTCCAGCAGATGCGTCGCCGTGATATAGGCCATGTCGAACGGCGGGTCCTGGCGCATCAGCACCACATCCATCGTCGCCAGGTCGACGTTCTCCGCCGTCCCCAGGGTGAAGTGATTGCCGCGCTCCCGCCGGACCTGGAGCGGCTGGACGCGTGCGATCAGGCGGCCGTTGCGGAAGGAGAGGTCCTGCGGCACGTAGTGGAACAGCCCGTGCCCGCGCTTCTGGCCTTCCAGCGCCAGCACGAAGGTGCTGTCGGTGTCGATGTTGATACCCGAAATCGGGTCCATCTGGATGGCGACGGCGAGGCTCATGGTTAACTCCTCGGGTAAGCGCGGAGGCCGGAATCGGCGGCGCCGGTCGGGCTGAAAGGACTATAGCGGGCGCCCGCGCAACGGCCTAGAGCATCCTGCGTCCTTACGGACGCAGATAAGTTGCTCTAACTTATTAAGATAGATCAATCTTCGATCAGGTGGAATCACCTGATCGAAGATTGATCTAGCGGTTCCGTCGCAACGGTCAATTAAGCCGGCGGCGCAGGTGTTGAAGATATGTGGCGACCTCATGGCGTGCGGCGGCGCCGGTCTCGCGCTTGAGGAACGCCTCGAACGCGGCGATCGCATGGCCAAGATTGCCGGCATGGGCGTGCATCAGGCCGGCCTCGCGCCACAGGCCATGCCGGCCGGGCGCGAACAGCATCATGATCTCGACAATGGCGGCCGCCTTGGCCGGCTGCTCCATCTGGATCAGGCGCAGCTTGACGTTGTTCTGCAGGCGCAGAAGGACTTCGCGGTCGCTCACCGGCCGGTAGTGCTCAGCCGTCAGCTCCGCTTCCGCGCCCTGCATGGTCTTCAGCAGGTCGCGCATGTCGCTGGCGTCGCGGATCTGGCCGTGGTGAAACGGGTCGAGGATCGCACGCTCGCCTGCGCAGTCGAGCCGCAACAGGAAATGCCCCGGAAAACTCAGGCCGACGATGTCCCAGCCGATCCGGCGCGCTGCGTGCATATAGAGAATGCCGAGCGCGATGGGCAGTCCCTTGCGTCGGTCGATGACCTGGATGAGGTTGGCATTCTCCAAGTCGTCATAGGTCTGGGTGTCGCCTTCGTAGCCGAAGCGCGAATGGATCGTCTGCTTCAGCGCGGTGCAACGCTCGAGCAGACCCGCCGCGCCGCCGGAAGCCGCGGTCAGGCTCTCGGCCAGCTCGGCCAGGTGGTCGCGGTACCGGTCGAGCGACGTCCGCGGCAGATCGACGGCGGCAAGCGCCAGCGCCGCTTCCGCCAGATCGATGCCGTCGTCCGGTCCGGCGCCGACCCGGCGCAGGATGACTCTCGGATCGCTCGTCTGGCCCATGCCGCCCTTCCAGAACCGACCGTGCCGCCCGCTCATCCCGTGCTGGGTTTGGAACCCTTGACCCGCACGTAACTTACGACCCGCCTGACATAGGCGAGCTGCCGCGCATGATCCCGCACCCGGTCGACCTCCGCCTGACTCTGGGCAATGCCCATCAGGTAGACCGTGCCGTTCACGGTATCGATGGAATAGTTGATGCTCTTGATCTGCTTGTCGAGGGTGATCTTGGTGGCGAGGCGCGCCGTTACCCACTGGTCGCGCGCGGCGTCCACCAGATCGCTCTTATCCACGACCTGGATCTCGTTGATGACTTCGCTGACGCCCGACACATTCCAAGCGATGCGCACCGCCTCGATGCGGTCGGCCGTGCGATTGACCTTGCCGGTCAGCAGCGCGCGCCCTTCGTAGACCTCGACCGAGACATCGACGAACAGCTCTGCGCTGTGTGCGAAAAGATTGGCGGAGATCTTGGCCTCGGTCCCCGTGTCGCCCATGGTCTTGACGAAGCCGCGCTCCTGCATCGCGGCGTTGCCGGCGATGGCGCCGGCGCCGATGACCGTGCCCGGACCGCAGCCGCCGAGCCCAACCAGCATGCCGGCGAGACACAGCGCGCCCATCGCCCGCAAGGCTGCCGCCGGGTAATGCGACCGTACCGCAAATTGCGAAATCGCAAACATGCATGCGCTGTACAACACTATCGGGCGGAACCGCAACATCATGTTATCTGCTTTCATGCCGCCAGGCGGAGGGGATGTGACGCGGCCGCCGCCATGGCGCGACCAGCATGACGTCGAAGCGGACGGCGAGCCCGCCCAGCGCGGGGCGCTCCGCGATCAGCCATTCCGCCGCCCGCGCGATGCGGCGGCGCTGCCGCGGGCTGATCGCTTCGGCGGCTTCGGCGACGTCTCGGCGCGCCTTGACCTCGATGACGGCCAGCGTTCCACCCCGCCGGGCGACGATGTCGATTTCGCCGACCGGATAGCGCACGCGCCGGGCCAGCACGCGGTAGCCGCGTAATGACAGGTCGCCGACGCAGATCGCCTCCGCCCAATGGCCGAGGCGCCAGGCGCGGCGGCGGGCGGCGCGGCTCACGGCCCGAGCTCCGCCTTCAGCGCCAGCGCCCGCTCGTAGACGGTGCGGCGCGGCAGGCCCAGGCGGTCGGCGACGATATCGACTGCGTCGCGCAGGCTGCGGCCATCGATCGCCTCGCGCAGCAGGTCGTCGATCGTGTCTTCCGCGGGCGGCGGCCGGTCGCCCGGCGGCGCGACGACGATCACCACCTCGCCCTTGGGCGGACCCGACCGGGCGTAGTGGAAGGCGAGCTCGGCCAGCGTGCCGCGGCGCAGCTCCTCGAAGCGCTTGGTCAGCTCGCGCGCGACGACCGCTTCGCGCTCGCCCAGCGCCGCGTGCATGTCGCCGAGGCAGCCGGCCAGCCGCCGCGGCGATTCGAACGCGACGATCGTGGCGCGGACCGTCGCGATTTCCTGAAACGCCTGCTTGCGGGCGCTCGTGCGCGGCGGCGGAAAGCCGATGTACAGGAACCGGTCCGGCGGGAGCGCCGACGCGGTAAGCGCGGTAAGAACGGCCGATGCGCCGGGCAGCGCGGTCACGGCTTGCCCGGCCATCGTCGCCTCGCGTACGAGGCGGTAGCCGGGGTCGGAAATCAGCGGCGTGCCGGCGTCACTCACCAGCGCGATGGCGGCGCCCGCGGCGAGCCGGCGCAACAGCTCCGGCCGCACGCGGCGGGCGTTGAAGTCATGATAAGGCGTGACCGGCGTGGTGATGCCGTGATGGTCGAGCAGCCGGCCGGTAACCCGCGTATCCTCGCAGGCGATGAGGTCGACGCCCTGCAAAATATCGAGCGCCCGCAAGGTGATGTCGCGCATGTTGCCGATTGGCGTCGGGACCACGTAAAGACCCGGTGCCGGTTTACTTCCGCCCGTGTCGCGGCTAGGCTCGCTAGCTTCTGTGTCGCCAACCAGCTCACGATCAGGGGGGTCGCCCGTTGCAGTCGAGCGGAAGTCGGACCGGCTCTTGCTGGCCATCGCGTGCTGTCCTGCCGTTGCTGTTGGCCGCCCTGTTCGCGGTCGCGATCGCAGCCTGTACGAGGCCAACTGTAGACGCCGGCAGAGGCCCCGACCAGAGCGCAAGCGGTCTGCCGCCCGTGCCGCCGTTGCCGGATCTGCGTACCGGCGCGGGCGTCGAGGGCGGGCCGCTGCAGCGCCTGTCGATCCCGGCCGACGGCACGATCCGGGTGGCGATTCTGCTGCCGCTTTCCGGTCCGAGCGCGGAGCTCGCCGCCTCCATGCTCAACGCGGCCGAGATGGCAGTGTTCGAGATCGCCAACGACAAGTTCATCCTGATGCCGTTCGACACCAAGGACACGCCGGAAGGCGCGGCAGCCGCGGCCGAGCAGGCGATCCGCCGGGGCGCGCAGCTCATTCTCGGCCCGCTGCTGGCGACGTCGGTCGAGGCCGTGGCGCCGCTGGCGCGCACCGCCGGCGTGCACGTGATCTCCTTTTCCAACTCGCAGAGCGTCGCCGGCAACGGCGTCTTCATCATGGGCTTCGTGCCGCAGCAGCAGGTCGAAGCGATCGTCGATTTCGCAGCCGCCCGCGGGCTGCCGCGCCAGGCCGTGCTGGCGCCTCAGGACGCCTATGGCAATGCCGTCGTCGACACGATGCGGGCCGCCCTGCCGCCGCGCAACGGCACCCTGGTGCGGGTGCATTTCTATAATCCCCAGGCGAGCGATCTGAGCGGCGACGTCAAGGTCATCGCCGACTACGACCAGCGCCGCACGACCTTGCTGGAGCAGCGCGCCCTGCTGCAGCGCCAGCGCGACGAGGTATCGCGCCAGGCGCTGAAGCGGCTCGAGAACCGGGACACAATCGGCGACGTCGATTTCGACGCGATCCTGCTGCCGGCAACGGGCCAGAATCTGCGCTCGCTTGCCTCGCTCCTGTCCTATTACGACGTCGGTTTGCCGGCGGTGCGGTTTCTCGGCATGCGCAATTGGGACGAGATCGAGAACCCGCAGGCTGAACCGGCGCTGATCGGCGCCTGGTACGCCGCGCCCGCGCCGGCGGAACGCCAGCGCTTCGACGCGCGCTTCAAGGAGGCTTTCGGCCGGCCGGCGGCGCGGCTGGCGTCGCTCGCCTACGATTCGACGGCGCTTGCGGCGATTCTGGCCCAGGACGGCGGCGACCCGCGCTTCAGCTTCGAGGCGCTGACCAACACCAACGGCTTCCTCGGCGTGGACGGCCTGTTCCGGCTCGAGCCCAACGGCGTCGCGCAGCGCAAGTTCGCGATCCTCGAGGTCCGCAAGGCCGGCGTGCAGATGATCCAGGCGCCCCCCACGAGCTTCACGCCGGTAACGAACTGAGGGCGCTTACGCCAGCAAGTGAGCGAGCACGGCATCGAGCCGCTGCCGGCCGGCGACGGTCGCGCGCAGCACATCGCCCGAACCGTCGAGAAAGCCCGCGTCCACCAGATCGGCTTTTCGCTGCGGATCGATCCAGCCTTCGGCCTGCGCGCCGCATTCGGCGCGGAGGCGGGCGACGGGTACGCCCTCGGCGAGCCTGAGGCCCATCATCACCAGCTCGGTGAAACGCGCCTCGGCATCGAGCGCTTCCGTATCCGCAAGCGCGTCCCGGCCGCCCTCCAGCGCCTCGAGCCAGCCTTCCGGCGAGCGGACGCGCCGGGTTGCGATTTTGCCGTCGCCGGCGGCGCGGCGACCGTGCGCGCCGGGGCCGATCCCGAGATAGTCGCCGTAGCGCCAGTAGACCAGGTTGTGGCGGCATTCGTTCCCTGGCCGCGCATGGTTCGAGATCTCGTACGCCGGCAGGCCGGCGGCCTCGAGCAGCGCCTGGGTCAGCTCATAGAGCGCGGCGGTGCCGTCGGGGTCGAGGATCAGCGCCTCGCCTGCCTCGGCGCGCCGGAAAAAGGCCGTCCTGGGCTCGAGCGTCAGCTGGTAGAGCGAAAGATGATCGCCGGCGAGCGCGAGCGCCCTGCCAAGCTCGGCCTCCCAGGATTCCGCCGTCTGACCGGGCCGCCCATAGATCAGGTCGAAGGAGAAGCGCGCGAAAATGCGGCCGGCCGCCTCGACCGCACGCACCGCTTCGGCGGCGCTGTGGCCGCGGCCGAGAAAGCGCAGCGCCGCGTCGTCGAGCGCCTGGACGCCGAGCGAGACGCGGTTGACGCCGGCGCTGCGATAGTCCGCGAGACGCCCCGCCTCGACTGAAGTGGGGTTGGCTTCGAGCGTTATCTCGGTCTCCGTCGTCACGCCCCAATGCCGGTCCGCGCGCTCGATGATCGCGCCGACCGTCTTCGCGTCCATCAATGACGGCGTGCCGCCGCCGAAGAAGATGCTGGTCAGCGGCCGCCGGGCGCAGCCGGCCGCCGCCTCGGCGTCGAGGTCGGCCAGCAGCGCGGCGCGCCAGCGGTCCTGGTCGATCGCATCGCGGACATGGCTGTTGAAGTCGCAATACGGACATTTCGACAGGCAGAACGGCCAATGGACATAGAGCGCGAGCGTGCCGGTCACGACGCGTCTCCGAAGCATGCTTCTACAAGCTGCGCGAACGCACGGGCGCGATGGCTGATCCGGTGCTTTTCGGCGGGCGCCATCTCGCCGAACGTCTCGTCGCGGCCGTCCGCCTGGAACATCGGGTCGTAGCCGAAGCCGCGAGTGCCGCGGGGCGGCCAGATGAGCGTGCCGTGTACTGTGCCCTCGAACAGCTCGGCATGGCCGTCCGGCCAGGCAAGCGCCAGCGCGCAGGCGAAGTGGGCGCGCCGGTCACGCTTTCCGGCGAGCCCCTGTTCCACCTTCTCCATGGCGATCCGGAAATCCTTGGCTGGTCCGGCCCAGCGCGCGGAATAGATGCCGGGCGCGCCGTCGAGCGCCGGGACCACAAGGCCGGAATCGTCCGCCAGCGCCGGCAGGTCCGCGGCGGCGGCGGCGCGCGCCTTGAGCGCCGCATTCTCGGCAAAGGTCAGCCCCGTCTCCTCCGGCTCGGCGAGGCCGAGCGCGCCGGCCGACTGCACGTCGACGCCGAACGGGCGCAGGAGATCGGCGATCTCGGCCACCTTGCCCGGATTGTGGCTGGCGATGATCAGCCGGTCGCCGGTGAGCCGCCGTCGCATGGTCAGAGTCCCAGCGCCCCCCGCTGCGCGGCGCACAGGCGGTCCACGCCCACGGCCGCGAGGTCGAGCAGCGACAGGAAGGCCTCGCGCGAGAAGGGCTCGCCCTCCGCCGTGCCCTGGACCTCGACGATGTGGCCCTTGTCGGTCAGCACGAAGTTGGCGTCGGTCTGCGCCGTCGAGTCCTCGGCGTAGTCGAGGTCGAGCACGGTCGTGCCGTTCCAGATGCCGCAGGAGACGGCGGCGATCTGACCCGACATCGGAATCTTCGAGATGACGCCGATGCTCTGGATATGCCGGAAGGCGAGGTAGAGCGCGACATAACCGCCGGTGATTGCCGCCGTGCGCGTGCCGCCGTCGGCCTGGATCACGTCGCAGTCCACCTTGATCTGGCGCTCGCCGAAGGCGGTGAGATCGGTGACCGCGCGCAGGCTGCGGCCGATCAGGCGCTGGATCTCGAGCGTCCGGCCGGCGCGGAGCATGCGGCCGCGATCGTTCCGCGTGTCGGTGGCCCGCGGCAGCATGCCGTATTCCGCCGTCACCCAGCCTTCGCCGCTGTTGCGCAGGAAGGGCGGCACCGAATCCTCGATGCTGGCGGTGCACAGGACATGCGTGTCGCCGAATTTCGCGAGGCAGGACCCCTCGGCGTATTTCGAGACGTCGGTCTCCAGGATGACGGGACGAAGCTCGTCATTGGCTCGGCCGGACGGGCGCATAGGCACACTCCTCTGGTTGCGGGCGGCAAGCTAGTCCCTGCGTGCGGCCCCGTCCAGCCAAGGAAATCAGGGCTCTCCGCATTGACGGTCGGTGGGCCGGTTACTACATTCCCCGCACCATGCCCAACACCCTAAGCGAACGATCGCGGGAAATCCTGCGCCACGTGGTCGAGGCCTACGTCGAGACGGGCGAGCCCGTCGGCTCGCGGACCTTGTCGCGCCGGTCCGGGCTCCAGCTGTCGCCGGCGACCATCCGCAACGTCATGGCAGACCTCGAGGAGCTGGGCCTGCTCTACGCGCCGCATACCTCGGCCGGCCGGCTGCCGACCGAGGCGGGGCTGCGCCTGTTCGTCGACGGCATTCTCGAGATCGGCAACCTCACGCGGGACGAGCGGACGATCATCGAGGCGCAATGCCGGTCGTCCGGATTGAATGCCGCCCAGGTATTGGAGCGGGCCTCGACGCTGCTCAGCGGCCTGTCGCAATGCGCGGCCCTGGTCATGGCGCCGAAGATGGCCGAGAAGCTGCGCCATATCGAGTTCGTCAACCTCGGGCCGGGGCGGGCGCTCGTCGTCCTGGTCGGCGAAAGCGGCGACGTGGAAAACCGGGTGATCGACGTGCCGCTCGGCATGCCGGCCTCGAGCCTCGTCGAGGCGAGCAATTTTCTCACCGCACGGATGATCGGCCGCACGCTCGGGGATTGCCGCAGCGAGGTGGAAGGCGAGATCCGCGAGCACCGCTCGGAGCTCGATGCGCTGACCTCCAAGGTCGTCGAAAACGGCCTTGCGGTCTGGGCCAACAACGAGGGACGGGACAAGGGCGTGCTGATCGTGCGCGGGCAGGCGAAGCTGCTCGAGGACGTGACGGCGATGGGCGACCTGGAGCGTATCCGCGGGCTGTTCGATGCGCTGGAGACGAAGGAAGCGCTGCTGCGCCTGATCGATGCGGCCGATATCGCGCAGGGCGTGCAGATCTTCATCGGCTCGGAAAACGAGTTGTTCTCGATGGCGGGGTGCTCCATGGTGATCGCCCCGTTTGCGCAGTCGGACGAGCGCATCGTCGGCGCCATCGGCGTGATCGGGCCGACGCGCATGAACTATGCCCGCATCATTCCCATGGTCGACTACACGGCCAAGGTCGTGGGCGGCCTGTTATCCAAGTGACCCCCAACTGACGCGAACCTGACCGACGAAAGAGATTCGATGACCGAACAAGATAAGAGCACCGACGGAACCGAGACCAACGCCGCTGCCGGGCCGGATGCGTCGGCGCCGGACGCCGGCGCCGGGGAACCGTCGGCGGCGGACCGCGTTCAACAGCTGGAAGCCGAGCTCGCCGAGCTCAAGGACCGCAGCCTGCGCTCGCTGGCCGACGCCGAGAACACCCGCCGCCGCGCGCAGCGCGAAGTGGTCGAGGCGCGCAAATATGCCGTGAGCGGCATCGTCAAGGATCTGTTGAACGTGTCGGACAATCTGCGCCGCGCCCTCGAAAGCGTTCCTCCCGAGCTGCGGGCGCAGGACGAGCAGGTCAAGAACCTCGTGGTCGGCGTCGAGATGGTCGAGAAGGATCTGCTGAACGCGTTCGAGAAGCACGGCGTGAAGAAAATCGAGCCCTTGAACGAGCCGTTCAATCACGAGTACCACCAGGCGATGTACGAGGTCGAGAATACCGGCAAGCCGAGTGGCACGGTGGTCCAGCTGCTGCAGCCGGGTTACGTGTTGCACGACCGGCTGCTGCGCCCGGCCATGGTGGCCGTTGCGAAGGACAAGCCGGATGTGCCGCCGGGGCCGCACGAACGCGTCGATACCTCGGCGTAACCCGTCGGCCGGTAGAGGGGGAACGACATCGACATGTCACAGGCAGCGCTCGTCGGCGCGACCGGTTCCTCGCTGCAACGGTACCGGGCGGTGCGCCAGTGCAGCGAAGCCCTCGCGGCCGCGCTGTCCGCCGAGGACCAGCAGGTCCAGTCGATGCCCGACGTCAGCCCGACGAAATGGCATCTCGCCCATGTGACCTGGTTTTTCGAGACCTTCCTGCTGAAAGAGCATCTGCCGGGCTACCGTCCGTTCGATGCGGCGTTCGCCTATCTCTTCAACTCCTATTACGAGGCGGTCGGGCCGCGCCACGCCCGGCCCGCGCGCGGGCTGCTGACCCGGCCGTCGCTCGAAGACGTGCTCGACTACCGCCGGCATGTCGATGAGGCGATGGCGCGGCTGATCGCCGCCGCCGGCGCGCCGGACGATGCGGTCTTACCGCTGGTCACGCTCGGCCTCCATCACGAACAGCAGCACCAGGAGCTGCTGCTGATGGACATCAAGCACGTGTTCTCCTGCAACCCGCTCTATCCCGCGTATCGGCCGGTGCCGGCGGCCCCGTTGGGCCAAGCCGCCGCGCTGCACTGGGTCGAGGTCGCCGGTGGCATCCGCATGATCGGTCATGACAGCGACGGCTTCGCCTTCGACAACGAAGGCCCGCGCCATGAAGTGCTGCTGCGGGATTTCCACATCGCTTCGCGGCTCGTCACCAACGGCGAGTATCTCGAATTCATCGCGGATGGCGGATATGCGCGCCCCGAATTCTGGTTCATGGACGGCATCGAGACGGCGCGGCGCGACGGCTGGACCGCGCCGCTCTACTGGCGGCGCATCGACGATGCCTGGTTCGAGTTCACTCTGGCGGGGCTAAGGCCGCTCGACCCGGCGGCGCCGGTCGCCCATGTGAGCTATTACGAGGCGGCGGCCTACGCCGCCTGGGCCGGTATGCGCCTTCCCACCGAGGCAGAGTGGGAATGCGCCGCCGCGGCATTGCCGTCCGATATCGAACAGGGCGCCAACCTGCTGGGCTCGGGACGACGGCATCCCGCTGCCGCCGAAGTCGGCGGCGGACGGCCCCGGCAGATGATCGGCGACCTGTGGGAATGGACGCAGAGCGCCTACGGCGCCTATCCGGGCTACCGCGCCACCGCGGGCGCGATCGGCGAATACAACGGGAAATTCATGGCCAACCAGATGGTGCTGCGCGGCGGCTCCTGCGTGACGCCGCCGGGCCATATCCGCACCACCTACCGGAATTTCTTTTACCCCCATCAGCGCTGGATGTTCTCCGGCATCCGGCTCGCCGAAGACGCCTGAAGACGATCCCCGCCACCCGCCGGCGGAAACAGGAAGGGCCCGCACGGGTCATGCGCCGCGTGCCGCCGCTTCGCGACGGCCGGCGCGCTCACCGCGTAGCAATAGCAACAGCCGTGCGGGCAGGTGTCATAGGCGCCGATGTCCCGCGATGCATGGCACAGACAGTCCGGCCGGTTGCCCTTGACCTCGGCGGCGACCGGGCGGCCGGCGATATCGGACAGCCGCGCCGCGTCGATGCAGCGCGCCGGTTCGCCGCCCGGCGGCACGCAGTCCGCCTGTGCGCAGACGCGGAGCGCCATGCCGACGTCACCGGCAATCGCGGAAAGGTCAGCGGCAATCGCCCGCTTTGTCCCGGTGTCCGGATCCGCCCAAGTGAAGCCTGCGCGCTCGGCCGCCTCGCTCAAGTTGCGCCGCGTCTTGCGGTAGACATGGGCGAAGGAGATCACCACCTCGTCCACCGCGCCGGCGAGCGCCCGGGCCAGTCCGGCGAAATTCTCGCGGTGCCAGTCGGCGGGCGTCAGGCTGGTGAACAGGATGGGATCGTAGCGCCAGACAACGGCGCGCGGGCCGAAATCCTGCCGAAGCCGGCGCATCTGCGCAACCGCGCGGTCGGCCGGGATCGTGCTGGTCTCGAGTGCCCGCGGATAGCCCGTGACAGTGTACTGGACGCAGAACGGCGCCACCGCGGCGACCGCGGGCAGACGCGAGGCGAGGGCCCCGATGTTGCGGGTCCACAGCACGAAGCCGTCAACCGCCGCGGGGGTCAGCGGGACCTCGTAGATTTGGCCGCCCCAGGGGTTGGCCATGCGGCAGAATCCGGCGGCCAGCCGGGCCATCAGCCAGTCCGGATAGAAGGCGGGAATATCCGTCTTATAGCTCGCCGAGATGATCATGGGTGCACGTTAACCTAGTCCGTTGTTACACTATCGGAAAGGGCTAGGCGGTGGGTCGGATTCTGGCCTGTTTTCAACCGGTTTTACCGTAAAAACTGTCCATTAGAATTCTTGCACAGCTCCGGTCCCCTCCCTATATAGCCAATGTTGTCGAGCAACCTGTGAATGGGAACCCTCCCGGGCGGCGCTGATGGTCAGGCCGCCGGAGCCGGCATCCGATCGCTCGGCCGGTGAACGGGGGTTCGCCGAAAGGGGAAAGGACAAAATGAGCAAAGTCATCGGTATCGATTTGGGCACGACCAATTCTTGCGTCGCCGTCATGGAAGGCTCGCAGGCGAAGGTCATCGAGAACACGGAAGGCTTCCGCACGACGCCGTCGATGGTGGCGTTCACCGATTCCGGCGAGCGGCTGGTCGGCCACGCGGCGAAGCGGCAGGCGGTCACCAACCCCGAGAAGACCTTCTTCGCGATCAAGCGCCTGATCGGGCGCCGCGCCGAGGACCAGGAAGTCAAGAAGGACAAGGATCTGGTCCCCTACAAGATCGTCGCCGGCGACAACGGCGACGCGTGGGTGGAAGCCGGCGGGAAGACCTATGCGCCGAGCCAGATCAGCGCCTTCATCCTGCAGAAGATGAAGGAAACCGCCGAAGCGTATCTCGGCGAAGAAGTGACCAGGGCGGTCATCACCGTTCCCGCCTACTTCAACGATTCCCAGCGCCAGGCGACCAAGGACGCCGGCAAGATCGCCGGCCTCGAGGTTCTGCGCATCATCAACGAGCCGACCGCGGCGGCGCTCGCCTACGGCATGGAGAAGAAGGGCAGCGGCACGATCGCGGTCTATGACCTCGGCGGCGGCACCTTCGACGTCTCGGTGCTCGAGATCGGCGACGGCGTCTTCGAGGTGAAGTCGACGAACGGCGACACCTTCCTCGGCGGCGAGGACTTCGACCAGCGGGTCGTGGACTATCTCGCCGACCAGTTCAAGAAGGAAGCCGGCATCGACCTGCGCGGCGACCGGCTTGCGCTGCAGCGGCTCAAGGAAGCGGCGGAGAAGGCGAAGATCGAGCTGTCCAGCTCGATGGAGACGGACGTCAACCTGCCGTTCATCACCGCCGACCAGACCGGCCCGAAGCATCTCAACATGAAGCTGAGCCGGGCGAAGCTGGAAGCCCTGGTCGACGACCTGATCGAACGTACCATCGAGCCGTGCAAGAAGGCGCTCAAGGACGCCGGCATGAAGGCGAGCGAGATCAACGAGGTCATCCTCGTCGGCGGCATGACCCGCATGCCGAAGGTGATCGAGACGGTGAAGAACTTCTTCGCCAGGGAGCCGAACCGCGGCGTGAACCCGGACGAGGTCGTGGCGCTCGGCGCGGCGATCCAGGCCGGCGTGCTGCAGGG
>Ga0302046_10001655_pt1 | contig 20880 bp, 16 predicted proteins | sample RVTome_11_FD_200261 | JGI IMG/M metagenome (GOLD analysis project Ga0302046, IMG submission 200261) | Soil microbial communities from uranium-contaminated site in the Upper Colorado River Basin, Wyoming, United States - RVT147D111 (version 2) ...
TCCCCGCTCGACCGGTTCATAGTCAAATAGTCAAGTCTGACCCCGACCCCTACTGAACGTCCGATCCGAAGCCGGTGGCGTCCTGGGGTAGGGCGTCCCGGTATTTCTTGTCGAGGATTTCCACCTTGGCTTCCTGCTTGAGCTTTCGGAAGTAGTCCGGCATGGCGCGCTGCAGTTTTTGTTCGAGGAGGAAGGTGTGGAGGCGCTCGGTGATCTCGGCGAGCGGGCGCTTGTAGGGTTGGCGCTTCTCGAGGCACTTGATCACGTGATAGCCGAAGCGGGTTTCCACCACGTCACTGATCTGACCCTGTTCCAGCGAGAAGGAGGCGGCGAGGAATTCCGGGGCGAAACGGTCCTCGCGGGTCATGGTGTAGATGCCTTCGGTCTCGGGGAGATTGCGGTCCTGGGAGTGGGTCTTGACCAGCTCCAGGAAATCGGCGCCCTGGCGCGCCTGCTGCAGGAGGGCTTCGGCCTGGTTCTTCTGGGCGTCGCGCTGGTCCTTGGGCAGCGGGATCCGGTTCTCAGGATCCAGCACGCTGCGGAGGATGTGGGCGACCTTGACGGTTTCCGGTGACATCATGCTGGCCTGGTTGTTTTCCCGCGCCCGGGCGATCTGGGCGGCGAACTCGAGGCGCTCGGACTCCGCCACGGCGGGATCCTTGGCCAGGCGGGCCTGTTCCTCGAGCATGAGGCGGACGCGCAGGTCGGTGCCGTCATCGTAGAACGCCTGGATCTCCGCCTCGCTCACCTCCAGGGTGGACTTCAGTTCGCGCTCGACCACGGCCTCGGCCAGGGACTGTTCGTAGATGCGCTGGTTGAACTGCTCGACGGTCATCCCGGTGAGCTTGAGCTGGCGCTCGAAGGTGTCGTCCGCGCCGGCGTCCTCCCGCGTCCGGGCCAGGAACTTCTCGGCGTTGGCGGCGGCGATGCGCTGGTCGATGCGGGTGGCGCGGTTGGTCAGCACGTGGGTCACGATCATGCGGTCGAGCAGCAACGCCTCGCTCCGCGTCCGGCGCGAGTCATCAAACTGCTGGCCGCGCGCCGCCAGGTTGGAAAGGTAGGCGAGAAAGGCCTTGTCGAGCTCGGCCTGGTGGATCTCGACCCCGTTGGCCCGGGCAATGACCGGATCGCCGAACAGCTCCTCCAACGTCGGCGCCTTGCGGGCCGGCGTCTCCTGCGCCGTCAAGACGTCCATGCCGGCCGGCAACACCGCCGCCAGACAGCAAAGGAGCCAAACCCGCACGGTAGGCGCGCCGCGCGTTGGGTTGAGGGCGGGCTTTGTCATGATGCTTCTCACAGTCGGGCCACGCGGACGTTGGTGATGTCCTTGTCCCGGTGAATCTCCTCGAGCAGGTCCGGAGGGGGCACGCTGTCGAGGTTCAGGACGGTCATGGCCTGTCCGCCGGACTTGTCCCGGCTCAGGCTCATGCTGGCGATGTTGATGTCGTGCCGGCCCAGGAGCGTGCCGATGTGGCCGACGATGCCGGGCCGGTCCTTGTTGTTCATGATGAAGAGCACGCCGGAAGGGTCGATCTCGACCGGCTCGCTGTTGAGCCGGACGATGCGGGGCCGGTTCTGGCTGCCGAAGAAGGTGCCGCCGGCGGAGGTTTTCTGGTCTCCGGACCAGACGGCGACATGGAGCCACTCGTTGAAGTCGGTTTCCTCGTTGGAACGGATCTCCTCGACCAGGAGGCCGCGGGAGGCGGCCATGGTGCGGACGTTGACCTGGTTGACCTCCTTGCCTCCGGCCGTCTCGAGGAACCCCTTGAGGACGGAGCGGGTGACGGGGTCCTCGGGAATTTCGGTGGCCTTGCCGCCGTAGCTGACCACGAGGCGATCGCAGCGTTTGGGGGCGATCTGGGCGACCAGCCGGCCGAGTTTCTCGCCCAGGTTGAGGTAGGGCTTGACCACCTCATAGGTCTTGGCGTCGAGGTTGGGCAGGTTGACGGCGTTGCGCACCACGCGGTTGAGGAGGAACTCGGTGATGGCCTCCGCCACTTCGATCCCGACGTTCTCCTGCGCCTCCTTGGTGCTCGCGCCAAGGTGCGGGGTCATGATCACCTGGTCCAACTGGCGCAGTGGGGAGTCGGCGGGCAGGGGTTCGGTCTCATACACGTCCAGGGCCGCGCCGGCGACCTGGCCGGATTGGAGGGCCTCGATCAGGTCGGACTCCTTCACGATGCCACCCCGGGCGCAGTTGAGGATGCGCACGCCCTTTTTCATGCGGGCGAAGGCGGCCCGGTTGATCATGCCGCTGGTCTCCTCGCTCTTGGGCATGTGCACGGTGAGGAAATCGACGCGGGGAAAAAGGTCGTCGAGGTGTTCAACCAACTCGACCTGGAGCGCCTTGGCCCGGGTGTGGGAGAGGTAGGGGTCGTAGGCCAGAACCTCCATGCCGAATACCACGGCGCGCTTGGCGACTTCGCTGCCGATGCGGCCCATGCCGAGGACGCCCAGGGTTTTGCCATACAGTTCCATCCCCTGGTAGGCCTTGCGATCCCATTTGCCCTCGCGCATGGAACCGTGGGCCTGCGGGATGCGGCGGGCCAGCGCCATGAGCATCGAGAAGGTGAGCTCCGCCGTGGAGATGGTGTTGCCGCCCGGCGTGTTCATGACCACGATCCCCCGCTCGGTGGCCGCTTCGACATCGACATTGTCCACGCCCACCCCGGCGCGCCCCACCACCTGCAGGTTGGGGGCGGCCTCCATGACGCGGCGCGTCACCTGGGTTTCCGACCGGACCACCATGGCGTTGACCTCGCCGACGATGGGCAGCAGCTCCTCCTCCTTCAGGCGCTTGTCCAGGACGGTCACGGAGAATTCGGGCCGTTTCTGGAAAAACTCGATGCCTTTCGGGGAGATGGGATCGCAAATCAGGACGTTCATATCAAGAGCCGCGGAGTCTAGCGCGCCCCGCTCCGCAGCGGCAAGCGGGAAGAGGACCGGCGAGAACGACACAACGAACAAAGGAGGTCCAAAGGGGTAGGAGCAGGAGTAGGAGTATCCTTTACCCGGAAAGCACAACCAACATGTTGTCGTTTTGGCGGGCCCCTCACCCTGGTCCTCTCCCGCCTGCGCGCCCCCCGAAGTAACCGACGGCGTCAGAAGGTGGACCCCGCCGGGATGAATCCCCCCCCAACCACCTCCTGACGTCGGCGGCTACTCCGGGAGGGCGGCTACTCCGGGAGGGTGGCTACTTCGGGAGGGAGGCGACTTGGGAGGGCGATTCCTTCGGGGTGCGGCTACCTTCCGCGGCGGTTGGGTGGGCCGGCTAAAGCTGGTCCAGGAGGCGGCGGGCTTCGGCTTCGGCGGCGGGCTGGTTGAGGCGATGAAAATTCTCGGCGGCGCGCTGGGCGAGGTCCCGGGCACGTTCGGGCGATTTGTTCTGCGCCGCCAGCGTGCGGGCCTGTCCCAGCAGGGCGGTGGAGATGCCCACGGCATCCCCCTGCTGCATGAAGATCTTCAGCGCGGCTTCCCAGTCCCGCTCCGCCTCGGGCAACGCCTGGTCGGCCTCGTAGGCGCGGGCGCGGTTGGCCAGGGCCGTGGCCATGCCCTGGTCGTCGTATTGCCGCCAGAAAGCCTCCACCGACCCGGTGTAACTCTGGATGGCCGCCTTGACCTCGGACTGCCGCATCTGCCACAGGCCGATTTCATTGAGCAACAACGCCAGCGTGCCAGGCGACGTGATGGTGGCCAGTTGGTCGGTCAGATCCTGGATACGCTCGTTCACCTCCTCCGTGCGGCCCCAGGCCGCGTCGATCTGAATCAGCAGGACCTGGTTGCGCCACCACCCCTCCTGGTCGTCCAGCTTCTTGTGCATCTGGGCCGCCCTCTCCGCCGCCTGATGGGCCGCCTCCCACTGACCGGACTGCTGTAGCGCGATGGCATATTTGCGCAGCGTCAGCGCCTGGTCCCCGAGCCGGTTGAGCAGGGCATAGGTGTCGGCCGCGTCGCGCCAGTTGCGGGCGGCGGCCTGCCACTGGGCGCGCTCGGCGCTGAGCTGGCCCTGCTGGTCGTAGGTCAGGGCCTGCTTCAGCAGGGCCGGGTTGGACTTGGGTTTCGGGTTGGAACGACAGCCGGCGACCAGGAGCACGACCAGGACGAGCGGCCAGAAGCGGCCCGCCCCCGTTCGGGATGGGGATTCGGGTTTTGATGCGGGGTGGGAATTCATTTCGTGATGGGTTCCAGGGTGGGTTTCATCAGGTCCTCCGCGGGCGCCGGCGTCCCGTCCTCCTTGAAGGCGCCCTTGAGGAGCCAATGCCGGCGCAGGCCCTGCATGAGTTCGTCGCTGTCGCGCACGAGTGTGGAGATGTTTTCGAGGATGAACGCGTTGGCCTGGACCTGGGCGTTGAGGTTGCTGGTCATGAGAGACAGGTGTTCGAGGGAGACCAAAAGTTCGCGGCTGATCTGGGTGACGTTGGTGTCGGCGGTCCGCGCGGTGGATCCGGCGGCCTGCAGGGTGTCGCGGGCGGCGCTCACAGTGGCGGTGAGGTCGTTGACCATCGCCTCGGAGAGAAGCCAGCGGCCCAGGGCGCCGTCCGGTTCGCGCAGTTGAGTCGTGAGGGCGGCAAGGTTGGTGGCCACCACGTGGGTTTCGGCAAGGAAAGCCAGGGCCTGCCGGGTCAGGTTGGTGCCGTCCCCGGCCAGGGCGCGCAGCTCGTTGGTCAGGCTCAGCACGTGGGGCAATGCCTGCTCGACCTGATTCACCACCACCTCCAAGAGCTGGGTGAGCGCCGGAGCCTCGTCCTGGAGGACAAAGAACCCCTTGGAATGTTCGTCGAACGGCACGTAGGCGCCGGCCTTGTCGTCGTACATGGCCATGATGCGGTTGTGGGGGTCCTCGGTGTTAAAGATGCGGACCGTGTTGGTGCCCAGGGCGGCGAGCTGGCGCAGGGTCGGCCGGGTCACCACTTCGTAAAGCTGGGTCAGGGGCGAATCGGGGTCCTCGTCCCGGATTTCGGCGCCGAACTTCCAGTTGTGGGGCTCCTTGATCTCGAGGGCTTCGCCCACGGGCATGTCTTCCAATTCCCAGAAAAGATAGGTGGGCACGCCGCCGACACCGCCCTTGGTCAGTTCGATGCCCCGGTTGCCCAGGAGGTCGGCGACGACCCGGGCCCGGGAATCGGACCAGATGTAGCCTTCGTAGGGCTTGTGGACCGTGAACGACACGCAAATGTTCCAGGGTGCAAAGGGCGGCATGGTCTCAACATCCGTAATCTCGCCCACGTTCAACCCCATCAACCTGACTTTGTCGCCCACCCGAATTCCGGCCGCGCTTTCCACGAAGGTGAAATAAGGGGAACGCACCAGGAACCACCCCTTGACGGTGGCCACCTGCCGGAGATAAAGCGCCACGGCCAGCAACAACACCAGTCCCGCCACCAGGACAAACAACCCCACCAACCGCTCCTGCCGACTCAGGCGCGTGCGGAGTTGTGGGGTGAGATTGCTGGGAGGCATTTTGGGAAATCAGCGAATCAGTGAATGGGTGGATGGGTGACTGGGGTTGTTGGGGGCGGCTTCACCCATTCGCTGATTCGCTGATTCGCTCATTGGTTCATCGCACCCGGCAACTGCGCCTTCGAGTTCACGAGTTGTGATTGCAGTTGCTCGGCGGCGGCGTCCGCCGCCAGGGCCGCGTCACCTTGCACGAGACGACGGTCCTTGAGAATGGCAAATTGACGGGCCACGCCGCGCCAGGGGTGCAGGTCCAACGCGGTCGCGATCACGGTGATCGGGTTCCCTTCAAACAAGGGATGGCCGCGCGCCAGTTCCAGCAACCGGACCCTCCACCACTCCACCTGATGCGGGTCCAGTCCGGACAGGGGATTGTCCAGGAGCAGGAGCTGGGGTTTGAGGACCAGGGCCCTGGCCAGGCCGGCACGCAATCGCCAGTTTCGCCGGATCGTCAGCGGGGATTGCAAGGCCACCGCCCGCGTCCCTGTGAATTCCAACAACGCCTCCACCCAGTCACAGCACTCCTCGATGCGGCAGTCGTGATGGTAGCAATAGGGAAGAGCCACATTTTCCGCGACAGTCAGCCGGACCTGCAATTGACCACCTTCCAGGAGCACGCCAATCCGGAGCCGCGCTTCCAGGGGCAGCGAGGAGTCGCGCGGCGAAAGGTCGGTGTCGAGCAGGCGGAAACTTCCGGAGGCCGGCGACACCAGGCCGGCGGCCAGGGTGAGAAATTCCGACTTGCCGGCGCCCTGCAGGCCGCCCAGCACCCAGAAGTCTCCCGGCAGCACCCGCCAGTCCACCTGGTCCAGCAGGACACGTCCCGGTTGTCGCGCGGAATCCAGACGCAGCCCGTGCATCTCAAGCAGGGGCGCGGCGGCAGCGGCGGGGTGGGCGACGGCGGGCATCACAGGGCCAGATAAAAAAGGATGAACCCCAGTTCGGTCACTACGCAGAGCAGGATGCATTGACCCACGGCCCGCGCGGTGGCGCCTGCGATGTCCTCGGGGCGCAGAAGCTGGGCCAGGCCCTGGTAGGAGGTCACAATGCCGATGATGGCGCCGAAGCAGAGGGTCTTGCCGACGAGCATGGGAACATCAAGCCAGTGCAGCGCTCCCACAATCTGGCTGACGTATTGTCCGGGCAACAAGGGAACATCCTGGACAAACGCCCAGAGGAAGCCGCTCAGCACCGCGCCCAGGATCAGGTAGATCGAAAGGGCCAGAGATCCCGCCGCCAGGGCCGTCACCCGGGGCACGACCAGGAAATGGATCGGATCAATCCCGGCCGCCTCAAGCGATTCCACCTCGCCTGTGGCGCGGACGGTGCCGAGTTCCACCACGTTGGCGGTGCCGCTGCGTGCGAGCAGGAGGAGGGCGGTCAGCAACGGCCCGATCTCCCGGATGACCGCCACCACCATCACGGTGCCCAGCCAGTCCCGCGCTCCCACGCGGTTGAGCAGCGAGACCGACTGCCCGATCACGACGAACCCCAGGACCAGGGACATCACCCCTACCATCGGCAGGAGGTTCAGCGCCAGGCGCGCCAATTGCCGCTGTCGTTCCAGGCGAACGACACCCCGGGCAGGGCAGGGCGGGCGGACCATGACGCCCAGCGTGATGAGGCCGAAGGCGACCAGGTTGCGGAGGTTGCGCCAGGCTCCGGTCAGGCGCCGGTGCAACAGCCGCACCAGCCAACCCCACCACCCCAGTTCCACCGAGTCCATCGGATCGGAACCGTCCACCGGTTCGGCAAGGCGCTGCATCATGGCAGGAGGCTACCCCGCGGCGAGGCGGGCTCGCAATGATGGAGATGCGCGGGCCGGCCGCCTGCTCATCGTTCCGCCTCCCCATGAACCATGGGTGTTTGAAATCCGAAATCCGAAATCCGAAACAAATCCGAAGCACGAAACAAATCCGAAGCACCAAATCCAACGTGTTTTGAATCATTTGGCGCCGCGGATTGAGGAATTCGAAACTCGGATTTGTTTCGGATTTCGAGCTTGGTTTTTCCCTCCCAGGCCGCGGCACGAACAAACTTGCCGCGCCGGGCGACGCGGGTTAAAAGGCCCATCCGCTTTCCGAGTTCTCACCGTGGTGGGTGCATGAAGAACATCGTCTATTTCGACCTCGAAACGCAGAAGTCCGCCGAGGATGTCGGCGGCTGGGGCAACATTCGTGAGATGCGCATGAGCGTGGGGGTGACCTACAGCACCGCGCGTGGCCGATACGCGGTTTATTCCGAGAAGCAGGTGAACGACCTGCTCACCGAGTTGCAGCGCGCCGACCTTGTCGTCGGGTTCAACCATCTGCGGTTCGACTACGAGGTGCTGCACTACTACACCGTCTTCGACCTGCGCCAGGTCCCGACGCTTGATCTCATGGTGGACCTGCAGGAAAAGTTGCAGCACCGCCTTTCCCTCGACTCGGTGGCCGAGGCCTCGTTGGGCGTGGAGAAAACGGCCGAGGGCCTGCAGGCCATCAAGTGGTTTCGCGAGGGCAAGCTCTACGAGATCGCGGAATACTGCTGCTTCGACGTCAAGATCACGCGGCTGGTCCATGAGTTTGGCCAGCGCCATCGCCAGGTCTTCTTCAAGGACCGCTTTGGCAAGACCCAGGCCGTGCCGGTCCAATGGTGAACGAGCCGACGGCCGCCACACCAACAGGTTCACCCCCTTGCTCTTACTCTTACCCTTTACCCGAAAAGAACGACCCACATGTTGTCGTTTTGTCGGGGCCCCTCACCCTAACCCTCTCCCGCGGGGAGAGGGAACAGCGAGCCGGGGTGGGTGAGAGGGATGAGCGCAGGGGCCTTTCTCCGCGGAGAGGACGGGTCTCCCTCTCCCGCCGGGAGAGGGAAGGGGTGAGGGGCCTTTTATAGGGTGCGGTGTAGGGTGCTCTCCTCGCCCTTATTTCCAATTGTGACGCAACCCGCTACGCAGCCTTCTTTCCCCAGTCGCTTCTGGGGAATGACCTACTCTTGCTCTTGCTCTTGCTCTTGCTCCTCCGAGAGCAAGCGTAAGAGCAAGCGTAAGAGCAAGCGTAAGAGCAAGAGCAAGAGCAAGAGTAAGACCGGGGGGAATCGCGCTTCTTAGGGCGAACGCAGCCGCGGATAGACGAAGTGCGGCGGCGGCTCCAGCTTCAACACCCGCAACCGCTCTTCCCAGTCAAACCGACAGTAGAGCAGCGTGCCCGCCACCACCCCCAACGGCAGGATGAACAATCCCATGAACGGGATGAGAAACATCAGCTCCATGGCCAGGCCGATGCCCAGGAGCTGACGCCGGTGCACGCGGTTGAGGATCTGCTTGTGGCGATGACGCAGTCCGTTGCGCGCCATGGCGACGTCCACGAAACCGAGTCCCGTGTGGTAGGCCGTGACGAGGAAGAGCGGGATGAAACCGATGTAGGGAATGATCAGGCAGGGCAGCACGAGCAGCGTCCACCCCACTTGGCGCAGCAGGATGAGCAACGAATCCCCCAGGCTGATCAGCATGAGCTTTGCCTGCACTTTCCAGGACAGGCGGGGACGTTCCAGGGGGACGCAGAGGGCCCGCTCGATCCGTTCGGACAACAGGTCATTGAACGGGCTGGCCACCACCATCCCCACTGCCGTGAAGGTGAAGTAGCAGAAGAAGAAGAGGGCCGGCAGCGCCACGAGCCACTTGAGCACGTTGAGCGAATGGTCGATGGCCGCGTGCAGCCAGCCTCCCACCGGCCCCCAGAACTGCCACGGCTCCCCCGACAACTGCCAGTCCCAATGCCCGATCCACCACAACGCGCCACCCATGACCGCCAGGTAAATCAGCGCATTCATCACCACCGGCAACACCGCCACCCGTTTGACATGCGGCAACTCCAGGAGCAGATGCGCCGCCCGCAAAGGCAGGCGAAACCCATCCCCAATCGAACCAGGCGGCTGCAGCGACATCCGGCCCCCCAGCATTCCCGCACTTGATGCGCAGGGCAAGGGGAATGGGGGAATGGGTGGGTGAGTGGCGAAGTGACTGCGCGGGTAGGCCCCTTTTTGAAAGCCGGAGTTGAGCGTTGAACGTTCTACACTCAGAGCGTTTCATTCCCGATCTGGCTCGACAACCTGGGATCCCAGGTTCATGGGGAGCCTCCACTTCCAAAGGGCGTGGGAGGCGCAAAGGGACCTTGAACCGTATCATGCAAAAGCCCCTCACCCCTGCCCTCTCCAAGCGGGAGAGGCCTTCGACGAGCTCAGTCGAGCGGAGACCCGACCTCTCCGCGGAGAAAGGCCCCTGCGCTCATCCCTCTCACCCACCCCGGCTCGCTGTTCCCTCTCCCCAACGGGAGGGTCAGGGTCAGGGGCCTTTCAATGGCACATCCCCTTTCCCGGTTCATGAAGGGGTGAAGAAGAGATCAAGCGCCCAGCCGCTCACCCACTCACGCCTCAGTCCCCGGCCGGTTCCAGGTAAAGCCCCGCGTCGATCAGGCCTTCCATCGACACGTTCTGGCAGCGGATGGCGATGACGTTGCGGCCGACTTGGAGCAGAGGGCCCTGGGCGTCGCTGCAGACGGCCAGGCGATAGCGGCGCCCGGTCCAGCCCTGCCGTTCCATGGCCAGCTTGCCATTTACGAATACCTGGATGTTGTCGTCGTAAAGGGCGCGCAGCACCAACCGCCCCGTCGGAAGGTCGGTGAGGAAGAACTCGCGACGCACCCAGATGGCGCGTGATTCCCAGCGGGTGCGCACGGGCACCACGGTGGAATCACCGAAGACAGCCGGGCCGGTGAGCCATGCCTCGTCGTTGAAGAACGGTTCCTTCCAGTCGGGGCCGGGCTGGATCTCGGTGTAACGCCAGGCGGCGGGTTGGACCTCGCTGTCGGGCAACAGGGGGCGGAGGATGTCCGGGTCGAGATACTGCCCCAGGGCATCCAGGGCCACCATGTTTGCCGGATCCTCGGCCAGGACGGTCTGGAGAAAGGCGAGGCCATCGGCGCGGCGCATGGCCAGGTGGTAGGTGCCATAGAGGGAGGCGACGGTGGCGCGCGTGGCGGGATGGGTGGCGCCGAGCACCTCCTTGCGCTGGTCGAACACCTCATGGAGCATGGCCAGGGCCGGTTCGAACTGGCCGCGCCGCGCCAGGAACTGCGCGTGCAACTGCACGGTGCTCAGGCGGCTGGGATGATCGTGGCCCAGGACCTTTTCCTTGAGATCATTGGTCCGCCGGTACATCGCGTCGGACTCCTCCAGCCGGCCCAGCCATTCCAGGGCATAGGCGAGCTGGCCCATCAGGCTGAGCGTGTAGGGGTGTTCCTCCCCGAAGGCGGCGAGGTTCTTGTTCAGCCATTGGGTCAGGAACGACTCCGCCTCCCGAAACTCGTTCACGGCGATGAACTGCTGGGCGCGCACCGCGATGGCCGCCGCGCACAGCCAATGGTCGGGGGGCAGCTCCGCCTCGGTGAGCGCGAGCAACCGGATCGAGAGGGGCTTGGCCAGATCGCCCTGGGAATTGTAAAAATAATTGCGGGCCAGCCAATACATCGCCTCCATCGTGAGCTCGTCCTGGTCCCCCAGGGTGGACTCGGCGGTTTGAAGGAGCGACCGCAGCGTCTCCTCCGCCTCCACGTAGCGTCCCTGCATGTGCGTGACGGCGGCGGCCAGGATGCGGGACGCCAGCAGATCCCGGGACGCGGCGTCCGGAGCGGAGGCGCGCAGTTCCACCGCCCGTTGCGCGTGCAGCGCCGCCTCCGGATAGTTGCCGAGATTGAGGTGAACCCGCGCCAGGGTGTGGCGGATGGATGCCTCGACGAGCGGGTGACCCTCGAAGTTCTCCCCGATGCGGCGCGACGCCCGCTGCAGGAGCTGGTTCAGCGTGAGGCCCCGGTTGGGCTCGTACATCGGGTCGGCCACGTTGAGGAACTCATCGTTGAGAAAGCGGTTCACGTCGCCCGCGATGGAGGCATGTTCGTCGGCGCGGGCGAGGGCGTTGCTGGCGGTGGACGCGGCGAGCTGGGCGGCCTGGCGGGCTTCGAACTCCTTGGCCAGCGCGCCGCGCGCGGCCCGCTCGGCCCGGGTGGCGCGCCAGGCCATGGTCACGCTGAGGACGGTGCCAAGCACCAAGCTCGCCGACACCAGCACGCCCGCGGTCAAGGTCAGGCGATGGCGCCGGGCGAACTTGCGGAAACGGTAACCAACCCGGGGTGGCACGGCCGAGATCGGCTCGTTGCGGAGCAGGCACTCGACGTCATGGGCGAACGCCGCCGCCGACTCGTAGCGCCGGGTGCGGTCCTTCTCCAGCGCCTTCATCACAATCCAGTCAAGATCCCCCTCGACCATGCCCGGCAGCTTGGCCGCCTCCGCGCGGCGCCGGCTGGCCGTCGAGGTGAGCTCCTCCTTCTGCAAGGTCTTGAGCCGGGTGCTGGGCTTGACCGGATCCTGCTCGACAAGGATCCGCCTCATGCCGTCGTGCCCCGCGCTGATCAGGTCCTCCGCGTCGAAGGGCGTCCGTCCCGTGACCAGTTCGTAGAGCAGGACGCCCAGGGAATAGATGTCGGTCCGCGTGTCGATGTCGAGCCCGCTGAACTGCGCCTGCTCCGGGCTCATGTAGGCGGGGGTGCCGATGAACTCCTGGTAGCGGGTGAAGACGGTCTTCTCGGTCAACTCGTGCTGGGTGGCCTTGGCCACGCCGAAGTCGATCACCTTGGGCACCGGCCGGTCGTCGTGGAGCGTGACCAGCACGTTGGAGGGTTTGATGTCCCGGTGGATCACCCCCTTCTGATGGGCGTGATGGATGGCGTGGCAGACCGGAATGAAAAGCTCCAGGCGCTCGCGGGTGCTGAGCTTGTTGTCGTCGCAGAACTGCAACAGCGAGACGCCCCGGACCAGTTCCATGACGAAATAGGGGCGCCCATGTTCGGTGGCGCCGCCATCGAGCACCTTGGCGATGTGGGGATGATCCATCATGGCCAGGGCCTGGCGTTCCGCCTCAAACCGGGCGATCACCTGGCGCGTGTCCATCCCCAGCTTGATGATCTTCAGCGCGACCCTCCGCTTGACCGGCTCCCGCTGGTCCGCCATGTACACCACCCCGAAGCCGCCCTCCCCGATTTCCTGGAGCAACTTGTAGCGTCCGATCACGGAGCCCGGCCCCTCCGCCAGGCGCAGGTCGGGCCGGGGTTCAGGAGCGTCCCCGCCGTCGGGAACCAGGCGTTGGCCCTGCAGGAACTCGCCGGCCACCTCGTGCGATCGCAGCAGCGCCTGCAGGCGTTCCCGCAAAGCCGCGTCCCCCCCGCAGGCCGAGTCGAGAAAGGCATCCCGCTCGGGCCCGGACGCATGATCCAGGGCTTCCAGAAAAAGCTGGCGCTCGGCGTCGTGGGTCATGGTCGGGGGGAAGTCATTCCAATCGAGATGAAATCGGAGTGCCACAGACAAGCTGTGCGAAGGCAGGATGATGAAGGAAGTAGGAGTAGGAGTAGGAGTAGGAGCAAGAGCAAGAGCAAGAGCAAGAGCAAGAGCAAGAGCAAGGCGGGGAATTGTTACACGTCCTCTTACCCCTTACCCGAAAAGAACGACCAGCATAGTGTCGTATTGCCGGGCCCCTCACCCCGGCCCTCTCCCGGCGGGAGAGGGCGACCCGTCCTCTCCGCGGAGAAAGGCCCCTGCGCTCATCCCTCTCGCTCATCCCGCCTCCTCCCGAGAAAGGTCCTGGTGCAGCCAGGCGCGGGCGTAGGCCCACATGCGATTGGCGGTGCGCTCGGGAAGCCCGAGCGCCTGGGCGGCCTCGGCGTTGCTCATCCCGGCAAAGAACCGCAGCTTGATCAGCTTGACCGACGCCTCGTCCCGCCGCCCCAACCGCTCCAGGGCCTCGTCAATGCGCAGCAGTTGATCGTCATCGGCATGGATCGCCACGTCCACCTTGTCCAGGTCCACCCGCTCCAGGCGCCCCCCGTGCCGCGCGGCCTGGCGCTTGCGGGCGCGTTCGATGAGGATGCGGCGCATGGCCTCGGCCGCCGCGCCGAAGAAGTGGCCGCGGCTTTTCCAGTGGGATTGCTGCTCCGCGCCGACCAGCCGCAGATAGGCTTCATGGACCAGGGCGGTGGGTTGCAGGGTCTGGCCCGGCCGTTCCCGCGCCATGCGCGCCGCCGCCAGCTTGCGCAACTCCTCATACACGATCGGAACCAGGTGCTCGGCCCGGGCATCGTCTCCTCCCTGAATCGAGTTCAGGATGCGCGTCACATGCTCGTTCATGCGGCACCTCGCAGTCTAGGAATCGGGGGAGGCGTTGACGATTCAAATCATCGGGAACAACCCCGCACCGCCCGCATCCGGCGGCAGCAGCGCGCGCGTCTTTCGGCTGGGCGCGTCCATGACGTCGAACACGCGCATCACGACCTCATCGACATCCGGCCGGTTGTTGATGCGCGCCGCGATGGGGCCGTCCACGAACCGGCCGAGCGCCTCCTGGGTTTCGAAGAGATACACGCCGCCCGCCGTGCGGGAGTCCGGATTGATCATCCAGAGTTTCCAGACCAGGCCCGGCACCTGGGCGATCGGGTTGGCGATTCGGGCGGCGTCCTCCTCCAGCGCCGTGACCGAGCCCCGGAACCGAAGGGTGACCAGGAGAACCTTGGCCGGCTGGATCATGGCTGGAGTGCGGTGAGGCGGTGGTGCTCCTCCTCGAGGAGAAGCGTGCGGATGTCGGTCATGACCATGCGCGGATCGAGCATGCCGAAGCTGTAGATGTTCCGGACGAGCCCCTCCCGGTCGATGAGATAGACGCGCACCGGATGATAGATGCGCCCCTCCTTGGGCCCGCGGTCGAGCACCTGCCCGTAGGACTTCAGGATGGGGGTGAGTTCGCGCTGGGTCGGCGCGGTGAGGAAATTCCAGGGCGCACCCGCCTCGTCGCGGCGGTTGGCGCGCTCGAAGGCGCCCATCAACTTCGGCGTGTCAAAGGCCGGATCGAAGCTCATGGAAAGGAGCAGCAGATCGTCGGCGATGGCCGGGTCCTTCCGGCTGAAGCCGCGCAATTGGCGCATCGCCCCAGTGGCCATGGGGCAGGCCGTGGGGTCGGGGCACCGCGTGTAGATGAAGCTCAGGACGGTGATCCGCCCCTTCATCAGTTCGCGCAGCCGCTCGGGCCGTCCGTCGGACTGCAGCACGACGCCGTCCCCCGCCTCCATGATGGGCGGCAACTGGTAGGTGCCGGGCTCCGGCAGGGTGTAGGCGTATGGGTCGCCGGCCGGCGCAGCCAACTCCGGGCGCATCGTCCCCTGCCCGCCCCGGGCGGACGGGGCGGGCAGGGCCAGAACGATGCCGAGCAGAGCCCCGGCGACGGCGGCCAGGCGGGCCCGGCCCTTGCGCGCGGGTGCGCCTTCCTCCACGCGATGGGTCAGCCGAAACAGCGGGGCGGGCGGACGGGGGCGGGTGTAGCGGATGTTCATGGCGCGCGAAGGGCGATGTGTGGAGAGCATGGCTTTCATGGTGTGATCCTCGATGGGCTTACTTGTAGAGGCTGGACGACCCGAACCGCATCAGGTGCGGGCGACCGAGTTGTTCCTTGTTGAAGTCCACGGCGAAGGTGGGCGTGAGCCGGCGGCCGTCCCAGGTGAAGGCCTTGAGGAACTGTTCGTTGTCCTCGCCCTGCTTGTCCCAGTTGGCGAGCAGGGAGCTGGTGAAGTAGAGCCTGCGGCCATCCCAGCTCTGCGAGACCATGTTGACCTGCTTCCCGATGACCCGTTCATGGACCAGCTTCGGGGCGTGCGGATCCCGCACGTCATAGACGCGGCAGGTCCCGTCGCCGAAGGAGTCCACGAAGAGCGTGGTGTCGTCGGAGCTGAGGCTGATGTCCACCGGCAACACCCCTCCCTCCCCGCCCACCCGGGCCACCTGGTCCGCCGTCCACTCGCCGCCGTCCACCTCGTGGATCAACCAGAGCGCGGAGGTAAGCGCGGTGGCGGTGAAGGCGTAGTTGTGGGTGGGACCCCAGGCCCAACGCACTTCCAGCGGCGCACCGGGAACATGGAACACCTGGCGCGGCTGGCGCGTGTGGAAATCCCAGAGGACCATCGTCTGGCCAAACTTCCGGCTGGCCTCGGCATCCTGCAGGATCGAGCCGAAGGCCCGCATGTAGTTGTTCCATCCCGTGAAGGAGGAACTGAGCATGACATTCTTTCGCGGCAACACGCGGGCATCGTAGCAATACCCGTCGGCCGGCCCCTCCACCTTGGCGCCCTGCGGATCCTCTTGGGTGGGCATCCAGTGAGTGGCGATGTGCCGGCCCTGGTTGCTGTACTCGACGATCGCCGTGCGCCCATCGCGGTCCTTGGCGTTGGACAGGCACGGGATCAGCATCCGCCCCGGCAAGGCGTAGAGGCCGTGCGGCCCGACCACACCTGTCTTCTGGGCAAAGTCCTTGATGGTCCGGACCAGCCGCGGCTTGGAGGGATCGGTGGCGATGTCGAAGATGAAGATGTGACTGCTGTCCAGGCCGGAAAGCCACAGCTCGCGTCGATCATCGGTGAACCCGCCGTGGTGCGCCTCGTGACGTCCCCCGACGGACACGCTGTGAACGACCTGCCCCCGGGTCTTGGAATCGGGCCGGGCATCGATGGTCACGACCTTGTCCGATCCGTCGCCCAGACCCTCCACGCCGAGGGTCCATACATAAATGAATTCTTCGTGCCCGGTGATCTTGGGCATGTAGGGGGACATGCAGGTTTCATCGGCCCGCACGGCGGGCGGGGCCGCCAGCGCGGCGGCGGAGACGGCCAGGACGGCCATCAGAGATGGGATTCGACTGGTGTTCATGCAGATTCCTTTGGTTTGGCTTGTGGCGGATGCCCTCTCCCGTGGAGAACGCATCCTCGTCTGCATTCCAGTGCGAAATCGATGGGGCCGGCTCGGCCAAGAAAATGCGCTCGCCTCCGTAAGCGGTCCCCCCAGGCCTGGCTAAAGCCAGGACTACAAGCGTGGCGGCCCAGGTTCGTAGTCCTGCCTTTAGGCAGTTCGGTCGTTGCCATGATTCGTGGCCCACTTCCGCATCGACGCGGAACGGCCCGATGCGATAAAGGTTCCCATTCCAATCATGCACCTCCTCACGCGCCCACGACTCTGGTCCATGCCGCATGGATGCCACCCCATTCTCCTCGTCTCCCTCATCGGCCTGCTGGGTCTCAGCCAGGCGCCGACGGCGCGTTCGCAGGGCGGGGACGGCTCCGTCACGGTCACCGGGGAACTCAAGCAATGGCACAAGGCCACGTTGACACTGAATGGTCCCATGGCCCGGGAAACCGACACCCAGCCCAATCCCTTCACCGACCTGCGCATGACCGTCACGTTCCAGCACGACTCGGGCACACCCCGCCATGTCGTGCCCGGTTACTTCGCGGCCGACGGCCGGGCCGGTGAGACCTCCGCCGAAGCCGGCACCGCGTGGCGCGCCCATCTGTCGCCCGGCCGGCCCGGTCGCTGGACGTATCGCATCGCGTTCGTACAAGGGCCGGAAGCCGCCCTGCAACCGGACGTGGCCAGGACAGCAGTCAGGCCCTACGACGGCCTGGAAGGCGCGTTCCAGATCGAGCCGTCGGACAAGTCCGCCCCGGACCTGCGCGCCAAGGGACGCCTGGCCCACGTGGGCCGTCACCACCTGCAGTTCCTGGAGTCAAAGGAGTTTTTCCTCAAAGCCGGCGCGGACGCGCCTGAAACGCTGCTGGCCTACGCCGACTTCGATGGCACCTCCACCATGAAAACGCCCCTCAAAACCTGGGCGCCGCACGTCCAGGACTGGCGGCCCGGGGATCCGGAATGGAAGGAGGGAAAGGGAAGGGGCTTGATCGGCGCGCTCAATTACCTGGGCGGCAAGGGGTGCAACGCCTTCTCCTTTCTCACCTACAACGCGGGCGGCGACGGGGACAACGTCTGGCCCTTCATCCACCGCGACAACAAGCTCCACTACGACTGCTCCAAGCTGGACCAATGGCAGATCGTCTTCGACCACGCGCAGCGCCTGGGGCTCTTCCTTCATTTCAAGATGCAGGAGCAGGAGAACGACGACGGGCGGACCGGCGATCAACGGAAGGCCGGGCAAGTCCCCGCGGCGATGGACAACGGGGCGCTGGGGCCGGCCCGGCGGCTTTACTGCCGCGAACTGGTGGCCCGCTTCGGACATGAACTGGCGCTGAACTGGAACCTCGGGGAGGAGAACACCCAGACCACAGAGGAACAGATGGCCATGGCGAACTACCTGCGCGAGATCGATCCCTACGATCATCCGATTGTGGTGCACACCTTCCCCGGCGACCAGGACCGCGTCTATCCCCCGCTCCTGGGCAAGGCGTCTCCCTTTACTGGAGCCTCGCTGCAGAACGAATGGAACCAGACCCACCGGCGCACGGTGCAATGGGTCGCCGCCTCAGCCCGGGCCGGGCGTCCCTGGGTGGTCGCCAAGGACGAGCAGGGCCCGGCCAACCTCGGCGCGCCTCCCGATCCGGGTTATCAGGGGTTTGAAGGCAAGGGCAAGAATGGCAAGCCGGTGCACTCGCTGCATGACATTCGGCGCGCAACCCTCTGGGGCAACCTCATGGGAGGCGGCGCGGGTGTGGAGTATTACTTCGGCTACGACCTCCCCCAAAACGATCTGCTCGCGGAAGATTGGCGCAGCCGCGACCAATCCTGGGACTATTGCCGCATCGCACTCGACTGCTTCCGCCAGCACGTTCCCTTCTGGGAGATGACGCCCGCCGATGCGCTCATTGGCAATCCCCGGAACGACAACCGCCGGTTCTGCCTGGCCAGGGAAGGCGAACTCTACCTGGTCTATCTCGCGGAAGGCGGCACGTGCGAATTGGACCTGAGCAGCGCGAAAGGAGAATTCACCGTGGCGTGGTTCAACCCCCGCGAAGGCGGAGAACTTCAGGAAGGATCGGTGAAGGATGTAACGGGTGGCGGCAAAGTGGCGTTGGGTTCACCCCCGCAGGACGCCGACGAAGATTGGCTCCTCCTGGTCAGGGGACCACGAACCACGGATTGAGCGTCCACGAAACACACGAAACACACGAAATGCTCTTTTCGTGTGTTTCGTGTGTTTCGTGGTTCGCTCCCCGCCTCTTATTCGTGGATCGTGTTTTCGAGGTCACGGAGAAAACCGATGATCTCATCGACCAACTCCTCGGGAATCCGGTATTCGAGCGTATTCATGGGCCACAACTTTCGGGTTCAGGTTCACTGACCGGAGGAAGCACTCCCCCCACCCACCGCCTCGCGATCAGCTGTCAACATGTTTACATGGAATCACCTTACGATCAATAAGTTATTGCTAAATAGTGTGTTATGGTAATAACTTTTGTCACACACTAAAAGTAAACTTGTAAACTATGTAATCTCAAAGTAGGAGGAGCGGTGATGAAGTCGCTCAAGATGGGCAAGCAGATCAAGGTGTTGCGGCGCCGTCAGGCCCTGACCCAAGCCGCCATGGCGCAACGACTTGGCGTTTCCGCCAGCTACCTCAACCTGATCGAGCACGACCAGCGCGCCGTCAGCGCCAACCTCCTGCTCAAGCTGGCGGAGCAGTTCGACGTGGACCTCCGTTCGTTGGGGAGCGGGGAATGGGGCAGCCTGGTGTCGGACATGGCCGAGGTGTTCAGCGATCCCGTCTTCAAGGATCACGCCCTGGAGGAGGAGGAACTGCGGGAGTTCGTGTCCTCCTTCCCCGAGGTCGCCCGGGCCCTGCGTCACCTCTACCAGGTGTTCACCGCGGCGCGGGACACCTCCCAGGCGTTGGCGGAGCAGATGCACGAACGTCAGGACGCCACCGGCATGGACCGTGTCGAACTCTTCTCCGAGCAGGTGTCCGATCTGATCCAGCGCCACATGAATTACTTTCCGGAGCTGGAGGAGGAAGCCGAGCGCTTGTGGCGGGACGCGGAGCTGGAGCATGACGGACTTTTCCGCGGGCTGCGGGAGTATGTGCGGAAGCGGCACGGGATCCGGGTGCGGGTGGTGACGGTGGACCGGATGCGCGGCGCGGTGCGACGCTTTGACCGGGAGGCAAGCGAAGTGCTGCTGTCGGAAGGGTTGAACTATGAGTCGCGCATTTTCCAACTGGCTCACCAGATCGCGTTGATCGACGGCTCCACCATCCTGGACCATTACACCTCCGATCGCCAGCTCACCTCGGAGGCGTCGCGGCGCCTTTGCCGGGTCGCGTTGGCCAACTATTTTTCCGGGGCGGTGGTGATGCCTTACGGCGAGTTCACGGAAGCGGCGCGGCGGGAGCGCTACGACATTGAACTGCTCTGCCACCGCTTTCGCAGCAGCTTCGAGCAGGTGTGTCATCGCCTCACCACACTGCGCCGCCGAGGGGCGGAGGGTGTGCCGTTCGGCATGGTGCGGGTGGACATCGCGGGCAACATCTCGAAGAAGTTCAGCATCGGCAACTTTCAGTTCCCGCGCTTCAGCGGGCTGTGTCCGCTGCGCAACGTCCATCTGGCCTTCCTGCAACCCGGCCAGGTGCGCGTGCAGGTTTCGAAGCTGCCCGACGGCACGGTCTATTTTTCCATCGCCCGCACGGTGAAAAAGAACCGGGGCGGCTTTCACACGCCGAGTGTGCGGTATGCGATCGGGCTGGTCTGCGACATGGACTCGGCGCGGCAACTGGTCTATAGCGACGGCATGGACCTGACGCAGACCGAGGCGGCGGTGCCGGTGGGGGTGACCTGCCGGTTGTGTCCGCGCATGGACTGCGAGTCGCGCGCGTTTCCATCCATCCAGCAGCCACTCGAAGTGGATGAGAACAAGCGGGGCCTGTCGTTTTATGCGCCGGTGCGGGAGTGACCGGCGCGCCGCTTCAACGCCGCGACGGTGGGCGACGGCGCAAGAAGGCCAGGCCGCCGGCTCCCGCCAAACCCAGGAAGCCAAGGAGCCAGGTCGAAGGTTCGGGAATCAGGAGGATATGGATGGGATCGAGAAAGGAGCTGGTGGACGGTGTGGGTTGAGTGCCGCCGCCCAGGGTGAGGATCCCGGTGTTGGAAGCGCCAACCAGGACCCAGTTGCCTGCCCAGGCGCCGGCATAGCATTCGGCATAGCTGCCGTAACCGGCCGACCAGACGCGCACTTGAAGCAGCACCTGCGATCCCCCGGGGATTCCTGGAATCTCGACGGTGCCGCCGACAAACACGCCGGGCAGCTCAGATGAAAGTCCGATGGGAGTGATGGCGGCCAGGTTCAGTTCATCCTCCGGCCAGGAGGGATCGGGCACCACGCTCAGATTGGGAGTGTAATACAGCCCGGCCACCATCACGCCCGGTTGGGCCGGCATTTGAGTGTACGGCTGAATGGGGTCAGCCCTTGATTTAATACTTAACGGGCAACCGCCCCGCGGCGCAGGGCCTCAAGCCTGACATCGCCCTGCCGGGTCCGCTTTCGCAACACCGGGTCCTCTTCCATCCGTTCCGG
>Ga0302046_10001656_pt1 | contig 20871 bp, 19 predicted proteins | sample RVTome_11_FD_200261 | JGI IMG/M metagenome (GOLD analysis project Ga0302046, IMG submission 200261) | Soil microbial communities from uranium-contaminated site in the Upper Colorado River Basin, Wyoming, United States - RVT147D111 (version 2) ...
ACGGAAGTGTGGCCTATCGGACAGAAATATTTCAAATCGAAAAATTGCACTTTAAAAGAAAAACCAATATTTCTCTATAAGTTAGAACAGGCAACCCATTCAACGTTGGGACACTACTGGCCTCGGATAACGTCGCATAATGTTTGGCCCCTTCCAAAACATCATGGGCACCATAAGCCATTTGATAGGCTTCCGACACCAAATGGTTGCAAGCATCCACCAGAGACAAACTTGAAAAACCCATATTCTTCATGGCCCTTGCGGCCGAGCCGATATTTCCGGGGCGAAGAGGTCTCACTAAAACAATATCAATATTCTGAAAAGGTTTAACCGGGTTCTTAGACATGGAGGGTTATCTTAACAAAATTTAGGGAGGGTTCAAAGGTCTAATAGGTTGAAACTCCCGCAAAAAATGCCCGGTTTGCCTTAAGCGTGGATCAGCAATCAAGGAGCTTTCGATTATACATGAACTGGTTTCCCGATAAAACCTTCGGGAATGACGGCAAAAGGGGAACCCTTGAAATGGAAGAAAGAGGGTTTTCAAAATTCGGCTAGTAGTTTTTTATAAAACTTTGGAATTAAAAGGGAGGTAAAGGGGATGAAAATATGGATATTGGGATTTGCTTTGATTCATATTCTTTTCTTATTTGGGTGCACGGAAACAAATTCGGAAGAGACTCGAACCCATGAAGAACAAATCACTTCGACTTCGAACCTTCCCCCTCAATTTATAAAAGGGGAGGAGCTGTTTCATGCAAGATGCGCAGCATGTCATGGAGAAAAAGCCAAGGGTACGGATAAAGGCCCCTCCTTTATCTCGAAAATATATGAACCGAACCACCATGGAGACGCAAGCTTTCATTTGGCGGTACGAAATGGGGTCCGTGCCCATCATTGGAAATTTGGGGATATGCCCAAACTCCCAGGGGTGCCCCAGGAGGAGGTAACCCACATCATCGGCTATGTCCGTTGGCTCCAGAAACAGGCAGGGATATTTTAATCTTTCCGCATCAAGCCTTTTTTGGTGAGAACGATAGCGCCAACCATGGCCACCAATAAAATGAGGGAGGCAATTTCAAAGGGAAGCAGGTAGGAAGTATAGAGAACCTCTCCCACTGCCTGGGTATTTCCCATTTTTTGGATCCGTTCAATTGTATACTCACCTGGGATCCCTTTAAAATGGGTTTTAAAAAATACAACACTAATAATTGTAAAAACCGTCAACCCAATCAACAGAGCAGGAAGAAGTTGGTTCTGAAACCGCTCTTCATTTTTGAAGTTCAGCAGCATCACCACAAAAAGATATAAAACCAATATGGCCCCAGCATAAATCAATATTTGGATCACGGCAATAAACTCGGCATTGAGGACCACATAAATTCCCGCGATATGAAAAAACATGACGAGAAGAGAAATGGCACTATACATGGGATTCCGCAGGGCAATGACCAACACCCCGGTCACCACGATTACAGATGCAAAATAGAAAAACAGGAATAGGGTCATTCCCTAAACACCTTTTTTTGGGGATAGTCTTTGGCTTTCGCTGCCTCCAGGAATACATTCCCTTCGCAGGAGGTCATAAATGCGGGCTTGGGGGGACGATTGGGGAATCCTTTATCACCGATCGCGAGGAGAGTTTCCTTATTTAACACCAAATCACGCTTGTCCGCAGTGGCAAATTCAAACTCTTTGGTCATCCCCAAAGCATCCACCGGACAAGCGGTAACACAAAAACCACAAAAAACACAACGGGTAATATCGATATAATATTCCTTGGCGTACCGCTTTAAGGGGTTCCCTTCTTCCTCTGCCCCCACCACCAAAATGGTATGGGAAGGACAAGCCGCCTCGCAAAGGGAACATCCCACGCATTTATCCGTTCCATCATCATAGCGTAGAAGGCATAACATTCCACGGTAATTCTCAGGAAGATCAGGTTTGACATGGGGATATTGGAGGGTGATGGATTTCACGAACATATGTTTAAAAGTAACCCCCAATCCTTTGAGGATTTCAACAAAAAAGATGGTATAGAGAGCTTTTTTGAGGGTTATCATTTCATAAAACCTTTCTGTTTACTTAAAAACATAAATCAAAACAGAAGAAAGCACCACATTGGCCAGGGCAATGGGCAACATGATTTTCCATCCAAATTTCATGAGTTGGTCGTATCGTAATCGGGGCAGGGTCGCACGAATCCAGAAAAAGAAAAAGAGAAACCCATAAACCTTGATTAAAAACCATACCACCGGAGGAATGAAATCCAAAAATGCAACCGGTGAATGCCACCCCCCTAAAAACATGACCGTGGCAATGGCAGAAACCAAGATCATGTTGGCATATTCCGCCAAAAAGAAGAAGGCAAACCGCATTCCACTGTACTCTGTGAAGAAACCCGCAACCAACTCGCTCTCTGCTTCGGGAAGATCAAATGGAAGGCGGTTGGTCTCGGCAACGGCCGATATAACATATACGGCAAAAGCAAATATTTGAGGAAAAGGCATGGCAAAAATGTGCCAATTCCAAAATCCACCTGCTTGGCCTTCCGTGATGGTAACCATGCTGAGAGATCCCGACATGAGCAGAACGCCAACCAACGAAAGGCCCAGCGTCAATTCGTAACTGATGACCTGGGCGGCAGAACGCAGTCCCCCCAGAAGGGAATATTTACTGTTGGAGGACCAGCCCCCCAACAATATGCCGTAGGCCCCTACCGAAGAAAAAGCTAGTATATAGAGAATTCCAATATTCAGATCACTAATATAGGGGTGAAGCGTAATTCCAAAAAAAGAGGTCTCATCTCTTCCAAATGGAATGACCGCAAACCCAATTAAAGCCGGGACCAAAGAAATAATTGGGGCCACGCTGAAGATAATTTTATTAGCCCCAGAGGGTACAATGTCCTCTTTGAAAAAAAGTTTTAGCCCATCGGCAATCGGCTGCAACAAACCATGGAATCCCACCTCCATTGGCCCCAACCGGTCTTGCATATGCCCTAGAATCTTTCGTTCAAAATAGGTTAAATAAGCCACGTGCCCTAAAACCGTCACCAAAACTAGGGTTATGACAATTAATACCCCTATGAGCAATGCCCCTGCTTCCATCACAAACCACCCTCTTTTTCAATGTGAATTGGCCCTGTATGATAATAGGGAACCCCTGTCACAGAATCAACGTTATATTGAACCAGATTTCTTATCGGTTTTTCAGCCAAATGCTCAGGGTAAAAAACAACTCCGGGCGGATATTTTTCACTTAATTTCACACCGACCTTGACCTCTCCCCCCGGGGAGGAAAGCCGAACCTTATCCCCTTCCTGTAGGCCCAATCGGTTTGCATCATCGGGATGAATTAAAAGTGACGGGTCTGATGCCATTTGCATTAACGCACTGGACCTCTTAGTTAATTTTCCAGAATGAAAAAGGACTTGTCCCATTACCAATTGAAATCCGTTCCCCTCTAAATACCCGGGTAAAACCACGCGATCTGAAAACCCCTGCTCATAACCTCCGGTAACATAAGAGGCCACTCCCCGTCCAACGGTTTCTTGAAGGCTTGCTTGGGAGTGCCTTTCTCCATAATAACCGGATATGGCCCGCATAATTTCCCGTTTAATCTCCCGTGAACTTTCATATTCAAAAGGGGCTTCGAAGGACTGGGCAATCAAAGCAAAAATTTCCCAATCAGGTTTCCGATCGATAAAAGGTTCAAGGGCTTTCCTCACCTTTTGTACGTATCCCTCATGATTGGTAAAGGTTCCTTCTTTCTCGGCATATCCTGCGGCGGGCAGAAGAATATGGGACATGGCTCCGGTTTCGGTAAGAAAAATATCCTGACAAATGAGAAGGTCTAATTTTCCAAGGATCTCCTTGACACGATAGGACTCAGGTAACGTACCGACCGGATCCTCACCCACCAGGTACAGCGCTTTAATCTCACCCCGATCGATTTTCTCCAGCATCTCGGGAAAGGTAGCCCCCTTAAAAACGGGGAGTTCACAATTCCAAAGTTTTCCCATCCGTTCACGGGTCAACTGTTCAGAAGCCCACATCCCACCCGGTAAAAATTCCGGGGCCACCCCCATGTCCAACGCCCCCTGTTCATTGTTTTCCTCACAAAGGTGCAAAAGGCCGCACCCGGGCGCGGTTAGTTTCCCCGAAATCAAGGCCAGATCCAAAAGATCCATCGTGGCAGCATACCCATTTTTTTCACGGGTAATTCCCTGCCCAAAAATAATGATCGCACGCTCGGAGGTTGCATACAAACGGGCGGCTTCCTTCCAATCTCGAGGCGAAACGCCTGTCCTTTCCTCCAACTCCTCATCAGAAAGGGATCCACTCAACCGCCTCCACTGAGCGAGATAGCGTGCCCCTTCCTTCTCCAACCCACGGTCGTGAAAACTTTCCTCTAAAATCGCTTTAATCATCCCCCGAATGAGCCAACGGTCTGCCCCCAGCTTTAAATGAAGGGGATGAGACGCCAGTCGGGAAATATTCGTTTGGAATGGATCCACACTAATGAGCCTTGCATGATGTTTTTTCACCGCTTCCTTAACTTTGATCCCGGTAATGGAATTGGTCTCTGTAATATCGGCTCCAAAAAGAAGCAAGGCCTGTGCTCCGACAATCTCTTCATAGGTTACGGTACTTCGGGACAGACCCATGACTTTTTTAAATCCCAGAACCGCATTCATATGCCCATAACGGGCAGAGCTATCCACATGATTGGTTTGTAAAACCTGCCGCATCAATTTTTGAAACAGGTAAAGATCCTCATTGGTACAGCGGGCAGAGATCATTCCAGCAATGGCCTCTCCACCGTAGTCGGCTTTGATCCGGCCCAATCGTCCTGCCACCTCCGGAATAGCTTCCTCCCAAATGATTTCTTCTCGGCCCCCTTCGCTCCGAACGGAGGGTACAGACAAACGTTCCTTTTGGTGAATAACCGGATATCCAAAATAACCCTTTGCACAGAGGTCCCCTTCATTTCGCCCTTCACCCCAGGTCGATGTCACACGCATAACCTCCCCCCCGCGGGTGGCCAGGGACAACTCACATCCATCGCCGCAATAGTTGCAAATGGTAATGGTTTCCTTGAGCTCCCAAGGACGGTACTCATACATTGGCAAACGGTTGGTCAAAGCACCCACCGGACAGATCTGAATACAGCCTCCACAGAATTCACAGTTTAATTCATTATGGCCAAAAGCTCCGATTTGGGTAAAGGTTCCCCTGTCAAACGGCCCCAGCGCTTTGACATCCAGGACCTCATCGCAATAACGCACACAGCGAAGACAGGTAACACAACGATTCATTTCTTTATCAATAAAAGGCCCAAAATATTCTTTTTCAAACTGTCGCTTTTCTTCTCCAAACCTTCCCCTGGCGCTGTAGTCGTGGGCCGTGTCCTGAAGTTGACAATCCCCCCCTTGGTCACAGATCGGGCAATCCAGAGGATGATTGGACAAAATAAATTCCATTACTCCATTTCTTGCCTTGGTCACATTTTCTTTTGAACTGAACACCACCATCCCATCCGTCACAGGCGTACTGCAGGCGGTTTGTAGTTTTGGAATTTTTTCAATTTCCACTAGGCACATTCGGCAATTGGCATCAGGGTCTAATTTCGGGTGATAGCAGAAATGGGGAACATCAACCCCTGCCCGTTTAGCGGCCTCAATGAGGAGGCTCCCTTTCTCTACCTTCACTTCCTTCCCGTCAATTTTGACCGTGACTAACATCTTGTTTTCCTAACCTCCAATCATGATGAGCTTGTCCGCTCCTGAGAAGGGGCAGGCCCTCGATTGAATATGGGCTTCATATTCGGCCCGAAAATGTTTTAAGGTGCTTAAAATAGGAGCCACTTCCGCATCCCCAAAAGCACAAACCGTTTTTCCTGCAATATTATCGCTGAGAGCAACCAGAAGATCCAGATCCTTCATCCTTCCTTCCCCGTGCTCAATGCGATGCATGATTTGGTAGAGCCAGGAGCTTCCCTCCCGGCAAGGAGTACATTTTCCGCAACACTCGTGATGAAAAAAAGCCATCAGGTTTAAGGCCGCCCAAACCATGCAGGTGGAATCATCCATGACAGTCACTCCTCCAGAACCCAGCATGGACCCCACTTGAGCCATCGACTCAAAATCCATCTTGACATCCAGATGTTCCTCCGTGAGGAAAGCGGCTGAAGCACCCCCTGGAATCACTGCCTTTAATTTCCGATCATCTCTTATGCCTCCCGCCAAATCGTAAATCAACTCCCTCATCGGGCTACCCAGAGGAACCTCATAATTGCCGGGTCTTTTCACATGACCGCTCACGGAGAAAATGCGGGTCCCAGGGCTTTTCTGGGTTCCTATGGCAGCATACCATTCCGGCCCTTTTCCAATGATATAGGGCAAATTGGCAAGAGTCTCCACGTTGTTAATCACGGTGGGTTTGCCATATAAACCGTGGGTAGCGGGAAAGGGAGGTTTAAATCTGGGAAGTCCCCTTTTTCCCTCTAAAGATTCCATCAGCGCGGTCTCCTCCCCACAGATATAGGCCCCGGCCCCTCGATATAATATGATGTCCAGATCAAACCGGCTCCCAAGGATATCTTTTCCGAGAAACCCTTGTTCATAGGCTTCACGCAGGGACCGTTCGAGCACCTTGGCCGGATACCCGAATTCCCCTCGAATATAGATAAACCCTTTTTTGGCTCCGATGGCATAACAGGCAATGATCATCCCTTCAATCATTTGATGGGGATCCCGTTCCAATAGCTGTCTGTCCTTAAAAGTTCCCGGCTCACTCTCATCGGCATTGCAGCACAAATATTTTGGAAGAGATGGATCCTTCGGGATGAAGCTCCACTTCAGGCCGGTGGGAAAACCAGCCCCGCCTCTTCCCCGCAACCCGGATTTTTTAACCATTTCAATGATCTGTTCAGGGGTAATTCCTTTGAGAGTTTTTTTGAGACTCTCATACCCTCCCACGGCCAGGTAAGCCTTCATATCACCCTGATACCCCGGAACCTCCATATTTTTAAATAAAACTTTTTCGTGAGTCATTCATCAACCTTCTATAGAATATTAATTTGTTGCCTTCGCCCGAAGTTCCTCCAAAAGAGCATCTACTTTTTCGCCATTGAGGTTTTCATAATACGCATCATTCACCTGCATCATGGGAGAAGTTCCACAGGAGGCCAAACACTCAACGGTCTTGAGTGTAAAAAGACCATCCTCGGTGGTTTCCCCCACTTTTATCCCCAATTTATTCTCCAGGTGGGAAATCAACTGCCCAGCACCCACCAAAGCGCAGGATAGAGTTTTACAAACCTGCAAATGGTATTTCCCCACCGGCTTTTGGTTAAAGAGGGTATAAAACGTCACCACTTCATAAACCTGAATGGGAGTCAAATCAAGCACCCGGGCTACCCAGCGCATGGCTTCCTCAGAAATATAGCCCTCCTCCCTCTGAACCAAGTGTAAAATCGGAAGTAAGGCAGAGCGTTTAAGCGGAAATTGCCCAAGGATTTCTCGAACCTCCATTTCAATTTCATCAGAGTACCGCTTCGGTAATTCCTTGATCATCGGTCACATTCTCCCATTACCACATCGTATGTTCCAAAGATGGTCACAACATCGGCAATCATATACCCCCGGGCCATATAATCAAACGCACCCATATGGATAAAGGAGGGTGATCGGATTTTCATCCGGTAGGGTTTTCCGCTCCCATCACTGACAATGTAAAATCCAAGCTCTCCTTTCGGAGCTTCCGTCCCGCAATAGGTTTCACCGGGGGGAACGCGAAACCCTTCCGTCACCAGTTTAAAGTGATGGATTAAACTCTCCATATCCGACATGACCAACGATTTTGGAGGAAGGGTAAACTTGGGAAGATCGGCCAAAAAAGGCCCTTCCGGAAGCTGGTCTAGGCATTGACTAATAATCCGGGCGGATTGTTTCATCTCCTGCACGCGAACCCAATACCGATCATAGGTATCCCCGTTTTTTCCCATGGGGACATCCCACTCCACTTTGTCATAGGCCGCATAGGGCTCCGCCTTTCGGATATCATAATTGACCCCTGATCCTCTTAGCGGAGGTCCTGTCAGTCCAAAATTGATGGCATCCTCTGCGGAGATATAGGCGATTCCTTTCGTTCGGGCCAACCAGATCCGGTTGGTTTCCAACAAGGTATTATATTCCTCAATTTTAGGTGGAAACTCTTTCAGAAAATCCCGAAGCTGGACGATCACCTCCGGGGTTAAATCCTGATCCACCCCGCCGACCCGATAATAACTCATGGTAAGACGAGCCCCGCAAATTTTCTCAAACATGTTGAGCAGAACCTCTCGTTCTCGAAAGGTGAAGAAAAACACAGTCATGGCCCCGATATCCAGAGCCTGTGTCCCCAGCCAGAAAAGATGTCCTGCCAATCTTTGCATTTCTGCCACAATGGTCCGAACATATTCCCCTCGTTCTGGGATTTCAATTTGCAATAGCTTCTCTACGGCTCGGACATAAGAAAAATTATTGGTCATGGAACAGACATAATCCAGCCGATCCGTCAGTGGAATGACTTGATTATAGGTAGATACCTCCGCTAGCTTCTCCACACCTCGGTGAAGATACCCTAAATGGGGCGTTGCTTTGACGATCTTTTCACCCTCCAGATCCAGAACCACACGCAACACTCCATGGGTGCTGGGATGCTGTGGCCCCATATTCAGGAGAAGATCTTCGCTGCGCTTGGGCAGTGGAGAATCCTCAGTCTTTTCCTTTTCTTTGGTTTCTATGCTCACAATTAATTTCCTAAACCTTCCTCACCCTCTTCATCCGGCCGGGGTAAAAACTCATCAAAGGAATTCCGCCACCCCTTTCCTTCTGTAGGAAAATCCTTCCGCAAAGGCCAACCCTCAAAATCATCGGTCATCAAAATTCGCCGGTGATCCGGGTGGTTCCTAAATTCAATCCCCATCATATCGTAGGTTTCCCGTTCCAGAAAATTGGCACCTTTCCAAATTTCACATACGGATTCAATTTGGCAATCCTCTTCATCCACCCTTGCTTTGATCCGAACACGGTGATTTTTAAGAATGGAGTAAAAATGATAAACCACCTCATACCGCTCCTGATCCTCGGGAAAATCAACAGAGCAAATATCGGTAATATGGTCAAAAGAAAGATCGGGGTCATCGTGGAGAAACCGGCAGACCGGAACAATTTCCTCTTTGCGGATCTGAATGCTTAATTCCCCCAACGTTTCACGGCTTTCAATAAACGCCTGTGGAAACTGGCTACGAACCTTTTCAGCGATGGGATGCATGGGATCCTACTTTATGAATACTTTCTCTTTCATTATTTTTTCTTGAAGCTTGAGAATCCCATCAAAGAGAGCCTCGGGTCTGGGAGGGCACCCCGGAACATAAATATCTACGGGAACAATTTTATCCACCCCTTGAACCACACTATAGCTATTGTAAATATTTCCCGATGTAGCACAGGAACCCATGGAAATCACATATCTCGGTTCGGGCATTTGATCGTAAATCCGCCGAATGATTGGCGCCATTTTCCGGCACACCGTGCCCGCAACAATCATGAGATCCGATTGACGGGGAGAGGCACGAAAAACTCCTGCCCCATACCGATCAATATCATATTTCGAGGAAACCGACGCAATCATTTCTATAGCGCAACAGGCCAGCCCAAAGGTCATGGGCCACAGGGATGACTTTCGAGCCCAATTCACAACGGAATCGAGGCTGGTGGTCACGACGTTACTATCAAACTGATTTTGCATCAATCCCATTCTAAAGCTCCTTTCATCCACGCATAGAAATAACCCACAAAAAGAATTCCGATAAAAAGAATCATTTCAATGAGGCCGTACAAACCGATCTGATTATACACCACCGCCCAGGGATACATAAAAACCGCTTCAATATCAAAAATAACAAACAGCATGGCGATGATATAATACCGGGAGGGAAACGGAACCCTTGCATCCGTAAAAGGGTCCATCCCGCTCTCATAGGGCTTTAGCTTGTTTCGATAAGGACGGCTTGGACGAACCAAATACCCGGCCAGTAGACTGATCCCGCCGAAGGCCATGCCTATAAAAATAAAAATTAAAATCGCCAGATAATTGGCTGGGACAAACGACTCTGGCAAAGATTAGCCCCCCTAAACCTCACCTATCACATTGATTTTATTTATTAAAACGAAAAAAATCGAATAAAAAAAGCGAGCTCTAAATATTATAGGACCCCCTCATTTTTGTCAAGAAAAAACGGCCCCTCATATTTCCAAAACCCCTGAAATAAATGGACGAAAAGCCAATCCATCCAAATTAATAACGGGTTGCTTTTTACCCAGGATAAGAACCTTAAAAACCTTTCCCATTCTTTCTGGAAGAAGCAAGGCCTTTGCCCTTTGAAACTCCAAAGTCTCCGGTCCTTTTTCCTTTACCATGGCTTCCATTTCCTGAGAGATTCCTAAACCCATTAAAAAACTCAATTGATCTGTAAACCCCAAGACCTCTAATTCAGCTTTTTTTCCTTCCAAAACCAAGGAAGAAAAATCCACATGGGAGGTTATATCCTGCAACCCGATCCGAGTATAGGGGTTTTCTTCCACCCCATGCCGGTAATAACACATCAGGGTTCCCTTGCGACGGCCAGGCACATACAATTGTTTTGCAGGATATCCATAATCCACTGTCATCACATACCCGGAATCCAGGAGTTCTCCCACCTCTTTCATCCAATCCATCGCTTTAAGGTTAACCTCCGCTATGGCCCCTTCAGCCAAATGGATTCCCAATCTCTTAAAATAATTTTCAAGCGCCGGGGTGGAGGGGGGGAGTAAGGATTCAACCCATTGCCCTTTTTCAATTGTAACAAAAATCTCCTTAATTTCACCTTTAATGATTTGAACCCGGTGAACCGGAAAAGAATCCACCAATTCGTTTGAAAAAAGACATCCTCTTCGAGGATTTTTCAAAGCCTTGAGATTCTCAAACCAGGCCACCTTCCCTTTTTGTTCATAGTCCCTCAAGCGCTTCCCTTGACATGCCCTTAATGCAGGGCTTCGTTCAACCACCTCATAGATGATCCTTTCATAGAGGTGTGGATAGTGCTCTTCAAAAAACTGTAAAATCAATTCTCCCAGATCCCCTTTACCCGCACCCATTTCAACCAGACTCAAAGGAATCCCTTGAGGAAACCCTCCTAGCATTTGAGCCAATTGCTTTGCCACCATCTTTCCGAAGAGGGGATGAAATTCCGTGCTGGTTGCAAAATCCCCTCCTTCCCCGAATTGTTTATGAGAGGCCATATAGTAACCCTCTTCTGGGTCATACAAAGCCATTTCCATAAACTGGCAAAAGGAAATCGCACCTTTTTTTCGGATAGTATCTTTTATTTTTCGAATTAATTTTTCGTTTCCCGTCACAGGGTTTTCCTTTTATTCTCCCCGCAAAAGAATATTGTCGATGAGTCGGGTTTTTCCCACCCAAGCCGCCAAAGCAATGAGCGTCTTTTTTCGAACGGTGGTCACCTCTTGTAAAGTTTGAGCATCACAAATGCTCAGGTACTCCAGTTTGAATTTGGCTTTCTCCTCAAATTCCTTCATCATAGACCGGCGAATTCGGGAAGAGGAAAACTCTCCTTTACTGACAAGAATTTTTGCGCGCTGCAACGACCGGAACAAAGAGATCCCCGCCCGACGTTCTTTAGGGGATAAATAGCTGTTTCTGGAACTCATGGCCAGTCCATCGTGCTCACGAATGGTAGGACACATCTCAATTTTAACTTTCATATGAAGATCTTTCACCATTTGCTGGATCACACGAAACTGCTGGTAATCTTTTTGGCCAAAAAAAGCCCGGTGAGGCTCGATGATTTCAAATAGTTTGGCCACGACGGTAGTCACGCCTCGAAAATGAGACGGCCTGAAAGGGCCACATAGGAACCGGGTCAGGTTTTCCACTTGAACAAAGGTCTGAGATCCTTTAGGGTACATGACGTTGGTAGAAGGATAAAAAAGATAGTCGGCTCCTGCGGCATTTGCTTTTTCCGCATCTCCTTTGGGATCTCTAGGGTAAATCGAAAAATCCTCCCTGGGTGCAAATTGCATGGGATTCACATAAACCGATACCACCACCACCCGGCAAAGACCCCTCGCCCTCTTAATTAAAGACAAATGCCCCGGGTGAAGATACCCCAGTGTGGGGACAAAACCGATACCCCATCTTCGTTTTCTCGCATCCTCTGAGATTTTTTTCATGGATCTGGCACTTCGAATAATTTTCAAGTCATTCTCCCTGTCCCGTTAAATTAGATTCATTATGTTAACATGCCAAAATCCTCATCGGAAAGAAAAAAGATTGTAGTCCATTCCACCGCTGATTATAATAGCCGTTCAGAATTTTAAAGAAAAAAATGAGGACCCAAATAAATGGAGCAATTTGATCTGGTGGTGATTGGGGCAGGAAGCGGAGGTTTTGCTGCAGCACGTGTGGCCACAGGCCTTGGGAAAAAAGTGGCATTGATCGATAAAGGCCCGTTCGGGGGACTGTGCATTCTCAAGGGATGCATGCCCTCTAAAACCCTCCTTCGTTCCGCAGAATTGGTACATCTGGGTAAAACTTCAATTAAACTTGGCGTCTCTTTTAAAAAACCTCAAATTGATTACCCAGGAATTATTTCAAGGAAAAATGAGATCATCAAGGGTTTTTCCGATTATCGGTTTCAAGAAGTCGTATCCAATCCCAACATCACCTTCATCGATGGGCTCGCTCAATTCCGATCCCCAAGGGAAATACAAGTGGGATCAAGAATCATTCAAGGAGAAAAATTTGTCATTGGAACGGGCTCCGATTTGGCCATCCCTCCCATTCCGGGCCTAAAGGAGTTCGGGTTTATCACCAGTGATGACGCACTCGAATTGACAAAGCTCCCCAAATCATTGGCGGTTCTCGGTGCCGGAGCGGTAGGTTTGGAGTTAGGGCAGCACTTTGCGCGGATGGGGGTCAAGGTCACCATATTAGAAAGAAGCGGCCATGTGCTGAGTAAAGAAGATGAGGATATTGGAACGGCCTTGGGTCAATACCTCCAAGAAGAGGGAATGGAAGTGTGTCACCATTTAACATTTGAGAGGGTTTCAAAAAAGGGGACCTTAAAATCCTTTGAAATCACATGCCAAGGAACACCCCGAAGTGTGGAGGTAGAGGAAATATTATTGGCAGCAGGCCGGCAACCCCAACTGGAAGGCTTAAATTTAGAAGCCGCAGGGGTGGAAACCAATTGGAATGGCATCATTGTCAATGATGAAATGGAAACCAAAACCACTGGAATTTTCGCTGTGGGGGATGTCACCGGAATATATCAGCTCACCCATGTGGCCGTTTATCAGGGGGAGGTTGCAGGCCATAACGCGTTTTCGGAGCAAAAGAAAAAAGCGGATTACCGCATTGTTCCATTTGTGGTTTTTACCGATCCCACTTTCGCAAAGGTGGGACTAACCGAAAAAGAAGCGCAACAAAAAGGAATCAACGTTCAAGTGGCTTCTTTCCCCTTTAATGATTTAGGGAAGGCCATCTGTACCGGACAGACCCAAGGCTTTGCGAAAATGATTGCCGATTCAAAAACCGGGGAAATTTTAGGGGTCCAGGTGTTGGGCCCTGAAGGGGGAGAGCTGATTCATGAAATGATCGTGGCCATGACCTTTCGAAGCACCGTCCAGCAATTTCTTCAGATTCCTCATTACCACCCTACCCTTTCTGAAATTTTTACCTACCCTGCCGAAGAAATTGCCGAAAAGATAAGTTCATCTAAACTTTTAAAAACCTGATGAACAAGGGATGGAATCCAAAATTTTAAACCGGAATCCAATCAGAAACCATACATTAAAGGAAGCAGCCAGGAAAATGTCAGCCACATGATCAGTGTCAGCGGAACTCCGATCCTGACAAAGTCCCCGAATGAATATCCCCCCGCATTCATTACAAGCAAATTGGTTTTATAGGCCATAGGAGTTGCATAACTCATGTTGGAACCGAACAGGACCGCAAGGACAAAAGGCTCAGGGGGCATCCCCAATTGCTGGGCAATACTGACGGAAATGGGGGTACCAATGACCGCGGCGGCATTGTTTGAAACAATATTGGTTAAAACCGCCATTAACAACATCAGCCCGCTCAGGACCATTGTTGGGGATGCGCCAAACGTTGCCGTTACAAACACCTGGGCAAGATATTCCGCCCCTCCTGTTTTAACCATTGCTACACCAAGAGCCAGACTGGCGACAACAATCATTATGACAGGAGCGCTTAAGGCACTTGTTGCATCTCTCCAGCTGAGGCACCCGGTAAAAATCATGAGTAGGACACCAACTAAGGAACTGATTGCAATCGGTAATAACCCAAACGCAACGACTAGGATCACCCCTGCCATAATTGCAAGCGCCAAGGGAGCCTTGGACGTATGGGGAAGATCGGAAGTGGCATCCAAGACCAATAATTCACCGGTTTGTTTAAGGGATTTAATTTGCTCCCGGGCCCCCTGAACTAAAAGGACATCCCCTGTCCTTAATACAACATCGCCCAAACTTTTTCGAATGGTCTCCACGACTCTTCCTGCCCGGTGAATGGCAAGGGTAACCAATTGATAACGGTCCCTGAACCGCGCATAATTTATGGTTGTTCCCTCAAGCGGTGAACCCGGAACCACCACAACCTCAGCGATTTGCTGATCTTCCGCTTTAAGAGGATTCTCTTCATTCACCGGGTTCTCACCCGAAAAAAGCGAAGCGCCAAGGACCTGTTCAAATTCCTTTAACTGTTCAGGGGTATCATCCACCCGCATCCGGTCCCCTGCCTTAATGAGCACATCCGGAAGGGGGGTAATAAAAGTCCCGGGGCCTCTTTGAATTCGCGTTACTCTCATTGCTCCGTTTGTTTTCTTAATCAGTTCCGAAAGGGATTTTCCCTCCCCAAAACTCTCTTCGTTAATAATCAATTGGGCCGTGAAAATCCGAGGAGAGGTATCACCCAGGAGAGGTACTCGCTCCGGGAGAAGCCGTGGTGCCAAGAGCCAGAGGTAAACCACCGCGATACCCCCGGCGATTGCTGCAGGAACAAAAAAATCAAACATTTGAAACCTTTGTATCCCTAAATCCGCCGCAACGGAAACCACCAGAAGGTTCGTCGAGGTACCTATTGTGGTACTCATTCCCCCGACTAAGGTGGCAAAACCCATTGGCATTAATATCTTTGAAGCGGGTGTTTTTGTTCGAAGGGAAACAGAAATGAGAATGGGTAAAAACAGAATGACAATAGGGGTATTGTTTACAAAGGCACTTAAGACCCCACTCACCAGGAGTGCCAGAAACAAGGAAAACTGAGGGGATAAAACCCAAATCCTAGCCAAGGCACGGCCAAAAGGTTCTAAAGCCCCCGTCCGTACTAATCCCTGGCCGGCAATCATAAGGGCACACACCGCCACTAAGGCTTCGTGTCCAAATCCTGAAAAGAAATCGACTGCGCGGAGCTTCTTATCCCCCAGCGTGTAAGGGAAAAGTTCAAACCCTATGGTGACCGCTGCTAACACCAAAAGGCTTGATGTTTCCAATGGAATTTTTTCCCGTGTAAACAGGAAAAGGGCGATCCCAGTTAAAATTAAAATGGCTACAGCATGAATATCGGGTAGTGGCGGAAAATTCATTGCAAGGCCTTATCCAACAGAGAAGGAAAAACTTCTTGTGCGTTTACCAAGATGTACAATTCTTAAATTTCTTTGTTTTGGAATTTGTTTTAACGAAAATGACCCCAAGGGGGATAGAACATTAAAGAAGCATAATAGGTGATTTGCAAGGTTTTTTCTAACCCGAAATAAAGCAAAGCGTTTATCAGATTGTGAGATCGTTTCTACCCCGTTCACACCAAAGGCTAAGACCTTTGCAGAAAAAACACAAAAAAACATATTACAAGAATTTTGGTGGAACCAAATAGATATTTTTTAAGGAATCTATACAACACTTCCATTCAATTGTAAAACGGATAACAAGTCAATCCACATAGGGATTGCAAAAATATTAACTCAAAATTACACCCTGTATTCAATATTAACCAGCAATCATTGTGGTCTAAAAGATCTTATAAAGTTTAGAAAGGATGAATTTGGCTGTAGAGCTATCTTTGTTCCAAAGAAACAAAGGGTTTTGAGGAAGGGCCAATGTATACACTACGAGGCCTGATTAAGCGGTTGTTGGATTGCTGTTCTATAATATGAGCCGCCCACCCTACCACACGGCTCATGACAAAGATGGGTGTGTAAAGGGGAATGGGCAAACCCACCATATAGTAGGTGGATGCAGAATAGAAATCGAGATTTGGGAAAAAGCCTTTTTCTTCTTTGACCACCCTTTCGATGGTCTTTGACATATTATACCATTTCGTTTGACCGGTTTTCTCACCCAACGCCTTGCAGTAGCGCTCAATCACACGGGATCTGGCATCTCCATTTTTATACACCCGGTGTCCAAATCCAGGAATTCGTTGCTTCTTCGCAAGAGCATTCCGAATCCATTTTTCCGCTTTGGACTCCTCACCAATTTGCAACAGCATCTCCATCACCCGTTCATTTGCGCCACCATGCAATGACCCTTTCAGGGTCCCGATGGAAGAGGTCATGGCGGAATAAAAATCGGAAAGGGTGGATGCAGTTACCCGGGCGGAAAATGTCGATGCATTAAATTCATGCTCCGCATAGAGGATCAACGAAACATTCATCGCTTTTTCCACCAACGGATCGGGCAAATTCCCCGTTAACATGGCAAAGAAATTCTCCACATGGGATACCCCTGCTTTGGGTTCAAAAATAGTCATGCCGCCCCGCAATCGGTAAATGGAAGCAATCATGGTTGGGATTTGGGCGGTTAAACGCAAAGCTTTTCTTTTTAAACCCTCTGGAGAGGTATCGCAAGTTTCAGGATCATGAATTCCAACGATAGAAACATAGGTTCGAAGAATATCCATGGGATCGGTTTTATAGGGAAAGGTTTTATAAAGATCAAAAAGAGAAGTCGGAATCGTCCTGTTTTTGCAAAGTTCATTGGAAAATACGTCAAGCTGCTGTCGATTGGGAAGATCCCCTTTTAAAAGAAGATATATCACTTCCTCAAAGGACGCTCTCTCCGCAAGCTCTTCTAAATCATAACCCCAATAGGTCATATTTCCCGTCTCCTCATCTACTTCACAAATGGAAGATTCTCCCGCGATGATACCTTCTAAACCTGGGCTATAGGGCTTGTCCATGAGGTAATCCTTTTTGATTTTCTTATTAAATTCTTCATATCAGTATAGCTTATAAAGCCAAAAAACGCCTTCCCTCAATGTCTGGGACTTGAACTCTATAGGCATTAAGGCTTACAATTTTTTTATCCATGTTTAATAAACCCAAAATCATTGGCATTTTAAACATTACCTCTGATTCCTTTTCGGACGGAGGATTTTTTCTGGATTCTGAAAAAGCCATTCAGAAAGGCCAAGCACTTTCCGCTCAAGGTGCGGATTTCATTGAATTGGGTGGGGAATCCAGCAATCCGGACGGGCAAAAAATCTCCCCGCAAGAAGAAATCAACCGGTTGGTTCCTGTTATTAGGTCACTGAAAACAAAAGGGATTAAAATCTCGGTAGACACATACAAACCCGGCGTAATCGAAGCGGTTCTAAAAGAAGGAGTAGATCTAATCAACGACATTACCGCATTGAAAGATCCCAAAGGGATTTCTTTGCTGAGGCCAAGCACGGTTCCGGTAATCCTCATGCATGCACGTAATTCGTCCCCGCGCGCGGAAAAAAAAGAAAGGGATTATCAAAACATAATTAATGAAATTTTTGTTTTCTTTCAGGAGAGAATAAAAACCTTGGAAGAAAATGGGATCGAAAAAAAAAGACTCATCATTGACCCCGGAATGGGCTTTTTCCTTGGAGGAAACCCTGAGCCCAGTCTAAAAGTCCTCAAAGAATTCAAACCCCTGAAATCCCTTGGGGTAAAAACCTTTATCTCCACCTCCCGAAAGTCTTTTATCGGGACGGTGCTCAATAAAGATATTAACCACCGGGGTGCAGGAACCCTCGCCACCGAAATCTGGGCTGCTCTTCAAGGAGTGGATTTTATCCGAACCCATGATGTCTCCGCTCTTCACGATGCGTTAAGGATGATCCAAGCCATCCAAAACAGTTAATCCACCCCCACCCTTCCTTCAAACCAATATACTTCTTCGGAGCAAGCTTTGTCATATGCAATTTGTCCCTTCCGAGTAGGCGGGAGCTTCTTTTTTCTGGAATCCCGCTTCCTCGGGAATGATGTAAAAAACTTTCCGGGTGTTAACCCAGGGTTAAACAAAAAACACAAAAATGGGAAATGTGGAGCCCAATTTGACCCCTCACAGGTATGGTTTATACTTCATAACAGAGCAGAATGGGCCCTTTTAAATAAACAGATAGAATCACATCCCCTATGCCTTTTTTAAAGGCCGATAAATTTTTTAAGATCCCCTGGGTTTCTACCGGGATTTTGTTTCTATTTCTCCTGGGAACCTCTCTTGCCCATGTTTCAAAAAAAACCCCCATCACCAAAATTGATGACCAATCCGCTGCCCATGCCCTTCTAGGAAAACATCCTTTCAGTCTTCAATGGATCAGCTGGAAACATTTTGGGAAAGTCATCATTGTAAACCAAAAGGGGAACTACATCATCAAAGGCCATCAAACCGAGGGAGGGGATGGTGATATGGCCTCAGCCAAGCGGGCCATGAGCATGGAGGGAACCATTACCCATATCGGTACCCACTCGTTTACAGTCGATGGATCTTTAATGATTCACCTTAATCATTTAAATAAGGCCCAACCCTGCTGGCGAAAGGGAAAAATGAAATTTGTTGTTCAACGGAGGAAATTTCACTCCTGGAGATTAGAAGAAAAACAAAACCCCTGCGGGGCTTATTTAGATTATGTGGATATTCATGTGGACCGCGATTGGCAGCCTCACCGGGCGGTGAAACGGGAACCGGCTGAAGCGGGAAATTGGGGTATCGGAATTATTATGAAAGAAACCTCTTCCTTGCAACCCGGCATGCTTATTTTCCCGGATTCCCCTATCCCCTTATACAACAGCCCGGACGGAAAACCTTTAGGATCCGCAAAAGCCGATCCCCAGCAATGGAAGTTTGATTTGATCCATAAGGGAACCACCACGGAAATCCCACAAAAAGGTCACGATTTACGTGAGATCGGTTATGAAACCAGTGCCGTCACTGTTTATTCCCAGAAAAAAGGATACCTAGAGGTTTTCCGCCAGGGAAAAAGAAAAGGAGCCTGGTTAAAAAGCTCAGATTTAGAAAAACACGGATTTAAATTCTCCTCTTGGATCAATTTCCTTTTGACACAAAAAGAGGTACCGTTTTATCCACGAACACCTCTCACAGTGAGAAACAAACCGGGAACCCAACATAAAAAAGTCACATCCCTGAAGGATGAACTGGTAGATGTCCTTCCCACCGGAAAAAACCAGGATGCATGGCTTGAAGTGGAAGTTTTACGCTATTCGGTTCATCCCTGTGTGGATGGAAAGGGGAAAATTTCCAAGAAATGGAAAGGTTGGATTAAGTTTGTGGATGATGCCGGTTTCCCCAATGTATGGTACCCCACTCGGGGGTGTTAAACCCTTAAAATTACTTAAAAGACTAGTTTTTATTCAAAGAGAAGGTCCTGGAGCTTTCCAAAAAAATTCCTTGAAATGGGATTTTAAACTTTTAAAACCCAAGGACGTTTACAGGTGTTGGAATACCCCATGGGAAACTTGTGGTATTGGTCCCGTTCCCCAATTGCCCGTTGGCATTGTTTCCCCAACACCGTCCGGTTCCGTCTTCAAGGAACGCACAGGAATGCCTTCCTCCTGATGATAATAATGCCACGGAGTTTAATCCAACCACCGAAACAGGGGTTCGGCTGCAATTAACCTGCAGTCCCCCGGGAGGACCACACACCTCGGGTCCCAGGAGAGTCCCTACTCCAAGCTCACCACGCTCATTTAAACCCCAGCACTGAACCGTGGTATCTGCAAGCACCACACAGGTGAATTGGCCCGTTACATTGGCGGATATATCAACCGCCGTTAACACACCGGTGACATTAACAGGGGTTGCTTCTCCCAATGGTGGAAATGGATCATCATAAGAGGTGCCATTTCCCATTTCTCCCAAACCATTGTTACCCCAACATTTTACCTTTCCAGTGACAAGCAAAGAACAGGTATGAGAATTACCACCCGCCACCTTGGAAGCATTTGAAATTCCTGTTACCGGAATTGGGATGGATGAATCGATAAAGGTTCCGTTTCCGAGTTGACCATGATTGTTTTGGCCCCAGCATTTTATGGTCCCATCCGTTAAAACAACACAGGTATGATTTCGCCCGGCTCCAAAAGCGACCGCATTGGTAATTCCGGAAACGGTAACGGGAACCGATGAGGAATTAAACGTTCCATCTCCCAATTCCCCCTCATCATTTCTTCCCCAGCATTTTATGGTTCCATCAGAAATTAGCGCACAGCTATGGGACTCACCAGCGGTGACATCCACCGCTTTGAAAAGCCCTGAAACCAATACAGGTGTAGAGCTTGAGGTAAAGGTCCCATTTCCTAGCTGACCCTCACTATTTCTTCCCCAGCAGCGCATGGTCCCGTTGGATAAAATCGAACAGGTGTGATTTTCCCCTCCTGCGACCCTACCTCCTGTGGTCACAATTGGGACTATTACCGGGGTAGATTCAATAAAGGGATATGGGCTGGGAACTCCCACCTGCCCCGAGCCGC
>Ga0302046_10001657_pt1 | contig 20862 bp, 16 predicted proteins | sample RVTome_11_FD_200261 | JGI IMG/M metagenome (GOLD analysis project Ga0302046, IMG submission 200261) | Soil microbial communities from uranium-contaminated site in the Upper Colorado River Basin, Wyoming, United States - RVT147D111 (version 2) ...
CCGCGAACTCCCACCGCTCCAGGTTCGTCAGGTCGGGGAAGATGTAGTCGGCGTACATCGACGTCTCGCCGACGACGATGTCGTTGGCCACGACCAGCGGGGTCCTGGCGAGGTCGGTGAGGACCTCAATGTTGGTGTGCCCGGCCGGCAGCGCGTACACCGGCGAGCCCATGTAGATGAACAGCGCCTTGACCGGGTACGGGTAGGCGTCGCCGATCGAGGGGATGATCTCCTGGTAGACGTCGGAGGCCAGGGGGAACCACGGACGCCGGGCCGGGTAGCCCGCGAACAGCGTCGTGTCCTCGTACTTCTCGCCGTGGCGGATGACGCTGATGCCGAACGGCTGCAGCCGGCCCGGCACCGCCGCCACCGGGAACGGCTGCGCCCACTCGACCTCGGTGCCGTCGGGCTGCTTCATCCTGTCGGTCTTGCCACCCGCGGCGTCGTAGGTGCTGGCCTTGGCGAGGCCCCCTTTCCAGTCGTAGTTGCCGATGAGCAGGTTCAGCGTGTACCAGGCGAACACCTGGTAGAAGCCGTTGGTGTGCTGGGAGACGCCGCGATGGATGTCGGCCACCGCGCGCTTGCCGTGGCTGGTGAACTCGCGGGCCAGCTCCACCACGTCGGCCGGCTTGACGTCGGCCAGCGCGGCCCACTCCGCCACGGTCCTCGCCGCGGCCGTCTCGACGAGGATCTCGAAGGCCGACTTGACGGGGATCCCGTGCACCTTGGTGTCGACGCGGAGATCGCCCTCCACCGCGCTCGTGTCGGAGTACGGGTCGAACGCGACGGGTTCGCCGTCTTTGAGGACGACGAACGGGTCGAACTCGTACGCCGTCTCCTGGCCGGTCTTCCTGTCCGTGTGGACGCGCCGAGCCTTGGGCAGCCCGATGTCCGAGGCGCGCAGGAAGGCGCCCGGCTGGCCCTTCTCGAGCTTCACCAGCCAGGTGGCGTTGCACCAGGTCGGCTCACCGTCGGCCCTGGCGGCGCCCCGGTTGGCGTTCGCCAGGTAGCGCGCGTCGTAGCGCTCGTGATCGAGGATCCAGCGGATCATCGCCAGGGCCAGGGCGCCCTCGCCGCCCGGCTGGATCGGCACCCACTTCCACGCCTTGGCGGCCGTCTTCGAGGCGCGCGGGTCGACGACCGCGATCCTGAGATCGCCGTCGGCCAGGCGCTGAGCGATCCGGCTGCCGCGGTTGGTGGGCCCGTAGTTGCCCTCCAGCGGCGAGGCGCCGACGAACAGGATGAAGTCGGCCGACTGCTGGTCGGCCTGCCAGTAGAACTTGGCTCCCTTCGTCCACTTCATCGTGCCGTCCTTGTCGTCGTAGACGAACTGCTCGCTCATCGCCTTGCCGGTGAAGTAGAGCGAGCCCTGGCAGACGGTGGTGTGGCCGTGGGCGTTGGTGGAGCCGAGGCCCGCCTCGGTGAAGCGGCGGATCAGCTCGCCGCGGCCGCTCTTGAGCCGCCCCCACATGAAGACGAACTGGTTGTTCTTCGGCCCGAGGTCGGGATGATCCGGATCGATGAGATGGCCGAGCGCGGCGCGGTGGCGGGTCTTGAACTCGGCAAGCGTCATCTGCTTCTTGCCGACCTTCTTCGCGTCGCCGGCCAGCGCCTTCATGACCGTGGCGTCGCGCAGCGCCCACAGCCGCCTCAGGCCCTCGACCTCGCGCGCCTCCTCGCCGGCCACGTCCTTGAAGAGCCGGCCGCCCTCGACGATCTCGCTGACCGCCTGGTCGAACGCGATGGTGACCCATTTGCCTTCGCCCCGCTTGCCGGCGCGCTTGAGCACCTTCACCAGCCGGTAGGGGTCGTAGGTGGTCTGCACGGCGGCGTGGCCCTTGGGGCACAGGATGCCGTCCACGGTGGCCGTCTGCGTCACCGGCGTCCGGTACGGCACGTGCGGCAGCATGTTCCAGGGCGAGTACGGGTTGCCGTCGATCTTGGCGATCACGCCGTCCTCGAGCTTCACCTTGATCCCGCACTGCGTGTTGCACTGCTGGCAGACGGAGTAGAGGACGTTCTCCGGCCTGGCGAGCGGGTAGTCCCCGTGGGGCGCCAGATACGCGTCCGCCTCCGCGGTGCCGAGGCGCGCCAGGACGCCCGGCGCCTGGCTGGCGGCCGCCGCCGATCCGCCCAGCAGGGCGGCGGTCTTCAGGAACGTCCGGCGGGTTTCGGGGCTCTCGCTCATGATCCTCTCCTCTCAGGCGGCCAGCCGGCTCGCGCCGGACTTGCCCGTGCCCCACGCTTCGTGGTTCCTCAGAAACGGCAGCACCTCGATCGCCACGACGAAGGCCAGGGCCGCCGCGGCCACGATGCCGACGGCGACCAGCCATTCCGTCGCGCTCGGGAAGTACGTCACGCTCAGCCGGGGGTGGACGAACGCCTCGGTCAGCGTCCGGAACTCCGGGATCGCCAGGCCGGGCAGCACGAGGTTCTGCTTGCTCGCCGCGTAGCCGACGGCGATGAGGAAGCCCGCCGTGCCGGCCACCGCGGGCCGGGCGCCGGAGGGAGCCGCCAGCAGCACCAGGGGAATCACGAGCCCGATCGCGAGCTGTCCCACCCAGAAGAGCCACCAGTACGGACCGAAGAGCACGAGCCGGTACGCCTCGGCCACCGCCGGCAGTCCGGTGTAGAGCGTCACCGAGACCTCGGCGAACTCCAGGACGATGTTCAGGGCCAGCAGCGCCAGCAGCGTGCGCCGCAGGAACCGCCCGGCGGCGGCGGCCTCGGCGTCGGCGGGCCAGCGGCGGAAGGCCGCCAGGGCGAACGTCACCACGGCCACGCCGGACAGGAACGCGGCGAACAGGAACCGCACCGGCAGGATGCCGGAGTTCCAGAAGGGCTTGGAGCCCAGCACGCCGAAGAGGGCGCCCTCGCCGCCGCCGAAGGTCACCACGAGCGCCAGGCCCGTCCACGCGAGCCACCGCAGCGCCTTCGGTTTCTCGAGCGCCATCGCCACCAGCATCGCCAGCAGCACGAGCGAGTACACGGTGTAGACCCAGACCATCCAGCCGAGCAGGGACGTCGCGCTGGTGCGGGTGTAGAGCGTCCAGAAGCGGCCCATCTGGCCGAGGTCGAGCAGCACCAGGGTGAGCCCGGCGCCCAGGCTCAGGAGCGCGGCCGGCACCGCGTAGCGCGCGGCCCGGCGCAGGACGCGCATGCCCAGGCCGTAATGAAAGAAGGCGACGAGGAACGCCCCGCCCGACACCCCGACCAGGTAGATGTAGAGGCCGACCCACAGCCCCCACGGCACGTAGCTGCCGAACGCGAGGTTGGCCTTGCCGAAGACGAGCCGGTCCCACACGCCGACGGCGCCCACGCCGGTGGCGGCGAGCAGGAGAGGGATCAGGAGCTTCGCGGCCAGGAGCATGGTTCGCCTCCTACGTGAGGTAGAAGACCCGGGGCTTGGTCCCGAGCTCTTCCTTCAGTCGCGTGACGTTCGGCTTGCCCGCCAGCTCGTGCACGAGGCTCTCGGGGTCGTTCATGTCGCCGAAGAACGTCGCGTAGCCCACGCAGGTGGTCACGCACGCCGGCAACATGCCAGCCTCGAGCCGGTGCACGCAGAAGTGACACTTGCGCGCGTTGCCGGACGGCGACGCCTTGCCGTCCCGCGCCCACGTCCGGCCGTACTCGTGGGACGGCTGCGTCTCGTAGGCCTGCCGCTGCGGCGTGCCGTCGGTGTAGAACTCGCCGAAGTCGGCCGTGCGCGCGCCGTACGGGCACGCGGTGATGCAGTAGCGGCAGCCGATGCACGCGGTGTAATCGACCTCCACGATGCCGTCCGGCCGCGCGTAGGTCGCCTTGACCGGGCAGACGGGCACGCAGGGCGGGTTCTCGCACTGCATGCAGGGTCGCGGCAGGAAGCGACGGCTCACGTGCGGGTACTCACCCACCTCCTCCTCGAGCACGGGCCGGTACACGACGCCGGGCGGGAGCTTGTTCTCCGCCACGCAGGCGATCGTGCACGCCGAGCAGCCGATGCACCGGCGCAGGTCGATCGCCATGGCCCAGCGCCGTTCGCCGATGGGCTTGGCCATCGCCCGCTGGACGTCGGCCTGCATCCGCAGGAGGATGTTCTGCGGCCCGTCCTCCGGCATCGCCGGCAGCGCGGCGGGCGCGCTCGCCGGTGCCGCCGCCTCGGCGACCGGGCCCGACACGGCGCCCGCGGCGGCCAGTGCCGCCGTCCCCAGGAACGCTCGCCGCGAGACCCCCGGCCGCTGTCCGTCCGATCTATCCGTGTGCGCCGCCATCGGCTTTCCTCCCGTCGCGGTCAGCAGCCATCACCATCGCCGGGCTGGAGAGCAACGGGACTGCCAGACGGCAGCCCCACGCCCCCCTCGGCGGCAGCGGGGTGAATCGGCGAGACGGAACGGAGACTTGGGGGGTGGCGATCCAAACGGTCGGAATCGAGCTCCACGTCTCGGCGGGCGGGGGCACGCGAGACACCCGCGCCCCAGCTGGGGCATGGACGCACCAGACGACGGGAAGACGACGCCGCCGGGCTCCGGCTTGCCGCGCGAAATCCACGACTTGGAGCGTCGCCGCCATGGCACCCGCGTTGCTCGGACCGGGCGTGGAGGAGCGAGACATGTTCACGCTGACCGTGTTCGAGGCAGCGGCGCTCGGCATCGGGCTGCTCGCGATCATCCTCCTGCTGGTCGCCGGCGTGCTGGTGGCGTTCCCCCGCGCCACGCAGCGCGTCCCGGCCTCCGTCGGCTGTCCCCTCCTGCACCGGCGGGCGGGCGCCGAGCTGGTTCGCGACGCCTGGACGCTGCGCTTCGTCGACGTGGCGCGCTGCTCGGCCCTGGGCGGGTACGCCGCGGTCATCTGCTCCAGGCGCTGCCTGGCCGGTGGCGCGGCCAGGCCGCTGGTCCGGGCCGCGTGAGGATCGCCGGCGGGTCCGGCGGGACGGTGCGCGAGCGGGCACGACTCACGCTCGATGGCAACGAGGCGGTCGCGCGCGTCGCCTACCAGCTCAGCGACGTGATCGCGATCTACCCGATCACGCCGTCGTCGCCGATGGGCGAGTGGGCCGATCAGTGGGCCGCCCAAGGCCGGCCCAACCTCTGGTCGGCGGTCCCGACCGTGGTCGAGATGCAGAGCGAGGGCGGCGCGGCCGGCGCGCTGCACGGCGCCCTGCAGACGGGGGCGCTGGCGACCACCTTCACGGCCTCGCAGGGCCTGCTGCTGATGCTCCCGAACCTGTACAAGATCGCGGGCGAGCTGACGTCGGCGGTCGTCCACGTCGCCGCGCGCTCGCTGGCGACACAGGCGCTGTCGATCTTCGGCGACCACGGCGACGTGATGGCGGCGCGGGCGACCGGCGTGGCCATGCTCGCCTCGAGCTCGGTGCAGGAGGCGATGGACCTGGCGGCGGTCGCCCACGCGGCGACGCTGGAGGCGCGGGTGCCCTTCGTCCACTTCTTCGACGGCTTCCGGACCTCGCACGAGGTCGCGAAGATCGAGCCGCTCGACGACGACGACCTGCGCGCGCTGGTGGACGACCGGCTGGTGCGGGCGCACCGCGCCCGCGCCCTGTCGCCCGAGCATCCCGTGGTCCGGGGCACCGCCCAGAACCCCGACGTCTACTTCCAGGCGCGCGAGGCCGCCAACCCGTACTACCTGGCGTGCCCCGCGATCGTGCAGGCGGCGATGGACGCCCTGGCGACGCGGACGGGGCGGGCGTATCACCTCGTGGATTACGCGGGCGCGCCCGACGCCGAGCGCGTCGTCGTCCTCATGGGCTCGGGCGCGGAGACCGCGGAGGAGACCGCCGCGTTCCTGAACGCGCGGGGCGAGCGGGTCGGCGTCCTGAAGGTCCGCCTGTACCGGCCGTTCCCGGCCGAGGCGCTGGTGGCGGCGCTGCCCCCGACCGTCCGCGCCGTCGCCGTGCTGGACCGGACCAAGGAGCCCGGCAGCGCCGGCGAGCCGCTCTACCTGGACGTCGTGGCCGCGGTGACCGAGGCCGTCGCGGCCGGCACGGCGCCGTTCGCACGGGCGCCGCGGATCCTCGGGGGCCGCTACGGGCTGGCCTCGAAGGAGTTCACGCCGGCCATGGTGAAGGCCGTGTTCGACGCGCTGGGCGCGCCGCGGCCACGCAACCACTTCACGATCGGCATCCACGACGACGTCACCCACACGAGCCTGGCCTGGGACCCGGCGTTCTCGATCGAGGCGCCGGACACCGTGCGCGCGGTCTTCTACGGACTCGGCGCCGACGGCACCGTGGGCGCCAACAAGAACTCGATCAAGATCATCGGCGAGGACACCGCGGCGTACGCCCAGGGCTACTTCGTCTACGACTCGAAGAAATCGGGCTCGGTGACCGTCTCCCACCTGCGCTTCGGGCCGCGCCCGATCCGGGCCCCCTACCTGATCGCCCGGGCCAGCTTCGTCGCCTGCCACCAGTTCGGCTTCCTGGAGCGGCTCGACGTCCTCGCCGCAGCGGAGCCGGGCGCCGTCTTCCTGCTGAACAGCCCCCACGGGCCGGCGGAGGTCTGGGACCACCTGCCCCGGGCCGTCCAGGAGCAGCTCATCGCCCGGCGCCTGCGCTTCTTCGTGATCGACGGCTCCCGGGTGGCCCAGGACGCCGGGATGGGCGGACGCGTGAACACGATCATGCAGACGTGCTTCTTCGCCATCAGCGGCGTGCTGCCGCGCGACGAGGCGGTGGCGGCCATCAAGCGCGCGATCGAGAAGACGTACGGCCGGCGCGGCGAGCCGGTGGTGCGGAAGAACTTCGCGGCGGTCGACGCGGCGCTCGCCCACCTGCACGAGGTGCCGGTGCCCGGACGGGTGACGTCGGCGATCGAGCGCCGGCCGCCGGTCCCGGACGAGGCGCCGGCGTTCGTGCGCGAGGTCACCGCCCGGCTCATCGCCGGCGACGGCGACCTCGTGCCCGTCAGCGCGCTCCCCCCCGACGGCACCTACCCGAGCGGGACCGCGCGCTGGGAGAAGCGCGACATCGCCGCCGAGATCCCGGCCTGGGACGAGGCGCTGTGCATCCAGTGCGGCAAGTGCGTCCTCGTCTGCCCCCACGCCGTCATCCGGGCCAAGGTCTGTGCGCCGGCGGCGCTGGCGGAGGCGCCGGCGGGGTTCAGGTCGGCGCCGGCCCGGTGGCGGGAGTTCGGCGACGCCCGCTACACGCTCCAGGTGTCCCCGGAGGACTGCACCGGGTGCGGCCTGTGCGTGGAGGTCTGCCCGGCGAAGAGCAAGACCGAGGTGCGCCACAAGGCCATCGACATGGTTCCCCGGCGCCGCGGGCACGACGCGGAGGTCGCCGGCTGGAGCTTCTTCCTCGGCTTGCCGGACGGCGCGCCGGCGCCGCTCAACACCGCCCTCGTCAAGGACGTCCAGCTCGTCGAGCCGCTGTTCGAGTTCTCGGGGGCGTGCGCCGGGTGCGGCGAGACGCCGTACGTGAAGCTGGTGAGCCAGCTCTTCGGCGAGCGCGCCCTCATCGCCAACGCGACGGGCTGCTCCTCGATCTACGGGGGCAGCCAGCCGACGACGCCGTGGACGACCGGCGCCCGGGGGCGCGGCCCCGCCTGGGCCAACTCCCTCTTCGAGGACAACGCCGAGTTCGGGCTCGGCATGCGGGTGGCGCTCGACGCCCAGGCCGCGTACGCCCGGACGCTGGTCGAGCGCCTCACCGCCGTCCTCGGCGACCTCGCCGGCGCGCTCCTCGGCGCCGACCAGGCGACGGAGGCGGGCATCGCGGCCCAGCGCGAGCGCGTGGAGGCGCTGAAGGGCCGGCTGCCCTCGATCGACGCGCCCGAGGCGCGGGAGCTGCTGAGCGTCGCCGACGCCCTCGTCGACAAGAGCGTCTGGATCATCGGCGGCGACGGGTGGGCCTACGACATCGGCTACGGCGGACTCGACCACGTCCTGGCCTCCGGCCGCAACGTCAACGTGCTCGTGCTCGACACCGAGGTCTACTCCAACACCGGCGGCCAGATGTCCAAGGCGACGCCGCGCGGCGCGGTCGCCAAGTTCGCCGCGGGCGGCAAGGCCACCGGCAAGAAGGACCTCGCGCTCATGGCGATGACCTACGGCCACGTCTACGTGGCCCGGGTGGCCATGGGCGGCAACGACGCCCAGACGCTCCGGGCCCTGCGCGAGGCGGAGGCCTACCGGGGGCCCTCGCTGGTGATCGCCTACAGCCACTGCATCGCCCACGGCTACGACCTGCGCCACGGCATGGACCAGCAGAAGGCCGCCGTGCTCTCCGGTCACTGGCCGCTCTTCCGCTACGACCCGGCGCGCGCCCGCGCGGGCCAGAACCCCCTGCAGCTCGACTCGAAGGCGCCGAGCCTGCCGCTCCGGGCGTATGCGTACAACGAGACGCGCTACACGATGCTCGCCCACAGCCATCCCGAGACGGCCCGGCGGCTGCTCGGCGAGGCCCAGGACGACGTGGCGGCGCGCTGGCGCCTCTACGAGCACTGGGCCTCGATGCCGGCGCCGCCGCCCGCCGCCGAGGAGGCGCGTCGATGATCGACCTCTCCACGCGGTATCTCGGCTTGCGGCTGGCCAGCCCCCTCGTCGCGTCGGCCTCGCCCCTGTGCGAGAGCCTCGACAGCCTCCGGAGGATGGAGGACGCGGGCGCGGCGGCGGTGGTGCTCCACTCGCTGTTCGAGGAGCAGATCGACGTCGAGAGCCACCACCTCGACCGCTCCCTGTCGCACGGCACCGAGAGCTACGCGGAATCCGTGAGCTACTTCCCCGACCTCCACGACTACAACCTCGGCCCCGACGGCTACCTGGAGCACGTCCGGCGCGCCAAGGCCGCGGTCGACATCCCGGTGATCGGCAGCCTCAACGGCGTCTCCACCGGCGGTTGGATCCGGTTCGCGCGGAAGATCGAGCAGGCGGGCGCCGACGCGCTGGAGCTGAACATCTTCCACCTGCCGACCGACCCCGCCCTCACCGGCGCCGAGGTCGAGCAGATGTACGTCGACCTCGTGCGCGACGTGAAGCGGAGCGTGGCGATCCCGGTGGCCGTGAAGCTCGGCCACGCGTTCACCGCGACCGCCAACGTCGCCCGGCGCCTGGACGGCGCCGGCGCCGACGGCCTGGTGCTCTTCAACCGGTTCTACCTGCCCGACTTCGACCTGGAGACGCTGGACGTCGTGCCGACGCTCACCCTGTCGAGCCCCCACGAACTGCTGGTGCGCCTGCACTGGGTGGCCATCCTCCACGGCCACGTGGGCGCCGACCTGGCGGTCACCGGCGGCGTGCACGGCGCCGAGGACGTGCTGAAAGTCATGATGGCGGGGGCCCGGGTCGCGATGACGACCTCCGCCCTGCTCCAGCACGGCATCGACCACCTGGCGCGCGTGCGCGCCGGCCTGCTCGCCTGGATGGAGGCGCACGAGTACGCCTCCATCGCCCAGATGCAGGGCAGCATGAGCTACCGGGCGGTCGCCGAGCCGGCCGCTTTCGAGCGCGCCAACTACATGAAGGTGCTCAGCGCGTACGCCCGGCGGGCCGCGCCGTCACGCGAGCGTCGTCGCTGACGGCGCCCGACGGCTACGCCAGGCGGGGCTCGAGCAGCGGGAGCAGGAAATAGACGACGAAGGCGGCGGCGGCCAGGTAGAGCATCCAGTGCACCTGCCGGCCGCGGCCGTTCAGCACCTTGATGGCGACGTAGGTCACGAAGCCCGCGCCGATGCCGTTGGTGATCGACCACGTGAACGGCATGACGAGCATGATCACGAACGCCGGGATCGCGTCGTCGTAGTCGTCCCAGGCGATCTCCCGGGCCACCCCCATCATGTAGAGGCCGACGATGACGAGCGCCGGGGCGGTGGCCTGGGCCGGGATGACGCTGGCCAGCGGCGAGAACCACATGGCGACCAGGAACAGCAGGCCGGTCACCACGGCCACCAGTCCCGTGCGGCCGCCCTCGGCCACCCCGGCCGCGCTCTCGATGTAGGTCGTGTTGCTGCTGCTGTTGGCCACGCCGCCGAGCACGGCGCCGAGCGAGTCCACCAGGAGCACGCCCCGGGCGCCCGGCAGCCGCCCGCGCGCGTCGAGGAATCCGCCCTTGCCGCCCACGCCGATGATCGTGCCCATCGTGTCGAAGAAGTCGCTCAGCATGATCGAGAACGTCACCAGGACGGTCGCCACGACCCCGAGACGCGCGACCACGCCGAAATCGAGCCGCCCGAAGGTCGACAGGTCCGGCAGCTGCACGATCGCCGCCGGCAGCCGGGCGGCGCCCGGCGTCGCGAAGCCCTGCCAGCCGGCCAGCAGGCCGTTGAGCACGATGGCGAGCACGGTGGTGAGCACGATGCCGAGCAGCAGCGCGCCCCGCACGCGGCGGGCCATGAGCCAGGCGGTCAGCACGAAGCCGGCGACGAAGACCGCAATGGGCAGCCCCTGCATCGGGCCGAGCGCGACCGGCAGCGGCCCGGTGGCCGGCTTGACCACGAAGCCGGCCGTGAAGAAGCCGATGAACGCGATGAACAGCCCGATGCCCACGCTGATGGCCCGCTTGAGGGCCAGCGGCACCGCCTCCAGCATCGCCTCCCGGAAGCGCGTGAGGACGAGGACCGCGATCACCGCGCCCTCCAGGAACACGATCGTCATCGCCTGCGGCCAGGTGAGCCCGCGGCCGGCCACCAGCTCGAAGGCCACCACCGCGTTGAGCCCCATCCCGGGCGCCAGCGCGAACGGGTAGTTCGTGAACAGGCCCATCGCGATGGAGAGGACGCCGGCGGTGAGACAGGTCACCGTGAGGGTCGCGGCGAAGGGCAGACCCTGGCCCTCCAGGCCGGGGACCCCCACGTAGCCGAGGACGATGGGGTTCACGAAGATGATGTAGGCCATGACCATGAAGGTGGTCAGGCCCGCGCGCACCTCGGTGCCGACGTCGGTGCCGCGCTCGTGCAGCCGGAACCAGCGGTCGAGCGTGCTCGTCAGCCGGCTTCCCTCGCCCGCTCGCGCAGCACGAACTTCTGGATCTTGCCGGTGGAGGTCTTGGGCAGCGGGCCGAAGACCACGTGGCGGGGGACCTTGTAGCGGGCGATGGCGTCGCGCAGGAACGCGACGATCTCCTCGGCGGTGGCGCCGGCGCCGGGCTTGAGCGTGACGAACGCGCACGGGGTCTCGCCCCACTTCGGGTCGGGCCTGGCCACCACGGCGGCCTCCATCACCGCCGGGTGGCGGTAGAGCGCCTCCTCGACCTCGAGCGAGGAGATGTTCTCGCCTCCGGAGATGATGACGTCCTTGGAGCGGTCCTTGATCTCGATGTAGCCGTCGGGATGCCAGACGGCCAGGTCGCCCGTGTGGAACCAGCCGCCGGCGAACGCGGTCTCGGTGGCCTTCGGGTTCTTCAGGTAGCCCTTCATGACGGTGTTGCCGCGCAGCATCACCTCGCCCATCGTGGCGCCGTCGCGGGGCACCGGCTGCAGGGTGGCCGGGTCCGCGACCATCAGCCCCTCGGCGGTCGCATAGCTGACGCCCTGGCGGGCCATCTGCAGCGCGCGCTCGCCGAGCGGCAGCCCGTCCCACCCCGCCTGCCAGGCGCAGAACGTCGCCGGGCCGTAGGTCTCGGTGAGACCGTAGAGGTGGGTGACGCGGAAGCCCATCGCCTCCATGGCCGCGATCACGGTGGACGGCGGCGCGGCGCCGCCGGTGGCCATCTCCACGACGTGCTCGAACCGCACCTTCACGGCGTCGGGCGCGTGGATCAGCATGGTCATCACGACCGGCGCCCCGCACATGTGCGTCACCCGGTGGCGGGCGATGGCCGGGAAGATCAGCGCGGGATCGACGCGGCGCAGGCAGACGTGGGTGCCGCCGACGGCGGTGACGGCCCACGTGTAGGTCCAGCCGCTGCAGTGGAACATCGGCAGCGTCCAGAGATAGACCGTGCGCGGCGACAGCCCGAAGGTCAGCGCGTTGCCGAGCGCGTTGAGGTAGGCGCCGCGGTGGTGGTAGACGACGCCCTTGGGATCGCCGGTCGTGCCCGAGGTGTAGAGCAGGCAGATCGCCTGCCACTCGTCCTCCGGCGGCGCCCACGCGAACCCCGGATCACCCTCGTCCAGCAGCGCCTCGTAGTCCTTCTCGCCGAGGAGCCGGCCGCCCTCGTGGAGCGGGTCGTCGATGTCGATCACGGCGATCGGCCGGCCGAGCAGGCGGAGCGCTTCCTCGATGGTGGGCGAGAACTCGCGGTCGGTGATGAGCAGCTTCGCCCGCCCGTGCTCGAGGATGAAGGCGATGGAGCGGGCGTCCAGCCGGTAGTTCAGCGCGTTGAGCACCGCCCCGGCCATCGGGATGCCGTAGTGGGCCTCCAGCATGGCGGGCACGTTGGGGGCCATCACCGCCACGCAGTCGCCCCGGCCGATGCCGCGCCGGACCAGCGCCGAGCCCAGCCGCCGGCAGCGCGCGTGGAGCTCGGCATAGGTGAACGCGCGATCGCCGTGGACGACGGCGGGCTTGGCGGCGTAGACGCCGGCGGCCCAGGCCAGGAACGACAGCGGCGTGAGCGCCGCCCAGTTCGCCCGCCCCCGCCCGAGATCCCGCTCGAACGCGTCCCCCACCCGGCGCGCTCCTAGTGAATCTCGTGAAACGTGGTGACGGCGGGGGTGGGGCGCGGGGGTCGCGGGCGCGCCGTCAGGGCGAGCCGTCGTCGCCGTTGCCGCTCCGGGCGCGGCGAGCGAGCCGCCGACGAATCGACTGGTCTGCACCCCAACCCCCTCTGGGGGATGGGGGGCCCGAGCGAGCCGCGCCCGGAGCGAGCTACGGCGACAGGCGAGCCCTGCCGGCGCGCCCGCGGCCCCCGCGCCCCACCCCCGCCGTCACCGGATTCCACGAGAGTCATTCGCGGGGCGCGGGTGGAACACGGGCTCGCGTTTCTCCTGCCAGGCGCGGTTGGCCTCGGCCGTCTCCCACGAGGCCATGCAGTCGCGCTGGGCGGCCAGCACGTCCTCGATGCTCGCGCGTGGATCGCGATGAAACGAGTCGTGCAGCAACCGCTTGATGTGGGCGTTGGCCGTCGGCGCCTGGTGGCGCAGGCGCTCGACGACCCACCCCACCTTGGCCTCGACCTCGGCCGCCGGGCACACCCAGTTGACGAGGCCGATGGCGCGCGCGTCGGCCGGCGTGACGTCTTCGTTGAGCAACGCCAGCTCCTTGGCCCGGCCCAGGCCGACGATCCGCGCCAGGCGCAGGACGGCGCCGTCGGGGATGATGCCGTGGCGCGAGGCGCCGAGGCCGACCACGGTGTCGGCGGCGGCCAGCCGGAGATCGCAGGCGAGCGCCAGCTGCAGGCCGCCGCCAATCGAGTAGCCGTGCAGCACCGCCAGCGACACCTTCGGCATGTCCTCCAGGCGGTTCAGCGCGCGGATCCAGTGGCGGTAGAAGGCGTCGCCGATGGCGCCGGCGGCCAGCGCGGTGCGGTCCATCCCCGAGCAGAACACGCGCCCGGCGCCGCCCACGACCACGACGGCGACCTCGGGATCGGCGGCCGCGCGCTCGGCGTGGTCGGCCAGCGTCGCCGCCAGCTCGGTGTCGAGGGCGTTGAGGACGGTGGGCCGATCGAGAGTGATCCAGGCGACGCCGTCGGCCGCCCGGTAACGCACGGGCGGCGGGGTCATCGTGAATTGTGGAAAGCGTGCCGGAGGTTGTACGATCGCGGGTGTCGGAACTCACTCATGCCGACTGCGGCCTAACGTATGGAACAACCGGTGTAATGTCAAGCCACGCGCCCCCCGCGGTGCGCGCCGGCAAGGAGGCGTTTCGCATGCCACGGATCAGCCGGCGTCACTTCCTCGCCACCGCCTCCGGGGCGGCCGTCGCGGGCGCGCTGTCGCCCGGCGTCCTGCGGGCCCAGGCCTCGATCAAGATCGGCACCGCGGTCCTCGGCGACTACGCGCTGGCGGGGCCGTTCATCGTCGCCGCCGACAAGGGGTTCTTCCGGACCGAGAACCTCAACGTCGAGTTCGTCCCCTTCCGGGGCGGCCCCACGCTCGTGAAGGCCGTGATCGCCGGCGAGGTGCTCCTGGGCGCGGCCGGCAGCACCGACATCCTCGTCTTCCGGGAGGCGGGGATGCCGCTGAAGATGGTGGCGACGCACACCGAGGGCAACCACTTCACGCTCAACGTCGCGCCGGACGTCCAGGGCGTGGGCGATCTCAAGGGCAAGGCGATCGGGGTCACTTCGGTCGGCGCCACCACCTGGGTCTTCGCCCGCATGGTCGCCAAGCAGCAGGGCTGGGACCCGGACAAGGACGTCAAGGTCGTGGGCCTCGGGGGGCTCGACGCCCAGCTGGCCGCGCTCGCCCGCAAGGAGATCCACGCCTTCGTGTGGGGCGACGGCGGCGCCGTCACCCAGCTGGCCGGCAAGTCGAAGGTGCTCATGCGGCTGGACAAGGTCACCGCGCGCTGGATCAGCCAGATCCAGTACGTCTCCGAGGACGGCATCAAGAAGCAGGGCGACGACATCCGCAAGGTCATGAAGGGGCTGTTCGCGGCCATCAAGTTCATGACCGAGCAGACCAACGACGCCGCCGAGATCATCGCCAAGAAGATCGGCTGGAGCCCGGACGCCGTGCGAGCGGCCCACAAGATCTCCGGCGGCCTCATGTCCCACGACGGCACCGTCAGCATGGAAGCGCTGCGCTCGATGCAGGACACGCTGCTGGAGCACGGCACGATCAAGAAGCGCCTGCCGATCGAGGACCACGTCGCCCGGGGATTCACGCCCGTGAAGCTCGGATGATCCATCGGGCGTGGGCGCTCTCCGCGCTGCTGTTGCTGGCGGCGCCCGGGGCCGCCCATGCCCAGCTCTTCCTGGCCTCCCGGCCCGACCCGCCGTTCGCCGTCGGCCCCCTCTTCGTCACAGCCGCGGTCACGCCGGCGACGGGGCCGGTCGTGGTGGACGTGCTGTTCTCGATCGACGTCCCCCCCACCCGGAGCGCCGCGGACGCCGAGCAGGACCTGTTCCTGGTCTGGCCCAGCGGGGTGGTGGCCGATCCCGCCGCCGGTCCGGCGGATCCCGCCCTGGAGCGTTACCTCACCGAGCGTGGCTTCACCGTGGTCGACAGCGGCCGGCTGGACCTGAGCGCGCGCAATCTCTACGCCGGCGAGGACGGCGAGCGCGCTCCCGCCGAGCCGGTGCCCGGGGGCGCGCCGTTCGCGACCTTCGTGCGGGAGGGCGGCGCGCTCGGCTTGTCGGCGCCGGCCACCTGGGTGCGCCTGCCGTGGGACCCGCGGTTCGTCAACCGCGTCTACATGATCCGGCTGCACATGGCGACCCGGGGCCTGGTGAAGGACAAGCCGGCGACGTGGGTCGAGCGGACGTTCTGGGGGCCGCGGCACCGGCTGTCGCTGTCGTTCAACGAGATCCGCCACCGCGCCGTCTTCCCGATCTACTTCCAGCACCGGGACCGCGTGCTGCGCCTCGGCGACGAGCCCGCCCAGCTCATCGTCAACTTCGCCGAGGCCGACCGCCTCAAGATCGACGAGATGTCCCCCCAGTCGGCCCGGCGCCAGCTCAGCGAGACCCTCGAGAGCACCGACACGATCTCGCTGTTCCTCGACCGCTCGGACGGAATCACGCCGCAAGTGCTCACCGTGCAGTTCGGCTACTTCACCGGGCTGCAGTCGTGGGCCCCTGTGCTGATTCCCACGCTGTTCTTCGTGCTCGGCAACGTGGCGGCCGTCCTGATCCGCAACGTGGCCGAGCGGCTGAGCAAGCGCCTGTCCGGACGGGTGCTGTTCGCGCGGGCGGCAGCCGCGCCGCCTCCGCGGCAGCAGGGCGTGGTGCTGGAGCGGGGAGTGCTGGACAAGGTCGTGCCCGGGGTCACGACCCACGCCGAGGTGCTACGCCTGTGTGGACACGACGTGGAGGAGCAATCGCGGCTGGCAGCGCCGGAGCGCCGGACGCTGACCTATCGGGGGCGCCGGGTGCTGCCCCACCGGCAGCGGGCCTTCGGCTGGCTGACCACGGTCGACCACTGGGACATCGAGCAGCACGAGGTGGAGATCGAGCTGGACGGCAACGTCGTCCGGGACGTGCAGGCCCGGGTGCGCCGCTCCCGCCTGAACGCGCCTATTTAGGATGGGGGCCCCGAGATGGCCCCCAAACCCCCCGACGCTCGGCGCGCCCCGGCGGAGCCGGGTCGCGCCTCGATTCCCCGCGCGGGCCTCGAGGTGGCCCCATCTCCGCGCAGCCCCCCGATCGCTCGGCGCGAGCCGGCTCGCGCCTCGATTCCCCGCGCGGGCCTCGAGGTGGCCCGATCGCGGAGCAGTCCCGCTCTACGAACCGAGGCGCATCAGGACGTACGAGTTCAGGGTGACGTGCTCGCAGCAGTGCAGACAGTAGAAGTCGAGCTCGAGGCCGGCGCGCCGGCCCTGGAAGTCCATGCGGCTGGCACAGCGGGCGTGATGGAGGGCGCCGTCGGGCGCGCGGTACACGGTGGCGATCGGGGGCATCGCGTTCCGTGGCGTCGTCGTGAGGGCCGGGGTCTTGTTCACGGGTGCCATGTTCGTTCCTCGAGCGCGGCGATGAGTCGAGGCGTCTGCCTCACGCTGCCTACTCCCGCCACAGGAGCAGCCAGCAGAGCCCGACGCCGCCACCGCACAGCGCGGCGACGACGGACAGGTACGCGGCCAACTGGGCCCAGGTGAGCATCCGAGAAGCTCCGATCGCCTGGTCGAGCAAGCGCCGTTCCACGACCGGCGAGCCCCGGAGCCGACGTGATTCCACGGAGATGGACGCCAGCGCGGCCCGAGGCGTGGACAGTCTCGTGCGATGCCGGGAGAGGGCCCGGCCAGGAACTGGCCGGACCAACAAAAGGGTGCGTCAGGTGTGGAACGAGCCGCACGACGGCGGCGGCCCCCGGTGAGGGGAGGCCGCCGCCGTTCACATCCGGGCGGACCGCGAAGTGGGCGCGAGCGCGGGCGGCCGGACTACCGCTTGGGCATCGCCTGGATCTGACCGACCAGCTTGTTGAAAGCGTCCAGCAGCGCCCCTGACACCACCTTGCCCTGGTTGGTGTTGGAATACCCCCCGAGGCTGCCGAAGCCGGAGACGCCCGCCAGTCCGAAGCCGCCGCCCAGGTCGGATGACTTCGCGCGACCCTCGGCGATCGCCACCTGCACGCCGGAGCGCGTGTCGGTGACCATCATGAGCGCCTGGGCCTCGCGGAAGCGCACGCTGCCCGCCATGGCGCCCACCGCACCGCCGACGTACGGGATGAAGCTGCCGATCACGGAGCCCGCCGCCGCGCCGGCTCCACCGGCGTTGTCCTCGGAGAACAGGACGTTGGGCGTGATCATGTAGTCGGCCGCGACCATCTGGCCGCCGCCGACGTTGGAGCCTTGCTGCAGGAGCCCGCCGGTGGCGAGGTTGCGCTCGTCGAGCATGCGCGTGAGGGCCTGGCCGCGCTCGACGACGTTGAAGCAGCGGCTCTGGGCGGCCAGCAGGCGGATCACCGGGATCGGCGAGGTCAGCCCCATCTGCGCCAGCGCGGGGATCTGGCTCTCCACCAGCGCGATCGTGCCGACCGGCGCCGGACACTGCACGAGCTGGATCGCGGCGCCCTTGGCATTGCCGCCGTCCCCCGCCGACCCGGTGACCGGCGAGCTGCCCCCGCCGATCTCCATGCTCGAGCAGGCTGCGAGTCCCGTCACCACCGCGATGAGCGCCACCGAAATACCTCGTCTCATAGTTGCTCTCCTCGTCGAGAGATCAGTCGGCCTGTCCCACATCACGGTCCGCGCGGCTACCGCCGCGTCAGGACGAAGTGCGCGCATCCCGTGGTCAACACGCGTCCGTTGAGCGTCACGCCGTTGTCGGCGAGCTGTCCTTCGATGTCGTGCCTCTGGAATCCGAGCACGCGCTTGATCCAGTCCCCGGCCTCCAGGCGGAAGCTGCCGTCGGCGCGGTTGTAGTCGCCGGCCATGCGAAAGCTGCCGCGCGGAATCGACAGGGTCCCCGGCAGCGGGAAGAACTCGAAGACCGCCGAGACGCGGTCGCCCTCGGCGGAGGTGACGTCGAGGGAGAAGCCGATCTCCTGCTGCTGGCACTGGTAGCGGCCCTGCCATCGCCCGACGATGTCGCCCTTCGGGACGACCGGGGGCGGCGGCGGCGCCGGGCGGAGGTCCGGGGCCATCGTGCCGGGCGCCCGGGAGGGTCCGCCCGACAGGGCGTCGGAGGGCGGCGGCGCGAGCGCCACCACCGGCCCGGCCGGGCCGCCGGCCACGGCGGCGGGCGGGCTGAAATAGAACGCGCCGGTCAGGGACGAGGTCTCCCACGGCACCTGCTGGCCGCGCGTCGCCTTGAGCACCCGCACGCGGACCTGGCGGAACACCTCCTCGGCCGTCAGCCCCGGCTCCTTCAGGGCCGCGGCCAGGGCCTGCGTGTACGGGCTGTTCTGCCCCTCGCCGTCGACCGACACGCTGCCGGGCGCCGTGGAGTAGGCGATCAGGCTGCCCTGGGGCGCGTTGACTGTGGCGAGCCCGCGCGAGACCGAGCGCAGGCCCCGCGGGAGCGGATTGTTGCGGCAGGCGTCCAGGATCACGATGTTGACGCGGCTGCCGGCATCCTCCATCTGGCGGAGGGCCATGCCGGCATCGACGGCCTCGATCTCCACGTCGCCCTCGCGCTGGATGCGGGCCCTGGTGGGGACGAGGTAGTTGAGCCCGTTGACCTGCAACCCGTGGCCGGCGTAGTAGAAGATGCTGACCGTGTCCCGCCCGGCTCCGGCGATCCGGCGCCCGAACTCCTGGATGGCGCGCTTCATGGTGCGCTCGTCCGCGTCCATGTGCTCGACGACCTCGAACTTCGCGGAGCGCAACGCCTGGGTCATCAGCCGGGCGTCGTTCACGGGGTTCTTGAGACGCTCGAGCGCCTCGTAGGCGCCGTTGCCGATGACGAGGGCGACGCGGCCCTCCGCGGCCACGTGGGCGGGCCAGGCCACGAGGAGGATCAGCACGAGCCGCCCCAGCGCGAGGACGCCCCCGGCGCCGGGCCCGTCAACTGGATGCGTGACGTCCGAGTCCAACCCGCGTGATGCTAGCAACGCGCCGGCATCCATGTCAACGCACGCGGCCAGCGCCGCCAGCGCCCGCCCGGCGTCCGTCACGACGGCGCCGGCGTCAGCCCCGCCACTGCGACAAACGCTCGTTGAGGGCATCCAGGCCCAGGACGATGGCGATCGACGCCGCCGAGACCAGCGCGGTGGCCGCGAACAGCTCGGGGGCCCGAAACCCGTTGGCCAGCGAGCCCATGACGTGCCCCATGCCTCGCACCCCGGCGAACATCTCCACGATCAGCACGCCGAGCAGGCAGAACACGATGCCCAGCCGCATGCCGGCCAGCACCGTCGGCACGATGGCCGGCAGGAGCACCTTCCAGTAGAGCTGCCAGGTGGTGGCGCCGAAGGCGCGGGCCACGCTCACGAGCGTGCGGTCGACGTCGCGGACGCCGCCCATCACCAGGACCAGGATGGGAAAGACGCCGTGGATGGTGCCGTACAGGATCGCCGGCGCGGTGCCGAAGCCGAGCAGCAGCACGATCCACGGCAGCACCAGGATCTTCGGCATGCCGTAGAGCGCGACGACGAAGGGACTCAGCACCTCCCGCAGGGCGCGCACGGAGCCGACCGCGATGCCGAGCGAGACGCCCAGGGTGACCGCCAGCGCGTAGGCGACCGCCGTCTTGGCCAGCGTGTCGCCGAGGCCGGCCACGGCGCTGCCGGCGATGCCCGCGAACGCCCCCGCCACCGCGCTCGGCGCCGGCACGAAGAGCGGATCCACCCAGCCGACGCGCGCCACGCCCTCCCACGCCACCAGGAGGACGAGCACGCTGGCGGCCTGGAGCGCGACGACCCGCCCCCGCTCGCCGGGCCTCACTCGCTCCACCGCCGGGCCCGGCGCTCGACGAGGCCGGCCACCGCGTCGGAGCCCACCACCAGGACCAGGGTCACGACGACGAGGGCCACGTAGTCGGCGGTCCGGAACAGCCCGTACGCGTGGTTGATGAGGGTGCCCATCCCCTCCTTGGCGCCGAGGATCTCGCCGACGATCACCCCGATGACGGTCAGGGCCAGGCCCGTGCGGAGCCCGCCGACCAGCGTGAACAGCATGGCCGGGACCATGACCCGGGCGAACACGGCCGGCGGGCGCGCGCCGAACGCCCGGGCCACCACGATCAGGTGCGGGTTCACCTGCCGGATGCCGGCCAGCACCGCCAGCGTGATCGGAAAGAACCCCAGCAGGAACCCGAACGCGATCTTCGAGGCCGCGTCGAGCCCGAAGAACAGCATCAGCGAGGGATACCAGACCACCGCCGGCACCGCGTACAGCGCCGCCACGATCGGCCCGTACACGCGCCCGACGAGCCGATGGAGCCCGAGGGCGAACCCGCACGCCAGCCCGGCGGCGATCGCCATCGCATAGGCGACCGCGATCTCGCGGACCGTCAGCAGCAGGCTCGCCGGCAGATCCGGATACGACTCCAGCGCGAGCAACCGCCCCAGCGCCGGCACCACCGCCGACGGCGGCACGTACAGCAACGGATTCGCCGCGCGCGCCCAGATCTCCCACGCGAGGAGACCGGCCGCGAGAATCGCCCCGCGCAGTGCCAGGACGCGCATGCTATCCCCCGGGCACGCTGCCGTGGGGGCGCCCGGAGGTCGGGGGCCCGCGGCGCGCCATCGATGGCGAGCCGTGTCGCCGCCCGCGCTCGGGGCGGGGCGAGCGCGCCGCCACGGATTCGACTGGCCTGACCCCAGCCCCCTTCGGGGGATGGGGGGCCCGCGCGAGCCCCGCCCGGAGCGAGGTGCGGCGTACAGGCGAGCCATCCTGGCGCGCCCGGGGCCCCCGACCTCCGGGCGCCCCCACGGCAGCGTG
>Ga0302046_10001659_pt1 | contig 20858 bp, 18 predicted proteins | sample RVTome_11_FD_200261 | JGI IMG/M metagenome (GOLD analysis project Ga0302046, IMG submission 200261) | Soil microbial communities from uranium-contaminated site in the Upper Colorado River Basin, Wyoming, United States - RVT147D111 (version 2) ...
CATGGCCCGCAAGTCCCGCACCAGCGCCGCGGGTTCGGCATAGGTTACCTCGAGCCGATCGACGTCGAGCACGGGCTCGGCGAGCCCGGCCGCGAGGGCGAGGTCGCCCAGGTCGTGCATGTCGAATGCCGCGTGGACGTGGATCCGGTCGTCGGCAGCCGCGAAGGCCTCGCGCACTTCCTTGAGCGTGTCGGGGCCGAGCGTCGCGAACAGCGCGACACCGTCCGCGGCGAGCACGCGCGCGGCTTCGGCGAAAACGACGTCGGGCCGGCACCACGGGAGCACGAGACTCGCGAGCACGAGCTCGGCGCAGTGGGACTTGAGCGGCACTCGTTCGGCGTCGCCGCCGACGACGGCGAAGGCCCGGCCGGTGCTCGCCGCCGCCGAGCGCAGCATGCTCCGGCTCGAGTCGAGCGCCATGGCGTGTGCCGCGGGATACCGCGCCGCGAGCGCGCTTGCGCCGGATCCTATGCCGCAGCCGAGATCGACGACGAGGCGCGGCGCGAGCCGCAACAGGTCGAGCCGCGCGAGCAGGCGCGTGCGCGCCTCGTCGTGAATGAAGCTCGCGCCGGCGAAATGCCCGCTCCTGCGGGCCGCCCGGTCGAAGGCACGCCTGGCCGCGCGCCTTTCGGGCAGCGCTTCGTCGAGACGGAGCGTCACGGCGTTCGCGACGCTATTGCGCCGCGGCGCCCGGCTCGGGGCGGAGACCGAGCCGCGCGAATAACCGCTGGTCGGCGGCCGTGTCGGGATTGCCGGTCGTGAGCAGCTTCTCGCCGTAGAAGATCGAGTTCGCGCCTGCGAAGAAACACAGCGCTTGGAGCTCGTCGCTGAACTCGCTGCGCCCGGCCGAGAGGCGCACGTGCGAGCGCGGCATGAGAATTCGCGCGACGGCGATGCAGCGCACGAACTCGAACGGATCGACCGGCGCGGCGCCCGCGAGCGGCGTCCCCCTTCGGGGACTACCAAGGGGCGTGCCCGGGATCGGCACGAGGTCGTTGATGGGCACGCTCTCGGGCTGCGGATCGAGCGTCGCGAGCGTGTGCAGCAGACCGATGCGGTCGGCGCGCGTCTCGCCCATGCCGACGATGCCGCCGCAACAGACCTTGACCCCCGCGGCGCGCACTCGCGCGAGAGTCTCGAGTCGATCCGCGTACGTGCGCGTCGTGATGATTTTCTCGTAGAACTCGGCCGACGAGTCGAGGTTGTGGTTGTAGTAGTCGAGCCCGGCCTCGGCGAGACGCTCGGCTTGACCCGGCTTGAGCAGGCCAAGCGTTGCGCACGTCTCGAGCCCCATGGCCTTGACCTCCTTGACCATGGCGAGGATGGGCTCGAGCTGCGTGTCCTTGGGCCCGCGGTACGAGGCGCCCATGCAGAAGCGCGTGGCCCCGGCCTCCTTGGCGCGGCGCGCCGCAGCGCGCACCTCGTCGAGGGGCATGAGATCGTGGCGGTCGACGCCCGTCGTGTAGCGGATGCTCTGCGGGCAATACGCGCAGTCCTCGGGGCAGGCGCCGGTCTTGATCGAGAGCAGCGTCGAAACCTGCACGGCGCTCGGGTCGAAGTGCTGGCGGTGCACCCACTGCGCGGAGTACAGCAGGTCGTTGAACGGCAGATCGAACAGCGCCTCGACCTCGGCGCGCGTCCAGTCCGCGCGCGGCGCGGCCGTGACGCGCGCGCCGTGGCTCGTTTCTCGTTCGACTGCCGACATTCTTGGCTCGCTTCGGCGCACTCGCGGCGCGACGCTCCAGTATCAGAAACGCCCGCGAGCACTGTCAACTTCGAGCTCGGACTCCGGTTTACGCGATGTGGGACGCGCTGTTCGTCGAAAGCTGCCCCGCCTGCGGCGGGGCCTCGCGCCGCGGCTTCTGTGCCGTGTGCGCGCTCGAGTTCGCGCGCGTGCGCCGTGCGTGCGTGCGCTGTGGGCTCGCGACGCCCGTCTCGCGGTGCCCCTTGCGGAGCGCTCCCTGGTCCGTCACCGCCGTGGTGGCGCCGTTCGACTATGCGCAGCCGCTCGAGCACTACGTGCACGCCCTCAAGTACCGCGGCGCGCGGTCGTTGGGCCGGGCGTTCGCGTTGTTGCTCGCGCCGGCGCTGGCGGCGGTGCGCGCCGAGGTCGACGCGCTCGTGCCCGTGCCACTGCATCGCACGCGCCGTTGCGAGCGCGGCTACAACCAAGCGTACGAGATCGCCCGGCCCCTGGCACGCGAGCTCGGCCTGCCGCTGCTCGAGCGCGGCATCGTGCGTCGCGTGGCAAGCGCTGCGCAGACCGGCCAAAACGCGCAGCAGCGGCGTGCGAGCGTGGCGCGAGCTTTCCACGTGAGCCGCGACCTGCGCGGGCAGCGTATCGCCATCGTCGACGACGTCGTGACGACGGGCGCGACGATCAACGCGCTCGCTTCCGAGCTCGAGTCCGCGGGTGCACGGAGCTGCCTCGCATTGGCCGTCGCCCGCACTGCGGAGCGCTCCGACGAGACATCAGGCGCGGAACGTGTAGTCGAGCACGATCCCTGCGAACACGGCAGCGCCGAACCAGGCGTTGTTCAAGAACGCACGAAAGGCCTGCACGCCGTCGCGGTCGCGGATGAGGTAGCCCTGATAGGCTGCGAAACAGGCCGCGGCGCCGAGACCGCCGTAGTACCACGCGCCCAAGGCCGCGCTGCGGCCGACGAGCACGAGACTCGCGAGCAGCAGCACCTGTAGGCCCGCGATGAACTGCCGGTCGAGCTCGCCGAACAGGACAGCCGTCGAGCGCACGCCGACCTTGAGATCGTCGGCTCGGTCGGTCATCGCGTACAGCGTGTCGTAGACGACGACCCAAATCATCGTGGCGAGAAACAGCAGCCAAGCGACACGCGGCACGTCGCCGGTGCTCGCGGCGAACGCCATCGGCACTCCCCACGAGAACGCGACGCCGAGCACGAACTGCGGCGTCGACAGGAAGCGCTTCGTGAACGGGTAAATCACGGCGATGACGGCGCCGCCGATCGCGAATGACAGGGTGAGCGGGTTCAACGTGAGCACGAGTCCGAGCGCTATGAGCATGAGCGCAGCGAACAGCAGCAGCGCCTCGGCGGGCGCGACCTCGCCCGTCGCGAGCGGGCGGTCGGCCGTGCGCGCGACGTGGGGGTCGATCTTGCGGTCGACGAAGTCGTTGATGACGCAGCCCGCAGAGCGGACCACGATCGTGCCGAGCACGAGGATGATGAACACGCGCTCGTCGGGGCGGCCGGCCGAGGCGATCCACAGCGCCCAGAGTGTCGGCCATAGCAGCAGCCAAATGCCGATCGGCCGGTGCAGCCGCATGAGGCGCAGGTAGCGCGAATAGTGCTGCACGAGCACCCGCAGGTGGCCCGGCCGCGGCGTTTTCGTCGTGGGATAGCTCGCGGTGCGGTTGCTCAACGGTGAAGTCCCTGGCTCATGCGCATCGCAGGGATTCTAGGGGCCGCGGCGCTCGCGGGGCAAACGCGGCGCTTCACACTTTGGCGTATTCGGCTTCGCCGCGGCTCCAGCGGCGAATCAGCGCGTCGCTCGCGACGGGGCTCGTCGCGAGGAGCTCTTCCGAGATCTCGATGACGACGGGCAAGAGGTCGGCGTCGCGCAGGAGATCGGCGATGCGCAGCTGCTCGACGCCGGTCTGGCGCGTGCCGAGCACCTCGCCCGGGCCGCGCAGCTCGAGGTCTTTCTGCGCCACTTGAAACCCGTCGTTGGTGGCGCGCAGCACGTTGAGCCGCTCGCGCGCGACCTCCGTGAGCGGCGGCCGATACAGCAGCACGCAGCTCGAGGCCTGCGCGCCGCGCCCCACGCGACCGCGCAACTGGTGCAGCTGCGCCAAGCCCATGCGCTCGGCGTTCTCGACGACCATGAGCGTCGCGTTCGGCACGTCGACGCCCACCTCGATGACGGTCGTCGCGACGAGCAAGCGGAGCTCGCCGCGCTTGAACGCGCGCATCACGCTGTCCTTGTCGGCGGGCTTCATGCGGCCGTGGATCAGGCCTATCGGCGTGCCGGGCAACGCATCCTTGAGCTCGCGCTCGAGCGCGCTCGCGGCCTGCGAATCGACGAGCTCGGATTCCTCGATGAGCGGGCAAACCCAGTACGCCTGGCGGCCCGCGGCGCAGTGTGCGGCGATGCGCTCCACGAGCTCGGCGCGGCGCTGCTCGGGCATCACGACGGTCTTGACGGGCTGCCGCCCCGGCGGCAGCTCGCCGATCACGGAGCAATCGAGATCGGCGTAGGCCGTCATCGCTAGCGTCCGCGGGATCGGCGTCGCGGTCATGATGAGCTGGTGCGGCACAACCGTGCCGTCGGCGCCTTTTTGCTTGAGCTTGAGCCGCTGCTCGACACCGAACCGATGCTGCTCGTCGACGATGACGAGCGCCAAGCTGTGAAACGCGACGCTCTCCTGGAACAACGCGTGCGTGCCGACGACGACGCCGGCGCGGCCGTCGGCGACCGTCGCGAGCGTCGCGGCACGTGTGCGCGCGGGTTGGCCGCCGATCAACGCCGCTACCTCGATACGCAGGGGCGCGAGCCAGCGCTCGAAGCTCGCGAAGTGCTGCTCTGCGAGCAGCTCGGTCGGCGCCATGACGGCGGTCTGACACCCCGCCGCGGCCGCGACCACGGCCGCCGCCGCGGCCACGACGGTCTTGCCGGAGCCGACGTCGCCTTGCAGCAGCCGGTTCATCGGCTGCCCCCTCCCCAAGTCAGCGACGATCTCCGCGAGCGCGTGCTGCTGTGCGGCCGTCAGCGCAAACGGCAGGGCGGCCATGAGCTCCGCGAGTCTCGCCGTGGGCTTAGGAAGCGGCTGCGCGTGCTCGTGGCGCACGAGCGCGGCCGAGCGCCGCAAGCTCAAACGCTGGGCGATGAGCTCCTCGAGCGCGATGCGGCGCGCGCACGGGTGGCGCCCGAGCAGCAATTGCTCCGTGGCCGCATCACGCGGCGGCGCGTGCAAGTACGCGAGCGCCGCGGTCAGCGAGGGCCACGGTTCGCCGGCGAGCGAGCGCGACGCCAGCGCGTCGGAGAGATAGTCCTCGAGCGGCTCGCGCGCGAGCGCGGCCACCGCGTGAGCCACGATGCGCCGGATCGTCTGCTGGTACAGCCCTTCGGTCGTGGGATAGACGGGCGTCAAGGTGTCATTCGGCTCCGCGTCGTCGTCGCTGACGACGACACGGTGCTCGGGATGAACCATCTCGGGACCTAAGGGGCCACTGCGCACCTCGCCGTAGCAGCGCACGCGCCGGCCGCGCGCGAGCGCCTGCTCGACTCCGCGATTGAAGTAGAACCAGCGCAGCGTCAGCGCGCCGGTGCCATCCGTGAGGCGACAGAGCAACGAGCGTCGCCGCCGATGGACGACATCGCTGATCTCGATGACGCCCTCGACGAGCGCCTTGTCGCCGACGCTGAGACCACCGATGGGCCGCAGTGCCGTGCGATCCTCGTAGCGCTGCGGCAGGAGGCAGAGCACGTCGCCGATCGTCCGGACGCCGAGCTTCGCGAGCCGCTCGGCGATCTTCGGGCCGACGCCCGCAAGGCGGTCGACGGGCCTATCGAAGAGCGTTAGAGGCTGCGCGGCGATCGAGACTGCCTACAGCACGAGGATGCCGTCGACTTCGACGGCGGCGCCTCGCGGCAACTGAGCCACGCCGATCGCGGCGCGCGCGGGATACGGCTCCTTGCAGTACTCCGCCATGATCTCGTTGACGATGGGGAAGTTGGCGAGATCCGTGAGATAGACCGTGATCCGCACCGCGTTGGCCAATGAGCCGCCCGCGGCGCCCGCGACCGCGGCCAGGTTGTCGAACACCTGGCGGATCTGCGCGCGCATGTCGCCCTTGACGAGCTCCATGGTCTTCGGATCGAGCGGTATTTGGCCCGACAGATAAACGGTGTTGCCGGCGCGGATGGCTTGGCTGTACGGGCCGATGGCGGCCGGCGCACGCGGCGTGTGGATCGGTTCTTTGGCCATGATTCCTGACGGTTAGCTGGCGCTGCGGGTCACGCGCACGACGCCCGGAATCGTGCGGATGCTGCGCACGACCTGCGCCAACTGGCGGCGGTCGCGCACTTTCAAGCGGAACACGAGCGCCGTGGCGTCGCCGTCGCGGTCGACGCGCACGTGCTCGATGTTGGTGTGGGTCGCGGAAATGCGGCCCGCGACCTCGGCGAGCAGGCCGACGCGATCGAGCGTGCGCACGAGGATCTCGGAGTCGTACTCGCCTTTGACGCCGCGCGTCCAGTTGACGGGGATCCACTTGTCCGGTTGCTTGCGATACTCGGCGAGATTGCGGCACCGGTCGCGGTGGATCACGATGCCGCGGCCGCTCGACATGAAGCCGACGATCTCGTCGCCCGGGATTGGATAGCAGCAATGCGCGTAGCTCACGACGGCGCCTTCGGTGCCCGCGATCTCGAGCGGCTTGCGCCGTGCGGCGGCGTCGGAATCGGGCTCGTCACCTTGCTGGGCGAGCAAGCCGGCGATCACGGGCGCCAAGCGCTCGCCCAAGCCCACCTGCTCGAAGAACGTGGCTTCGTCGGCGACGCCGAGCTCTTTGCGCAATTGCTCGAAGCGCGCCTTCGGCACGCGGCGCAGACTCAGCGAGTACGACAAGAGCTCCTGGTTGATGAGCCGGCGGCCGAGGTCCTGCGCCTCGTCGCGCTTCAAATTCTTGAGGTAGCCGCGGATCGCGTTGCGCGCCTTGGCCGTCGTCACGAAGTTCACCCAGCTCGGATTCGGGTGCGCGCTGCGCTGCGTGACGATCTCGACGGTTTCGCCGTTCTGGAGCAGGGTCTTGAGCGGCACGGCGCGCCGGTCGATCTTGGCGGCGACGCAGCGATTGCCGATGTCGGTGTGCACCGCGTACGCGAAGTCGACGGCGGTGGCGCCGCGCGGCAAACGCATGATGGCGCCCTTCGGCGTGAACACGTAGACCTTGTCCGGGAACAAATCGGCCTTGACGGTCTCGAGGAACTCCTCGGAGTTGGCCGCGCGCTCCATCTCCATGAGCCCCGCGAGCCACTCGCGCGCGCGTTCCTCGGTGCTGTAGAAATTCTTGTCGACGGCTTTGTATTGCCAGTGGGCCGCGATCCCGCGCTCGGCGACCTTCTCCATGTTCTCGGTGCGAATTTGCACTTCGAGCGGCAGGCCGTTCGGGCCGAACAACGTCGTGTGCAACGATTGATAGCCGTTGACGCGCGGGATCGAAATGTAGTCCTTGAAGCGGCCCGGCATCGGCTTGAACAATTGATGCGTCACGCCGAGCGCGCGGTAGCAGCTGTCGCCGTCCTCGACGATGACGCGCACGCCATAGACGTCGACGATGTCCGACAGGTGCGCCTGCTTGCGCTGCATCTTCAAATAGATGCTGTAGAGGTGCTTCTCGCGCGCCACGACGCTCGCGGGGATCTTCGCATCCGCAAGCGCCGCGGTGAGGCGGCCCTCGATCTTGCGCAGGAGCTGGCGCTGGTTCCCCTTGGCGCGGCGCAGCGTGCGCTCGAGCACGCGGTAGCGGTAGGGGTAGAACGTCTTGAACCCCAAGTCCTCGAGCTCGAGCTTGATCGAATAGACGCCGAGCCGGTTCGCGATCGGCGCGTAGATGTCGAGCGTCTCGCGCGCGATGCGGCGCTGCTTATCGGCGGGCAACGACTGGATCGTGCGCATGTTGTGCGTGCGGTCGGCGAGCTTGACGAGGATCACGCGCAAATCTTTGGCCATCGCAAGCAGCATCTTGCGGAAGCTCTCGGCCTGCGCCTCGGCGACGCTGTCGAAGCGCAAGTGGTCGATCTTGCTGACGCCGTCGACGAGCAACGCGACGTCGTCGCCGAAGCGCGTCTGGATCTCCGGCAGCGTGCTGGCCGTGTCTTCGACGACGTCGTGCAGCAGCGCGGCTTTGATCGACCCGGCGTCGAGATGCAGCCCCGCGAGGATCTCGGCGACGGCTACGGGATGGGAGATATAGGCATCGCCGTTGCGGCGGAGCTGGCCCTCGTGAGCTTTGGAGCTGAACTCGTAGGCCGCGGTGATGCTCGGCAGGTCGGCGCTCGGCAGGTAACGCTCGAGCTGACCCATGAGGCGCCCGAAATCATCGGTCCGCCATACCGACGACAACATGCGATCGCGGATGACGGCACCATAGTCCATGGCGGCTAGCTCTGCCGGCCTCTCAAGCCGGCCTCAGTGGCTCGATCAATCGCCGATCGAGACGGGCCTCGCGCTCAAGAGATCCTCGGGCGACATCGGCGTCACCGCCGCGAGGTCGGCCGCGAGTATGTCTTCGACGGGCTTGTCGCGCTGCGTCAGTATCTCTTCGTCGACGTAGCCCTCGGCGATCTCGCGCAGCGCGACGACCGTGGCCTTGTCGTTCTCCCAATCGACCATGGCATGGGCGCCGTTGGCCAGCTGGCGCGCGCGCTTGGCGGCGACGAGCACGAGCTGGAACAGGTTCGGGATCTTCTGCAAACAGTCTTCGACGGTAATTCTTGCCATGGACGGACGGCCCTCCTTGGGCACCGGACCCGTAAGTCTAATTCACCACCCCCAGGGGGCGGCAAGCGACAAGTACCTATCCGGCCAGAATGGCGGTGGCGGCGGCGCGGACTTCGGGGGAATCGGTGCGCGTGTTCGGCGCGCGGCCGGCGATGACGGCGGCGAGGCGGTCGAGCGCGGCTGCGAAGTCGTCGTTGATGACGACGTGGTCGAACTCGTGCCAGTGGGTCATGTCGCCTTGAGCATCCCGTAGACGGCGCGCGATCACGGCCTCGGAATCGGTTTGTCGGCCGCGCAGGCGGCGCTCGAGCTCGGCGACGCTCGGCGGCATGATGAAGACGCTCTGCGATTCGGGCGCGCGCTCGCGCACCTGGCGCGCCCCCTGCCAGTCGATCTCGAGCACGACCGAGAACCCGGCTGCGAGCAGGCCCGCCACGTGCTCGCGGCCCGTGCCGTACCAGTGGTCGAACACGCGCGCGTGCTCGAGGAACTCGCCGGCGCCAGCCATTTCGAGAAACCGTGGCTCGTCGACGAAGAAGTAGTCGCGGCCGTGCACCTCGGAGCTGCGCCGCGCGCGGGTCGTGTAAGAGATCGAAAAACGGAGGGCTTGGTTGCGATCGAGCAGTGCCCGCACGAGCGACGTCTTGCCGGCGCCCGAAGGCGCGGCGACGACCCAAAGCTTGCCGGCAGCGGCCTGCGCCATCCTCACTCCAGGTTCTGCACCTGCTCGCGCATCTGCTCGATGAGCACTTTGAGCTCGACAGCCGCGCGCGTCAGCGCCTCCTCCTGGACTTTGGAAGCGAACGTGTTGGCCTCGCGGTTGAGCTCCTGGATCACGAAGTCGAGCCGGCGCCCCACGGGCTCGTCGCGAGCGAGGATCGCCGCGACCTCGGCGACGTGGCTCGCGAGCCGGTCGATCTCCTCGGCGACGTCGGAGCGCTGCGCGACGAGCGCGAGCTCCTGCTCGAGCCGGTCGGGCTCGGCTCGCACGTCGAGCTTTTCCAAGCGCTCGCGAAGCCGATCTCGGTAGCGAACCGACACTCCGTCGAGCTGCGGCCTCACGAGCGCGATGAGCGCCGTGATGCCCGCGTTGCGCTTGGCCAGCATTTCGACGATGCGGGCCCCCTCGCGGCCGCGCGCTTCCCCGAGCGCGCGCAGCGCGGCGGCCAGGCACTTCCTGATCGGCTCGCCGAGCTCCTCGACGCGCTGCGTGGGCTCCTCGAGCACCCCGGGCCAGCGCAACACCTCGTGGGTCGTCAGCGGGTCCGCGGCGGGGAACACCGCACGCGCCTGGTCCTCGAGCGCGCGCAGCGCCGCCAATGCGGCGGGTACCGGCACGCGGGGCGCGTCGGCGCGCTCGGCGGCCGCGATCTTGAGGGTGCAGTCCACCTTGCCGCGTTTGACCGCCGCGGCCACGACTTCGCGGCAGTCGGGTTCGACGGCGCGGACCTCCTCGGGCAATCGAAACCCGAGCTCGAGGAAGCGGTGGTTGACGCTGCGAATCTCCCAGACGAGGCGGAACGAGCCGCAACGCGCTTCGGCGCTCGCGAATCCGGTCATGCTGTGAGGCATTCGATTGAGTCCGGAAGTGGTTTCAGCCAATCTGGGCGCCGTTCGGCGCTCGGCAGGCGAGTGTACATCAGCGGCTTTCCCGCTCGGCGGAGAACCGGTGACCGGCCAAGACAAGAAACGTTGCGAGCGAATCGGGGATATCCAGGCGTGCGTGTCGATTATGCAAAGTTGAGCCTGCCGGGCAACAGAACCGAAAACCAGGATCGCGTCGAGGTCGTCGTCCAGAGCGAGGCGACGCTCATGATCGTCGTCGACGGCATGGGCGGGCATGCCCACGGCGCGCGTGCGGCCGAGGTGACGGTCGCGACGCTCAAAGAGTGCTTCGGTGAGATGCCGCTGCCCGTCTTCGACCCGCAAGGGTTCCTGACGCTGTCGCTCGCGCGCGCCCACGATCGCGTCGTGAAGCTCGGCGATGGCGTGGCGCTCGACCACAAGCCGCGCGCCACCTGCGCCGTCTGCCTCGTGCAGGACGGCGGATCTTATTGGGCCCACGTCGGCGACAGCCGCATCTATCAGCTGCGCGGCGGGCGCATCAAAGCGCGCACTCGCGACCATAGCCACGTGGAGCTGCTGCTGCGCGAAGGGCTCATCGCCGAGAGCGAGATGCGCGGTCACCCGATGCGCAACTTCGTCGAGTGCTGCCTCGGCGGCGACGTGCCGCTGCCGGACATGAGCATCACTGCGCGCAACAAGCTCGATCCGGGCGACGTGGTGCTCGCTTGCACGGATGGCTTGTGGTCCGGCCTCGAGGACGCGGACTTCGCCGCCATCACGAGCGAGGACCGAGCTCCGCTCGAGCGCGCCGTGCGCGATCTCGCCGAGCGCGCTGTCGCGAAGAACGCTCCCTACAGCGACAACACGAGCGTCACTGCGGTCCTTTGGCACGGCGCGTGAGCTCCCGCTTGAGCCGCACGCCGAGCTGGTAAGCTGTCTCCCCCAATCTTTCGCCGAAGTCGGAGTCATCTATGCGGCCGAGCGGACGCCGCCGCGACGAGATGCGCCACGTGCAGCTCACGCCGCACTTCACTCGCCATGCCGAAGGCTCCGTGCTCGCCGCGTTCGGCGACACGCAGGTCGTGTGCACGGCTTCGGTGGAGGCGAAAGTTCCGCAGTTCCTCAAAGGGAAGGGGCAAGGTTGGGTCACGGCCGAGTACGGCATGCTGCCGCGCTCGACGCACACCCGCACGCAGCGGGAGGCGGCGCGCGGCTCGCAGAGCGGCCGCACGCTCGAGATACAACGCCTCATCGGCCGCAGCCTGCGGGCCGTCGTCGATCGCGACGCGCTCGGCGACCACACGATCACCGTCGACTGCGACGTGCTCCAGGCCGATGGCGGCACGCGCACGGTCGCGATCACGGGCGGCTACGTCGCGCTCGTGCTGGCCGCAGCCGCGCTCGTGAAATCCGGCAAGATCGCCCGCAATCCGATCCACGGTCAGATCGCAGCCGTTTCGGTGGGGATTTTTCGCGGCCAAGCCGTGCTCGATCTCGACTACGCCGAGGACTCCGAAGCCGAGACCGACATGAACGTCGTCATGAACGACGCCAGGGGCTTCATCGAGGTCCAGGGCACGGCCGAGGGCCACGCCTTGCAGCGCGGCGAGCTCGACAAGCTGCTCGATCTCGCGGCAGGCGGCATCGGGCAGTTGCTCGCCGCCCAGGCGGCCGTGCTCGCCAAGTGACACGGCACCCCCACTGGGTGCTCGCGACGAACAATCGCGGCAAGGTCGTCGAGCTCGAAGCGTTGTTGGCCGAAGCCCGCCTACCGATCCGCGTGAGCGCGCAATTCGAGCTCGGCGTGGCGGCACCCCCCGAGACGGCCACGACGTTCGTCGAGAACGCGCTGCAGAAGGCACGTCATGCAGCCGGGGCCACGGGCCTGCCCGCGATCGCCGACGACTCCGGCCTCGTCGTCGCGGCGCTCGGCGGAGCGCCCGGGGTTCGCTCGGCACGGTTGGCCGGCGAGCGAGCCGACGACGCGGTCAACGTCGCCAAGCTTCTCGAGCTGCTCGCCGCCCATCCGGACGAGCGCGCGGCGCGATTTCATTGCGTGCTCGTCGCGCTCGAACGCGCCGACGATCCGGCGCCGTTGATCGCCTCGGGCTCGTGGGCCGGCGAGATCGCTCGCGCGCCGGTGGGCTCCGGCGGCTTCGGCTATGACCCGGTCTTCTTCGACCCGCGGCTCGGCAAGACGGCGGCCGAGCTCTCGCGCAGCGAAAAAAGCCGCGTGAGTCACCGCGGCACCGCGCTCCGCACGCTCGTCGAACTCCTGAGGAATCGATGAGTTGGCGCGTCGCACGATGGTTTCCGGCGGCGTTTTATACACACCGTCGCTCGGGAGGCATCGGAATAAGCCTGTTGCGCGATCTTTCTCGTTTATCGCCGCCATAAACGCGCGTAACTCTTTGATATATATAACGTCCACTGCATGATCGTTTTTTGACCAAAAGCGGCGAAATCGTTTCAGTACGGGGATTTGGCGCGACCCGAGGCGCGATCTCCACAGAGTTGTGCACAGTTTCTGTGGATAAGCGGAGCGCTGTGGGCCGTTCCCGGCTCGCCTTGTGTTCGGGCGAGGCCGGCATTATTCTCTCGCGCCCTGCAGGGAGCCGGCCATGAAGCCAGAAATCCATCCGAATTACGGCGCAATCAAAGTCATTTGCTCGTGCGGCAACGAGTTCTCGACGCGTTCCACGCTGGGTCAGGATCTGCACGTCGAGGTCTGCTCGTCATGCCATCCGTTCTATACGGGCAAGCAGAAGATCGTCGACAGCGGCGGCCGCGTCGACAAGTTCCGTCGCCGCTATAACAAAACCGCCGGACAGCCCAGCGGCTGATCGTTCAGCGGCGGACGCCGCCTTCCCCGTAGTCCCGGCCTCAAGGGTCGGTGCTCGCGACCAAGGCGAGCACCGTCGCGCGCGAAGCGCGCCGCATGGGCTTACCGTCGACGGGTGAGAGCGGTGCGTGCCCCGAGCCGCGCTCGGGGAACACCATGACCTCGAGCTCTTCGTCGTCGAGGAGTACCTCGAAGCCCGGGATGAGCTCGATCTCGTTCCGGCCGAAGCGATAGCGCCGCTGCGCATCCCGTAGCCTAAGCCCTAGACTCTCGAGAGCGCCCGCGACGACCTCGGGCGAGTCGCAGAAGACATGCAGCTCGATCGCCGAGCTCTGCGTGGCCGTGCCGTCGAACACGGCGCCGACGAGCTTTGGCCGGAAGGCCGCCAGGAGATCCATCGCGTGTGCCGCGACCGAGCGTAACCGGCTCAACCGGTCGTTGTGCGCGTCGGGCTCGAAGGTTCGCTGCCGCTCCGCGAGTCGCTCATGAATCTCCCCGTTGCTCGGTAGCGCGCCGCCGCGGACGCGGAGACGCTCGGCCGCCTTGCGCTTGGCCAACGCGAAATCCGCGATGCCGTGCTCGGCCATGAGCCGCGCAGCTTCATCCGCGAGCTCCTGGCGCAGCGTCTCCGACAACCAAGGTGAGCGACGTCGTCCACTCATGGCCGACGTTCAGAAGATCGGCTCACCGCTGCTCGGGCCGGTCTCGCTGCCGGGCTCGAGCGCATTGAGCGAGTCGCACGAGTGGCTGTCGGGCTCGCGCTCCGGCAGATGGTCGATATCGAACTTCTCGAAGATGCTGTCGGACCGGCAGTCGTTCGCGATGTCCCCCGTGGCCGGATCGATGCGGTACTCGACGATACCCGGCGGCCGTACGAGCGGGCGCTCGGCCGTGCCCGCGAGCGCCTCGCCCATGAATCCGCTCCACATGGGCAGCGCCGTGCGGGCGCCTTGCTCGCTCGCGCCGAGCGGGCGGTTCACATCGTCGAAGCCGACCCAGGCCGCGCCTACGAGGCCCGCGTTGAAGCCGACGAACCACGTATCGCGGCCTTCGTTGGTGGTGCCGGTCTTACCGGCCAGGTCGTTGCGGCCGAGCTCGCGGCGCGCGCGGGCCCCCGAGCCGCGCACCACGTTGTCGCGGAGCAGGTCGGCGACGAGGAACGCGTTGCGCGCCGAGATCACGCGCTCCGCGGCGTGCTGCCGCGGATAGAGCTCCCTCGCGTCGGCGACGAGCTCCTCGGTCTCGGCCTCGACGCGCGGCGGCGTCTCGGGCGGCGTGTTGCACTCGGCGCAGATCGCGGGTCGCGCCGCATACAAGAGCTCGCCGTCGGCTGTCGTCACGCGGTCGATGAAGTAGTGGTCGACGCGATACCCGCCGTTCGCGAACACGGCGTAAGCCGCGGCGAGCTCTACCGGCGCAATGCCGCCCGAGCCGAGCGCGAGCGACAGGTCCTTCGGCACTGCCGTGTCGTCGAAGCCGAAGCGCTTGACATGCTCGACGGCTGCGGGCACGCCGATGGTCTGGAGCGTGCGAACCGCCACGGAGTTCATCGACTCGAGCAGCGCCTCGCGGAGCCGCGTGGGACCGAAATACTTGCCGCCGAAGTTTTCGGGCCGCCACACACGCTCGAGCGCGGGCTGGTAGCCCAAGTCGAGCGGCGCGTCGATGACGACCGTGGCGGGAGTGGAGCCGTGCTCGAAGGCCGCCGAGTACACGAACGGCTTGAACGACGATCCCGGCTGACGCCGCGCCTGCGTGGCGCGGTTGTAGTTGCTGAGGAAGAAGTCGAACCCGCCGGTGAGCGCCACGATCGCGCCGTCGAGGGGATCGACGGCCACGAAAGCACCTTGCACCTCGGGGATCTGTGCCAGGCGCCAGCCGCCTTCGGCCCTGCGGCGGAAACGCACGATGTCGCCCGGGCGCAGCACCTCGGCGATGGTTTTCGGTTTCTCGCCCGAGATGTCGTCGGTGATGAAACGGGCCGCCCACTCGACGGCGTCGAGACCGATGGTCTGCATGCCATGTTCCGCGAAGAACACCTGCCCGTCGAGCTCGCCGGCCGCGAGCACGATCGCAGTTTCGTAGTCGAGCAACGTCGGCGGCGCGTCCTCGAGCAGCGCGCGCAGCGTATCGGGATCGTGGGCAATCGACTCGCCCGCGGCCGGCTCGGCGTCCTCGCCGCCGCCCGGAAGCTCGACGCGGGCCAGCGGCCCGCGGTAGCCGTGGCCCTCGTCGTAGGCCATGAGCCTAACGCGCATCGCCCGGTTCGCAGCCGCCTGAAGCCGGCTGTCGATCGACGTCGTGACCTTGAGGCCGGCCGTCTGCGCGTCCTCGCCGAAACGCTTCACCATCTCGGCCCGCACCATCTCGGCGATATACGGCGCCTCGATCTGGGTCTGCGAGCCGAAATTTCGGCTCTGAACGGGCTCTGCCATGGCGATCGCGTACTGCGCTTCGTCGATCGCGCCGGTCTCTTTCATGCGCCGCAGAACATAGCTGCGACGCGTGGTCGCATTCTTGGGGCTCGCGATCGGATTCCAATCGGCAGGGCGCTGTCCGACGCCGGCGAGAATCGCAGTCTCGGAGACCGTGAGCTCGCTCAAGCTCTTGCCGAAATACGTCTGCGCTGCCGACGCCATGCCGTACGAGCTCTTGCCGAGGAACACGGTGTTCAAAAAGAGCTCGAGGATCTCTTCCTTCGTGAACTCGCGCTCGATGCGGACCGCGAGAATCCACTCCTTGTACTTGTCGACGAACTTCTGGAACCCAGAATTCAATCCTGCCCGCGACGTCACCTCGAGCGTACGGGGCAACTGCTGAGTGATCGTGCTGCCGCCGGCTTGCGCTTGGCCGAAGAGCTCTCTGATCGCGCCGCGGATGATGCCGCGATAGTCGATGCCCGGGTGGTCGAAAAAGTGCTCGTCCTCGGCGGCGAGCACGGCCTTGATCAGGAGCGGTGGGATGTCCTCATAGTCGACGGGCGTCCGCTTCCTCTCGCCCCACACGGCCATGAGCCTGCCGTCGCGCGTATAGACCTGGAGCGGGTCCTGGATCTTTAGGTCTCGGAGCTCGGCGGCGCTCGGGATGCTCGGCTCGAGGTAGTAGTAGGCGCCGATGAATACGCCCGCGACGAGCACGGCAAAGGCTGTCCCGGCGGCCACAATTGTCAACAGAATCTGCGGGTAACGTTTCATCGCTGAAGTTGCATTCTACGCCCTTGCCACGCCCAGGGGCTTTGTGCATAGTCCGCCGCGTCAGGGCAAACCCAGCGAAAGCTGAGGACGCAAAGCCTCCGGTCTACGGGCACGGCGATGGATCGCCGGATCTAGGATAGCGGGGCTGCCGAAGCGGTTGAATACCGAGCGCCCGGCCAAGGCCGGAGCCACGCTTCGCCAGCTCATTCCCCGCCAGCCACCCGCGAAACCGCAGGCTCGTGCTGAGCCGAAAGGCAAACCCGTCATACCCGGCAGATTCGGGTGCGGCGGGTGACGGCGCTCAAGTTTAGGCTCGATCGAGGGATCGAGAGACCCGTCACACCGGTGTATATCGCGGCTGAGATATAGTTAAATTGGGCTAATGACGGCACGTGTAGGATTCTAACCCAACCTCTCGTGTTGGAAAGGAAAAAGCTGTGTTCGCGACGCGTGGAAAAGGATCGTTGGTTGGCCTCGACATCACCACCTCCTCGGTGAAACTCATCGAGCTCGCAGCCAGCGGTCGCGGTTACCGAGTCGAATCCTACGCAGCCGAGCCGACGCCCCCGAACGCGATCAACGAAAAGGCCATCGTCGACGCCGATGCCGTCGGCGAAGCGATTCGTCGCGCTCACAAGCGCGCCGGCACGAAGACGCGCGAGGCCGCGATCGCGATCAGCGGTGACGCGGCGATTACGAAAGTAATACAGATGCCGAAGAATCTGAACTCGACCGACCTCGAGGGCCAGGTCGAGCTCCAAGCCGATCAATACATCCCCTTCCCCATGGAAGAGGTCAGCTACGACTTCGAGGTCATCGGCGATAGCGAGCGCGATCCCGACATGGTCGACGTGCTGCTCGTGGCGACGCGCACCGAGAACGTCGAGCAGCGGCAATTGGCCGTCGAGGCCGCGGGGCTGCAAACCCGAGTCGTCGACGTCGAAGCGTTCGCGGTCGAGAACGCGTGCCAATTGCTCACGCATCAGATGCCCGACGCGGGCTCCGACAAATTCATCGCCGTCGTCGACTTCGGCGCAAGCACGACGACGTTCAGCGTGCTCAAGGACCTGAAGGTCATCTACACCCGCGACTTCGCGTTCGGTGGCCAGCAGCTCACCGAGGAAATCATGCGGACGTACGGTCTCAGCATGGAGGATGCCGGCCGGGCCAAGAAAGAAGGTGGCCTGCCGAGCAACTACCAGCCCGAGGTCCTCGACGCGTTCATCGACGACATGTCGCAACAGGTGAGCCGCTCGCTGCAATTTTTCCTGGCGTCGGGCAGCGGCCGGGAGCAGCCCGATCAAATCCTGATTTGCGGCGGCTGTGCGAACATCCCCGGCGTCGCCGACGTCATCGGTAGCCGCGTCGGTATCGGCACACAGATTGGCGACCCGCTCGGCCAGATGAAAATCTCCGGCCGCGCGAAGTCGCAAGGTGTGGATCGCGACGCAACGGCCTTGCTCACTGCGTGCGGGCTTGCACTGAGGAGCTTCGACTAAGATGCCAAGAATCAACCTACTGCCGTGGCGCGCAGAGCTGCGCCAACGGCGCAAGAAGGAATTCCTCGTCGCGCTCGCCGGCACGCTCGTGGTCGCGGCGGGCGCGGTCTATTTGTCGAAATTGACGGTCGAAGGCTGGACGAGCGCGCAGCGCGGCCGCAACGAGATCCTGCGCACCGAGATCGCCGCGCTGGACAAACAGATAGAAGAGATCAACACGCTCGAGAGTCAGCGCGAACGGCTGCTCGCGCGTATGCAGGTCATCACGCAGCTGCAGCGGTCCCGCCCCGAGATCGTTCACCTGTTCGACGAGCTCGTGAACGCTGTTCCCGAGGGCGTGAACCTCACCGAGCTCGTGCAGCTCGCGGACCGCGTCGAGCTGCGCGGCATGGCGCAGTCGAGCACGCGGGTGTCGGCTCTCATGCGCAACATCGAAGATTCCGAGTGGCTCAAGAATCCCGGCCTCGACGTCGTCGAGACCGTCTCGGGGGGCGTCGATCGCTCGTCGCAGTTCAAAGTCTTCGCGCAAACAGTCTCGTTGGCCGGCCCGCTCGAGGGCGACGCCGCTGAGGGGGTGGCGCGATGAGCATCGTCGACGATCTACGCACGCTCGACACGAGCGACCCCGGCCGCTGGCCGCTGCCGATCCGCATCGGCGCCGTCGGCATCGTCTTCGTCGCCGTCGTCGCCATCGGCTTCTATCTGTTCGTGATCAAGGAAGAATTCCCGCTCCTCGAGCGCGCGGAGTCCGAAGAGGTCGATCTCAGGGGTCAGTTCGAGGATCGGCAGCGCAAAGCCGCCAACTTCGACGCCTATCGAGCCCAGCTCGCCGAGATCGAGCGCGACTTCGGCGCCATGTTGCGGCAACTGCCCGGCAGGACCGAGGTGCCGAGCTTGCTCGTGGACATCTCGCAGACGGGCTTGGGCGCCGGCCTCGAGGAACAGCTCTGGCAGCCGACGCTCGAGGTTCAGAAGGACTTCTACGCGGAGCTGCCGATCAAGCTTCGCTATACGGGCAGCTATCACGAGTTCGGCAGTTTTGTGAGCGGCATCGCTGCACTGCCCCGAATTGTGACCTTACATGACATCACGATTCGCCGCGCCAGCAGCGATGGGTCGCCCGACGAGCTTACCCTCGATGCGACGGCGAAGACCTATCGCTATCTGGACGAGGAAGCGACGGAGGGACGATGACGAGCCGTAGCGCATTCTCGACGCGTTGGTTGGCCGCCGCGGTAGCCGCGACGGCCCTGAGCGCCTGTGGCGGCGCCAACGATGACCTGCGCGAGTACATCGACGAGATCAAGGCGCGGCCCGGTGGCCGCATCGAGCCGTTGCCGCAAGTCCAGCCGGCCCCGACCTATGTCTACGAGCCGGGCGCCCGGCGCTCGCCGTTCGTCCCGGATGCGCCGCAGCGCCGCGTCAGCAACGATCCGAATGCCGTCGACGGCCCGGATAGCAACCGGCCGCGCGAGTTCCTCGAGCAGTTCCCGCTCGACACGCTCAGGATGGTCGGAACGCTCGCCGACCGGCGCGCGAGCTTCGGTCTCGTGCAGGCCTCGGACGGACTCGTGCATCGCGTTTCCGTCGGCAATCACATGGGCCAGAACTACGGCCGCATCGTCGCGATTTCGGATTCCGAGATTCAATTGGTGGAGATCATCTCCGACGGTCTCGGCGGGTACTTGGAAAGGCCTGCTGCGATCGCCTTGGCCGATTGAAGCGCAGGGGAGTTTTAGGGAGTGAACCGTATGCAGATTTCAGCACCCGTCCGCCGCGAGGGCGTCTCGAAGTGGCTCGGCTTTGTGGCGAGCGTCGCGAGCTTGCTCGCGATCGGCCTCCTGGCTCCCGCCGCCAGCGCACAGGACGCGCTGCGACTCGAGGCCATCGACGTGCAGCCCCTGGCCGGCACACAGGTAGAGCTCCGGTTGCGGCTCAGCGGCGCCGCGCCCGAGCCGATGAGCTTCACGATCGACGACCCGGCTCGGATCTCGCTCGATCTGCCGAACACGACGCTCGCGCTGGCGGAGCGCCGGCAAGAGGCCAACGTCGGGCCGCTGACCACGATCCTCGCGGCCGAGGCCAATGGCCGTACGCGCATCGTTCTCAATCTGACCTCGATGGTTCCTTATGAGACGCGTGTCGAGGGTAACAACGTCTTCGTCCGCATCGGCCAGGCTCCGGGCGCGGCCGCGACGCCGGTATTCACAGCGCAGCCGAGCCAGACCCCGGCCACGCGCGCGGCTGCGGTCGCGGGCGATCGCTCCATCCGCGGCATCGACTTCCGCCGCGGCGCCGATGGCGCGGGGCAAGTCGTCGTCGATCTCAACGACCCGCGTACGACGGTCGACGTCCGCCAAGAGGGCGGCCGCATCGTCGTCGACTTCCAGAACACGACGCTGCCGCAGGAGCTCATGCGTCGCCTCGACGTCACGGATTTCGCGACCCCGGTCTTCACGATCGACGCGCTACGCTCGAATCGCGACACACGGCTCGTCGTGACGGCGGCTGCGGAATACGACCAGGTCGCGTATCAGTCCGACAATCAGTTCACGCTCGAGCTCAAGCCGCCCGTCGCGGATGCGGCCGACGCGACGCCAAACCCGTTCGGCGAGAATCGCGAGTACACGGGCGAGCGGCTCACGCTGAACTTCCAGGACCTCGAGACGCGCGCGGTGATCCAGCTCATCGCCGACTTCAGCGGGATCAACATCGTCGCCAGCGACACCGTGCAGGGCAGCGTGACGCTGCGCCTCCAAAACGTGCCGTGGGACCAGGCGCTCGACATCGTCATGACGACCAAGGGCCTCGACATGCGCCGTAACGGCAACGTCATGATCGTAGCCCCGGCCGAAGAGATCGCCGCGCGCGAGCAGGCCGCGCTCGAGGCTTTGCAAGCTCTCGAGGAGCTCGAGCCGCTGCGCTCCGAGTTCATCCAGGTCAACTATGCCAAGGCCTCGGAGCTCGCGACGTTGATCCGAGGCGAAGGCGGCAACTCGGTGCTCTCCGAGCGCGGTAACGTTGCGATCGATGACCGCACCAACACACTGCTCGTTAGCGACACGGCCACGAGCCTCTCGAACATACGTCGTCTCGTGACGACGCTCGACATCCCCGTGCGCCAGGTGCTCATCGAGAGCCGCGTCGTCATCGTCAGCGACGATTACAGCCGCGAGCTCGGCGTGCGTTTCGGCACCACGTCGGTGAACGACAATTCCGGCAACGGCCTCATCGGCCTCACGGGCACGGGCGCCGGCGCCGGCTCGCTCGTGGGCGCC
>Ga0302046_10001660_pt1 | contig 20837 bp, 14 predicted proteins | sample RVTome_11_FD_200261 | JGI IMG/M metagenome (GOLD analysis project Ga0302046, IMG submission 200261) | Soil microbial communities from uranium-contaminated site in the Upper Colorado River Basin, Wyoming, United States - RVT147D111 (version 2) ...
ACGAGATCCGACGCCTCCAGCAGATCGCCTCGCTCAGGCACCTGGGTCTCACGCTGGACGAGATCAAGGAGACGCTCTCACGGCCGGACATGTCGATCGATCGTGTGCTCGAGCTGCAGATCGAGCGTATCGACGAGCAGATCGTCCGCCAGGAGCGGCTTCGCGACCTGATTCGCAGTCTACGCGATCGACTCCGCTCGGCCGAGGGGGTCTCGGTCGAGGAGCTGACACGAACCATCGGAGTCACCATGAGCTACGAGAAGTACTACACGCCCGCGCAGCTCGATCAGCTCGCGCAGCGTCGAGAGGAGGTGGGCGAGCAGCGTATCCGCGAGGCAGAGAAGGAGTGGAGGGATCTGTTCGCGGCCTTCGGGAAGGCCATGGAGGACGGCCGCGACCCCGCCAGCCAGGAAGTGCGGGCGCTGGCCCGGAGGTCGGCGAGCCTCATCGAGGAGTTCACGGGCGGCGACCCGGGGATCCGCGCATCGCTCGGAAACATGTACCGGAGCGAGGGACCCCAGAAGATCATCTCCGGCCACGCCATGGAGATGGCGCCGGGGCTGTGGGAGTACATGGGGAAGGCCGGAGCGGCCCTGGAAGAGGAAGCCTAGCGAAGGGAGAGGCTCAGGGCCCGCGCGCGCCGATCCCGCGCGTCAGGCCTGCCTCCGCGGCGCGCCCTCGCGCGCCGGAAACGCGCCTCTGCCCCCGAAGTGGCGCCGCTCCTGGCTCTCCACGGAGGGGTCGCGGAACCGGATCAGGCTGGCCAGGTGCCGCTCGGTGGGTTTGCTCAGCGCCCTGGCCAGCGACGCCGTGGCCTCGTCCAGGATGTCACCGAGCTTCTGGGCCGGCATCGGGGACTTGCCGTCGCGGATCGAGCTGAGACGCGACAGGTGCTCCAGGCTGTCCATGAAGCCCGGCACCGACGCGACGGCCGCGGGCTCGTTGTTGAGCAGGCGGCGGCTCCGCGTGCCGAGGTTCAGAAAGAGGCTCTCCGTGAAGTCGGGCAGCGGGTCGTCCCGGCCCACCGCGTTGAGCACGCCCCGGACCTCGTCCGTATCCATCTCCCGCGGTCCCCCCTGCCAGACCCAGACGGCCTGCTCGAGGGCGTGCAGCGTGTCGAGCGCGAGCTGCCTACCGTGGTTCTGCTGCCTCCTCCGCTCGAAGAACCACTCGACCACGGCCACCGTCAGCACGATGCCGATCATCTCCGTGCCCAGGTTGATCAGCAGGTTCCCCGTGGAGGTGTCCGGTCCGAACAAGAACGAGCTCCAGAGGACGATCGCTGCCAGGACGAGGAACCCTCCCGTCACGAGGGCTCTCAGCACTCGGCCTCCCGTCGGCCCACGGGCGGAGCGCTCACCGGAGGCCCGGCGCGCCGGCCGTGTCCGGCACCGGTGCGACGGTGTCCGGCACCGCACCCGCCGTGTCCGGCGGCACCGTGGCCGAGTCCGGCACCGGCGCACCCGGACCCGCCGGCCGGCGGATCAGCCCGTAGCGCGGGTCGGCGAACGCCGCCACGGAGAAGCGAAACATCGCGCGATCGCTGAGCCGGGTGACGTCGGGGGCCAGGTCAGGCGGCCTGGCGAACGCGCCCGTACCGAGCAGCTCCTCAGGACGCAGCAGGTGCTCCACGATGAACAGGTCGATGGGCGTCGAGGCGGGCATCTCCAGCTCCAGCATGACCGCGCTGTCGGGCATGCCCCAGTGGTCCGCCCACTCGAGCGTGCCGGGAGCGGCCAGCGCCCGCCCGTTGAGGGACACCAGCCGGGTGTCGCCGTCCTCGGCGGGCTCGAACCGCAGGACCTCCGCGCCGATCTCGGAGCGGACGGCGAGCGTCACCCTGCGGGTGCCGCCTTGCTCGGCGTCGCTCCTCACCGTGACGCTCGGCGGTGCGGCGCTCACGACGGGCGCGGTCGTGACGGGCACCTCGCCCGCAAGATACCCGAACTCGGAGAGCTCCCGCGTGGCGCCGAACTCCGAGCCGGCGCGCTCGACCGCCCACGCGCGCGCGTCCTCGTCTCGCGTGCCGAGCGCCGCGTCGGTGACCCACATGGCGGCGCCCGTCCCGTGCTCGTACGCGTAGGCGAGCGTGGAGGGCGCCGGGCGCTCGTCCGAGGGGCGCGCCGAGAGGATCCCCACGGCCAGCGCGGCGCCTCCGACGACCAGGCCGGTGAGCGGCGCCCACCACGCGTTGGGATCTCGCAGGTCGTCGAGCGCGGGCAGGCACAGATAGAGCGCCGTGGCCATCAGCGCCGCCAGCAGGCCGGCGGCCTCAAACGACATCGCGACCCACGACAGCTCGATGAGTGGCACCATGAATGCCAGGACGAAGGCCGCGAGCACGACGGCCGCGGCCCACCCGGCCGTGGCCCGGACCCGCGGCCCGGTCAGCGTGAACACCATCGCCGCGACCACCGCCGCGAGCGACGGCCATTGCAGGCTGGGCGCCGCGAGCGGCATCGCGACCGCGAGCACGACCGCGCCCAGGAGCGGCAGCGCGAGCGCTCCGATCGCGAGCTCCGTGGGGCTCAGCCAGCGGCGAGCCAACACGTGGGCGGCGGTGACCAGGGCAAAGACGGCCCCGAGGAGCGCCGTCACGTACCAGCCCTCCGCGTGGTACTGCCCGGCCATCAGGCTTCCATGCTCGGCGTGGAACCGCGGGAGCCACCGGCTCAGCAGGAGCGCCACACCGAACGAGAGCGCGCCGCCGAGCACCGCCACGCCGAGTCCGCCCACGAGCCCGGACACTCGCGCGCCCCCACGGCGGGCGAGCACGACCGCGGCCGCCAGCAGGAGCAACAGCGTACCACCCATCACGAGCACCCACCACTGCGCGTACACGATCAGCCCGAGCACCGGGACGGTGAAGTACACCACGTTCGGCCCGTCCACGGCGCCGAGCTCGGCCGCTCCCAGGTAGCGCAGCGCACCCAGGGCGTAGAGGCCGTGGTGCTGGATGGTGGACTCGCTCACGTTCGCGGGCGCGTCGTACTCCTGGTGGTACACGTGCGGCCTGCCGATCGCGGCGAAGTTGAGGCCCTGCACGCCCGCCTCCTCGAACGGCGCGAAGTCCGTGTCGTTGGGCAGCCGCTCGTAGACCTCGGACGAGAGCGAGTACGCGACGGGGTGCGTGGCGAACGCGTCGAGCGCCTGCAGGATCCAGCCGTTCTGCTCCTTGGTCTCGAACATGATCGAGGGTCCGCCGGCGCCCCTCATCTCGAAGGAGAGCACGACCGAGACGTCGGGCATCCAACGGTGCTCGGCGACGAAGGCGCGCGCGCCGAGGAGGCCCAGCTCCTCGGCGTCGGTGAACAGGACGATCACGTCGTTCCTGATGGGCCCGCCCGCCCGCAGCGCGCGCACCGCCTCCAGGATCGTGACCACGCCCGAGCCGTCGTCGCCCGCGCCACGCGAGATCCCGCGGCTGTCGTAGTGCGCCGTCAGGAGGATCGCTCCGGTCGAGGCGGTTCCCGGCAGGCGAGCGACGACGTTGCGCACGGTGGCGGAGCGAACGGCTTCAGGCACCTCGATCATGCTCGTCGTCGTCTGCACCTCGGGCTCGAGCCCCATGGACCGCAGCCGGTCGAGCAGGTAGCCGCGCACGCGCGCGTGCTCCGGCGATCCCGTGGGATGCGCATCCGACGCCACCTCGACGAGCATCGACATCGCACGGGCGGACGAGAACGCCGTGTCGGGCGCGTTCGCGGGCACCGGCGCCGGCAGGCCCGTCCTGCTGGAGGAGATCCAAGCGGCGGCGACGAGCAGCACGAGCGTCAGCGGCCCCTTCCAGCGGTTGCGAGGCTCTGTGGTGGGTAGCGGGCCCGAGCCCCTCGGAGGCTGCCCGGCCGGCGGCTCGGCCGCGCGCCCCTTCAGCCCCTCGTCTCCCGGTGCGTCCGCGGGAGCGGGGCCGTCGTCCTCGAGCACCTCGCGATCGGCGTCGGTGATGCCCAGCTCCTCGTCGGAGGGGAGCTCAGGCAGCTTGTAGTCACCCATGTGCGCAGTCCGGACTGGCCGCCCGCGGGACGGTGAAGGTCAGCGGGCGAGCGTGAGGACGATCTCGTCGATCCCCGCTCGGACCAGGGAGGAGCTCAACCCCGAACCGTTCGTCAGAATCGAGAAGATCACTTCGGTGCCATCCTCCCTTACGAGATATCCGGACAGGGAGTTCACGTTCGAGATCGTTCCGGTCTTGGCGAACAGCCGCCCCTGCAGCTCGGGAAGGCGCCGCTCCAGCGTCGAGTCCTCCTCTCCGGGAGAGGCGAGCGCGCTCCGGAACGCCCCGGCGTGGCGGCCGGAGCGAACGTGCTGGAGGATGCGCACGAGCGCGCGCGGCGTGACGAGGTTGTAGGCCGACAATCCCGAGCCGTCGCGCATGGAGATGTCCAGAGTGTCCACGCCGATCCCCTTCGTGAGGAACGTCTCGACCACGTCGACGCCGGCCGACCAGCTTCCTTCCTCGCCGCGCTCGGCGCCGAGCGTGCGGATGAGCTGCTCGGTCATCCAGTTCTGGCTCGGCTCGAGGATTCCGGCGATCAGCTCCGACATGGGCGGCGACTCGATGAGGGCGACGCGCGTCGCGCTGCCGCACCGCACGACGGACCCGGAAACGCACTCGCCGCCGACGAACGCGCCCGGCTTCCACTTCGCGCGCCAGCCGCGCCTGACCTGGACTCCGGATCGCTCGAGCGCTCGGGCGAACACGGCCATCGACTGCCCTACGGGGTCGCGGAGCGCGAAGGAGAGCGTGTCGACCACGCCGTGCTCGACCACGCCGTCCAGGACCACGCGCCGCGACTCCGGCAGGTAGCTTGCCCGGACGCGGGTCTGGCTTTCGGGCGGAGCCGTGACGATGTCCGCCTGCACGAAGCCGTCGATGCCCTTCGGTGCCCACTCGAGCTCGGCGGGCTCGCCTACCTCGGACCCGCTGCGCACCACGACGTCGAGCTGCCCCTCGTTGATGGCGAACGCGCCGCCGGTGGCGCCGTGGCCGTACCTGAGATCCTCCACCTCCCAGGTAGGGCCGACCGTGGTCGAGTCCCAGGCCGACAGGTCGAAGAGGAGCGACCCGGTCACGTGCGAGACGCCGGCCAGGCGCACGCTGTCGGCGAGCGCCCGGAGCGCGGCCACTCCGGACGGCCAATAACGCTCGGAGAGCGATGGGTCCCCCGAGCCCACGAGCACCAGGTCGCCCTCGACGTAACCGCCCCGGACCGGACCCGTCGCCCACACGGACGTCCGATATCGGTAGTCGGCGCCGAGCAGCGAGATGGCGGTCGCGGTGACGAGGAGCTTCTGATTCGATGCCGGAACGAATCTTCGGTGCGCGTTGCGTTCGTAGAGCGTGCGGCCCGTTCGGGCGTCGACGGCCAGGATCCCGAAGTGCACCTGATCGAGCGGTGCGGTGTCGACCACGCGCTCGATGGCGTCGCGATCCACGGCCGCGACGGACGGCGTCCCCGCGGTGGCGCACCCGACCTGCGCGAGCATCGCCGCGCACAGCGCCCACCTGCCGACGGGGCGCCGCGCCGTCCCGAGGGTCGCGCTTCCGGGCTTGGTGGTCGCGGCGTCCGTGGACGGCGTGCCCGCCTCGGTCGTCGACGCGGCGGCCGCCGCGGTCGTTGGCACGAGCGCTTCCCGTACCCGCCGCATCCCACCGCCCTCGGCCACCTCACGGGGGGTGAGCCCGGTATGTCGTTTCATGGCGCGGGCGAGCGAGCTCGCCGTGGAGTAGCCCAGCGAGAAGGCGACGTCCTCGACGGTTCCGCCGTCACGCTCCAGGCGCGCGCCGGCCACGAGCAGGCGACCCCAGAGGAGGACCCGTCCAGGGGCGGGCAGCCCGCCGGAGGAAAGCGCATGCCGCAGGCCCGCGGGCGTGTGCCCCAGCGCCCCGGCCAGCTTCCGGACCGTCGTGCGTGGCCCCGCGTGCTCCACGGACCACGCGACCGCCTCGGGCCCGGGCGCCGGGAAGCGCCCCTCCAAAGCGGCCAGGATGCATGCCGCTCGAGCCATCGCCAGCGCCCGGTCGACGACCCCGCGCGTCTCGCCGGCCGCCTGAGTGGCCGAGGCCAGGATGCCGTCGACCCCGATCCCGCCCAGGTCGTAATACTCGAGCGCATGCGGCGACTCCACGCAGACGACGATCGCCATCTCCCGGTGGCGCCGGCGAAGGTGCATGATCTGCCGGGCGGCGGCCTCCCGATTGGGGTGCTCCGCGTCCACGAGGCATCCGTCGATTCGCTCTCGGCGGAGGGTTCGGTTGAGGTCCACCCACGAGGGACGCACCACGAGATGGTGGGAACCCATCAGCGCGGTCGTCAGTCGCGCCGTGACGCGAGCGTCCGGCTGCATGATGGCCAGCACTGCCACGTTGGGAGCACCCCGAGGGAGGGGAATCGTGAACGCGCCTCCCGAAGATGCCCGGAGAACAGGTGGATCAGCAAGCGATGAGGGCTACGCGCTCGCCTCCATCCGTACCGCCGTGCCGTAGCACAGCATCTCGGCCGCGCCCGACAGGACCTCGGCGGTCTGGAAGCGCACGCAGACGACCGCGTCGGCCTCGAGCGCCTGCGCCTCCTCGACCATGCGATCGATGGCCTGCTCCCGCGCCTCGGCGAGCATCTTCGTGTACTCCTTCACCTCTCCGCCGGCGGCCGTGCGCAGCACCGCAACGACGTGGAGGCCGAGATGGCGCGTGCGAATGGAGCTGCCGCGCACGAGTCCGCAGGTCTCGGTGATGCGAAACCCCGGCACATCGGAGGTCGTGACGACGATCATCGCTGGACGTCCCGATAGGGGTCGGTGGCCGCCTCGCGGTACCGCTCCACGATGACGGAGGCCAGCAGCATCAGGATGCCGATGGCCACGGCGCCGGTGGCGAGCTTCTCCCATGGGTCGGCGGGTGTGGTGGCGAACACGTAGACGCCGTAGGCCATCCAAATGGCGGCCCCGACGGTGAGGAACACCCAGCCCAAGGGTCTGGTCACCCGCACGTTCACGTCGTCCCAGACGGAGCGGCGGTGGCTTCCCGGGTGGAAGCTGAGCTCCTGGAAATCGGTCTTGAGCGCGCGGAAGATGGCCAACTCGCGCTGCAGCTCGGTGGAGCGCTCGAGCGCGGCCTCCACGCGCGCCCGCTCCTCCGGCCCGAGCTCGCCGTCGAGGTAGCGCATGAGGTCGTCGGAGGGCGTCGGCTCGGACATCAAGGATGCTCCACGTTCATCTCGACCAACGCATCGCGCAGCGCATGACGCGCGTGATAGAGCCGACTCGCGACCGTCCCCTCGGGGATCTCCAGGATCTGCGCGATCTCGGCGTAGCGGAATCCCTCGAGCTCCTTGAGCACGAGGATCTCGCGGTGCTCGGTGCCGATGCGCTCCAGGCCGCGCCAGAGCACGTCGCGCGCGGCGTTGCGCTGGCGGGTCCGCTCCGGTCCGCGCTCGGCGTCGGCGGGCCTTTGCTCGAGATCTTCGTCCAACGCTTCCACCTTGAACTTCGCCTTCCTGCCCCGCAGCATGTCACGGCATTGGTTGCGCAGGATCTGAAAGAACCAAGGCCCGAACGGTCGGCGAAGGTCGAACCGCTGGAGCGAGTCGTAGGTCTTGATGAAGGCCTCCTGCAGCGCGTCCTGCGCGTCCTCGGTGTTGCCCATCATGGCGACGGCCAGGCGGAGGCCCGACGGCTCGTAGGCCCGGACCAGCGGCTCGTAGAACCGGGCGTCCCCGGCCTTGCACTTGCGGATCAGCTCTCGTTCCAGCTCCGGCTGCAACGCGACTCCCTTCGGAGGTGCCTCGCGACTGGGCGGCGCGGCCTCGCCGGGCTGCGTTCCCTTCCTCGGGCATTCGTGATGGGGCCTACGTCAGGCCCCGGGCCTTTCTTCAATTCCGGCGATGCGCTGTGGGGCCTGATGCAGCCGCAAGCGATCGGTTCTCCGTACGGCTTTGACCAGGTCGATCACAAGATCGCACTCCGCAGGGCGACCGAGGCCACGGGCACCGCGCTGGCCGGCAGCGTTATGAGGGCATGCGGTAGCGGCGGCGGGCGGGCGTGCGGCGCGCGGCACGGCGGGCGGGCAAGCGGCGCGCGCCACGGCGGTGGTGACCGGCGGGCATGCGGTCGCGGCGCTGACCGGGCGCTCGTGCCGTCAAGTCTGCGATCCTCCCCCGTTTCGACGCGCCCTGTCGACTTCACGGCATATAATGCGGTTAGGTCCTCAGGCGTGATTCCGGACGATCCATTCCTGCACGCTTCACGGCACATGTGCCGGTGAACCCTGCAAGGAACGATTTTCAGCAGGATGCGTGCAGGGTTATCGGCACTGCGCGCACGATCAGAGACGGGCGCGGCATCGCGCACCGCGCCCGCCTTGGAAGTCGCTCGCCGGAGGAGGCTTCAGGAGCCACGCACTGGAGTCGAGCTGCTGACGCTAGTGGTGTGAGCGCCCCAGGATCTCCCCAAGCGCGCCTAGAAACGTGTTCAGGTCCGACTCGTCGTTGAAGTAATGAGGCGATACGCGGAGCGCCCCGTCCACGCCTTTGGCGTCGTAGTCGATGACCGCGTCGATGCGGGTCTGCGAAGACGTGTTGATGCCGCGCACCCTGAGCGCCCGGACCAGGCCGGCCGGCTCGTGGCCCTCCACCGCCGCGGTGACGGTCCCGCCGAGCACCGGCCCGCGGTCGAGCACCGTGACGCCAGGCACCTCGGCGAGGCGCGAGCGCAGCTCCGAGGCCAGCGCGCGCACCCGACCCTCGATGGCATCGAGCCCCAGCGCCGTCGCGTAGCGCGCCGCCGCGCCCGTGCCCAGCACGAGGCCCCAGAAGAACTCCCAGGTCTCGAATCGCTTGGCGTCGGGCGCGGGCTGATAGAGGTCCTCCGCGATCCAGTCCGCGCCGCGCAGATCCGGAAACCGCGGCTCGAGCCCCGCGTCCAGCACCCGGTCCGACACGTAGAGGAACCCCGCGCCTCTCGGGCCGCGCAGATACTTGCGCGCGGTCGCCGACAAGAAGTCGCACCCCATCTCCTCGACGTCGAGGGGCATCTGCCCCACCGACTGGCACGCATCCACCAGGTAGAGGACGTCACGCTTGCGGCACATGCGGCCCACCGCGGCCACGTCCTGGACGAGCCCCGAGTTGGTGGGGATGTGCGTCACGGCCACGAGCTTGGGCCGCCGCTTGTGGATCAGCTCCTCCATGGCCGCGAGGTCCACACCGCCCTCGGGGGCATCCGGCGCCCGCACGACGTCCACCCCCGCCCGATGCGCGAGCGCGAGGTACTGGATCTGGTTGGAGACGTAGTCGTTGCGGGTGGTGACGAGCACGTCACCCGCCGCGAAGTCGATGGACGACAGCGCCGCGACGAACGAAGCCGTCGCGTGCTCGGTGAACGCGACGCGATCGCCTGCCGTGCCGAGCAGCGCCGCCACGGCCTCGTACGCCCGCGCGATGTCCTCGGCGGCTTCCGCCTCGGCCTCGTACCCGCCGATGGTGGCCTCGAGCTCGAGGTGCGCGCGCACGGCCTCCAGGACCGGCAGCGGCATCAGCGAGGCGCCCGCGTTGTTGAGATGCACGCGATGCGCCACGCCGGGCGTGTCGGCGCGGAGGGCGGGGACGTTCACTGATGGCGGCGAGGACGCGGCCCCTGGTCCACCACGATCGCGTCGGCCCTCATGGCCCCGTCGAGCCGGGCCACGAACATGCCTGGCCCATCGACCCTCCGCGTCGATCCCTGTTTGGGCCGCTCCGAGGGCCATGGAAGGACGGGGCCGCGGCGGGCGAGCCGCCCGGACTGCCGATGAGCGTCGCCGCCGCGCCCGTGAGGCGGAGCAGCGCATCCTGCCTCTTCATGCAATGCCTCCGTGATGCCTCTCTGTGCGTCTGCCGGCGGCGTCTCCCGTTCTCGCACTGCCCGCCTCGGGAGGTGAAGTATCGAGCGTGGGGGGCGATCGCGCGAGCGAAGGCGGGGGATGCTCGCACCCGACGCTCCCGCCTGGTGACGTCCGCTCCAGCGGGTGCAGCGCGCGACGCGGAGGCCCCCTCCGCTCCTGTTGCTTTCTACAGGGGGTACCTGTACTCTTGTGCATATCTACAGAAACGAGCCGCCCGTGTCCGAGAAGAGCGCCGCGGAGGCCCTGCGGGGAACGCTGGACCTCCTGATCCTGAAGACGCTGTCCATGGGGGCCATGCACGGCTGGGGAGCCACGCAGCGTATCCGCCAGCACTCGGAGGGGCTGCTGGAGGTGAACCAGGGCTCACTCTATCCGGCCCTCCAGCGGCTCGAGGGGAAGGGCCTGGTGGTGAGCGAGTGGCGGACCTCGGAGAACAATCGCAGGGCGCGCTACTACCTGCTCACCGAGTCCGGCCGGGAGGCGATCGCCGCGGAAGAGGCGAGCTGGCGGCGCCACGTCCACGGCGTATCGCTCGTTCTGGGAGCGACCTGACATGGCCCTACGGGGGTGGGTGCGCATCCGGGACCGGGTGAGAGGGCTCGCCCGACAGCTTGCGGGTACGCTGAAGCCGTCCGTTTCCGAGCGTGAGATGGACGAGGAGGTCGCCTTCCACATCGACATGGAGGCGGAGCGGCTGCTGCGGGAGGGCGTTCCCCCGGCGGAGGCGCGGCGTCGCGCATTCGTGGCGTTCGGCGGTGTCGAGCGGTACCAGCAGCAGGTCCGCGAGACGCGCTGGACGTGGACCTTCGTGGAGGGCTGGCGAGACGCCCGCCACGCCTTCGGGTCGCTGCTCCGCCGCCCCGTGTTCGCGCTCACCGCGGCAGGTACGACGGCCGTGGCGATCGGGACCGCCACCACGTTCTTCAGCGTGCTGGAGGCGGTGGTCCTCCGCCCGCTCCCCGTGCCGGATCCGGAGCGGCTCGTGGGTATCGAGATCCTCACGACCTCCGGCGACCGGATCAGCGTCGTATCGCTCCCGGACTACCGCGACTACAGGGACCAGGCGGAAGGCGTGGTGGCCCTCGCGGCGTACCATCTCGCCGACGTGACCCTGTACGCCGACGACGGCGCCGCCGCGGCGACCCTCGGCTTCGAGGTGTCGTCCAGCTACTTCGACGTGCTCGGCGTCCGCCCGGCGGTGGGCCGCTTCTTCGCTGGACCCGAGGCGGACGCGCCCGGGGCTCCCGCCGAGGCCGTGCTCGGCCACGACCTCTGGGTGGCGCGGTTCGGCGGCGATCCGTCCGTGGTAGGGAAGACCGTTCGCCTGAACGGTCACGAGCTCACGGTGGTCGGGATCGCGCCGGAGGGATTCCAGGGCGTCCTGCTCGGGGTCCGGCCGGCGGTGTACGTTCCTCTCGGCCTCCACCCACGGCTTCAGGGCGCGGAGGTGGAAGACCGCACGTCGAGGGAGTGGCTACGGCTGCTTGGCCGGCTGCGGCCGGGCGTCTCGCGGGAGCAGGCTGAAGCGGCCCTCGAGGTCGTGGCGGCCCGGCTCGTCGCGGCCTACGACTACCGCGAGCAGGTCGAGCCGCGCGCCCTGGTTGTGGAGGCGCTGAGCCCGCTGCCGCCCCGGGCGCGCGACACGGCGGCGCGGTTCGTGAGCGTCCTCCTCGGCGCGGCGATCGCGCTCCTCCTCGTGGCGGTCGTCAACGTGGCCGGCATGCTCCTGGCGAGGTCCGCGGAGCGGGCGCGCGAGATCGCTGTGCGCCTCGCGCTCGGTGCGGGCCGCGGCCGGGTGGCGGGCCAGCTCCTCGTGGAAGGCCTCGTACTCGGCCTGCTGGCGGGCGCGGGCGGGGCGGCGGTCGCGCTGGTGGGCGTGCGGCTCGTGCAGGCGGTCGAGCCGCCGGGGGCGCCCGGCTTCTACATCGACCTGCGGGTACACGGTGTGGTGCTGGCCTTCGCGTCGGCATGCGCGCTCCTCTGCAGTCTGATGTTCGGCCTGATCCCGGCCGTGCACGCTACGCGCTCCGACCTGGCCGGTGTGCTGAGGAGGGCGACGGGCGGCCGCTCCGTTTCGCGCGCGCGGAGCACGCTGGTCGGCAGCCAGGTGGCGCTGACGCTCGTGCTGCTCGTGTCGACGGGGCTGCTCGTCCGCACGCTGCGCAACGCGCTGACAGTCGAGCACGGCTTCGATCCCCATGGCGTGGTGCTGGCGGAGATGAACCTGCGGCTCAGCGGGTACGACGAGCCGCGCGGCCGCGCGTTCTACGAGACCCTGCTGGAACGGCTGCGCGCCTCGCCCGCCGTCGCGTCCGCCGGCTTGTCGACGAGTTATCCGCTCGGGGTCTCATGGGACCAGACGCGCGTCGTGGTCGCCGGCCTCGAGCCTTCCGATCCTGCCGGCTGGCCGGTCGGCTGGGCGGCGGTGTCGGATGGCTACTTCGAGACGCTCGGCCTCCGGCTGCGCTCCGGCGCGGCCCCCGATGCGCGAACCCCGCCCCTGCGGATCGTGGTGAACGACGAGCTGGTCGAGCGCTTCTGGCGCGGGCAGGCGCCGCTCGGTCGCGGAATGCGCTTTGGCGATCAGGATGCGGAGGTCGTCGGGGTGGCGCCGAGCGGGAGGTACCGCTCGCTGGCGGAGGAGCCGCGCATGTTCGCGTGGGTGCCGCTCGAGCACAGCTACACGCCCGCCCTCTACGTGCACGTGCGCCCGCGCGGAGCCCCCGGCGATGCCATGGCGGAGCTGCGGAGGGCCGTGGCCTCGCTTGACCCGCAGGTGCCGATCATCAACCTCACCACGCTCGAAGAAGCCATGGGGCAGAGCATGTTCTTGCAGCGCATCGCCGCGAGCCTCGTCGGCGCGTTCGGATTCGTCGGGCTCCTGCTGTCGGGGACGGGCATACTCGGTCTTCTGGCCTACGTGGTGGAGGCCCGCCGGCGGGAGATCGGCATCCGCATGGCCGTAGGTGCGAGTGGCCCGGCGGTCATCCGCTCGGTGGTAGGGCGGGGCATGCGCCCGGTGCTGCTCGGGCTCGGGGCCGGCCTGGTCGTGGCGGTCGCGGCGGCCGGGGCGCTCGAGAGCCTCCTCTACGACGTGGCGCCCCGCGACCCGCTCAGCTTCGGGTCCGCGGCGCTCCTGTTGCTCGGCGCCGCCGCGCTTGCGGCGTGGATCCCCGCGCGCCGCGCGGCGCGTACCGATCCGGCGGCCACGCTGAACGCGGACTGAGCGGCGCGTCGGCGCTCTAGCGGCGCATCGGCACCCTCGGTTCTGCAGCAGACTTCGGGGGCGAACCCCTAGTGTCCGGCCTCCTCCGTCACCGCGCGCGCCTTGGCCTCGGCGACCATCCTGCGCACGTCCTCCAAGAGCCGCTTCGCGTCGTAGACGATGCCGTCCTTGATTGTGTAGGTGACGCCGCCCACGCGCTCCATCTCGCCGGTGTCGTCGTTCAGCATGGGCGTGCCCGTGCCGTAGAGCACCTTCAGGTTCTCGAGCGGGTTGCGGTCGACCACGATCATGTCGGCCTTCATGCCCTCCCGCAGCATGCCGAACTGCAGGTCGTTCTCCATGCCCTTCGGCTTGTGGAGCTGCAGCGCGCCGTGGTAGGTGGCCGCGCGTAGCACCTCGAGCGGGTGGAAGCCCGCCTCGCGCAGCAGCTCGAGCTCACGGATGTAGTCGAACCCGTACAGCTTGTAGATGAAGCCCGAGTCCGAGCCCGTGGTCACGATGCCGCCGGCGTTCTTGTAGTCGTTCAGGAACTGCATCCACTTCTCGAAGAACCGGCCCCAGTGGTACTCGTCCTCCGAGGTCCAGTAGTACCAGTAGGAGCCGTGCGCGATGCGGCTCGGCTGATAGAAGTCCCACTGACTCGGCAGCGTGTACTCCTCGTGCCACTCGGCCTCGCGCGCGCGCATCACGTCGCGGCTCGCCTCGTAAATCGTCATCGTGGGATCGATGCCGAAATCGAGCTCGAGGAACTCCTCTATGAGCGCGTTCCATTGCTCCGATCCCCGCTCGGCGGACTGATACCAGAGTCGCCCCACCTGACCGAAGCGATGCTGCTCGTTGTTGTAGTTGTAGTCGAACGGGAAGTCCTGGAGCGTGCGCTCGTCCAGCATCGACTCGAAGAGCCCGTAGAAGTGCGTCATCATGTCGAGGCCCAGGCGCGCCGCGTCGAGCGCGTTCATGCGCGATACGCCCGTCTGCGCCAGGTGCGCCACGGTGCCGAGCCCGTGCTGGTGCGCCTCGTCGATGAGCGCCTCCATGATGGCCGGCTCGTAGGACGTGAGCTTGAGCCCGTCGATGCGCGCGCCCTCGACCTCCACCGCCGCGGCCCAGCGCACCCACTCGCGCGCCTTCTCAGGGGAGTCGATCTCGCCCTGGTCCCAAGCCTCACCGGGCCGAGCGTACGTGAACATGCGCGGCGCCACGATCTCGTTGCGCTCCGCGAGCGCCTTCTGCCCGAGCGCCCACATCATGGACCCGTGCCCCACGCCGCGTGAGGTGGTGATGCCGTTGCCCATCCACAGCTTGTACGTGTACTCCGGCTGCGGCGCCTTCCCCGCGCCGCCCGTGTGCGCGTGCATGTCGATGAGACCGGGCGTCACGTACATGCCCGTCACGTCGATCTCGCGCGTGGCCCCCTGTGGCCGCCGATTCTCGTTGATGGACGCCATGGGATAGCCCACCGACCGAATCTCCGCGATGCGGTCTCCCTCCACCACGATGTCCACCGGACCCATTGGAGGCGCCCCGGTCCCGTCGATGATGGTCGCACCGCGCAGGATGAGCCGTTCGTGCGGCCCGTCGCCCTCGTCGGGCCCGCGCGGCGTGGTGACCTCCATGCCGCCGGACTGGGCCGCGGCGGGGAGGGGCGCCACGCCTACGGAAACGGTCGCTGCCGTCGCGACCGCGCACGCGAACCGGAGCAGGGGGTGCTGAGTCTTCATGTAATGCCTCCGTGATGCCTCGCTTGTGCGTTCCGCGCGCGCGGCGGGGGAAGGGTGAAGTTATCGATCATGCGCGGGGACGCGCGAGGGTGGGGGCGCTCGCCGCAGGGGCCTATCGTCCCTATTGTTGGGTTAGTTGTGCACGTGAAGTGGTACGCGGCCACTCGCACAGCCGGATTCGGAGCAGCGGTAATGGTACCCTCCCCTGCTCAGAGGAGCGAGGATTGGTTGGGATGACTCCGCATCGCCTGCTGGTACTGGGCTTAGCAGCTACGGCTTGTGGCCTGCTGGGGCCGATCGAGAACCGCGTTGTCGGACGGGTGGAGCTGCGAGATCGTGGCGAGCCTTCCATCGTCGTCCCCGATTTAGCCATGGTAGGCCGGCCGTTCACCGTCACGGTGCTCACCGCGGGCGGGGGATGTTCGAGGCAGGGCGATACCGAGGTCGTGATCGACTCCAACACCGCGATCGTCACGCCTTTCGACATCGAGATCATCCCTCGCGACGGCACGGTGTGCCCCGGGTTCCTCGTGTTTTACGAGCACGTCGGCGAGGTAGAAATGGCGATAGAGGGGGAGGGTGTTGTGGTGATCCGGGCGCGAGACTTCCCTTCCGATACGGCGATCGAGCTGCGGCATACGGTCACGGTCTTCTAGAGGCTCCCAAGTCCGGCTCGGTCGACGCGATGAAACCCACTCCGCGATCGCGCCTGAGTCCCCCGCTGATCGTTTTCGACTTTCCTGGCTTGCCATGCGGATCCTTTCCGCTCTGCGCGCCGTTTCGCGGGATGGGGCCTGGACCGCATGGTGCGCGTTCCTTCTGGAGGGGCTGGCGGATGTATTGTGTGAGGGTGTGGGACGCTTCGTCGCCGCTGTGATGGTAGCTCCGGCTTACGGCCCAACCACCTCGAAGACGCCGTAGCGCTCGAAGTCACTCCTTCCCATGAACCTGACACCGGTGAGGCTCCGCGGCGGGGGTGACGAGCCCGGACGGGTCTGCCGAAGTCGTGCCGGTGGTCGCTCGAGCCGGAGTACGGACTACGGACCTCGGGTTAGGGACGAACGCCACCACGATTCGCGAGAGACGCGCAACTCGGCGGCCCAGCAGGCGATGCCGCCCCCTCTCGTCGGTCGGCCGACGTGCTCTTGCGACGCCTGTCGCACCCCGGTACGGTAACGACTCTCGCAGCGTCCATCTCCGTCACGGCCATGAATTCGCGATTCCCGATCCCAGAGTCGTGGGTAATCGACCCAGGTACGGTTCGGAGAATGGAGTCCGCCCTGGGGAGTCGGGCACTCATGGAGCGGATCCAGAACGGAGATGCCGCGGCCCTCGATGAGGTGCTGCGCCGCTTCTGGCTTCCCCTGGTCTCGTACGCCGCTCACCTCTTGAGAGACCCGGACGCTGCGGAGGACGCGGTTCAAGAGGCGCTCCTCCGGTTCTGGGAAGCGCGCGCCACATGGATGGCATCGGACCGACTCGGTGGATTCCTCTACCAGGCTACGCGCAACATTTGCCTCAACGAGTTGGACAAGCGTCGCGTCCGGACGGCCTGGGCGCATCAGCAGCGGCGGTCGGAACGGCCGCAGGCGGCAAGCCCCCTCGAGCTCACGGAGCGAGCCCAGCTTCGGGCCCTCTTGATCGAGGTCATCGACGAGCTTCCTCCGAAGCGCCGGGAGGTGTTCGTCCTCGCGCGGTTCCACGCCCGTACCTATCGCGACATCGCCGAGATCATGGATATCTCGCCCCGCACGGTCGCCAATCAGCTGAGCGCGGCGGTTCGAGATCTCCGGAAGCGCCTTCAGCCCGAGCTGGCCAAGTTCTTTCCGGATGAGGCAGCTGAGTAGTCCCTTCCCTCGGGCCTGAAGAGCGGCGGGCATCCCAGGCGCCCCCGGCCTGATTCCCACCTCCCACTAGTACACTCACGCCCGCTGGGCTGTTGTCACGGTGTAGCAGCGTCGATTCGGTGCGGGCCGCTGCGCCAACGAGCCCCCCACACGGGGCTGTCGGCCGATGTCTGGTCACCGGCTAACGCACGGTGCGAACCACGAAAACCCGGTGGGTTGAGCATGAAGGACGGCTTGGACGAACAGATCGTTCGTGTGCTGGCGGGACAAGGCAGTCGCGACGACGTCCTTCACCTCGAGCGGTGGAGAAGGGTATCCCCGGACAACGATCGGTACTATCGGGAGTTTCGCGCCTTGTGGGAGCTCACCGACGCGCATCCGAGCGCGCGTCCTCAGGGCGACATCCCGACCGCGGACGAGTTGCTCCGGACTCCGTTGCGTTGGCCATCACGCCCTCCGAGAACGCGACCGGCCCGCCTCGAGGGTGGCCACCCGGCATACCGATTCAAGCTTGCCGCGGCGGCGGCCGTGATTCTGCTGTCCGTCGGGCTCGGGCACGCCCTTCAGTCCGTGTCGACCGCTGGTGATACGGAGTTCCGTACGGGCCCCAATGAACTGAGTAGCGTCGTGCTGGATGACGGAACCATGGTCCGCCTCGCGCCGAGCTCGCGTATCGGCGTCGCGTTCGAGTCGGACCGGCGCGTCGTCACCCTCCGCGGAAGGGCGTTCTTCGCGGTCACGCACGATGCCGACCGGCCGTTCGACGTCCACACCGACGACGGAGTGGTGCGAGTGCTCGGGACGAGATTCGATCTCCACTCGCAGCCCGGTCGGGACGGAACGCGCCTGCTCGTTCTGGATGGTCGGGTGTCGCTTTCGACCCGTAGCGGCACGACCGATCTCGAGGCCGGCGAGCTCGCGATAACGTCGTCCTCGTCTACTCCCTCCATCCGTCGGGTGCAGGATCCCGAGAGGCTGCTCGACTGGATGGGCGCTTGGGTGGCGTTCGAAGGGACGCCGCTCCATCGGGTGGCTCGGGAGTTGGAAGTCAGGCTGGGTGTGCCGATCGAGATCACTGATCCAGCCGTTGGTGAGCGAACCGTGGTCGGGTGGTTCGCTCAGGAGGAGCCCGCGGAGATGATCGAGCTGGTTTGCAGAGTGGCGGACGTGACCTGCGAGTGGATCGATGATCGCGTGGTGATATCGGGGAGAGCGCGATGAACAGCTGCTTCTGCTTCTCCTTCTGCTTCTCCTTCTGCTTCTCCGCAGGCACGTTGACCGCGCCGCCGCTGGGCGTCGCGCACGCGTTGTTCACAACCGAGGTTCTACGATGAGACTCCTCATTACGCTCTTTGTGCTCTCACCGCTGGCGGTAGGGATCCCTTCACCGAGCAGCCCTCAGGACTCTGCGTTGGCTGCCCCCGAGACGTTGGCGTGGTGGGCCGAGGACGCTGACCAGGTCTTGAGTCGCCGGGCGGGCGTGCAGCTGGCCGTTAGAGGTGTGCCCGACGCCCTGGCGGCGCTTCGAGAGGCCACGGGTGTGCGCCTCGTATACAGTCCCAGCATTCTGCCGAACGCCTCTTCGGTCACGTGCTCCTGTTTGGACGTGAGCATACGTGAGGCACTCGACCGCATTCTCTCAGGCACTGGCTTCGCCTGGCAGGAGGTAGGTCGCTACGTCCTCATCGTGCGAACCGACAACGTGGTCGGTTTCAGGAAGCTACCCGTCGTTCCGGCGCGCACCCTGCTCCCGGCGGCGCATGGGGCGTTCCTGCCCCGCCCCCGGCTTCGCGCTCCCGCTGCGGTACGACAAGTCGTGACCGGCACGATCATGGGACGGATTACGAGCGCGAGCACCGGCGGACCAATCGATCAGGCCCAGGTATCGGTCGTCGGTCAAGGCATCGGCACTTTGAGCCGCAATGACGGACAGTTCGTCATCCTCAATGTGCCCGCCGGGATTCACGACGTCACCATCGAGCGCATAGGCTACGCCTCGGCGTCGGAACAGGTCACCGTCGTCTCCGGCCAAGCGCATGTCCTCAACGTGGCCTTGAACCCGCAGGCGGTCGCCCTCGACGGGCTGGTGGTCACCCACACCGGCGACCTGCAGAGGCGACGGGAGGTGGGCAATGCCGTGGCGAGCATCTCCGCCGCCGAGGTCACGGACGTGGCCCCCATAACGACCATGTCCAGTCTGATCCAAGGTCGTGCCGCTGGAGTCACGATCCTGTCCAGCTCGGGGGTGACTGGCACGGGCAGCAAGATCCGCATCCGCGGTTCCTCGAGCATCAGCTTGAGCAACTCGCCCCTCGTCTACGTGGATGGTGCGCGCGTCACGTCCGACGAGAGGAGTGCCACTATAAGCACGGGTGGCCAGACCACGTCCCGCCTGGACGACCTCGACCCGGACGAGATCGAGTCCATCGAGATCGTGCGCGGGCCTTCGGCCGCCACGCTGTACGGCACTCAGGCGGCCAACGGTGTGATCCGCATCACGACGAAGCGCGGGGCCGGTAGGGGCGCCTCACAGTCCAACGTGTGGAGCGAGTACGGCTTGGTGCTCGACCGGAACGAGTATCCTGCGGTCTGGCGGGCCACCGCGGCGGACGGGACGCAGTGCCCCACGGTCAATCTCGGCCTCGGCCTATGTTCGCAGGCGGAGGTGAGATCCTTCAACCTCCTGACGGACCCGTTGACGGCTCCGTTCCGCACCGGGCACCGGTACAGCGTCGGCTGGAACACGTCCGGGACACCGGCAGAAGTGATCAACTACTTCGTGTCGGCCGAGCGGACCAAGGAGGAGGGAACGCTGCCCAACAACGAGTACGGGCGGTGGAGCTTCCGCGCGAACCTCGGGCTCAGGCCGTCCGAGGCCCTCTCGCTGGACGTTTCGTCGGGCTACATGGTGAGTCAGCTCCGCCTTCCACACAACGACAACAGCAGCCTGGGAATTCAGGCGCAAGGCCTCCTGGGAGGCGATCCGTCGCCCGACGGCTGGTGGCAGTTCACGCCACAGCAGCTCTTCCTCATGAAGACCTTCAGCAACGTCGATCGCTTCACGGGCAGCATCGCAGCCACATGGATACCGAGGGAGTGGCTGAGCGTCCGTGCCTCCAGCGGATCCGATGCGACGAATCAGCTCGACGAGCAGTTCATTCCCCCGGGTGAGATCCCGAGGGGAAGAGATGTGCTCGGGAACCGCAGGGCCAACGAGATCCGGTACCGAAGCGCTACGGCCGAGCTCAACGCCACGGCAACGTTCGACCTGTCGAGTTGGATCAACTCACAGACGTCGGTCGGCGTCCAGTACTACCACGAACAGCGGACGGGCGTGCTCGCCTTCGGTGAGGAGTTGGTGGCAGGTACGAACTCCCTCGCCGCGGCGGCGGCGACGACCTCCGATGAGTTCACGGTGGAGAGCAAGACGCTCGGTGCCTACGTGCAGCAGCAGTTCGGGCTGAACGATCGGCTCTTCGTGACCGCGGCGGTGCGAGGCGACGACAACAGCGCATTCGGCGAAAACTTCTCGGCGGTCCTCTATCCCAAGCTGAGCGCTTCCTGGGTGATTTCCGACGAGCCGTTCTTTGGTGAAGTGGGATTCCTCGAATCCCTTCGACTCCGAGGTGCATTCGGTCAGTCGGGCAACCAGCCCGGAGTGACCGACGCTCTGCTCTATCTCTCGGGCCTCGCAGTGACCACCTCCGATGCCGAGAACGCGATCGGCGTGAGCTTCCTCGGCGGCGGGCTCGGCAACCCTGATCTGAAGCCCGAGCGGTCGTCGGAGATCGAGGGAGGGGTGGACGCCGTCTTCGGCGGCCGAGTGACTCTCGACCTGACGTTCTACCAGAAGATGACCAAGGACGCGCTGATCTTCCGGAACCTGCCACCGTCCCTGGGCACGGTGCCTGGACGATGGGAGAATCTGGGCTCGATCCGGAACCGGGGTGTCGAGCTCGGCCTCGATGCGCTCCTGTTCGAGAACGGCACGGTCACGCTCGGCCTCGGGGTTCAGGGCTCGAGGAACACGAACAAGCTGTTGGAGCTCGGGGAAGGTGTGGCGCCCTTGGGGACGCATCGCGAGGGATATCCGCTCGGCGGTGCCTGGGCGCGTCCCGTGCTGAGTTGGGGGGATGCGGATGGCGACGGCATCGTCCTCCCCA